>Ga0102593_1000185_pt1 | contig 156575 bp, 157 predicted proteins | sample AraplaCol_mMS_r2_2_FD_76862 | JGI IMG/M metagenome (GOLD analysis project Ga0102593, IMG submission 76862) | Arabidopsis root microbial communities from North Carolina, USA - plate scrape MF_Col_mMS_r2 (SPADES assembly) (version 2) | ecosystem: Host-associated > Plants > Roots > Endosphere...
GAGGTGGGCAACAAAAATAAAATAAAATAAGGAAAATACAACCAAAAAATAAAATAAAATAAATAGGAGATCACCAATGATACTCGTAATTAGAGGAGGTGAAGATGCGAGAGGGGGAGGGCGGAATATCAAAAATAAAGAATAAGTAGAAATAAAAAATAAACCAAAATAAAATAAACCAAAAAATGGAAATCCAAGCAGAAGCAGACTCAAGGAGAAAGTCTTTTTAGTTCCGCGGTTAAAAAGGGGGGAAAAAAAGTGGAAAAGAGAAAAAAAAACGAACGGAGAAAGGGGAATTCTGGGAAAATCAGGAGGTTCTCACGGCGGGCGATGTTTGGCTCGGTTCGGTGGGACTGCGCGGGGCACCCTTGTTGTTCGGATATTACGATGGGATAGGAGTAGAAGTAATCAGGGAGTAATAGTGGAAGGCTTGAACTTGGTAGAATAGAAGAGGAGAGTCGTGGGAGATACTGGAGTTGCTAAGATGCTGGCTATATCGATGCCGATACTGACTGTTGCTTGATACGGAGACATGCAATGCGATGCTGCGGCGTGGAGAACTCAGGAGAGGCGTGCTTAGCGTGATTGGGCAAGAAAGGTAATTCAACTTCATCTATTTGCTTTCCTTTGATTCGACTTGATTTGGTACTGGGCTAGCTAGTGGGATCCTTTATCACTGCTCAATCTAAGACTTAAGTGTACTACTACGGTACACGATAGTACTTTGAGAAGTATAAGGAGACTGCCTAATAACTTGAATACAATTACTACTCCTAGAAGAAACAATCGACTCTACGGTCGAGACTCTAAAGAAGAATTGAGCAGCTCCATCTCCATCAACATCTCCTCAAGTGGATCGGTGGGGAGGATGGGTCTAGGGCATTTAGTTCGCACGCCTAGCGCTGTGATGTTGTGACGGGCGCAATTGGGCCGGCCAATTGCGGAGATTTCATAAACTATGGAGTACACGACTGGACATACAGCTTGCAATTCCTCTTTTCCGTCTTTTCCTCTATATTACATATGAAAACTACGGAAGACATGGTCGTTCATCGCTGCAAGGACGAGTGCAGCTTCGGGCACCAACAGCATGACACCGCTCTTGATAATGATATTCCCAGGTGGATTAACAATGGCTTGCAGGAGTTGTTCACCTTGCATACTCATTGCATCATCCCGGTGCGCCAGTGGAATAGTAGGGTGTGTATAACGGTAGGAAGACGGAAGTTTATACTGAAGTCCTCGAATGGGATATCTTCCACGTATACGTACATGTATGTAGTATTTACACTCAACTCTCAACTCAACCCTAATCATCTTCATCACATCTCACACATCACACACATATATCCCCTCTTTTCACGGAGGACCCCGCTCAATGTCTCCTTCTGCCCGACCGCGGATCACGCCGTCTTTGACATATGCAAAATTTGCAGATCAGTTGCTGTTCAAGACTGAACCCGTGGTGATCCAGTGTATTGGGTTAGGTCACATTATGTAGACCAGGTAGGGCTTATATGCTTGCTTGCTTTCTTCTCAGTCTCAAACTGGCCACTGCAGGGCTGCCACATGTATTCAGTTCAATATTGATAGCTGGTAGTTAGTTGTAACTATGCTTTATGTCAATATCATCCATGGGTTTCAACACCTTGGCTGCTTTGGTCCTTACGGGTAGACAGCCACATACTCGCCCTTCCATGGACCTGCAAAGTCAATCCGTCAAATTGACTGTACACATAAAAAACAACTGCATATTATAGAATCCACACGGATTAACTTAGTATCCAGAAATCTGATCAACTCACTGCAGATGATCAATCAATTGTCCGACATGCCCACACGCACAGGCGGTGACAGATCAAAGCAAAGCCCTGCAGCTGTTGTAATCCGCGGCCAGTGGCACATTCACTCTGTTTCAACCAGGCATCTGTTTTTGTTGTGCGGGCGTGAATGCAAGTGATCCAGCTATGAACAAATCATTCAATCCGATTAACCCTCTTGGTGAGACACATCACGGACAGGTTTTGACAGCCTGTCACCCCAAATACTACGCGCCTCTCCTCATCGCCTCACTCTACTCCAACATCCCCACCAAATCGTGAAGAACGCAAACATGCCGAACACGTCAAATCTTACTGATTACAGTAGCGACCCCCATGGCTCCACCAGATCTACAACCTGGCAGTCTCTATGTTCTCCTCTTCAATCGAAATGATCGTCCCATTGTAAACGATTACCATTGGGCCCTCTTCCTCCATGAGAACCCAACGACTGGAGGTACAAAGTACCACATCAAAACCGTCGGACCGGGGTGGATCCCCGATCATGGAAGCATCGTCGCTATCATGAAGCAGCTTTTGCTCGTGGGTCTTTTTCGGATCGCCGATGTACCGGAGGAGTTGTATCCCCACTTGGATCGTACCTTTCGGTCTCAAGATGCGAACCTAAATCACCCGACTCAGACCTGTTGAGTTTGGCTTCTGCATGTTCTTTCCCAACTTCAAAGACCCGTTAATGGAAAGAGAATTCTCAAATGTGATGATTTGTCCGCGCTTCAGCAGGAGATTCTCGACTGGGGTAACTTACACGCCATGAGTGCTGCTGCGAATGAACAACCACGCCCAATTGGTGATTCGAATTTATGTGGCCTGTCACATTGCACCATGGATACTAATAGTTCATAATGGATCTGAATTTTGTGCGGCTCGGCTACAAATCTGACCTGTATGATTAATTTTAAGAAACCAATGAATCACTACTCTACATTGTTATCCCATATGTGCATGCACATGCGAAGTACAGATTTAACCCATGTACTGCCCAGTATAGACCTCGTAGATGAAGATCATTCCATCTACAGCCCAGAGAAGATTATAGTATCTTAAGTTTTTACATCGCATCCCGTCTCGTCGATGCTGTATAACCCCACTTCACATGATTCTACTGCGCTGCATGAGGGGTAACACAGCCGCCTATCAATTGTATCCAGGATTTGTATCGTGAAACCATACATTGAATGTCTCCGACAAACGCTATCTATAATTTCCTAATCTGGTCAGGGTGATAATACAACGGGCTCAAGACTTGCGGTGCATAGATGTGGCGCCGGCCTAGGCGATAGTTAGTCTCAAATCCAGGCAGCAGGAGAGAAGAAAAAGCCAGAAATAGAGGGGGAAAAAAAGAAAAGAATATAGAGTCAGCACATACCTGATGACTGGGGAAGATCAGTGTATCAGCAATGACCACATTCTCACGTCGTCCCGCAGCAAAGACAATAACCTCAGCAATATCATCACCAGTGAGCGGCTCGCAGCCCCTAAAAAGAAATGTACATTAGCACTATCTCGTTGTATGGCAATGAAGAGAAACCACTCACGCATAGACAGCATCAGCCTTAGACTTGTCACCGTAGAACCGCACAACAGAGAACTCCGTCTCAACTTGTCCGGGATCAATCTCGATAATGCGAATTCTCGTAGAAATCAGTTCCTTGCGCAGGGCCTCGGTGAAAGATTTGACCGCAGCCTTGGTTGCACAGTAGATACCACCACCAGGGTAAGGTTCACGGCCGGCAATACTGCCAATGTTAATAATATCACCGCGACCACCATCGGGACGCTTCTTGAAGATCGGGAGAATAGCCTGAGTCATATTGACCAGACCGGTCACATTGGTGTCAAACATGACCTTCATATCTTCGGCAGCAATATTGGGAGCTTGAGCAACGCCCTTGACCAAACCACTGCGAATAAATTAGCATCAATAATTATGCCAAGATATTCCAATTGAGCGCGGGGGTAGTAGTGGGGGGTAAGACTCACGCATTGTTGACCAGGACATCGATTTCCTTGAATTCAGCCGGCAAGGAAGGAACGAAGTTATTGATTTCTTCCGGGTTGCTCACATCAAGCCTGACAGGGAGAACCTGGACACCATAACCAACTTCCTCCTTGATCTCCGCAGCAACTTGCTTCAAGGAATCAATGCGACGCGCCGTCAAGATAAGCTTCAAGTTCTTAGGCGAGGTACGAGCAAATTCCTTCGCGGTACTAGCACCAATACCAGAAGAAGCACCGGTAATCAGAATAGTCTTGCCTTCCAGACGCTTAGCCATTGCGGAGGCCATGGTTCGTCGAACGGAGGTAGGTTGTAAAGCCGTAGACAACGGGTTGGACGTTGCGGATAGAGGCGAGACGCGGGGAAATGCCGAAAGTTGTTGTAGAAGTTGAATTGGCCGAGTGCAAGCTCTGAGATGGTTCATGGAGAGGAAAACAATCACGATGCAAGACGAATTGCAAAGAAATGGAAAGAAGACCTTCAAGGTGTGCGGGGATAATTGGCGTCATATCGGGTTATGTAATCGGCTATTTGTTGCTGCGATTCGGCTTTCCTCCCGAGTTGAAGATTGCACCATTTTGGCTAGGTGTGAGTAAGAGCTTGTTCGGGATAATGCCGTCCAATCCTCAAAATATCGGGATAATGCCGAAGAGAAAAGTGATTGCTTTACATTCTTTTGATTGTACTTTTGCAGTGCTGCGTTAGATTGATTGCGCTTCAATCCATACCTATTTCTAGGTAGAAATTGGATGGTTTGAATCTGTTTCTCCAGCGTAGTCCCTGGAGGAGTTCATCTCCGGGGCCCGGAGTTCCATTGCTCCGGGCCTGTTTACCCTGTGAAATCATACTACTACGCGGTCAAACAACTAGCAAAGAATTAAGCATAAACGAGTGTACTACTTGAGATACATACTTGCATCTAGAATTCTACAGCTATGAAGCACTAGTCCACTAAGTACCTACCGAGTGGTAGGTGGTACTAGTGTCCATTTAATGATGATGATGTTTGGGTGGATCTGATAAGGCTGAAGTATGGAAATGGTTCCTTTGGAAAATATATACATTTGAGATGAGTTGAATTTCAAATTCAAGTTTAAAACTGTCTTCTATTGATAGATTTCCTGCTACTACACAGTGAGTATCTAGTGACTTCAAAATGCATACAAAAATGACAATCGAGTGTCAATTTTAGGAAGGTGCCCAGGTTAGATCTTTCGGTCGTGACTTCCCTGATAGCATCAACCATCAAAACAAACAAAAACACAAAAGAATACAACTCTTGTATTCATATACACGGCATAAATAGTATTAGTATCTCCAAAGCATGTGAACTTCGGCTTGTAGTATATTGTATAGCAACTGATAAACTTTTGCATAATATATGGGATCAGTCGTTTTACTCTGATGTGGTAATCTATATCAAACTATTAGTATAGGTCAAATGATTGAGTCTGTAAACATGCCAACTTGCCATTCACCGCGGCCATTCCCAGGTTTCAGCCTTCACAGCCTTTCCTCTTCACTCAATACCAACTCTTATTCCTTTGATCCATCTCCAGCTGTTCGTTCGAGAATGCAATATCACTCCACATTATCGACATCATGGCAATCGTTTCACCTCAACAGCAGGTATCTCTGGCTCATCGCTCTGAAGCTGCCCAAAGCTTGATCAAACTACTTTCTCCATTGCTTGCAGCTGACGCTGATTCGGCGCAAGCAACGGCCCAGGTAGCCCAGCCCGGCGACACTTTACTACAAGCAATCAGCTGCAAAGAGATACTGTCTGCCATTGAAACGCTGGTATCAACCCTCTGCCCCGAGAACTCAATTTTCGCAACATTCCATGATGGCAAAGTGCATGATCCGCTTGGTGGGGGCTCCTATGCTTTTCAGAAGGATCTCGTTGAGCCTGTGCTACTTGCCCTCTTAAATGATGAGATTCTCGCGAACGACAAAAGAGAAACTCTTGCGAATACCCTGAACAGAGGGGTTACCTCCAGTGGTTTACCATCACTTCAAACCCAACTTCCAACTCGTCCTATCGTCATTCATGCGGGAGCACAGCCGAATAACTCCCCTCATGCCGGCACTCTTGTTGTCTTTTGCTACGCCTTTTGCTTCGCCCAACAAGTTAAAAAGCGAATGGAAGATGTGGCGGCTAACGCAGATCTTCAGCTACCCTCTGTCACGGTTGAAGTCACTTTTATGGATACTGCGCCAGTCATCGGCCACGAGTTTGATAAAAACCAAATCCAATATCAGAAATCATACCGTGAAGTCCCTGATAATCTCGATGTGCGCATGCTGGATTACAAACGGGTCCTTGATCTCCTATCTAAATGGTCTGATATCGATTTCAGAATCGTCTATCAGTCGGAATTCTTCTCTCACCCTTCCATGCCTTCGATATTGGGCTACATCATTGCCAACCACGAAACCCTCGGACCCCAGCTCTCTCCCAAGCATGGCACATTAGCTCTCCGTGCTGCATGCCCAGTGTCGGGATGTGGGCTGGCGGAGAAGCATGGCCGGCTTAATATGTACAGCATAGATACCAGTCTTGAGAGCTATGTTATGGACGCCAGCGCTACAGATGCTATCATTACTTTCCACTGCCCTTTTCATGGCCCACACACAATTTCCCTGTCCAAGCCCGGTGAACTTTCCCGTCTGGAAGCGAATGCTCCGACCCGCAATCTTATTCGGAGCATGCGCCACCTGCTCGACAAAAGCGTGCACCATGTACGCATCACCGGGTCGGACTACGCTGGCATGTACCAGGAAGTGTTTCTCTATCGGCCATTGGCAAATTGGTCGAGTACCACGGGCTTAGCCACAGGACGAACACCCCACATCCTCTATGCACCACTAGTTGTGGATTGGAGTGGCGCAAAGCTATCCAAGTCTTTGTATGTTCGTGAAGGTGGATATGAGACTATGGAGCTGTTCGGGACGGATGGACTTTGTAGCTTTGCTCAGTTGAAGAGACATTTTAATGACGATGGACAAGAGGGACTACGGAGGCTGTGGAATGAAGTGAAATGATGGTTATATGATCCAAAGAGACTGTTCAGGGCATTTTCCGTCGAATATCTACGAAAGATTGTTTTGGGGACAGAGGGGGAAGGTTGGATGTAAGTAGCAATACCAGCCACTTTTGTTGGTTTTCGCTGCGGCGCGTCCCGCTTGCGAGAGTAAATTACACAGAATTACGCAGAATTACACAATCCATACGTACAGCTATGTTTACCTGGTACAACACGTCAATATCCCATGCTCTTTCTCTCTTCTTTCTTATCCAACTTCCTTCTTTACTTTAACTCTTCTTTTATTCTCAATTATCTCCCACAAAATGGCACACTCACGTCCCCCGCTGACAGGCAATGCGTCTTTCATGCAGACCACCCTGAACTACTCCGTTGTTCAAGGCGTCTCCAACGCCTCTAAGCTTAAACCTGATAAGACCACTCGAGTATCGAAGAGATCGCCGGCAGGCAAAAGCAAGCCGAAGGTCAAATCACCTGCCAAAGGGAACCCGGATCGAGTACTCACTGATGTGATCATGGCCATAAAACCAGTACATCTCGCGAATATTGCTAGTCGACAGAAGAATCATGAATATCGCAAGTACCGACTTCGAGATGGAGTGACCAGATTATGGTTCTATGAGACAGCCGATGCAGGTCAAGGCAGAGCATCCATTACGTGAGTCCTTTCGACCGTATTCTCTTCTCGGTTTCCTCATTTCCCCATTTCTTTCTTGTATTTCTGCCTCTTGATTCTCATACTGATCTATCCAGACACATTGCTGTGATTCCCGCTACTACACGCCATGAGCCTGGCTCTGTCCCAACTGAGCCTTTTGGCATAGGCAACGAAGATTTCAACGCCGGGAAGAAAGAGTCCAAATATGGATATCCTATTCTTGAGCTCTACGAGCTAGTCCGCCCTGTGAACTTGTCCGAGATGAAGGCTCAATGGGGTATGGGTGGTGCAACTATGGGCTGGCGATATGTTGAACGCGATCTGTGGGAGAATAGATGGGGTGAAGGTCAAGACAGATCGGAAAAAGTGAGACGGGTCTTTTGATTATGATGATCTTTGTCAATCATGAGACATGGAGAGATCTCAATTCCCCTAATTGTCTCGTTGATAGTTTGAACCCAAGTGGATTGATACCCTTTTAGCGTGGCTTAGCCAAATCTATCGATCTCTACAGCAAAATCTTCCAGCCTTTGATCTCAGCTTGTCTACACAAATTCCTTGATGCCGTAATACCGACTGAAAACATGACGGTCAATAGGCAGATCACTCTCCCTGGGCTTAATGCTGATGCGATTTTGCACTGTTGATGTACCAATGATAATGGCCATTTTTAGTTCCTGAAATCACACCGCGAAATTCCGTGCCACCAAGGTACAGCTTTGTCCAAATGTCCTTCTGAGTAAAAGCATTATGATATCTGTTGCGGGCGAGCCGAACTTAAACAGAAATAACACTTGGAACATCACAATGGAAAGTTGCTTTCTTTGTCCAACAATGGAATTGTGCTTTCATTGTGCTGCACACTCGCCGAAAATTGAACATCAAGTCTATAAAAGCCTACAGTGGTACTCTTATGACCAGTACTAAACTCGTGTCCTTGACACTTCTCTCTTTCCTAAAGAAAACTGAAATTACGCCAGGATGAATTCTCATCTCGCATCAAGCTCAGGTCATGCGCGTCGTGAGGAAAATGACGTGCATTTTACTACTAACAGTTTCTCTAGAAACGATCAAATATACCACCCTTCTGAGATTGAACGACCTAGCACGCCATCACCGGACTCCATCTTTTATTATCAAACTTCCCAAGGCCGCGTGCCACGCAGTGAAATGGCGCCACTAGACCAGATGATATACGACCTTGAAGTCGAAAGGCTAACAGAACTAGAACTGCCCCACGAGAAAGACGACATTGTAAATGCTGAGTTTGAACGACGAGAATGCCTTGCAAGAATGGACAGGGACATCCACCATTTCAATTGGTTTGGACAGGCTGTCTATTACGCAAGCTCTACCCTCGCTGAACAATCACTCGTGGTCATCATGACAAAGCCCAAATTTGCTTCGAGAACTGAGGACCTTTGGCTTTTCTCTATCTTGAATCGAGCATACCTATACATTGACCCTGTTAGAGTTATTCTTGACATTCCTGATTGCAATGTTCTGCTTAACAACTTGCTGCGCGGCTCGAATCTTGAGCACGTCATGAAAGGAAACGTTGTTAAGTATTATACTCCTCATGGCCTATGGATGTCAGACACACGCCCAAGGACCGAGACAATCCAAATTGATCATGGCAACGTTGCTAACTACATACTAAACTATGGTATAGGAAACGGGTTCATTGACCAGCGGTATATCACCTCGTGGAAGCAATGGCAAACTAACTATAACAGAGCCCGGGTTGAGGCCGAGATATTAACACGAGGTCCCAGAAAGAAGAGACCAGGCCCATCTCCTCTGAAACAAGTTATGATTGCAGGGGCGGAAAACAGTTTAAGCCGGCCTCCGAATTATCGTAACACGAAAGTCAGAAATGCTAAGTCAACTTCAAGCAAAACGAAGAGAGTACGGTTTGAATCAGATATCCAACAGATATCAGGCAGTCAGACCGTATCGAATATCCAAAACATCTCTAGTTCTCAACCCATTTCGCCGATACGACACAGGCCAAATCACATTGATTGGGATTCGGCCACTGATGCGGACACATACTACTCATTTCCATTTCCAGGACCAGGAAGACAAGATATGGGCGTCAAGGGTGCATTTCGGAAAGTCTCGAAGTCCGCTTTCTCTTACCTTCGCTGCGGATCTGTTGATGGGGTAGAGTAAACATTAAAATTGCTATGAATGGGCCGGGCTTTCATGAGACAGAGAGATTACTATCGAGAGGGATCCAGTACTTGAAAGTCCAGATTTATTCACCATATAGCCACTTTATTAATTGCATGGAAAATCATGGTCCAGCATCAAGACCATAAACTGCCAATAGTGTATAGACACCAATTCAACTCTAAGCAAGGCCACCAATGCAACGTCATTCAGTCCCTGAAACACGAGTAAAACCCGTCAATCTCACTTGGGGAGGTTCAAGCGGCATTATGCCAATGCTACGAAGGCAACGACAACGCTTATCCTCGCATTAGAAGTACTAATACTCTAGTCGAAAATAGAAAAGAATCTCCAGGTTACCTGCTCTTTCTTCTGGACATCCATCTTAGCTTTCCAAAGGTGAATCGCAAAAAAGAAACAAAGTCCATTTTCCCTGTCAGGTTTAGTGGCTTATGCCGATCGCTAGGGGGTGTGGAGAAAGCCCCGGGGCTGAAGTGCTGCAGAGCAGAGCACAGCCAGTCTTGGTTCGAGGAGAAAATCGATGGCATTTCCTCATTCGGGGGATCAAATGCGAGGTTTCAATCTTGCACGAGAAAGGCTAATGCATAGTATAAAGATTGCGGGAACCCCTGCATCTTGTATAGTATATACTCCCAACCACCTCATAATAACGACTGGCAGCATCCCTCGCGGTCATGACTTTGAAACTTCACGCTCTCCTGACTGCTGCTTCTGCGCTCCTCATGAATGAGGTTGTTGTCGCGCAGCCTACTCGTGTTATTGACACCGATTTTGCGGATCCATGTGTTATTCAGATGGACGATGGGTACTATGCTTTCGCGACCAGTGGAAACGGTGTCAATGTTCAAATTGCTTCATCCTCTGACTTTGCCTCTTGGAAACTACTCTCTGGCAATGATGCTATGCCAGGCCCCTTTCCAAGTTGGGTCGCCGGTACTCCTGCGATTTGGGCTCCCGATGTAATCCAAAGGGTAAGAAATGTCCTCATTATTTCTGAACAACTCCTAAGACAGCCAGACTAACGCGTTCTAGGATGATGGCACTTTTGTCATGTACTTCTCTGCCGCGTCGGCCGATGATGATTCCAAGCACTGTGTTGGTGCCGCGACATCCTCCAGCATCACTGGGCCTTATACTCCCGAAGAAAATGCTCTCGCCTGCCCTCTTGACAAGGGTGGTGCGATTGATGCCGATGGCTTCAAGGATGGTGACACCTACTATGTTGTTTACAAAATCGACGGCAACAGCATCCAATCTGATTCCACCCCACTTATGCTGCAAGGGCTCAACTCCGATGCCGTTACTGCGAATGGCGACCCAACCCAGCTGCTTGACCGTGATGATACGGATGGCCCGCTGATTGAAGCTCCTAGCTTAGCAAATGTGGATGGGACATACTACCTCTCCTTTTCCTCCAATGTTTATAGCACCAAGGATTACGATGTTAGTTATGCGACGGCCAGTTCCCTTACAGGTCCTTATACGAAGGCACGAGATCCTGACGCCCCTCTGCTAGTCTCGGGTGACCCTAGCAATGTTGGAGACCTGGGAGGTCCAGGTGGCTCTGATTTCAATGCAGACGGCTCCAAGATTGTATTCCACGCTTTTGAGAATGGGGAAAATTTGGATAAGGGGCGTGCCATGTGGGTGGCCGACATCACTTGCGCCAACGACGTGATTACCATCAATTGAGAAACTTCTATATTCCCTAAATACTCTATCAAATACAAGTTAATTTATGGTCATTGATAAGTATCTTCAGGTCTCTCAAGGATTGTTGGTGAAGAACCATCTTGCAGTTCGATGTATTAATCTTGATGTATAGTTAATCCTAATGCCTTGATTATGAGGCAACAACTATATTCCCCGCCCTGTCTTCTTTTTTGAATCTTCATCTTCTATCCTTCGCGACACAAAACACCCAATGGTTTGAAAAGAAAAGCTCAAGTTTAGACACTTCAATATAATTGAAATGTCTCTATCCTCCGGGGATGCTTTAGAATTTCCTGAATCGGACAGGGAATTTCTAGAGCCTCAACTACCACCACAAGATGGCTCAACCCCGCGTCCAGATATGCCCTTCACGACCCTCACATTCGCAACTTCACTTGACTCCTCATTAGCTCTGTCTCCCGGCACACGGACTGTACTATCGGGTCCTCAATCAAAAGCCATGACACATTACCTTAGATCTCGACACGATGGTATTCTCATCGGGGTGGGAACTGCTCTCGCCGATGACCCGGGTCTCAATTGTCGCATTGCTGGTGTCGGGGGTTACGGGAAGGACGGCTTAGAAGGCCAACCGCGGCCAATTGTCATTGATCCCAGTGCTCGATGGGAATTTTCCGATGAAAGCAAGTTATTTCAACTTTGCAGACAAGGTCGTGGCCGAGCGCCTTGGATCGTCACTTCTCTGTCAGAGGTACCAGCTCCAAAGCGAGAGCTGTTGGAGAAATATGGAGGGAAATTTCTTCAATTGAATATGACGAATTTAGATGATGGGCAACATCGAATTGATTGGTCCGACTTGCTTAGAACACTTCGTGTGAATGGCCTAACAAGCGTTATGATCGAGGGTGGTGCACATGTGATCAATTCCTTATTGGAGCCGAGATCAATGACACTCGTCGATCGAGTAATTGTCACCATTGCACCGACGTGGCTCGGCCAAGGTGGAGTTGTTGTGTCTCCTCCAAGACGTTTTGATGGAGACGGCAACGCGATGTCAGCTGCTCGCCTGAAAAATGTGAAATGGTATCCATTTGGAGAGGATGTTGTTCTTTGTGGAGAAGTGAGAATTTAATAGTTCTAAGTCATAATAGAAGACATTACCTAATATCAACTAGGTAGTTGATGAGTAGATCAAGATTCGTTCGTGGCTGGTGTTGGTAGAAGACACCTGGGCATGGAGCAGGACTGTGATGTACATATTGGGATGGTAGAAGGGTTTGCATGACAATTTGAACGTTCAAATTATGAATGAAGCCATGAGATTTGTCTAATAACCATTGTAATCAGAGAATAGATATTCTCTGATTGCAATGTCCATCCTTAGTGTCAAGTCTACTACATAATACGTGATGTATTGATGACTGATTCAAGTTTGATATTAAATCATCTTCGGCAGGGCTGACTCGCACAGCCACATCGTTTATCCACGCACGCATTTCTCGACCTTCGACGTTTTGTTCTGCCAAACTTGCGCGGTCGGAATCCACTTTTGGTCTCCGACTCCTGGCGACCACTGCTGATGATTCTATTCTGACAGCCTCACTCAGGATACATCCATGTATTAAAGGCCGGCAACTTGCAGAAAGCTGGCGATCTAAGCATTCTTCTTCCCCGGCTCGTCGAAGCCCACTGAAGTATGGAATTTCTCGGATTGCCCTTCGAATTGGTCCTCGACATCTGGGACACTCTAGCGACCATATCCGACAAGAATGCCTTTACTCAAACTTGCAGGCTCTTTTACAACAATCTTAACCCAAGGTTATATCGTCAGGCCGTAACACAAAGCCGTCATGGTGTCGTCGATCGGGCCATTCGCTCTTGTGGAGTGGCCACTTTGAAGAAGATGTTGTCTGCAGGCCTTGATCCGAATGACTCATTATCCGGCGATGAATCACTGTTGACTATAGCAGTTGAAGCTGGCATTCTTGAGAATGTCAGGACGTTAATTGATGCGGGGGCAGATGCCAACGCTATGGGCCGGTTTGGAAACTCCGTGGCATCATCGGCGGTTTACACAGGACATGCGGATATCCTCGAACTTCTGTTTGAAAAGGGAGCTTCAATCAACTTTCAAGTTTATGAGGAGCCTCCACTTTTAGCAGCAACTCAATTTCGACACGAAGATGTCGTGGAGGTTCTTTTGGCGTGGAACGTGGATATTAATGAAGCAGGGACACCCGATGCATACAGTGGAACTCCATTAGCATGGGCTGCACGTATTCCCGACGAGAACATATTTTATCAGCTATTCCACGCTAAAGCCAAAACCGATTTCATCGCACCGGATGGTATGACTCTTCTGCACTGGGCGGCCAAGGGTGGTAGTGAGCAAATCGTGTCAACGATCTTGGAGGAGGGTGCCGATCCTCACGTAGCAGACACCTGGGGAACGACACCATTGGCATCTGCAATCTCTGGGTTGCGTTACAGTCGGGGTCCTGAGATTGTCAAGATTTTCATGAAACATAATTTTGATATTGAACGCAGAATCGATGCAGACGGTAACACTGCTCTGTGTCTTGCTGCCTCATTAGGACTTACCGAGCCAATGCAACTTTTGTTGGAAGCCAATGCAGACCCCTCGGCAAAAAATAGAAAAGGTCAAACACCTATCCATCTTGCTACACAAAAAGGGTTCACCCATGCTGTTTATGCGGTGCTGAAGTATGGACAGCGGGATGGAACTAGTCCGAACCCTGGGAGCTTTATCGATGAACCTGATAAGAAAGGCCGCACCCCTCTCTTTCTTGCGACACTATACGCACAAAAGGACATCGTTGAACTGCTTCTGCACTACGGGAGCTCAGCCCAACAAATCGCAACCTGCGCGAACCGCACTCCATTATCAGTCACCCAGGAACACCTGCAGACTCCATACTGGGGTAATGACGAGGATTTACATGCTACACGGAAACTACTTAATCAAGAGTCCATCCAGGTGATAGACTGTGAGACAATGGGAACAACTGTCCGAGAATGGGAGGATTTCGAGGCAACGTGCGATACATGCGAATCGCCGATCTCTTCATATGATACCCTCTATCATTGCGATATATGCGCACAGAACAACTTCGATCTTTGCCAAGAATGTGTTAGCGACGGCGAGACCTGCCTTGATCGAACCCATACTTGGCGAAGAATGATCATAGTGGGCGACCGCTGGAAATATGTTTCTGATTCTCTCGACCAGGAATCAATTATGGAAGAATTTGCCCATCTTCGTGTAACGTAAGTAATATAAAAAGTGCCGACGTGCCATTAATTTTGGAAAGAATGTGTATACCTTATACAATACTATGGATTTAAGGTAAATCCATAGTACTAGTCTGATTCCATACATGAGTATCAGTGCCCTATAGTAGTAGAGGCCTAGAGTACCTAGGCCAATACTATTAGTAGGTATTGTCCGCTCTACCCAGTCTGTTTGTGAATGTCAGTGTATGTCCTGGAGAGTGGTCATATCAAATATAATTATCATTCCATTCTCAATTAGGATATCCTATAGGATAGGGTAAGACAACCTTGTCTTAAGGCTGTTGGAACGACCTTTGTGATACCTCTGAGTCAGATAGAAAATGGCAAAGCTTTGAAGAGGGAGGTACCATAGATGAATATTACGTCCAAACACGGGACAAGTCAATATCGACTCCCTATGGGTATGATCATTCTCCCTTTGAGATCGACGCGAATTGAGCAATGTAAACACTCGGGTGTCTGGCATGACGCGTAGGAGGTACTTGGGGGAGTACGTAGCAAATTACCCCTTGATACATAGATTTGTATATGTAAATTATAGTACGTCGTGTAAGTGACGCAAACACATGTGCGTTGTACTGTGCCCAAATTTTAGATCGTGATTTACCATGAGCTCAAGGATGCCGGGCATCCCATTGGATAAGCTCATCCTGCATGAATAGAGGGATGTCGGCCGATTGCATTACTTCCCGACTATTGGGACGGGCCGTGTCGATCAGGGATGGTAAGCTTTAATCGTGTACTCCGTACAGTGATGTATAATGGGTTTAAGGCATGCTCATTATGTTGATTGCAGAACTGCCGGGCCCACTAAAACTAGGCTTCTCTGCCTTCGGAGACCTAATCCCGAGCTAATCTTTGGCAGATTCGCCAGCTTCTGTTGGTTTTAATAAAAGAACACGAGCTACTAGTATTCTCGCACTTTCAACATCAGGTTGAACAGGAACTCAAGGGTTATGAGTCCCTAAATCTGCTTTGCTTGAGAGGAGGCGAACCTACATAGGACGTACTACGAACAGTATGTTGTTATGATCTTCCTCAACTACTGAATAGCATTAGACATCAAGACCCACTTGTCTAGATATACATAGTACACGCAATCACCGGCAAGGGATCTCCTACAGAAGCATGGTAATGACTATAAAATTCCCGTCAAGAGAGTCCGAAGGCTTGATAGCTGTTCCTGATGCGCGGTACCTGGCTTATCGTAGCAAGTGACTTTATTTTTCGAGCCATCCAAGAGCCTGCTCCACCATCTCCACCCTCTTAGATCATTGACAAAATATTTCGTCCACTTTCGCCACAATGGTGTGCCCTTTTATCCGATAAATTCCCCTTGAGACAGAGCATCGTTGTTGAATTTATCCTCCCCGAAATCTCTCTATATTTACGTTGTCACTCTGTCGTGTCTTCCACGGTTACTCCAAAATGCCAGACGGGCAAACGTATGCCAGCTCGGAGGGTCCTCCGCAGACCCCGCCTCTCATTCAAGTAGAATGGGACTCTAATAACCCGACAGCTGGGGAAAACAATCAAGATATAGGAGAAGCTGGTCCAGAGGAATCAGGTCCCGTCTCAGGTAGATCCTCATTCTCTTACGGGAGAACATATTCCACGCCAGCGACCGGTGCGAACACACCGGATCCTTTACTGGGCAACAAGAACCCATTTGACAAGAAAGCCGCTCATAATGTGACACAAACCATCAGCAAGACCCTCAGTCGCAATGATGACGGCTTTGAACTCGAAAATGTCGGCCACCGCTTGACCAATCGAAAACGCTCGGTATCCCGAGTTCGGGAGGCTGATGAATCGGCATCTCCGGTTCGAACGAAGCAAGGAATCCCGGCCGAGTTACCGAGTTTCGGGGCAGAGCTTGTGATGATAGCTGTTTGCTCCGCAGGTCTGATGCTATTTTCGTTCCTTCTAGGTGACATGCTTGCTCCACAGCAGCAGTTGAAAGAGGCCCTCGGCATCACTAACACCCAATTGCCATGGATCGTGGGTGCATTCAATACTGCCAATGGTTTATCTGTAGTCATTTCTGGATCTCTTTCAGATCTTGCTCCTCCAAAAATTCTCATGATTGGCGCCTTTGCATGGCTAGTGATCTGGAATATTGTTGGAGCTTTCTCTCTATCCCCATCTCGATATATTCTGTTTTTCGTAATGAGAGCCATGCAGGGTTTGGCGATCGGTGTTCTCGTTTCGGGGAGTATGAGTATACTAGGTCGTGTTTACAAACCCGGGATTCGGAAGAACCGTGTATTCTCGGCCATGGCTGCGACAGCTCCATTTGGCTTTTCGCTCGGTGCTTTGCAAGGAGGTGGATTGTACCAACACCTCCCTTGGATCTTTGGAACAAATGCCATTATTTGTGCAATCTGCGCTGTGGCCGCCTACTTTTCCATCCCGGCATTACGACCACAGGCCGATGTTGAGGGCACTGAGGCTCCATCTCTACGCCAATTTGACTATATCGGGGGTGCGTGTGCTGCTGGAGGATGTGTTTGTTTACTTTTCGGTCTCACACAAGGACCAGTCGCCTCTTGGTCCCCCTATACCTACGTGCTGATAATCATTGGCATACTTCTTCTCATTGGTCTATTCTTCGCAGAGCGTGTAGCAGTGCGGCCTCTCATCCCTAACCGTCTTTGGACTACTCCGGGTTTCACACCGTTAATGATCGCATATTTCCTTGGATTCGGCTCCTTCTTCGGAGCCTGGCAATTTTATGCCATCCAATTTTGGCTCCGTATTCAGCACGCTACCCCTATCGCCGTGGCACTCTATCACATCCCTAATGCTCTGGTGGGAGTACTTGCAACCTGGGTTGTTAGTCGGACACTCCACCTCGTGCCTGGTCATTATATCTACGCCTGCTCTATGTTTGCTTTCACATTGGGACCCGCATTTTTCCTCCCACAAACCGCAACGACAACCTATTGGGCTCTTTCTCTCCCCGGAGTCGCATTGGTGACATTTGGCCCCGATTTGGCGTTCGCCGCAGCTTCAATTTTCATTACTAGCAACGTTGCTCGATCCTATCAAGGAAGTGCAGGGAGCCTTCTTGTTACCAACCAGAATCTTTCGTCAGCGATCATGACTAGTATAGCGGACGCGATTGGCACGCGTGTTGATCGAGGCGCCGATGGAGAGGTGGGACTTGAGGGTCTTCGAGCTATTTGGTGGTTTGCATTGGGAGCCCAGTTAACAGCAGCCTTGGTGACTGTCGTGTGGGTGAGAATACCCAAGGAGGAAGAAAAGGAGCATGTAACTTGATCGGATTTTGATGCATGAGGTCGTTAACATGTACAAAAAGCACCTTCCATAGAGCATGACGATGTAACTACACTTGTACTGGTTATTTTACCTACACCACTAAGAGTTAGTATTTCAAATTCCCATTAACATTATCCCTTATAACCAGTGTCTTTATATCTGTACTGGTCCATAGTCAGTATAATATACTGCAGAAAGGAGTGCCCAGGTGGAAGGCTGTCGTAATTGGTCAGCATCATGGACGAGCCTTGCGGAGGCCGAATATGTCAACTGGGCAGTTAGCAAGGTCGATCAATTATACAAATTACGGTGTGCTCTTTGCAGTAGCAATTGGACATGTCATTGAATCTTCTCTAGGCGAATCTGGGATTTTCCATTTTGGTACAAGTTTGGGGCCAAATTTGTAAGATGCAGGCATCAGCCAGTCTGCACCTGGGCTTCTACCTAGGACTTTACCCATTTTTGTTCTAGTTTTGGGGCCGAAGTCCTATTTGTGTTTGATCAGATACCCTTTTGTCGGTCTTGCCTAGATTTGTTTGTTAGATCGTTCTTATTTGCTTGGGCCCACCGTCTAAAACGACCTCCAGGATTGGGCGTTTGTAACTGATGTGCTATTGCACTCCACCTGGGCCTATTGAGTCATATTCTTTGCTTAGTTTCTGTAATAGCAACACTTTTCTGGCTTCCCCAGGAAAGATCTAACATTCAAGCCACCAGCCCGAATGATCCTTGGCACGATCGTCTCTCATCAATGGCATATAATGCGGGACATGGTTCCATAACGCAGCCTTGTAAAATTCATTCCCAGTCACCTAGGCACACAACTGGTGCTGACCTTACCTGTGGACTCTTCATTTGAGGGATCAGTGTGACTTTAGAAAAGAAACCACTGAAGTGACCTCTTCAAGCCCAAGCATCGAAGCCACCGAGGTTGTTTATATCACAATGACAGTCCCATCTGACCCAAAAATTGATGGCTTCGAGGTTATCCAAACTTCTTACAAAAAGATCGAAGACCATGGAATCCGTTGTGATATCCTGATCCCGAAGGCGAAACATGAAGGGAAAAGACCAGTAATTATCAATTTCCACGATGGTGGCCTCGTATGTACATCTGGAGCAAACGATTGAAACGATTCCCAAAACTCCACAGCACAGCAATGTCCTCCGGAGAAGCAAAATACAGTGAGCGGTCTCTCACTGCTACCCCCGAATGTCGATGAAACGTCCGATTCCCAAAAGTCTACAGAGAAGCAACGTCCTACGGAGAAGCAAGGACGCCTACGGGGGAAATATTCTGACACTGAGAATAAACCATGGGCATACTAAATTGCATAATAGGGAAAGCGGTTGTCACGGTCGCAGTTACAGTTTAGGCAAGATAATGGACCGCACAACTATCTTGAGCTTCCTAGTTCTGAATTCATCAATAGGGAGATCCAGTATTATTGATTTGGCTGTCCTCGTTTTCCGTAATGGTCGCATGGCCTTTAGAATAGTCATGATCAGCTTTGGCTTGAATGGGGGGTCACACCGTTAATGATCGAATATTTCCTTGGATTCGGCTCTTTCTCTACCGAGATTCAATTCCATACAAAAATAATGGATGGAAGCCGTAGGACCAACATGTACGACCCAACTACTTCTTGGCGGTTGGAGATGCCAAGAAGGCCTAAACACGGGGGCCAAAATGAACGGATTCGTGACTATCTCGTCGGATCTGGAAATAGTTCAGAGATTATCTTGAATGCGTCATCCCGTGATAGGAAGGGGTATGAAATTTTAGTACTACTTATATAAGTTTCAAGGCTAACCGAATAACGTCGTGGGAAGAACATCAATTCCCCACACTCAAATGCCACTCAAGCTTCAGGCTAGGAGTGGGGTGTTAAATCTGAGCGCGCCAGTTCTGTTTTGTTTTCACTTTTATCAATCTCCCGTAGTTATCTCACTGGCAAATGATCACGATGTCATCTTCCATCCCGGAAACTGATGGATATGTCAATTTATCGTTGCTCGACAGGGGTAGCATGACAGGTTCAACGTCCTTGATGCACGCTGGATCTCCACCAGATCAATTTCGGCTTTATGATAGGGTATTTTATAATTATAACCCAAAGAAAGATAGAAACCTGGTCTGGGACTTTGGCATGGCAGCCGTATGATATTCCAGATATGATGAAATGAATACTTCTGTTAATAATAGCTAGAACAAAGACGAATATCCTCCATTCGTTCGCGAGGTCCACTGGGAAAATTTGGGAATAACACCACCAAGCGAGCCGGTTCACCAGCAGATTACGAGAAGACATGCCACATTACCATCGCAAGTAGATGCCGTGGTATTCAGGTATGATATTCTTCCATTCAACTACCCCAAGAAAGGTCAGGAACTAAAGAATATCGAAATGTCATGCACATTTGATCATTGTTACCCTATGCGTGATATTTTCCCAAATGCCAATGGCTATTTTGGACCGGGGACACAGGAATTTTGTAGTCCGGGACATCTGGGAGACCCATCATGTCAATGGGATGGGCGGTTTTTCGATCCAATCAACTCAACCGAGCGCTGGGAAACACTTGCTGGGCCATGGGTACCTTTTGGATATTTCGAAAAAGTCATGGACTTTTTCGGAGACGGAAGTTTCTGGATCATACAAGCGCTTGACCATATGCCTGGTAATTTGTGTGTGTGCGCTCGCCTTGAGAACGGGGAATGGGTTCTCTTAGGTTCAGATTGCTGTCATTCAAGGTATATATTGCTTGCATGGAGACAAATTGTCAGTTTAGGTGAATCTGATGTATCATTGTATGATGAAATAGATCACTGTTGGATGGAACGCATGATTTTGCTGAATTCCTACTTCCCGATGGAAGTCGAGGATATCTACACATGGATCTCCCTGCAGCGAAAAGTACTGTTACACGGGTGAAAGCAATAGAAAGCGATTTTGGTTTCCATATTGCACTTGCACATGATGTCTCTTGGATGATAAGCGGCAGCAACCCAGTATTGGCGTCCTTGATTGAGCCAGAATTTCTCCGCAATGCGCAAAGAATGTGTCCCAAGAATGCCATTTTGTAATGGACGCGGAATATCGATGCCCGACAAGATATCTTTTCCAAAAGTATCAAGCTGCTAGTATTTATTTTGAGAGTTCAGTCGTTGCAGTGAAATCATCTCAGATTGCGAAACCTGACATTATGGTAATGCTCTATTGGATACTTAGTAATTACCGTCAGCTGCTTTTTATTTGCAATGCAAACTAGTCGATGCTAGCCGTAGTTGCAATCAATATTACTGTAGTTGTAGATTATTCCAAAGAGTTACAAGCTATACTGGGCGTAGCATCATAATATGTAAAGTAATTCTAGATTGACTCCACGCTTGCCATGAATAATACTATGCACTCCGTATTTGAATTATAGAAACGCCACTCGATCATAGTGTTTCTATCCAAAGTCTGTAGAGGTCTCGGCTAGACTAAAATGGAAAAGTGTAGTGAACAGGGGATCATCCTTGGAACATGTCGATCATTGCGCTTATGGATACATACCAACCACTTTCCAGAGAAGTGATGACGGTTCAACAGGAGCCGAGGTACATACATACAAGGATCAAACCTCAACCCCGTAAACGTTCAAGCAAAGGCTAGGGAAAAAGATCTTCATCGTTTGACCAATTGTAAATACAATTGCGCCAGATGCTCAAGTTAATTTGATCCAGATGCGCGGACGCGGCAGTCGTGGTTCTCCGCTGTGGGGACTCGACAGCATTATTGAATACCAGTGGCAATTGAGTGGGGGTCATTTGAGAGTCGTGTTGTCTCAGGAGACTGCATTGAATTTATTTCGAGGTTCAGCTGCTCGGTATAATCATATTTGCCACTAAAGAATGAAAGCGACGACTCAAATTTGGAATGCATAAACTCAAATATCCGAGTTGGGGCGACACGGAGGAGCAACGAGGTCAGATCTTGTCTCAGGGGATTGCATGTCACTTCAGTCTGAGGAGACAAGACCCACGCGAAAATCACGGATTGGCAACTGTCGTTTTTTGACATCGGGGTCCATCAAAGTCAAAATCTCCTGGAGGTTACATTCAAAGCGATTGTCTCATAGACAGCAGATCTTGAGAATTGTTGATATGCAGGTATGAAAATCTTCATATAAACGCTGGCGATGCAAAGAATGGTTCGAGAAGGGAAAATGGTACATTGCGGTGTAAGCGGAGTACAGCCTTATGCACGCATTCTATAGTGCATCTCCGGTCCTGCAGGTCCCCTTCCAGGCGAGCAATAAGGGCAACGTACATTTAAGGAGGGCCGAGAGTGCAACATCGTGTTCCCAAACGTGGGTCATCATCAATTCGAAGGGCCCGTTCGCCACTGATCTCCTCCATATTGATAAGTTGGCGAGCAAGCTTGACAAGAAGAGACTGTTATACCATGGGATGTCAAGCAGCCACATGCAAATCCCGGCTGAATTTCGCTAGATCAAAGGGCAGCATACAAGGCATGCAGCGCCATGATCCACTATGGGCTGACGATTACTGTGGGGAATTGGCGACCAAGACGACGCTAAAGCCTTCCATTGTAGAGTTCGGTGCATTCAGACACGCCTTTGTGTCAAGCATGTCTCCATTCGGGGCCACATGGTGCACGCTCGAGCCGTTGCCTTGCTGGAGACAACAGACCCGAATACCCGGGTAAACCATGGAGATCACGGCATATTCGTGCACTATTGAGTCGACTATGTAAACTTTCTGGAGATCGCAGGCTAGTCGACAAGGTTTTCTTATTGTGATGCTTTGCATGAACACGATCCACTCCACAATCAATACAACCAGCTAAACCCCCGGAATTCTGTTCATAAGTGGCACCCCTCGCTATTCTGCCCACTGCCCAGTCTATCCTTCATTGAAGATTCAGTATCCTCGAGACTTGTTTAGTCAGAGTCTGTCAATCCGATGCAGTAAACCGTCATTGCAGAGGGGGCTATTGGATGATATCCCCAAGATTCTGAAGGAACCAAGTTCATCCGCCACACTCATTTGACGACAATCTTCTCCGCACTTTCACTCTTTTATACACCATTCGCCATGGATAACATCGTGCACGAGCTTCTTCCTCGGGCCAATGACGACGGCTATGAGCGTGGCCAACGAGCCCTGGTTGTAACGGCAGTTCTGACTGGCGTCGCGATCATCATTGTCGGAATGCGATTGTTCGCACGTCTCGGGTTGATGAAGATCACAGGCCGTGAAGATTGGAGCGTGCTCATTGCCTTGGTCTTCTCTATTGTATACCTTGCACTCGTCGCAGCCCGTATGTCTTTGCCCCGGCAGACCAAACTATGACCAATAAAGCCAGTATCTAACCATATTTTTTTCGCAGAATATCACTATAAGATGGGAACACACTCATCGCTGCTCTCTTCAGATATACTCCAAAAACAGCTGAAGTGTCTATGGGCCGCTATCCCCATGTACAACGCCAGCTTGGCCTTCACCAAATTCTCCATTCTTTTCCAATACATCCGCATCTTCCCTGCTCGCTCCTTTCGACTGGCGTGTTACGTCGTTATGGCAATTGTTGCCACATATTCAAGCTGGGCAATTGTCAGCGGTTATGTGAATTGTGTTCCGGTTGCCAAGTTTTGGAATCACGACCTGCCCGGTCATTGTCTTAGCTTCGAGGCTGTTTGGTTCTTCAACGCGTCGATGAACATTGCTACCGATGTAACACTATTGGTGCTCCCCATGCCTTTGCTCTTCAAGCTCCAGTTACCTCGGACGCAGAAGATTGCTCTGATCGGAGTCTTCGCGATTGGTATTCTGTACGTTTTCCATGCAAATGCATTGCTATCAATATACAATATCTAACAATGCTCTAGTGTCGTCGTTACAAGCATACTGCGTCTCTCAAGTCTCAGGACTGTCGCCCAAAGTACCGACACTTCTTGTATGTTGGATCATCCAGCCCTCAAACAAACACAATACTGACTATAACCTCCTAGACAGCAATGTCGACGCAGCCTATTGGACTGCAGCAGAGTGCAACGTCGCGATTATCTGCGCCTGTTTACCTTTTCTCCGTCCCATTATTAGCGTGATTTTCCCCAAGTTACTTTCAACGAATAGCTATAACCGCTATACCTCAAACCCACGCACCAATACTCGCAACATTACCGCATCTCGCTCGCAAAGGCAAAACACACATAATGATCTATTCAGCCAGAACATGGACAAAGATTTCGATATGTATTCGATCAACGTGAAGCATGGGGATCGATCTAGCCATAGTTCATTCGGTGGAATCGAGGTCACTACTGAAATGTCTGTCATGCAAGAATCAAAAGCTGGCGAGACAGTTAGTGAGCGGAGATTAGTGATTGAGTCGCCTCCACCTTCATGACAACACCTTCGTTGATGCCTTCGTTTTTATTTATTCGTTTCTATTTTCACGACTACATCTTCACGGCCTACTGCATTTCATTCATTCATTCATTCTTGGTACATATTAGGGGGTTGGGTTTCTTCCGGTGGCTGACTGGACTTTCATTTCAATTATCTCCTTCTAATCATGAGCTATGACAGCGAATGGAGGCTGTCTGACATATACAAATCGCCATCAAATTTTTCAATACACGATTACTTTGTTTCCATTGATACTAGCGTCCTAAGGCCAGCATTACTATAAGCGACTAGTATCTATCTTCTTGCTATATCAACAATAAGTTGACCCTCCTCTCCAAGATTTTGACGCACCTGCGTACCTAGATCCCGACTCAATGCAGTAATCTTTCTCTTTACCCAAATATGGTCCTGATCTCCGGGCTCGAGCAGCATAGCCCTGAACTTATCAATTCGCGTAGGGCATATCTCCAACCGCACTGGACGAAGGCCTTTACGACCCTCCACCTCCTCTTCTTGAACAATTACCCTCCAGACCGCGCCTAGGTCATTCCGAAACTCCTCATGCAATACATAATCATCCACGAAATCCCCACAACCATATATGATCAGTTTTCCCCGATACACCTCCACGCCCTGTACATGGTGCGAGGAGTGACCATGTACGATATCGACATCGCACTCGTCAATCAGGAAATGCGCCAAGGACCGTATCTTTTCAGCTGGGTTCCAGGAATAATTAGGTCCCCAATGGACGGAGAATATCTTCAAAGCAGGCGGTTTACTCTTAATGTCGTGATGGTGGTGCACAGTATGATGATAGAGATCACTTTCTGGATCATCTTCATCTGGATGGCTTGTATTCCCACCAGAGAGAAGCAAGCTCCGTAGTTTGACCCTCGTACTTGGCGAGTAATCGATGAAATGGAAATTCGGAACAACACTCCAATCACGAGGATGATCAGATGCACAATATATATGCACCGAATGCTCATTCTCACTTCGTTGGGTACCGGGCTCTGCATTTGCATCTGCTGAGCAATCTCGATTTTCCCTCCTGGGAAGACATAATTTCCCCGGTTTAAAAGCTTCATCAACCGTCTCTCCAGCCCCAGCAAAGCGAATCTTAGCTCGTTTCAACGTCCAAGTCGTTTCAATCAAACCCTCACTCCCAAAATCCAAGGTATGATTATTAGCAAGATTCGCGAAATCGATACAAGCCGAGTTCAGAGTCGGTGCCAAATTAGCCGGGTGCATTCGATAATTGAATGTTTTGTTCGGCCATGGTTCTTCGGTACTTGTTACGGATGTTTCGAGGTTGATGATGTTTAGATCGGAGTTCTGGAATAATGGGAGTGTTGTGCCCCATGGTGAAGAGTGTGTGTAGTTTCCTTTGCCTGCTATCGATGGATACTTCCTTGCGAAACTTGCTGCGATTTCTTGGTCTTGGGTGTTGTGGACGTGTTCGGGGAAGAGTTGGTCGACTAAACGACCGAGCATCACGTCTCCAGCGAAGTTCAAGGTGAATGATTCAGTTGTCGACATGATGCTGTTCTACTTTGAGTATTGTCTTTTGAGTATAGAAATATCTGTCCTGGTGGATATGTTTTACGAATGCTGATACTCGGTCAACTTGAAGTCATGATGACATCGGCAACCCTTGGATCGGCCCGAAAGCTTGGGACTCGGCCAGAAAACATTATGGCAGTATAGAGCAGTTTGTTTCAAGTTCAAGCTTGAATATTATGAATATTGACTTCCTTTTAGATTATAATGAAGGAATGCCATGTTTGAACCGATGAAGAACTATTATATACTACTATCCAAAGCTATCCGTAAGCGTACATTTTCTGTGCTGATACTTTTTGGGAAACAAAACATAGTGACACGGTTCGAAGTCGATCCCATAAAAAAGAATATGTTGAAGTGGTATCATGCGCAAATCTCCATATTTGCGCCGTTTATTATTTGGAAAAACCTCAAGCCTGAACCAAATTATTTCGAATGGAATTTCGTTACTTTCATCATAGTCTGGACTCATTTCAACGCATTATCGGCCGATTGAAGCCAATTCTCGTTCCTTTTGCCGCAAGGCCTCGCGCATCAATTCAGCTTCGCGCTCCAGTTGGGCACGCCGTTCGACAGAGGGATCCGTCAAAGAGGAAATGCCGGGCAAAGAATGTTGATGTCCAGCATGGCCGAGAGGTGACTGAAAAGCTTGAGGGCGGCCCATTGGCTGCTCCATACGCGATTCATCGCGATTCTCTGGGCGGTTGAGGATGGTTGAGATGGAACTCAGGCGACCCGGAGGCGAGGGGTTGGCGGAAGACATGATAGGAGGAAGCTGATTTGATTCCATAGGTGTAGCCGGAAGAGCTTCCGTCGCGGTCTCAGCCAAAGTTCGTTTCTTCGGGAGGTTAATTGAGTTCGGAGATGCAGAGCGTCGCCCATACGACACTGGCGAAGGGCCTAGCCTCTCTGGCTCCAGAAGTTTGGGAAGCTGGTGTTGCATAGGAGCGGAGCTGATGTGGAAGCCAGTGAAATCAACTGGGGGAGGGGCAAATGGCAAGGGTCGAGGTACGTGATCCATCGGCTCATTGCTCATATATCGATAGTGATCGTCATGAGAGTGGGCCAATGCAGCAGGAGACGCTTCTGGGGATGCCGATGATCCATTCGAAGATTGAGTAGCGGCAGTAGGCGACTGGTCCCGTAGAGCCGGTACGACGCGTTTCCTCCGTTTGATGATGGACTTCTTCATCGTCGTTGGGCGATAGCACCCGTGTAGCTTATAGTACAATCCTAATCACGAGTCAGAACGGGTATATTGAAGAGCTGCTTTAAGCTGGTTACTTACCGCAGGCATTGCAGATGGGATGGCCCTGCTCATCCCGACGCCAAAGTGGCGTGACTGTTGTGCCACAATTTTGGCAGGCCACCAGAGTGGAATTTGATTCTGGGACAGCAGGAGCTGCTGGTGCGGCTGAAATCCGGATGACACTCTCTGTGTCTGGCGCAGAGTCCGTCTCTGGAGGAGTAGGCCGACCCCATTGAGGTTGAATGGCTGGGGCACCTCGATGGGAGGACTTGTAGATACGATTGTTGTATGCCGGGCAGCCATCGCACCCTTCTGCGCCACCAGTACCATTGCAACTTCCACCGCCGGGACAGGAGCCCTTGCATCCTCCTCCCGAATGCGCAGTCGAGTCGCTCGGAGGTGCCGGGGCACTTGGTTGATCATTTTCCGCATTTTGTGGTGCACTTTTTCGTTTTGTCGGGCGAGCCACATTGCGGGCTTTAAGATAAAGACCACAGGCATTACAAATCATCGCACCCGTCGGAGATCGACGCCAGAGTGGCGTGCTTTTCGTTCCGCAATTGCTGTATATAAGTCAGTATCAAGATCCACACCCCTCGCAATTGAGTAGGGAGCTGGTGAGGAAACGCACCTGCATGAATGTCCAAGAAAGGTGGTGTCCTTTTGTGGTTTAGGGGAGATTTTGATGTGATGGTTATCTTGTCCATCAGCCGAACGACCAGATGCTGATGGTGGGCCATTAGGTGGTGGACTTGTAGAGTTCATGGTGGAAGTATGATCGCCATACTGTCGAGCCAAATGTTCACGTCCAGCCTGTGCTGATGAGATCAGCTGCTGAGCAGCGTCCAGATCCTCCGCAGAGGGCTGTCGCATTGAACCAGCAGGGTTCCCGGGGAAAGAGCGCACCGTTTCCATTTGTGAGATGGACGCTAACATTACCACCTCGTTAGTTTCAGGGCCAAGATGTCGTTGGCCAATCTTCCCGTTCGAGACCTCCAGAAGGAAAAAGATCAAGCGAGACTAATCCTGATGAACAAGATCCGGGAACAAAGCCGCAGATGCAGCGGGACAACAAAAAAAAAGAAAAAAAAATGGAGGAAAAAAAGAGATATGCCGAATGCCGGGAGGGAGGTGAAGAAGTATGTCGCACCGCAGTCTAGAGCCTAATTTCACCGTATCACACACGTTTGCCTGCAAGCAGACTGATTATGCCACCAACGAAGTCCAAATGTCGGTCAGCGAACCGTAATGGCTCTACTGTAGGAGAGCGAGAACCGTGGTGTCGGATAGGTTTGAATGGTGAAACACTCAAAGGGGGTAGCGGAGAGGAGGAGTGGGCGTGAAAGAGAATTACCGGCCTTGAGGGAATGCGATGATCTGGGCCTGAGATAGTCACAGCCTTGGGAAGAGAAGGGAACAGACCAGGACCGCGATATCAAAGAAAGTGGCGTCCCAATAGGACGGAAAGAGTCAGGTGATGGGCGATTGCGACAGGTGACAGCACAGCAGGGAGGCCCGGTCTGACTTGGCGCTGTGGGGAGATGTGTTCGGGGATGTTGGCCGACACTAGAGCTAAACGAAACTAGGACTGGTCCAAGTCGTTGGAGCCTGCAGGGGGGTGAAGATCGCACTGCTTTGCCGAGAATCCGGTGTGAATGGGAGACGCGGAGGGTGTAGGAGGCAAGCAGGAGGATGGAGGAGTGGCGGCGGCGGCGGCGGAAGAGGAGGGTTGTCCTTCAAGAGAAGGAAAGATAGAGTGTGGGAGAGAGGAAGAGGAGTGTAAGAAAGAAAGGAGAGAAAAAAAAGGCCAGAGAGTGGGCTGATGAGAGGGACACGAAAGAATCGGCAGGGGAGAAGAAGATGGAAGTCCAATGACGGGGGGAAGGTTATCGATCTACGAAGGGGGTGATCGCCGAGCTATCAATCTATCAGGCTAATCGCATCATCAGCCTATCTCATCTAATCTTTTGGCATTTGTGAACCACTGGAAAAATACTAACTACCCCTCTTTCGGTCTATAATCTTCCCATTGCTTTATTTTCCCTTTTTTCCCCCCCTCTAGTTCTGACATTTCTTCACTTTTTGCTTTTTTTCTTCTGGAATTCTCATCGATCACCACTTTGCAACTCCCCAGATCCAATTGGACTCCACCGAGACCTGATGAAGTCTAGGGGGGGCAACTGTGGACATCGCACCTTCCCAAAGAGGATGATAGCGGGTCAAATTGTGAGTAACCTGTTTTACTTGGTTTCTGATTGGTCGGCAGGTGGCGTCAGCAACAACTCCTGAATTTTGATTGGCTACTATCGATACGGAAGCCCCGTTGCTGCCTGATTTCCCAGGCCAATAAATGTAAAATAGTTGAAACTGCCGAGGATGCCACCTTTCCCAAAGTGGCAAACAGCGATTATTAAGGTGTCTCAACGGGGAATTTTTTTTTTCTCGAACCAAATCAATTTAAATTAGCGAAGGGTCTCCATCGGATTACAGCCGAATGGTTCGTACTTTGTTCCTCTTATGTAAATTCATAAATTTCTCCACTGTCTTTTACATCCAAGTTGGTGTTGGTTGCTGGTCCATTCGGCATTTATAGTACACAAATTTCTTTCTAGATATAGTCCCGGGTTCTTCAGGTATGAAGAAGGAAATCACGGGAAAAGGTGGGAGGAGATAGAACAGGAGGAAAGCGAAAGGGGAAAGGAACAAAACATAAGCCTTCCTTCCGAAAAGGAGGAATAGAAAATGGGAAAGAAAAAACTCGACTAGGCACGCGAATTCAACACAGGATCCACCAATGATGCCATAGCCGAGCTACTCATTTCCCTCATCAGACATCATATATATCGCGAATAATGAATCACATCCAGGCAGTTACACACAAACACATAATGTAGTAGATGAACTGCTACTGGTATCTCATGGCGTGTCAGGTGTCCAGGAAAAACGGCAAGATTGCAAAGCTGCACAGCTTGCAAGCTGTCATAGCCGGCAGGATCGTGAATCCATCGTCATTTAGACCTGCTCAGCACCCCAGCCCTGGTCAGACTCGCGCATGTTGGAGGGAGGCTCGATCGAAGGGATGAACTCCAGCACCAGGTATCCAATACCAGTGATACCAACGATGGAGCCGGCGATCTCGCGCAGGATGTGGTCGTGCAGCAGGATGCAGCCAACGAAGATGTAGACTAGAAAGGTGACTGAATCAGCAACGACCTAACACGGACAATCGGGAGGGGTTGAAATAGAAGGCAGCGACTTACAGACACCACGACCCAGGAAGGAGAACAAGAAAGAGGCATAGCGGTAGGCGTAGTCGGGGACATTGGGCAGGAACTCCAGACCGGCAATAACTGTGACGGAATTAGCAGTGTGCTTCCAGAGACTCAAGAGGATTGAAAATCAAGGCGCGAGGGACATACCGATACCGAAGGCGATCACATATATACCCACGATGATGGAGCTCATGGAGGCAGGGAAGAACTGGCTAATACCACCCAGCACCATGATCACACCGATGGCGATGTTGACGAGACGGCTGTCGACCTGGTTAGCATTGTGTTTATTCTTTCGGAGAGCCAGCCCGGTGAGAATTCCGAGCTCACTCCCGGCAGCAAAACATACAAGATGTTAGAGAAATCCATTATGACGGTATTGCGTATAGTGTTTCCACTTGAAATCGAGAGATCAACAGGGTCTTGGTGGTCCGCGTTTAAGGTGTCAACGTCGCCGAGTCACTGGGCAGTCGTTGAAATAGGCGATATGGTAGATCAAGATGACAGAGAACAAATAGAGTGGTCGGTAAGTTCACTAGTTTAATCGTTAGCTTCACCGGCATTGACGGCAGATAGACGCCAGAAGCCTGGGGTTGAAACAGTGCCACGGCTGATGCTGCGCACTCCCAGTGGATTAAACCCGGCAATAGCTAAACTCGATCATCCATACCTGTTCGTGTCCAAAATAGAAGTCCAAAGGAGCGGCCGAGAATGCAGTGTCGAAGGAGAAGAGATGGATCCAAGAAGAGAAAACAGCTGTCAGTAATGCGCAAAGAACAGGGGCGTGGCAGATGGGGGCATGGAGAGCTGGCTGTCGCAAGCAGCGGGTCTGCCAAGCCCGGTGGCTGTGACTCACGTGACTATGGGTGGCTGAACCGAAAGGGGAGTGATGCACGAATACTAACTATTCTTAGAAAGATGGACATCATCGTGCATCATGATAGAACTAACCAATATCAATCCGGAGCCTACATATATGCTATGTATGTATATCTACATGGCTTCAATAGCAGATTCTCTCTTTTCTAGTCGCACGACTGAAAGCCCGTTGGCAAACCAACTCATCTGTTTGGGGTCTTGATGCAATGCATTCCATATGCCGTCCATGTCAGCCCTAATCCCCACTTCCTTGGCTGTTTGGAGACTCCGCGAATCGATGAATGGAGCGATGGAGGGCCAGACACTCTGGACGCTGTCAAAGAATAGCTCAACGGCCAGGTCGCCAATTCCTTTAATCTCTTTCATCAAAGTCCGGGTCTTCTCTCTTCGTCCGTCGGCTTTTTTAAGTAGATTGTTGAGATCACCGTCTGGGTAGAGAGTCATTAGCAAATTGATGCAGTCTAATCGGATTCCTGTTCCTCAGGTCCTGGGAGCGTCGAGTTGGAGAGAGTTGCCCAAGCTAAGCGAGACATACCATATTCAGAAATCACGAAATCAGCCAGATTTCCCAGATTTGTGGCAGTCACTTCCCTGTAGCGACTGTATCCTCCCTCCTTGAGAACCATTGTTCGTTCTTCCCATGTAGTATTATGCAGTTTGTCGATATGGTGATACCCAGATTCAATGAGATGGTTGACTGTCTTCTGCGAGATATTGTGAGAGATGGGTTTGGATTTGATCATTGCATCCATCACCATTCCAAGAACTGTCTCAGGAGAAGCTTTCAAAGGCTCTCGTGCCAGTGGTGATTTGCTGAGTGGACTGTTGCCAAATTGATTGACAACGATCCCAATTCGAGATTTCATTTCATCAGTATCTTTTCGAGGCATATTTAACGAGTATCAAGAACGACGAGACTAGTTGATCAATTTCTGCAGGAAATACAATGGAGGACTAGAGTAAAGAGAAGGATTTGTCAAGGGTCTTTTAATTCCATTTGGTTCAAGGATGTAATCTAAATCATGTTATACTGACGTCACAATGGAAATGAGCGCATGATTAGATTGAGCGAGCCATTAAACAGTATAAAATATACTACTATTAGTTGAAAAAAGCAATAGCCTAGCTCGACCGAAATCTAGACCTTGCAAGTTTACAGCTTCGCTCGTGGCAATCCCTGCAGCGCCTCTTTGACCAGTGCTACTGCCTCTACCGAGCAACCAAAAGATGCCTGGTATCCAAAACCACCATGTCCATAGTTGTGTACAACCTTCACCCCATTAACTTCATCTTTCTCAATACGTGTGCCGCCCTCACGCAATGGCCGCAAGCCAACCCCATGACGAATAATGTCAAGACCCTCAATACCCTGACCTGGTTTCACTAATGATGGGGTAAGGGCGATAGCTCGTTTCATAATGCGATTCGCGAGGTTGGGATCTGGTAGTGGATCCCAGTTGTGCTTTTGATAGGAGCCGCCCAAAATAGTACCGCCGCCTAGATAGTTACATAAGTTTCATTTGTTCTTGAGCTCAGAGGGCCAGATGTCCTTACCTGCAGCACGGGTCATAATATAGACTGCTTCAGCTTCTCCGTCATCCGTTCCAGATGCAGATGCCATGGGGCCAGGGTCATTGCGAACGACCACGATCTGACCACGAGCAGGGTGCATTTTGCTGTCATTGACACCTCCAAGTGTTCTAGCCGAGAGCCCGGTGCAGTTAACAATTAAATCGGCTTTTTCACCGGTATGGTGTTCTTTCGCGGCATCGGCAATATGCTTGATCACAGCACGCTTGAAAGTTGCTCCGTTTTTGACACACTGACCGACCAGCCAGGGCAAGTAGATCGCAGTGTTAATACAGACAGAGGTAAATTCCTGAGCATTGTCGACCCCGGGAGCCAATTTCTCGCTAGGGATAGGTTTGAACTGATAGAATCGTTAGCTTTCTTTCCTAACTCAGCCTGAGAGGAAAGCATACATCAAGCACAACGTCTTTATACCAAGGATTCGGCTGGGTCAATTCTGAGAACCATTTGCCGGTATCTGATTCTTGGTCTTTCTTCCGATTATATATCAGAGTTCCTGGCTTATCATTAGACTTGGTCAGCCCAAAAACTGTGTAGACGGAACATACCGCGGAAGTGGATGCCAGCTTCTGGGTATTTCTCGGTAATCTCCTTTAGATAAGGCCAGGTCTCTCGCTCCCAACGAGCATGATCACTGCCTTCTTTTCCTACTCTAAAACACGAAGGATCTATTAGCAAGTCATTGCCATAAAGGAGAATTGATCATACGGCATGTAATTGGCACCGGCCCACGGAGATGCATATTCTATGTCATAGTCACCAGGCATATGCTTTGCCAGAATGGTGATCTTGTTAGCTGGGTCCTTGGATAGGAGATAGGCAGTCGTCAGGCCTGAGACGCCGGCACTAGATGGAATGTCAGTTCTGATCAACACTCATGCTATGCATCAACGCGGGAGTCATGACAGCTTACCCCAAAACTACAATGTTTGGCATTCTGCGAGTATTGTTGCAGTGTAAAGAGAATAGTATATAACAAACGGGAGCTGCAATCTTTATACTGTAAGCCAATCGATTGACCTTGAATGAGTCAGAGATAGAGCATTAGAGTGATAGTAGAAGCGGGGAAGAATTGATCCCCGAGGACTTCTCCGCTATCGTCTCATCTGTTTGATAAGAGAAATGGAGTCGTCGGGGTAAATTACGCTTCTGTACGACCCGGCGCACCGAGTGCTATTTCCAGTGGCGGCGGTGTGTCTCATGAACCAATTACCTTGCGGAATAATACTCGACGCGCCGAATTTTTCACTGTGGAGACGCGGAGTCGTACAATACCAAACAACTTTTAAATACGCCTCCGCATCACCCATAGTAAAATATCAGGGAAGAAATCCAACTATACAATCGATCAGATACTCGAGGGTTCGATTTTTGACAAATTGCATGATGAGTCACCATATCACTGATGCTGCCTTGCCAATAGATTGTGTTTACTGGTTGTCTCAAGATCTACGGTAAACACCAAAATAAATCCGCACACGACCTTCTCCATACGATGGTCCACCGCCTCGACAAGCAAGGGCCTCTCTCCGTAATGACCCGCGCACTCCAGTAGGGCTCCACCGTATCCCTAGAAATAAATGGATCACATTTTACATTTGTGGGTTTGAAATGGGTTTCTAACATTTGAGTAGACTCAATGAACTGGAAATAAAGAATCAAAAATCAACGAGTTAGCTACCCAACATAAATAAATCGTAAATATTATATCTATAGAGAGTATACTCATCAGTGAGCGATGTCATAGTGGACGTGGGCTCACGTGCAGACCAATCAGCGACGGCCAAAAGCTGAACGGCCCCAAACTTCTCGGCACGCAAATCTGGCCTAGTAACTTAATAACATTTCCTTTTTATCCAGCACCCGCAGGGCTTCCTCCACTCTGCGGGTTCCTTGTTCTTGTTTCTTCCTGGTTTAGGTCTTTGCTTTTTCTTACTCTTCTTCTTTATTTTCCCCATTTCACTTATCACCCCGTCTTCTTATTCTTCCTCCATAGATGCCGTCCTTATCCTGGGAAGGGCCGAGTTCATCATGTCACTTCTCGTCAACGGTGGCAGAATTGTGCCCATACTTGCGGGCCATGAACAACACCACCATGACTCCACTCCCAGTACTGTACTAGGACAGTACTCTTATCCCCAGGCCATTGATCAAGCTCCGCTGCTGGACCAGCAGAGCGATGCTTCGGTCATTCGTCATAAGAAATCCGTTGATCTGCAAAGTCTGGAAATGCCCTGCTTGAAAGAACGCGGTTTATTCGCTTTGCCCACGGAAGGTGACGGTAAGACACGCTCATAATTTACATGGAGATATAGGTCCAGCTTGCTGTTTGCAAGTGGCTATAGCTTCAAAAGCACAAAAAAGACAATAAAGAAAAAAAAATAGTCCTTTGTATCTGACGCGCTTAATGCAGGAAATTGCCTCTATTACTCTCTTTCCGACCAATTATACGGTTCCTTCGATCGTGGCGACGAGATTCGACAGCAATTGGCAAACCATATGGCAGCTCACAAAAAATACTTTATGCAATTTGTGGTGGCTGAAGGTGGTGAACGTCGTCGTCCTAAACGGGCAGCCGCTTCTGCTTATGCGACGCGTTCTGCGGATGTTGCATCCCCGACTGATGAAGACAAAGAACGTCGGTTTGAGGAAATGGTTGCCACGACACGTAAAAATGGAGAATGGGGGAGCTCTGAGAGTATACAAGCTTTCTGCCAAGTCTTCCGAGTGGACATAAATGTCTACACTATGGACGGGGTACAAGCATTCCGAGACGTCAATGCTTCGCCCGAAGAGAATCGCGATGTAATCCACATTGCATTCCACGTAAGTAGATGGTGTTCGTTTCGTCTTAGAGCTGTGAATGTTTGGACTAACTGTCAATCAAGGATTTCAAACACTATTCTTCCGTTCGGCGAATGAACGAACCTCACCAGGGTCTATTTCAGATCCCCAAATATCACCAGCAGCAATATATACCTACACAAGAGCAAATCTCCCCGGATAGCGATTATGAAGACAACATCAAACCTGAATCTAAAGAAGGGACGCTTGGCCATGACCCAAGTGTTCCTGACTCCTCCCACTCCGCCCCTCCCCACTCAACAAGTGACCCCGGTCTGGCTGTTGACGTATTCCCCCCTTGGGATATTCAATCCATTCAAGACGGCCTTGGAGGTCGCTATGACCATGACACCATTATTGATATGCTTCAAAAATGCCGTGGGGACATTGACCGGGCATTTGCAGCTCTGCTCGACACACCCACGGAAAAGAAAACGGCACCAACTCAGAGTTTCAACTCGAGTGTTCAAATGTCTCGAGAATCCTCTCCCTTCAGTACGGGCAGCAAAAGATCCGCCGAAGACAGCGGCGATGATTCGGAAGAGCCACGCCCTGCCACTCGTCGAGGGCGACCCAAGAAACGCATGGTGTCAAATCTGACATTAGGCGTTGGTATATCTTTCAGAGACGATCAAAATGAGGTCGTCTCCTTGAACCTTCGAGTAAGTCTTCTTTCCCATGACATCCCGCTCTCATTTACTAACCCGACCCTTTAGATGAAGTCTGATGCCGAGAAGCTCAAAGATTCGGATTCTGCCCTCGATGAAAGTGCTTCCGAAACACCCGAATCCAACTCGACAAATCCCCGTCGAAGTGGAAGACTTTCCAAACCGCGATCTGCATAAGTGTGAACTTGAGGCTCTTCCCTCCTCAAAGCTCACATATTCCTCTCTGTTCATTTCCTGCGCTCTTCTATTCCCACATCTATTTTAAGCGATCTACTTGCATTGTGATGGCGTTGGCGTGAAGAGCATATTTACCTGCTGCCATCCTGGGTCTATCATTCTTTTTTGGGATACATGCATGGGCTTATGAAAAAATCAGCTCTTGTTGGCCGCGGCGGCGTTTTGACTTTATTTGCATGGAAGAGGAGTGCCCGGTGCATTTTCCTCAATGGCTCACGACACATGCATTCTCAGCGAAACATGAGAGATACTTTCTTTTTTAGCTTAGACGATTTGCTGGCGTTGAAGATTGCGCAAGCATCTTCACGCATTTAATGTGATACCTCTGGCCTAGATTGCCAGATTTCTTATTACGTTTTCTCTGTCTTTCGTCCGTACTACAGTACTCGTAGTACCTGAATAATATGCAATATTCCCTGGGTAGATACCTATCTACTGTATATAGGAATATCTCCGAGATAATCGGGTTTCCCTGCAGAAACGATCGTTACACAACATCCATGAAAACTACAATACTGTGTTAGGGGCCGATGATTGAACATAACTTGGACCTGCGTGAAGACTAAACCTATTTTAAGCTCTATCCATAGAGCTGATATGGATATCATAGAGATCCAAAAATACTAACTTATAGTTTATCATTTAAAGTTTCTTGTCCCCAGTTGATAATTACTTATAGAATATGGATGTGTAATTGGCCTCTAAAATCTACGTCTAGTTGGTTATACTATACAGTCATCTAGTCACTGCAGCTGCACCTCCTTCATTACGTACATGCGCATGCACAAATTCACTCCTCCAATAGGAACTTTAAAAAGGTCGTTCCAATCGCAACTCCATCATGTTCATTTCCAACTCTACTGAGACCATCCTGCGCTAAACCCTCATTGAAAACGCCAGTCTTGGCACGAGTCTGAATGATTTCCGTCTCCATCCACTCAGTAAACTCGGGGTGTCCCTGAACACTAATAAATCGACGCGGAGCATACATGCCCTGGATTGCGCAGCGAGGGGAATGACCAAGGAGAGTGACACCCTGGGGTAAACTTGCGACGATATCTTGATGCATTTGTTGGATACGCTGGAAAGGGAGAAGGGCGGGTTAGTATATTCCTCGCTTTCGCGTGCTGTTGGGTGTATTGGGGAGAATGTTCTCCACGTACGATCTTCTCCAGTCCGAATATTTCTTTTCCTTTTTCGGTCAATTCCATGTCGCAGACGGCAATCTCCCAGCCCTGATCACTTCGTCCGACCTTGGCTCCCATCGCACGCCCGATAATCTGATGTCCGAAACAGATACCGAGAATGCGAACTCGGTCTTGGGCGAGGACTTGCTGGGTGAATTGGACCAGTCGGTTGATCCAGGGGATATCTTCGAAGGAGTTATGTTCTAGTTGAGAGGAAAGCAAGCAGTTAGCCCGAACGCCTGGGAATGATATAATACTGTAATGTCTTATTGCATCATATGGATTGAAGGGAAAGAAGAACACGTACTTGACCCGGTGAGGAGCACAGCATCAATATCTTCTAGATTCGGGTAATTGTTGGTATTGACAATATCCCATTTCGAAATAACCAGGCCATTCTCCGCATCTAACTGCTCAGGTTTATTCAGGGCCTTTGCGCTTGCTTTCAAGAGCGCGGTGAAGACGCCTGTGTAACCACCGTAACGGTCGTCGATGGGGGGTAGCGGGGTATCGCATTCCAGCACTGCAATTCGTAGAGGAGCGTGCATTCTTTGTATCGAGTTTTAGGATATGTGAAGTAGCTGGATCGTGATTCAATTTAAACGGCGTGATGTTGATGGGGTATGAAGTGGTGAATGAGTCTGCAATGACTCTCTCCCGAGGGACTCTCCAAATATGCCGGCTTATCCATTCTTATCGCTGGAATCTCCCCGCTTTCCCTGAAGGTCATCGGGGAAATTCCGAATTCAACCAACCACTTCCCTCTGAGTCGCTTGGAGTCAACTAGTCAACTTCGGTCGGGTAAAAGGCCTGACTTACTTAGAGCTCCGTTCTGCTCCCATTGATCTGTTCATCTACAGCCTTTACCTACTCGACCAGTGGAAGCACTTCCATGCGATTATAAAAAATTGACCTCCGCTTGAGATCCGGCAGGTCTTATTTTCCGACATTGTAGTACATTGACAAAATACTCCGAGCCCAACGATCATCCTTGCTTTCCTAGCCTGCTCCTTGTTGTTTCTTCTACTACCCTTCAAGGTGGGCTTCGACGGTGTTCACTCTTCCGGCAATGACTGCCGCAAACCGGGGAGCAAACCCATCAGAGGCCACTCCATTATTGCGACATGGGTCAACATCAGACCAAACTACACAATATAGCAGTGTAGTAAATGATAGCAGCAACGCAGAAGACAATTACTCGAACATCGAAACGCAAGAGCAAATTAATGCCCTTGGCTTGGTCCGGGTGACTTCCGCCGAAGGACTGGACATTGAGCCTGATCTGGAACGATTCTCCTCGCGTGGTTCAACTTCCATTAAGAGAAACAATCCTCCTAGTCGTCATGCAGATACCATCCCAGAAGAAGAGGACAGTTATGCTGCCCGCTTCATCGATGTTTCGCCGACCCGATTCTGGTTGATATTCGTTGGCGTGCTCATCGGATACCTAATCGGATTCTTCGACTCTACGCTGATGGCATCCAGCCATCCGGTCATAACCTCATACTTTCATGCTGCAAACACTGCGTCTTGGCTGTCTACTGCATTCTTGCTTACCTCTACAGCCTTCCTGCCCCTCTTCGGGCGCATCTCCGATGCCTTTGGCCGAAAGCCCGTATACCTGTTTTCCATCTCCATGTTCTTCTTGACGACTGCCTGGTGTGGATCAGCACAGAGTATCGGTAGTTTCATTGCTGCTCGTGCCCTTTGCGGTCTCGGTGCCGGTGGGGTGTTTTCCATGGGTCAAATCATATCCAGCGATCTGGTCCGCATCGAATATCGCGGTGTCTACCAATCTTACATTAATTTATGTTATGGTACAGGTAGTTGCTTAGGCCTTGCATTTGGCGGATTTCTTTGCGATCATGTCGGTTGGCGTGGGGCATTCTTCATACAACTCCCATTCATATTTGTATACTTCATAACCGCGGCAATTACAATCCCAGCCGAGCTCGGTGTCAAGCTTACTGAAAGCTCGGAGAGACTGACAGTCTTGCAAGTGATTCGCAGCATTGATCTGACGGGAGCATTTATCTTGGCTCTTGCAGTCACGGCTTTGATCATGGGTTTGAACCTAGGAGGCAATGTGTTTCCCTGGGGACATCCTCTGGTCATCTGCTCTTTAGTCGCGGCTCTGATTCTGGCCGTCATTCTGATCAGTTACGAGCGCGGAGTACCACGCGCAGTACTCCCCGTTGAACTTCTCTCAAAGAATCCTCGGGCTAGCCTTATCATTGGCAATTTTTTTGGCGCCATATCCGTCAATACGGTCATGTTCAACGCACCTCTATACTTCCAAGCGGTGAAGCTAGCTAGTCCCACAGACTCTGGTCTACGTCTAGTCGCAGCGTCCATTGCCATCACTGCATCCAGCGTCGGAACAGGATTCTTGATTACCTGGTCAAAGAGGATGAAGCCAACCATCCTTCTGGGTGGATTTTTCATGCTGCTGGGTGGATGTACCGCTGCATCGCTGAACATGAACACATCTTTTGCGCTAGCAATGATCTGTTTGTCCTTCTCTACACTAGGACAAGGGTTCTCATTCCCGTCTGTGATGGTATCTGTGCTGGCTACAAGCGAGCAGAGTGACCAGGCCGTCGCAACTACGACACTTGGTCTCGCGCGTAATCTTGGAGCTGTGATGGGAGTATCGGTCAGCAGTTGGATATTCCAAAACGCTCTCCTGTATGAACTTGATCATAAAGTTACTGGCGTAGACAAGGATGCTGTCATTGCCCTAGTCCGCAGGTCAATTCGAGCTATATCCGATCTTGATCCATTTTATCAACACCAAGGTTTGTCTCTTTCTTATTCAATTCCACTCTGGTTTTCACCTTGCAGGACTCTCGCTAATATTTGGGTAGTTATCACATCATACGCGACTGCACTTCGATTCACCTTTTTGTCGGCAGCTCTCTGGGGTGCAATTATGCTGTTATTGCATTCCCGCCTCCATTTGCCTCGCCTAGGAAGTAAGGCTTAGATCTTGGAAAAAGTGATCCGTGGTGGAATCCATTCCATGCATGAAAATGACATGCATGAAGGCATTGAAAACGCACATTTGGAATTTGGCGCATTTTAAAGTCCTGTCTATTAAGAATTAACATACACTATGGGTCAAAATATAGATAGCGGACTCAATATTTCCTCATCAAATCATTGAGAATACTAAAATGTATTACAATCCTCATTCATAAATCCCTTGTAAGGATCTCTTTATTAGAATAGCATTCTACTCTACTAGAGTCGACTACTAATAGTAGTAGTACTAGTTGATACTACCTACGAGGTACTGGTAGTAGGCACATTCTCTCTGTACACTGCTTGGATTACTCCACGGCTGACCGCGCCTTTCCCCTCGGCCCACTTTTTTTTCTCTCGAATCTCCGCGTTGAATTGCGAAGCGGATCCTCTTAGACACTCCTCGACAGTGTAAGTCGAGAAAGGCCCGTTAGCCACCTCGGCTGTTACTATAGAGCAGTGATAGATGCAATTCAATCATCTCATTGCTGCACTGCCAATTTGACACCATCAGCGCACCAGCGCTTCGGCTTCTTTTTGCCTTTTGCCCCTCCTCCCGCAACTTCACCCACTTCACCTCCCGGAGACAAAGAGTATTCGCCAAAGGACTTCCAGGTTGCTTTGTGACCCTGTCGATATAGTCAGAAATACAACCACCGATTTCGATATCACCCCTCTGGAACGCCACAGCAGCGAACATGGCCATTCGACCACGGTCGCCTACAACAATTTGCGAATTCAGGAACCCTCGATCAAACCGGCGGCTGTCTGCCCCGGACGGCGTTGGCGGCTAGAATACAGAGAGGAAGAACGGCTAGTGGGATTCAGGAGGAGCCGAAATGACTCTCACAACTCGTGCTCAATCTAAATTGCAGTCACCGACGGCAGACTCGAGAACCTCGACCCCAAAAAGCCAGAAAGGCAGTTCCCCCCGCGCGAACGGTCCCAGTCGCAAGAAGTCTGACTTGACCGATACGAAAGCGAAGAGGGTTCGAACAGGCTGTCTTACTTGTCGCGAAAGACATCTCAAGTGCGATGAGGCCTTGGGGCGATGTCTCAACTGTCGAAAGTCAGATAGAATATGCAGACGTGGTGTTCGGTTAAACTTTATCGATATCCAGACTGTCGCACCACCGCACATTATTGACCGGCCCAAGGGTGCCAAAGTGACCTTTAGGGATGACTCCCGTTTCATAGCCTCGGAGTATGTCGGCGGTTTCGAAAGATATCCCCCGCCTCAACCAGAGAGCCCTATACAAGACCGGCAGCTTCTGCATCATGATGCATTCAATGCCTTGGGAACAGATTATCTGACAAGCCTGTTTCAATCAGTAGCTCACTCGTTTGATTCTGCTGGATTCGATGTTTCACATGACTTCATTGTTGGGCCTGATACGTGGCATGAGCCTCATATCGTGCCTGGTGATGAGCTACTTCCGCATGGGACATCTAATTTTGCTCGGAAGCTGGCAACAAGACAGTATAGTTCGACGTCACTCAGTGATCCTGAACAAATATTCCTTTTGCAAAAATTTGTTGAAGAGGTTGGCCCGTGGATGGAGTCTATGGACCAGATGCGACACGTATGTGCCCGAAATCCGAACAAGCAGTTTTTCAACAAAACACTAATTTAATTTTCACAGTTTACACAAATCTTGCCATATCATACCGTAGATGAACCTATGCTGCTTAAAGCGTTTTTGGCTTGTGGTGCTCAGCATCTTTCGGTCACATCTGCCTCCTACGGAAACGAAATAGCAATTCGTTATTATGAAATGGCAACCCAAGACCTTATGAGTTTAATACAAGACCCTAATCGTGACTCGGTTCTCTGCGCGACAGCCGCCTTGGTCCTGGCTATCTACGAATCAATTCCTTCACAATCAACGCCCAAGATAAATCATACGACGGGATCAAGGGCTCTGATTCGTGAATGTGGTTGGAATGCCAAGACACCCAGTCTTGGGGGTGCCTGTTTTTGGATAAACATCTGTATGGAGCTTCTGAACTGTTTGCATAATAGCTGGTCTCTTTCCTGGGACCCAGATACCTGGGGCGTCGACATGAACATGGACCATGTGCATCACATTGCAAAACCCGAGGACCTCTGGCTTCATCGAATCATCTACATCTGTGGAAAAGTCTCGGACTTCCGAGTGGGAAGCCAGCTTCAGCAATCTCATGACGAGACAGATGCTCATATTGGCCAACTAAACCAAAAGTTGCAAGACTGGGGGCACCTCAATAGTTGGTGTGATCAATGGATTAAGAATGCTCCGCCATCAATGCGACCCCTCGGTCAAATTCAACCGTGGCCTCGGAATACTGAGTCTGTGTTTCCGACAATCTGGTAAGTCCTGCAATCTAATCTTCCAAGGCTCAGCTTGCTGATAAATAGGTTTCAGGATGACCAAGCGGCCTGCTATTATTGCCCAATTTTTCTACCACACGGCACGTATACTTCTGGCCAGAACTCATCCCATGGAGCCAGACTTCCACATGGAAATGAAGAAAATGCAACAAGCTCATGCGTATGATGTTTGCGGCATTGCTGCCGGCATAAAGGATGGCAGTCTTTCCATCATAGCAATTCGCTGTCTTTCAATTGCAGCGATATGTCTGGACACACGAGAAGCCCAAGATGAGGCTCTTCGCATCTTAAAACGTTTATGCAAAGATACCATCTGGCACGCGGAGAATATTGAAAACGAACTACGACAGCATTGGAACTGGCCTCATCCACATCATGACACTGTGGACCCAGCCCAGATGCACAGTAATCATTACTATGAGCTTGACCAGCCTTTGTCCAATGGACCTGAGATTCATTTGAATCTTTCCAACCCTCTTCTGGGGGTGAGTGATTTTTCGGCGGAGAAGCATCCCTATCAAGGATTTTATATCGCTCCTCATCATGCGCTGGATCAATACCAGTACAGTTCCTATCTCATTTGAGCGAAATCCAATTCTTTCGTGTTTATCTGGACTGCAAATTACGTGATTAGTTTCGAAATACCCCATCTATATAAATGAATACTGGATTATCCAACAAATCTTGCTTTAAGGGCTTTAACTTGATATTATGATTTGATATCTAAGACTTTGACGTACGTATACTGCTTGGCTGCAAATAAAAAGAGTAATTTTTAGACAGAATGCTTTAATTTACCAAACCTGCTCTTTGATTCCATGGGACTTCCCACTCCAAAACGGGCAGGTGCCCGTTTGATATGCACGTTTGCTCCTTCCTTTTCCCCCAACTCGCACTCTCCGCTGTTTCCTATTTCAGTGTTGGCATTCTACCTTCCCGCAATTCCCTTCTTCCACTTTGATTCTCTATATTGTTGAACTACTCCAGTGCCTTAGTTCTATTAACATTGTCTATTCCGAGGGAACTTCAAAATTGAATTGCGTTGATACGCTTTGTCCAACAGAACCCCGCGAGCCAAAACATGGCGGGCAGAATTGTGCTAGAATGGTGAGATACTCCAGCCATCTATCGATATACCCAGTGAAGACGACTAATCATTCGAGGAATACAGGTACAAGCAACTGGTTCCAAGAACTGTTGACCTTGTTGGTGCCTTTGTCGGAAGTGAAAAGTTCATCATCGCATGCGATTCTCTGTTACAGGAAATCTTTTCGAAAGAAAAGATCGATTTCTTTCCGGGATTCCAATTATTACATGCAACCTATCCAGTGGAGAGGTTCTTGCAAAATCTGAGACGGCGCAAATGTGTCTTTGAGATAATCTTCTTTGTCCAGAATTCTCGTCTTTGCATTCCTGCACATGCGGACAAAAGCATCGAAGATTGATACCTGCTTGCTCGCAAGGCTATAATACGTCACATTGCCTCAATCTCTGCCAAAGTCGCGGAATCCATTACAGTGAGGCTATTCGAGAGCTTCGAAGTCCTGTCTTTCAAAGAGCATTTGGTGACTTCGGGTGTTTATTCACCGTTTGTCATGGCGGAGCTCTGCCGGGTCAAAGTAGTGATTCTGGAAACACAATTGAAAGCGATACCGGCGACTCCGATACGAGCTCTGATGAAGAAAGTGATTTCGGTGCTGAAGTTGACTTTCAAGAAGGAGACTATTTATATCAGCCCGATCATAAAGTTGAACTCAGAAGAATGATATACTGGTTTTGCGCGCATGGATACCGCGTCTCTTTGATCAACAGCCTTGAATTCCGTGATACCAAGATATCATGTCAGCTACTCCCAAGAAAGAAGTAGAATACTGACATTTGCATAGATTATGTCAATGGTCATCGAAGGCATTTCTTCGAATGTAATTCCGCGACTTCTAGATACGAACACTGGGCTAGCAATGAAATTGCAGCATAATGGCAATGACGCTTTGGAAAAGGAGGCAAGCAAACCCGAATCGACCAACGGCCACGATCTCAAATTGATTCAGCATAAACACAGATACTCTGATCTCATGAAGTATTTGTACAGCCCGAAGCGACTTTTACACTTCAAGGGCTTCCCCAAACCAGTTGGACTACCTCCTTTTGGGCTTGACGATGCATCTGATATGAGGTTTTTACACCCCGTGACGAGCCTGGTCGACCGACCCAGAGGAATTCCTGAAGATTGGACCTTAGAGCCGAGAGACTGTCTTAATCTTTGGCGTCTTGTACGATATTAGAAACTTTGACAATTCTGCGACCAAAATTGGAGGCATGAAATCTGCCAAGATTTTTGAAATATCAACCCTTGGAACCGCTACAATGCATATTGTTTAAGCTATCCTACTTACTTTTCTAAATTGATAACTTTTTTCTAGCATTCCACGGTTTTATTGTAACTTCAGATGGTACACTTGTATTTGCAATAAGATTATATGATGTATGTAGTATTATAACCTATCCCGCCATTCGAAACTTGAGCAACATTCACAATTAGTTTGCGATAAAAAAACCGAGTGGATGAGATGCAATCCGGCCCAGTCTTCGTCGAAGAGGGTTTAGTCCAAAATCTGGAAGAACCAGAATGAGATTGCCCAAAAGGGATATGGCTGAAGCCAAAGATCAAACGCATGTTCATGATAGTTCTCAAACAAATGAACTTCCTAAAGCCAATGAAATGGATATTCGTGGAATGTCGAAGCGTCAATGAAATTTCCGCTTCGTCGCGACATTTGCAAGTGCCTCAACCCGGCGAGCATAGATATCCATAGAATGCATGAGCGGGTCACCGAAGACAACACCTCGCAGATCTAGATCCGTTGTACCACACGCCTCTACTGGCTCGCGGGGTGGAAGTGGCGGAGAGTTATCGGGATCCGTTGATGGTTTTTTGGCAAGACGACCATACAGCTGATCATTAGATCGAAGTAGTACGATCCGACCTGCAATAGAAAGTGTAGATCGGGGAACACTCCAGTATGGTGACGGATGTCTTTTGCCTCTTGGATCGAAGAGTGACCAGACGGATCCGGGGGTTGGAGACGCATATAGATCCAGTAAAGAGAAGAAGTAATCTTTATCTGCCCGTGTCACTGGGTCGCCCTCATTCACAAATGAGAAGAACATTGATTTAGATGGGTTGGCACTGGAGGGTCTTTGTAATGGTCGAAGTGAAATTGGAGGAGCTCCAAAGGTAACACAATGAATATTTTTAAAGCATCCTCGGAGATGTGTGAGCTCAGATTTAGCTTCTGGTGATTCGGAAAGTAGATGGAGGTAGATTAGACTGGCGACAGCTCCCCCTGCCGAGTGGCCTGTAATGAGAAGCGTATATGACATTCGACTCGGGTCTTCTTCGATCAAAGTCCGCAATCGCGCAGCAACAGCAGGAACCATCTTCTTAGCAACGGAGAGAAATCCAGCATGGCATTTATTTAAGGGATCATCAAGAAATCCAGCAGTTGAGACAGGAGCGCTATAGACATTCACCGCCCAGTCACTAAAGCTTTGTGTTCCGCGAATGGCGAATACAATTGTGCCCATTTTATCAATTGGAAGTGATTTGATGACCATTGCCTTCGTACCCCGGCGCCAATCTGAGTTCACATAAGATTGTCGCTCCGGGCCTTGCGGCTTTTCGTATACTTGTAGGGAATAACGTGCTGCGAGCCTGAGTAATGGATAGGTTGCTGGGTAACTAGTCACTAAATTAGCGGAAGAAATTGAAGCCCAGCTCGATTTGTTTTAACGCACAATTTGATATGAGGAAGTCTCAGTGGCATTCGTGAATTAGAATAAAGATAGACTTTTGAGAAATAGTCGACTGGAGAAGATGACTTCTTTTCCACGGGCCCATGTGTCCAACGATGCCTTTTTCTTGTATCGGGTCTGAATGGTAGCGCACATGCAGCCACTGAGTTCTAGTTAGTTTATAAGTAGCCGAAAAAGAAAATATGTAATCTTCACATACTCAGTTCATTCTCTTTCCCGCAGAAAGACCCCAGATCAATCAATGTGATGACTTCGTCCAGGAGCCTGGATGCGCTCTGCCTCATGTTGGTGCCGCCACTGACACTCTGCAGGACAAGGTTTTCCAGTTCCAGAATCGTGTCATTTGTTTTTCCTGCTGTGTGTGCAACAAGGTTCGAAACCGACTGACTGATATTCACGCACGAAGTCCATTTCATCAGGTCGGAAGTAGGCTTTGGAGCTTGGCACACCGTTGGGTTCCATGTTGGAGGCGGGTTTGCTACTTTGACAGGGCCATACGGGTCGGGTAATTGACCGTAGATCGGTGGTGAGGGTAGGTGCACAAGCGAGGAGACACCGGTATAGGAATCATGGAAACCTGGCCGTGTTGGATATCCACCCTGAAACCCGTGAACGGTATTTGCGCTCTGAGGATTCAGATAGATTTGTCGTTTAGGCACATCGTCGTCAGGGGGTTTTCTTCCCCCTTTCCCTTTCACCCGCCGCCTATGCTTGTGTTTATCAGTCATAATACTTGTTCTGATTGAATCTAATGGATACTGAAGCTCAGGTGCTGCAGTGCTAAGCCTGGAGCTGCCATGGTGCACTCAGAGTAAAAACAATCTGCAAGAGAGGGTGGAAGCAATCACAAGCTTATGAGATGCAGGAAATGCAGATCCTCGTAAAGTCTCACTTTGTACGAGGACATGCGCCACATTTGAGCTGGAGAAATCGATAAAACGCGAAGTGATAGGTCGAGATGGATGGTGCACAGCCCCGATGCGGGGGCTCTTCCTCCACGCATACCAGTGATGCAAGCAATCAGCAAGTCCTAAAGCTTACTGTGTATGGAATTGTATCTGGATGCAAGAAAAGTGGGATTGGATCCGAAGATCAATTAGGAAATTTCTTGAGATATAGGAATCCGGACTAAGGACATCGTAGGACTTTGATATTGTCGGGTAGTGCCGATTCAAATTTCAATCTAATCTGCATGCCCACTGGCAGGTGTCAGATCCTAAATTTCATCATGTGCCACCGATCTTAGCACACTAGAGTCTCCTAACAGAAGTCTGCGATTAGGATAAGGTCAAATATTCAAATCCTATTTTGAGATTCACAGTATGCCTTTAGAGACCATTGTATCCCATAGTCAATAATCTCATCGCGCTATAGAACTTGAGTGGGATTTTCGACTTTTGGGCCACCCCAAGCCTACGCTGCTGTGGAGAAATAAAAGGCTATTGTAAGAGGCTAAATACGATGTCGTTCATGCTCGATGATTTCCCATTGAAAGCTGTCAAGGCCTTCAAATTCGTTTGATCTAAAAATCGTATATAAACCGAGACAGCCCGCTTCATCTTTTGCTATGAATCTCTCGGCTACGGCATGAGTGTAGCGATGTTTAGAGGACCAATTACTTCCAAGAAGAGTTCAGTCTAGCCATGGTAAATCAACCCTTGAGCAGTATCATAAAAGATGCTATTATCTATCAAGCAAATAGCTCCAGACAGAGCAAATGCTCAACTTGAAGAGAAAATAGGCAGACCGTCACTGCTAACGTTCAGATCATTGTGACTTCTTTGCCTTCGTGTTTTTCCCTCTGCGGCGCTTCAGGGCATCCGGAGTGTATTCAGTGTCAAGAAGGTAGTCCCACCAGCGGAAACTGCTTGCGTAGTTCCCAATGAATTTCTCATGGTGGAGATCGTGATGATCAGCACCAGCCCAGAAAGGCAAGAAATGGTGGAGGCTCCAAGGAAATTCGTAGCCACTATGGGCATCGATAGCCTGGAACAAACGCAACACAATCCAGACATACATAGTGAGAATATGCAGTTCACCAGTGAAAGCACACCAGAGAATCGGGCAGCTGACGGTCCCGAAGCCGAGAATCATCACTTCAATTGGAGAAGCATATTCGGCTGCCAAACCAAATGGTGCGGAATACTGATGGTGGATTTTGTGAATAGATTTGTAGAGTGGACCCCAATGAAAAGCTCGGTGGAGAAAATAGTGCCAAGTATCCTCCATCACGAAAAATATTGCGATCTGATATGCCATGGCCCAGGGAGACGGAAAAGGAATCGATGTTGATAGACCGAAGAACTGGGCCATTGGGTGGAAAAGCCTAGAAGAGTCATTAATACTCAATCGGGCCTGAGAGACAAACGTCAGGTAGAATACCATTCCGTCGAAGGCAGGAACATACCAGATTTGAGGAAGTTCGACGGTAAAGTGGCTCAGAAGCACAAACTTGGCGCAATCCCATTGCTCACGTAATGATGGTACTTTGTTCTGAGACAGAATGTTAGTTTCTATGGCGGCTAGAATTGGGTTGATTTTGGCTGATGTTAGGCTTGCCACTTACACTTTGAATCTTGTATCTGTTGAAGAAACCCGAGCAATCGATGAAGACCCACGGAAGACAGCGGCCGAAGTAGAACAACTCGTGGATAACGAAGGACATGATGCCGGTAGCCAGGACATCATTCTGTATCCACGCATACCATGCCACCCACAATCTCTCTGCCACGCTCAGGTGGATGTTGGATTTGGTGATATCCTGATATTGGCCCCAATAGGTGCTTGGGGGCGGCACGGTAGAATTCCTAAGAGGAAAGGGTCAATGTGCGACGAATTCCACAAAAGAGTATAATTCAACCACTCAGGGGGTTACCAAAAAGGCGGAGGAGGCACATACATTGTAGTTCCTAGCAGGTCTCGAATAAGATAGAAGAAGCAGAGGTCGAGAGAAGGAGAAGACTATTTCGCGAAGAGGGGGGTAAAAAAACAAAGGATCTGGACGAGAGTACCGTACATATATGCTTTGTAGTGTACAGTATATTCCCTACTTCTATTAAATCCTAATTCTCCTACAGTAAGTTGAACATACGATGTTCAGGAAGATGCCAAACAGCCAATCACAGGTGGGAATTTACACATTATCCGGGGTTTGGTGGGGTCGGACGGCTATCGGCCCGTGTGGGCTGACCTTTGCGGCTCCCGGTCTCACCACTTCGGGAATGGCCTGCTCCGAGTTATCGAAATAGCGTCGATTGACTATAGCGATGGAATTTGTGATCCGACTGCAGTCGGTCTTGATCGTAGATTATGGTGGGTGCACAGTAGTGACCTTCAGAACTTAGGTTGATCACGCGAACATCAGAGCCTGGCTTCTCGGCAGTTGACAGTAGTAGTTTGGTCAGTAGTGCATGGCTCATATGATCCGTGCCGAACTGGATTTCGTAGCTCTCCTTGGTCTTGGACTACGGTACTGCCATGATGCTTACTTGAGCTGAATTAGTCTTGCGCCTGAGACCGAGTGCACGAATAATAACCAGCATTGTTGATCAAAATATCGAGTCCGTCAGAGCGGCTCTTGAACTCTTCTGCTTCCTCTTAACAGTATGAAGCGAGGTGAGGCCCAGTTTAATGTAGAAGATTTCGCTCTTGTGAACAACTTTCTTGATTTACTGGACATCTTCTGCTCTCAGTTGCGTTCTCGCCGCGAGAAAGATTTCTCTCGGGTGATGCTTTGCTAGTTGCAAAATTGTCTCCTTTTCCAGACCAGCACCTCCCGTATTTAACATTAGTGTAGCACAAGCAGGATCATAAAATTTATGCATACCACCAGTTACTATCGTCTAGGCTTGGTATATACTTTTCCGGATCAAATGACTTGCCAAATAATCACTCGGCCATTGCTTTCTGAAGGTGACAAGATCGATAATATGATAGTGTTCCTATCGAGGGCCAATTTTTTCTCCTTGCTCCTGGAGATCGTCCGTCCGATGGCCGTTTTGGCAGGCACAGTGCTATTTCAATGCTCGAAATGTCGAACTGATCAGACTTTTCGATGACGCCACTCACTATCATTTAAGTCTCTATTTAGTAGAACTTCTTCGAACTACGTTCCCTCTAGGCCATCATGTTCCGGCCTTTGGAGTACTACTCAGTTTGTGTTCTGCCAAGTGTATTCGATAGTGGCATGGTGAATGGGTTGTTTTGAGATCTTTCCAAGCTCTGTCCAAGATTAGAACACCTACGGCTAGATCATCCCGAGCGGATAAAATCAATCACCTGTTTAAGATCAAGAGGTTGGCTAAGATCCGTCGGTTCCTTGATCAAAGCAAAATATATTTCAATTTCTCGAACCTTCGTTGTGGCAGGTCTCTGGCAACTTTGAAGGGCTCTTGTTCAAGATTTGATCCAAGCCTGTTCCCCAGTTTGAATAGGGTTCCTCCGCCTGCAGAAAAGTTCGGTGTATCCGGGCTGTCAAAGATGAAGATGAAGGCGCTTTATTGGCGGCTGATTTATTTTTTGTCTTTATTTAGCAAAGGCACCTCTGCTAAATCGTGGGCACGAAACGATATAAAGCATGATTATGGTGGCAGAAAAAAACTGCCATAATGCCGCATAATGCCAAGATGTGAATGGACTCTCGGCAGTATCCATACTACCGAGAGTCCATTCTGATGGCATCTTGCCCAATGGATTGGAAGCCATAATCTAGGGTGACAAGACGGGGTGATGTATATACCGATGTGCAGACGCTAGGCATTGTTTACGGGACGCATGATCGCTGACCCCGTGTGCCGACAGTGGTTTGTCGATCGTGAGTCGTTTTGAGTCCCTGAGCATCCAACGCAAATACATACTGCAGTCACTCCCATTGGTTATAAGGATGATGTTCATCATCAGAGGTCTAGATCTGTAGATTGGCTGTAAATTCATATTGAGCGGGATGGAAAGCGGTGACTTGATTCGCCGCGACGCGTTCGCATGGTGGAACTACACCTCCCCGAGACAACATCCAACTTCTGATTATCAATGAGTTCTTGATTAAAAAGGGATGGCTGAAGCATCAAGCCAGTCCGAGAAGTCCGCAGCTACTCCGATCTATATCCTCCGCGGACATGCGTCACCCATACATGCCCTGTATATCTTCTCTCAGAATCTGCGCCTTGTCTCCGGAGATGCCGATGGCTGGGTTGTCATCTGGGATCTAGTCACTAAACGACCGGTGACGGTTTGGAAGGCTCATGAAGGGGCTGTTCTTGAAGTTAAAGCCTTTTCTATTAGTGAGGGTGGATCGGAAATATACACGTAGGTCATATCAGATAACATCTGAAATACCTGGAGTCATCATTGGACCTTATTAACTCTCTGACATAGTCATGGCCGCGACCATAAATTATGTGTTTGGAAACTTCGAAAAGAGGATGAGAGTTTCCTTGATAAAACTCTACCGGTTGATGTAGCGAGCTTGAATAGACAGGAGAAAGGAACGCAGCCATGGCTGTTACATTCCTTACCTGTGAATGCTCTCAACTTTTGTGCTTTTTCAATGATATTCATTGACACCCCCACCGAGAATCACACCAGTAACGATCAGAACTCAAAAGATACGAAAAGTCAAGACATTCTATTCGCAGTACCCAATGCTCTTGATTCCGGAGGAATCGACATCTTTCATCTCCCATCTGAGCTTCGACTCACCACTATCCGATCTGACCCCGCAATCAAAACCGGGATGGTCATGGCCGTGGAGATTTTCACATCGGCCAGTGGGGATATCTATGTGACATCTGCATACGAGGATGGGCACGTTATGGCGTTTGTTCGGAGAGGACCCCTCTCAGCCGACTGCTTTGAGCTTCCGAAACTGTCATCCAATCCATGGAAATGGGAAAGATTATATGTCAGTCGTCCTCACAGCCAGCCTATCCTATCGATTGATGTTCCACCTTCACGCGACTGCTTTTTCTCTTCATCTGCGGATGCTCTAATCGTTAAACATCCCATCCCCAGTCATGCCGCTAGCGGAAACGGTGGCGAAGACCTGCCATTAAAAACTATCAATACAAAACATTCTGGACAGCAGGGATTACGGATCCGCGGCGATGGTAGAATTTTCGCTACGGCTGGCTGGGACAGCAGAGTCAGAGTATATTCCGGGAAAACAATGAAAGAGCTTGCTGTTCTCAAGTGGCACAAGGATGGCTGTTATGCTGTTGCCTTTGGGCAAGTTGAAACCATGTCTGAGCCAACTTCAACGGATGAATCAGAGGGACAGACTCAACAGAAGCAGACACGTTTGGGCCAAAACTTCTCCTTGGCTACAGTGCACAACCAACGAAATCAAAAGGTTCAACAGACACACTGGCTGGCAATCGGTTCTAAGGATGGAAAAATTTCATTATGGGATATCTACTGAAACAAATGCTAATGCTCTTGTACAATAATGCATCGCCACATTTTTGGCAACATGAAGAATTAACTTTTTTTCCCTTAAGCAAGATTGAACTCGCTTGCTCCAGCCATCTGCTCGCGCATCTTAGCCCGCATCCTCCTGGCCGCATCATCGGTGTTATTAGATGTAGTCGGGGTATCATCCGCTGCACCACCGGCCTTTCTCTTTTGACCGGCCGTGCCACCACGGGAAGCCTTGAAGTCCTTCTTGGTTTCTTCCTTGCCAGGACGCAGACCAGGAACATTGATTTTGCCAGGTCGATCACGAAGAGCAAAACTCTTGGCAAGATGACCCAGATGAAGTTCCTTGATGTTAAACATGCTGCGCTCAGCAGCAATATGGGTTGCGTAAGCTCGGACATGGGATTGGAATGCGCGACGGGCCATCTCTAGATATTGGGGATTATCCAGAGCCCATCTCTCCACATCCATTTGCCAATCTGTGGTCTTCTCTTCCCAGTTCTTGCTGTTAGAGTCTGCGGTAGCACCGAAGCCACGCTTCAGGATTTCCGTGGCGTCGGTGCGAGTTAGAGACTTTCCACCGTCGCGGTAGCCACGCTTCAGGACTTCAACGTAATTCTCCTCGCATCCAGGTTGGAGGAAAATCAAAGCGCGACCATCACGACCAAGACGAGCCGTACGACCAATTCGATGGGTGTGGTCATCGGCACTGAATGCCGGATCGTACTCAATGACCAGGTCGACGTTGGGCAAATCTAGACCACGGGCGGCCACATCAGTACATACCAGTACTGAGGGATCGCCGCTGCGGGAGAAGGAGTTGAGTGTGGCAGTTCGAACATGTTGAGGGAGAGAGCCGTGGAGTCGATGAAGTGTTACGGCATTCGATGAGTTAGACAAAGCCGTCGCAGGTGCGATAGTTCCATGAGGAGACATCTTCTCCCGCTCACTTTGGGTCTTTTGTTCTTCGTTCTCTTCTTCATTATCGCTGTCGCTATCATCTTGTGTTTTCTTTCCCTTTCGCTGGCCAAACTCTCTCGCGAAAACCTCAAAGAGAAAGTCCACTGAGTCTGCGCAGGACACGAAAACAATAGCTTTCATCACTGATCCTTTGCGAATAAATGTCCGCTTCAGATAGGCGGTCAAAGATACAAGTCGTAACTTAGATGGTACGACTGCGTACGCTTGCTTCAGTTGAGCAGGGACACGGAATGAATCTTCTTCGTCTTTTTTACCGCGAGTCTGTTCGTCCTCATCGGCCGGATCGGCCTTAATGTGGACCGCATCCTTCAAACTGATCTCACCAAGTCGTTGAACGTTCATTTTGAGTGTAGCGGAACACAAGATCGTTGTCCTGCGTGTGGGAACACCTGCTATGCGACTGGGTCGTTGTCTCGCGTCCAATTTTGAAACAATTCCTTGTAATTCCTCCTCAAATCCCATATCCATCAGGCGATCACCCTCGTCCAGTACCAACCATCGAACATTGCTGACGTCTAATACTTGTGTGTTGTCCAGATGATCCGCCAGGCGACCAGGTGTGGCGACCAAAATATTGAGGCCTTTCCTCAAACGTGCTTTCTCAGACTTTTTCTTTTCTCCACCAATAACAGTTCCACCGACGATCCAATTCGCGCAACGAAGAAGGTTCTCCAGAACGACTGAGATCTGCTTGCACAATTCACGAGTAGGTGCCAGGACGATAGCGAAGAGACCGCTATCACGATGGACACCTTCTTCCTTCGTTGCCTTTGAAAGCGCCATTATCCTTTGCACCAATGGAAGGAGATAAGCAAGTGTTTTACCGGAACCAGTCTCGGCTTGGATGAATGCATCACTTTGTTCTTTTAATAACTGTGTGATGGAGGCCTTCTGAATTGCTGTTGGTGCTTTCAACTCGAGCTTTGTAAGGAGATGCGCCGCTAGGTTTGGAGACAAGCCCAAATTAGTGAAGGTATCAAGACCATCAATCAACGGCGCATTAGTAGGCTTTGCTTCTTCAATCGGTTCTTCGTCTTTCTTTTCTTCCACATAGGTCGATTCGGGATTGCTAGTAAAGAGGGAGGAAGCAAATTGCCCGGGATGTCTGCGCGCCGGTTGCTGCTGCTGTCGCGGTCGTTGGCCACCATCTCCACCCTTTCCTTCGGTCGAATCAGTCGTCTTTTGGCGCTTTGTCGGTCTCGGGCCAAGTTGTACTTGGTTAGGGTTCTTGGGTTGGCCACGATTACCGCCTTCGCCGTCTGGTCGAGGTTTATGCTGCGCGCGCTTCTTCGCAGAGAGACGGGCCCGCCATGTTCCTCCCTTGATTTTCGCTTCAGGCTTGATGACACTGTCACCGATGCTGAAGTTCAAAAGCATACCATCGTCCGCCATGATCTCGTCGTATACACCCAGCAGTCGGGCGAAAGTAGAGAAAAGTCGTCTAGCGTTAAGAAGAGCTTGTTGCCGTCGAGACTTTTTTTCGGGCGGGACCCACCCCGGAGAAATGATGATCCGCTGATATTGTTGGTCGCAGCCCTAGCAGTCAGCCCTACTTCCTAGAAGGGTTGATAGTTAAATAGAACTAGGAAGGGAGATTTCGAGAGATGATCTATTTTTTATTTATACTGGCTGAATAATTCACCATCAGTTTTTGTATGTACACTAGACGCTACTGGTCTATTTTCCAGTGGAGCTTCAAGCCCGTGGTTGCAGAATCAAGTTATCGATCAGTCGCACGGGTACCTTGCCATCTCCCAAGCCACATTCCTCGCCAGGCTTGTTCTCTTCCAAAGGCGCCATCTTCAGAGCAGCGCTTAAGACACCTCCTTTCGCGGGATCGACGAGATCCAGCTCGTCTAGAGTGTCAGGGTCGGCAAGAGAAATATAATCCACCTCAAAGAGAGCTCTCTCTGAAGGTCCAAGTGCTTTTTGCTCATCAAGCACTCTGTCTGTAATGGCCCGAGCCGCGCCGAGGATATCCGCTCGAGAGGTTTTGCCTGAAGTATAAGCATCTTCAGCAGCCTTCAGAGACTTGTAAATAGCAAGTCCCACAGCACGTCTCCGCTCACCCAGGTAGACATTGCGAGAGCTGAGCGCCAACCCGTCTGCCTCACGGGATGTACTGACAATCCGGACTTCTGTACCAAGTAGGAAATCCTGTACCATCCGCTTGATAATAACAGTCTGCTGCACATCTTTCTGGCCAAAGTAAACCCGATCAGGCGTAGTGGCGTTAAAGAGCTTCATGCAGACAGTTGCGACGCCACGAAAGAAGACGGGACGTGAACCTCCCTCCAGTTTCGAGGAGAGCGGAGTGATTGTTACAAACGACCCCTGTCCATCAATTTCCGACGAAGGAGGTAGAGTTGGGTACATGACCTTGGAAGTCGGGGCAAAGATAGCAGTAATCTGCCCAGATCCTGGACTACCCGCGCGGCCAAGCTCCTCATTTAGCTTTTCCAACTTCTCAACATCACTATCCCATGTGCGAGGATAGCTTGACAAGTCCTCGTTGACGCCGAATTGGGTGGGGTTGACATAAATGCTAACGAAGATATCGGTATTCTCGCGGGCGGCTTCTCGAATTAGAGAAAGGTGACCCTCGTGGAGCGCTCCCATGGTGGGAACAAATCCAACAGTGCGTTCATTTTTCAACAGCTGATGACGCAGCTGACGGAGGGAAGGAACATCACGAAAGACCTGAAAAGACGAGGGCTGGACAACCGATCGTGAAGTCGCTGCAGCGTCCGCAAGCAAGCTAGAGGCCGTTGCTACCAAAAAGCCAAGATTAGTTGAGTTTATTTAAAGGTGAAAAGAGAGAAGAAAAAGGCTAGGTAGTGAATCAATGCAATACCGAACTTACAGGAGAAGGACCTCATGCCATTGGCCAACCGTGACATAGTCAATGATGGTGGGGTTACAAAGATGGCAGCTGTCACAAAGAATTAAACCTCGAATTAAGCTACTTTTGAGGTGAAGTGAGTCCCGCGGGGATGATGACTCATCCAATCTGCACTTCTGATCATTGCAGTCCGCCGAACTTTCTCGGGGAAACAACCTCGGCTGCTTCTGGGGAAAGTCGCCCGTGAAAGACAATCCGGGGTTTTGTTGGGATTTTTGGAGCTATGGCCCTGACTTGCGCCTCCGAGTGGATCTCTCTCTAGTATTCTTGCTTGCTTTCCCCTCAGTATTATTTTCCCCCTCGTGGGTGACTTGTCAGCTTGATCATTCTCCCTTCAGATTATTCCCACATCATGCCGCCCCCTAAATCGGCCATCAGTGATGATGCCTCCGCTCCGGACTTGGAGATTGTGGGCAAGAAGCTGACGATTCACCCGTCGGGGTTCACTGGTGGCCCTGGAACTCAAGATGAGCCCATCACTGAACGGAACCTTGTTCACCATATGGCTCGCTTTCGTGAGAATCCCCTCGACTTTCTCCGCGAGGTCAGTCTGTATATGTCCGGTACCGGCTGGCGCGCGTACGATGATGTTGTCGGTCAACCCGTTTTCTATTCGGGGTTCTCCGAAAAGATGAAATTATCGATCTTGGGAAGCCCGATGCTCCAAGAGAAAGTGAGAGAGCTCGCGCATACTCGCCTTAAAGTGGAGGAGAAGGAGGGCTTATTGGCAATCAAAGATGGGAACACATTGGATGAAAAGCGAGCTCGCCGGCGACACGAGATTGAGGATAGTCTTCAAGAGGTGGTAGATGGCATGATGGATAACATGATTTGCAAGATGGAGAGCAAGACGTTTATTCGAGGAGCATACTACATGTGCACGCAACTCCTGACTCGCGCCTATCATCAAGGAATCCACGTGTCGAGCGAGGAGGTTCTCCGGCTGCGCGCCGTCGCTTCAGAGGCAGCCAAGAACAAACAATCAATTGTTTTCCTTCCTTGTCATAAGTCGCATGTCGATTATGTCTCCCTGCAGCTGATCTGTTATCGGCTGGGAATTGGGCTACCCGTTGTTGTCGCAGGCGACAACTTGAACATTCCGTTGCTTGGGCCTTTCCTACAGCATGCAGGTCAGTATAGATCCCTTCAATTTCCCTCTTTTGCTTCATGCTCATATGTACAGGTGCGATGTGGATCCGACGAAGCTTCGGAAACGATCCCTTATACCATACTGTTGTTCAAGCCTATATCGATACTATTCTTCAGCAAGGCTTCAATTTTGAATGCTTCATTGAGGGTGGCCGCTCCAGGACAGGGAAATTGCTGTCTCCAAAATTCGGAATCCTGAACTTTATTGTCGACAGTGTGCTTTCCGGGCGTACTCAAGATACAATTATCTGTCCGGTCAGCACGCAGTATGACAAGGTGATAGAGACAGAGTAGGCAATTTTTCATTCCTTCTTCTCTCTCGTCCTATACTGACATTCTCATAGATCCTATATTAGTGAGCTTTTGGGACAGCCCAAGCAAAAGGAAAGTCTATCCGAGCTCCTTTCTTCGTCGTCCGTCCTATCACTCAAATTGGGACGGGTAGATGTTCGATTCCACGAGCCATGGAGCCTGCGCGAGTTCCTCTGTCAGCAGCTTTCACGGCTTAACCAGACTGAATTGAACGCCAGCCAGAAGCTCTCCCAAACCGAAAAGGGCCGAATTCTCCGAACTTTGGGATATCGAGTACTTTCCGAGATCAACGATGTTTCTGTTATGATGCCACCTGCTCTCGTTGGAACTGTTCTCTTGACCCTTCGTGGCCGTGGCGTCGGAAAGGGCGAGCTGGTAAGACGACTAGACTGGCTCTGTGATCGCGTAAGAGCAAAGGGCGGCCGGGTCGCCCACTTCTATCGCTCACCCACTGATCAGGTCGTCGACCGTGCTCTGGACGTACTGGGTCCAAAGCTGGTAGGCGTCATTTCCGGCCTAGCGGAGCCTACCTATTATGCAGTCGACCGCTTCCAACTATCTTTCTACCGCAACATGCTCATCCATCTTTTCATCACTGAGGCGCTTGTCTCTGTTGCTATGTATACCAAGATCAAGCAAGGCGGTGGTCCGACTAACCAACGCATCACATACGAAGCCCTGAGGAACCAGGTCTCTTTCCTCTCCCAGGTATGTTGCGACTCTTATTTTTCTTGTATAATTATTCTAACAAGCCATAGCTTTTCCGTGGCGAATTTATCTTCCCCCCGGAGGGTCTCTCTTCGAACATGGAAAACACCCTAAGAGGCCTAGAGTCGGACGATGTCATAAAGATCACGCGTGATGACTCTGGTGTACCACAATTCGTCGAGCTCAGTGATTCCGAGCGTCACTGTGGTCGGGAGAACTATGACTTTTACTGTTTTCTCATCTGGCCCTTTATTGAAGCCTCTTGGCTTGGTGCAGTATCTCTGCTTGGTCTTACTCCACCTCTTGATGGCGACCAAGATACATGGATTGATATGAAGAAGTCCCAGGACAGTGCCCAGCTTGTAAGTTGGACCGATTTTCCGTTAGAATATCGCACAGGCTGACAAACTTTAGCTCGGCAAAACACTATACCACCAAGGAGACCTTTCCTATTTTGAGGCAGTGAACAAGGAAACTCTCAGAAATTCCTATCAACGCTTTGAGGAGGAAGGCATCATTCTTGTTGCCAAGGACAAGGAAACCCGCGCAGGTCCCTCCTTGAAACTCGCACCTGAGTGGACGCCGGAAAGAGATTCAAATACCGGTAGAGTCCTCGACCGCGGGCGTCTTTGGGACTTTACAGAATTGATCGCGCAGTCCCGTCGCGAAGGGTAAGTGGTTTCTTGAAGAAAATGATTTCCATATGCTAACAGGTATCTAGTAAAAACCGTCGGGATGGTGCTACCGTTTCCTCACGAGTTCTGACCATGTCGGATATTGTTGGCCGTCAACTCTTTTACAACGCTGCGGCTCCTGCTCCGGCCGGCGTTTCATCTCGCCAAATGCGCCGAAAGGCGATTGCAACTGACTCTAAGCTCTAACGGCTCTGTCGGAAACTGATTTTGTCTTCCCCAATATCTTCATAACCTACATATTCAATACCCTGGCGTTTCTCGAAAGCATAAGCCCACATCATCTTCTGTACATATACATACATGCGAATTCATTCAAAGATTTCAAGCCCTTCGGTGTCTCCCTTTCAATGAAAGGAAAAGAACTGTGGCTTTAAAGGCCTATATTCTCTTCTTTGTGCTCAATCAGTGATATCGAATCCGAGGCGCTAGTTTTCCAAATGCCAAGTTATACTGGTGGCTGGACAACTACCCTAGTACCTGAGTACCTAGGTACCTCTAACTCCAACCTTGAAGGCTAACAGTCTGACAATCGTTCCTTTTGGAAGTCCTATGCGACAACTATGAATTGACGGTGTTATTCCGCGTGTCGAGGTCGGACCTCGTAAGATAGCAAACCTTAAACGCTCATTTTCCGCGGACCAGGCATAGCAAGTCGTTTTCTATCCATTCTTCTGATGGTTTCTCATGGCCCTATCAACCTGTCATCCATATTGGAAAACGAGGTCTTTGCTCAACATTTTACAGTATGCTTTCGGCTAAGGATAATGCCCAATTACTTTACTAGTGCCTTTCCCTGCTCCTATCTGCCGACGACATTGCCGAGCACCCGAATCGTCAATCAATCGAATCCAAGTTGTTGGTCTGTCATTGCTGAAATTCGCCAAGGCAAGACCAATTGGCTGAAGCCGATCTTTGCTTAGTCTCGCTTGGACTGTGTGCTGTCTAACCTTGTAATTTCAAGACTTCGGCAGTTGATTGATGCCCAGACATTGGAGAAGGTCTTCCATGCACGTAGCTCACTCCTCATACTTCCCCACAATCAATAGTATGCACAACCCCAGACTTTGAATCCTACAGACGTCGAACTATGTTGAAGTCTAGTTGATAGTTCGGGGCTTTTTATCTTCCGGTTCTCAATGCAAATACTTCAAAATAGATAGCTGTATTTCGGATAATTCCGTTTTATTTGGTGATCATGCTATTGGGCATTTTTGAGATGACATCACTAGCTTGTCTACTAGGATGAGGTCTGAGATATCCTAGTCAAACTAGTAATAGTAGTAATGACCAGTCTTCTCCTGACCATTTTCCTTGGCTGCATCTATCCGACGCTCCAGACACCCGATCCGAGCTGGCTTTGCTCATTCCGAGGCGTTGGAAATCCCAAAGACCTTTCTCATGAATGCCCGTCTAACACCAATCAATCTCGAAATTCAATCCATTGCTTCTATTTTAGAAGGATGTTGAACTTTCCATGGTGCAATTCATCGCTCGCCTGTGACCATCTTAGCATAAGATTTCAAAGCTCGTAGTTGCTAATAGCAGAACAAACCCACACTGGAGTCATACCCCAGGGCACATCATCATGGCAGGAGCAAGATCGGGAACGCCCGATATGCCTGTCTCCAGGGCCAGGAACTACCACTAACCTCCCAGGGGAGCAGTCATGTCTATCATATCTGATCACGCCAATCTGAGGGTCGCGCTAGCTCCACTTTCATGGTTCTAATCCATATAATGCGGAGAAGCATCGGATTCTTTCCGCATCCAAATTAATCCAATTGATTGAGATAATTTGTCGGCTTGTGGACAATAGTATCATTACCGAAGATATCCACCTGGACCCTTCATCGGAGGACGTGGGGAAGCAAAATGCGGGGATATTGTCTACTCACATTTGGAGGTTCAAGATTATATTGCCCTCCAGGGCTACAGACGATCATGATCTGAAGTATATAAATTGATCGAGAGCCCCGGGGCTTGCTGTGAATACTGAAAATCACAATTCGGCCAATAAGTCGAGTCACGATCTCAAGAACCTATTGGAATAGTAAGGCTGGAGGCATATCTATTCAACAAAATGGGACGCTCGATAATAACTCAACTCCCCGGGGTACTTACCCTCTTTTCCGTGCTATGCGGCTATGCCTCTGCATCTTCAGATGGCGATCAACTTTGGCCACTACAAGAGTACAAAAGCTCATCGATCAAAACGCCGTTTTTGAATGTTACCAAGATGGGTCAGACTGAGCCTGGATATTTGTTCTTCACCCCGTCAGACTCACTTCGGGATGAAGGATATCCAACAATCTATTCAGATGATGGTCAGCTTGTATGGCAGGGAGCCAAGGGCAACTATTCTGCTTTGCAACCACAAATGCTAAATGGTGAGCCTGTGATTGCCTATTGGACAGGGTACGATGGTCAAGGCTTTGGATTTGGACACATCAGTATCCTCAACAGTTCTTACGACGAAATTCATCGAGTCACACTTGACTGCAAGGCAGAGAATTTCGTGACAGTCTTTGATGAGACGATGGAATTCGACTCATGTATTGATATTCACGAAAGTCAATTCACCGACGACGGCACAATTCTGGTGACTGCTGTCAATGTAACGCAGGCCGATCTTAGCTCTGTTGGAGGTCCTAAGGATGGCTGGATTCAAGATGGGCTTATTTATGAGATTGATCTTGAGACCAATGAAATACTTTTCCGATGGAGCGCACACGAGCATATTGATCAAGTGCGTCTCAGCGATGTGCGCGCTCCTCTTGAAGGGTCTGAGTCTGGTATGAACAAGACCAGTCCATACGGCTATCCGCACCTAAACGCTGTTTACAAGTATGGTGATCATTATCTGCTCTCCTCGCGCTATATGTGCAGTATATTCTTTTTGGATTCAAATGGCAATGTTACCTGGCATCTACACGTATGTATTGAAACTTTATCGCCCACCGGCACACGCTTACCCTCGAATCTTCATTCTAACTGATTACTTAACAGGGCCGGACTGGTGGTGACTTTAATTTGGGGCTTGGTACTAGCTTCTGCTATCAACACGATGCACGCTTTGAATTCCAAAGCGACGAACGAGTCCATTTGGCATTACACAACAACGACAATGCCGATTTTTCAGCCCATACATCCCTAACAACTGGCCTGCTATTAGACGTCGAGCTACAAGGTTCTAAGCAAGTGACGCTTAAGCGACGCACATGGGATGCTGAGGAACCAGTTTACGCTGAATCCCAAGGAAGTTATCAATCTCTTGCCAATGGTCATGTCCTACAGGACCATGGAGCCACTCCGAAAATCGAAGAATATGATGAGAGTGGGACTATCGTCATGCGTGCGCGCTTTGGTTATGATAATACCATGCAGACATATCGCGTCTACCGGTACCCCTGGACAGGAAATCCATCTACCAAGCCAGACCTCGCTGCTTGCGTCTCGAGTGAAACGAATAAGACTACCGTTTACGTGAGTTGGAACGGTGCGACAGATGTTAAATCATGGAAAATTCTCGCTGGCTCTGAGGTCAAGAAAACTGCATTGCGTAATGGATTCGAAACTTCTATTCAAATCGAGGGACTGGCTAATGGGGATGAACTTGTTGTTGAAGCAGTCGGTGGCGTCGGAGATGGGACTAAATCTGATTCTGTCAAGGTTGGTCAAGGGTGCTAGTTGTAGCTAGATCTGATAATTTGAATCGAATACCCCAACAGTGACTATGATAATATGTATTATCATCTTTGGAGGCAACTTTTTCTCATCTCCTACTGCATTTGACTTTTTCATAGCCCTTCACTGGACTTGCAGAATATTAATATGCGTAGATGTATGTCGTCGTCAATGATGATGCCAAGAGTTCCGATCCTGATAAGATGCTTTTTGATAATATGAGCTAACCCCAGATGGTTCACGGATCCGGGGTCGTCAGCACCGCAAATTGTGGTTGGACGATGTTATCTCCCCAGGTCCTGACAGAACGGGCATGCAGATCGTATTCTTATCAGTTGTCGCCTTTTCTATCAGATTCGCAAATTATGTTCAATCTTTAGAATATTCCCTTTTCAGAAGACAGCAGCCCCCAATCAATACCAACGGCCAACTTTTCAGGGCCCAGTGTACCGTGTCGAGCTCTTGGCAGTCTGTAAATAATGATTTACGAAGATAAGAAAATGATATGTTGAAGGGTTCTGAGAGAGATAAGCATGAATGTTTGTCAACGATTCCAAAATGCTAGTATCTGGACTTGAAATAAAAAGCGGATCTCAGATACAAACTAATAATGGCAATATTTATGGTGCCAGTAGTACTATATAGCATATTTTTCCCTATACCTTGTTTAATGTCAGCCTCTTTCGACTTGACGGCTAGGGTTCCAGTCCTCGAATGGTTCAAATCGTGATTATACCAACCACACTTTTTGAAAATTGAGAAGCACTGGCAGGTCCTGACTGATCAAAAAAGATACAGCATCAGGAGTCTCAAATAGTCAGTCTATTTAATAGAAATAAGATTCTTCTGTTATTGAAGTAGAGCTACAATGGCCGAGGCAGTACGTTTTCCTAGCCATGTGGTTGCATTCATTTCTTCTAACATGAACCTACAGCCCGTTTACAATGCCTCGGTCCCTTCAGGGGGAGATCCTCTGCGAGTTGATGTGAATGCTCAATATGAAGGATTCGAATGGAACTACACCTATATCGTGATATGCGGATTCATTGTCTGGCTGATAATACCTGGTATTGGTCTTCTATACAGTGGTCTAGCACGAAGGAAATCCGCACTAGCTTTGCTATTCCAATCCTTTATGATTGTCGCTGTGTAAGCTCTTTCTTCCCTCTCGCAGCCATTCTTTGTCCAATATGCTGATTCAAATATTCTAGAACTACATTCCAGTGGATGTTTTGGGGATATTCTTTGGCATATGCCCGAGATGGAGGACCGTTCATTGGAAATTTGAAGAATTTTGGTCTTAGGAATATTATGGCTGCACCGTCTCCAGGGTCTGATGTGCTTCCAGAGATTGTCTTTTGTTTTTATCAATTACTTTTCTGCGCATGCACGGTAAGTAGTACCATTTCAAGGTTGTTTGGTTGAACTGGTTTCGCGATTGACAAGTATACTTATGATCGATTATAACCTTAGGTGATGATTGTCGTCGGAGGCGCATTTGAAAGAGGCAATATGCTCCCCTCATTGATTTTCAGCTTCTGCTGGGCGACTGTTGTATATTGCCCTGTGGCATACTGGACCTGGAACAGCAATGGTTGGCTTTACAATCTACCCTCTTTAGACTTTGCAGGAGGCGGACCCGTGCATATCGCATCGGGCTGGTCCGCCCTTGCATATGCTCTTGTGTTAGGAAAGCGAAAGCATCTGGATGAAACTTCTAATTCGCACGGAAAACCTCACAATACTACATTGGTCTTCTTGGGAACGACGTTGATCTGGTTTGGTTGGTTTGGGTTCAACGTATGTCCCCCCGGTATATGTTTACTGGGACCTTTGACTGACCCAGAAATATCATTAGGGTGGATCTGCACTCAATGCGAGTGTGAGGGCTATGCTGGCAGTGTTTAATACAAACACAGCAGCCTGTATGGGTGTGCTAGGATGGGTTCTTGTAGACTCCATTCGGTACAGAGGGAAATTCTCCGTGGTGGGAGCGTGTGAAGGTGCTATTGCTGGCCTGGTGGGAATCACACCGGCTGCAGGGTTTGTCTCGGTTTGGCTGGCCGCAGTGATTGGATTTCTTACTAGTATAGTATGCGCGCTGATGCAGAACATCAATCTATGGTTACATATCGACGAAGGTATGGATGTGTTTAAACTTCACGGGATTGGGGGCATGGTAGGGGCTTTTCTAACGGGCATTTTTGCGTCGCAATCAATTGCGACGCTGGATGGAGCAACAGAAGCGACCGGTGGCATTGACGGTAATGGACTGCAAGTTGGGAAACAATTTGCGGAGATCTGCGCGATCTCTGTCTACTCATTCACGGTATCAGTCTGTCTTTTGCTGGTGATGAAATGGATACCTCTTGCATACATGAACCTGCGGGTGCACGAGGAGGCGGAAATGGTTGGCTTAGACCGGACGCAATTTGTTGATGAGCAGATCGGCGAACGTGCCATTCTGGATGAGTTTTTCGTCTCATCGTCGTCGTCACCTGCATCTGCAAGTGTAGTAGTCAACGATGCCCCAGAGTTGATGATGGGATCCAAGGCTCTCAACGCCTAAGTGATACCCCACAAAGAATCTATGGTGGGTGGATGGTGAATTACGCGGTGGATGTCACTTCCCCAAAAAAGAAAAAACGAACATTGATCCTTTGAGAATCCGATTGTGCCGACGGAGGCTGAAAGGTGGGGAGGGTCATGACTCGCGAGTGCAGATCCTCGAGATGAGACCCTGAATGACGCGAGTGCAATAAAAATAAAACCATACCTGCGGGAAGCTTTGATCTGGCCAGCCGCGTAGACGTAGCTATTTCAAGGAGTGACCCTTGTACCCCGTAATGAAATGATTTTTTGATAATCAGAACAGTACTTTCCTTTCCCATTCAATTTTGAATTTTCTTTGAATTTTCTTTTGGGGGCCCCTGCTGTCTCTGATGACGAGATGACGAGGTTGGGGCGAAAGGTCCCACGATATAGATGCGGAGGCCGCCAAGAGGGGACGCGTTGGTGTCTCAACGTATCACGAAGCAGTATTGGCTAGGGTGGTCGGCCCCATCTTCCCGGGGCAGGAATGAGCTGACGTACGCCGATGCACCAAGGCCGGTCCTGAGAGCCCTGAACCCCTGCTAGACCAGCCTAGTGTGGGCTGCGGCGTCCCTATGGAAGGGCGAGATCAGCAACAGGGTACAATGTGTACTCCGTATGGGTTGAGCTGCCATTGACTGATGGCGGAGCATGCCGTGGTGACGAATGCATGGAAGAGAATTCCGGTAGCTTTTTTGTTTTGCTTGTGATCCATTGATTCTGATTATTGTGGTTTTTGTAGCTTGAGTAGCATCATGGTAGGAAATAAAATTGAGAAGAAGAAGAAGAAGAAGAAAGATAATTCTGTATCTCTACTGTACAAACAATTCCTCCTTGAAGGAGTGGAGTGGAGGGGGAAGAAGTGGAGGAATCGATGATCTTCTCGACGTCAAAGGCGGAAAGGCAGCCACAAAAACCGGGCAAAAGTACCTGGGTGTATTGTACGGTAAATATATTGCACTTTCCCCTTTCCGGCCATGATTGAAATGAAATTCACTGAGTGGCCCCACCCAAAAGAGGTCTCGCCCCCTTCGTCACGCCATGTAATTGTCTCCGTTCGGTGTCGCGTCGCCGGGTTAAGCCACTCCCCTTATCTGCTCACAGTTCCTTCTCGATTTTCCAAGTCTTCATTTCTCCCCCGTCACTCGTTCAATATCACCTTGGGTTTCCTCTCGTTGCCCCCCCCCTCTTCCATTCGCTCTTCCCCTTGTCATGCTCTGAGGTTAGGTTCGAGTCCAAATGGGCAAGTGTAAGTTGCCAAATCAAATCCATTTCAATTAGGGTACATCCCGAAATCCATCCCGGGTCCCCGCTAACTAGTGGTTTATAGGGCGTTATGGCATTGTCCTGGACGCTGGTTCGTCTGTATGTCGATCTGAAGAATTGCTTCGCAATTATCTCTGTTTTCGAATCAGTTGACTGATTTCATCACTTCAGGGGACCCGTGTCCACGTTTATCGGTGGCTGCGCAATGCGGTTGCGCGCAAAGGCGCCGATGCAGAGGAACTCAAATCGCTCCCGGATATCGAAACTAAAGAAAAATGGGTGAAAAAGATTCATCCGGGTAAGTCTTCTATCATAAGCCACACTTGTTCCAGTCATCAGGAGACTTATTCTCGTTTGCGCTAGGTGTTTCTTCCTTTGCCAATCGACCGGAAGTTATTGGATCCGACCATCTTGCCGAATTACTAGAACACGCGAAATCAATCATTCCCAAGGAAGATGCTAAGGACACTCCGATTTTTCTTCTGGCTACAGCGGGCATGCGTCTGCTTGGAAATTTGGAACGCCAGCTCCTGCTTGATCAAATCTGCTCTTACGCCCGGGCGAACTCCGAGTTTCTGTTACCAGACTGCGACGTTCATATACAAGTTATTCCTGGAAAAACAGAAGGATTATACGGATGGATCGCAACAAACTATCTGATGGGCACATTCGACACCCCCGAAAAACACGACCATGGAAAAGGCCATCACACTTACGGATTCCTAGATATGGGAGGTGCCTCGGCCCAAATCGCATTCGCTCCAAATGCGACGGAGACAGAGAAACATGGAGAAGATCTGACGTTATTGCGTATGCGCAATATTGACGGCTCGATTCAGGAGCACAAAGTTTTCGTCACTTCGTGGCTGGAATTCGGTGTCAACGAAGCTCGACGTCGGTTTGTGGAGTCATTGCAGACACAGATGGGTGTCGATGCTCACGAGCTCCCAGACCCATGTCTTCCAAGTGGGCTACGGACCACTCTAGATGGAAAGGATGTCCCGGCTGAACATCCCGGAGTCACTCTGCTGGGCACTGGTGAATTCGATGGGTGTCTTCGTCATACATTTCCGTTGTTGGATAAGGATGCGCACTGCGCGGATCATCCTTGTCTTCTCCACGGAACTCATGTTCCTGCTATCGATTTCGATGTTAACCATTTCATCGGGATTAGTGAGTACTGGCATACGACACACGAAATATTTGAGATGGGATATAAAGACAAAGCCTATGACTTCAATACATATCAAGAGCGTGTCAAAGCATTCTGCTCCCAAGACTGGGACGCTATTGAGCGTGGAATTGGAGCACACAAGTGGGGCAAGAAAGTTGATAAACAAAAAGCACATGAAGTTTGCTTCAAAGCTTCTTGGATCATCAATATGCTACATGATGGCATTGGCGTGCCTCGAGTTGGCCTGGAGGATACTACTGGTTCCCAACACAACGGAACCAAGGAGGTCTTATCCCACGGTGAGCAGAAAGGCTATTTGGACGCCTTCCAGGCTGTCAATAAAATTGATTCGACAGAAGTGAGCTGGACTTTGGGCAAGATTGTTCTATACGCCTCGTCTCAAGTACCTACGGTCGACGAGGCGGCTCTGCCTGTTGGATTCGGGAGTAACATTCCTGGTGTTCCTGAGGATTTCCAATATCCTAGTGTAGCCCTGCTTCCCGATTCGGACAGCTTCCACAGTGAGCACTGGCACGACGCTCTCTTCGATGGAGACTCACCCCGTCGAATTCCCGGCTTCCTCTTGTTCTTGTTCATCGTTGTGCTGGCAAGCTTTTTCCTGTGCGGAAGAAGCCGTCGCCTTCGCATCTACCATCGCGTTAACAATATCCTGCGGCGTGGCGGACCTTCCCACCCTAATCACCCCAAAAAGCGAAAGCCTTTTGGGGGTATCCTGCCTTTCCTCAATAGAAATTCTACATCATACGAGCGAGTTCTAGAGGAAGGCGCCGAAGAGTTTGACTTGGGTGCAACAGACTCCGACGGTAGTGATGCTGATGGTGGCCGTTCTTCTGATGCTGGATCGGCTAGTTTGCGACCCCCAAAGCGAGCTTCAAGCTGGGGTAGTGGTAATAATACGCCAAGTCTAAAGTATACTTTTGACAACAGCTCATCTGGAACGATTGGCCTGGGGATAAGTGGGGGCTCGGGTGTCGCCATGGATCGGGAAGGCTTGGTGGTCAGAACTGAGAGCCGCGATCATCTTGCTCCCATCGCGCTGGGACCAACCACAAATGGACGTCGGTCTCGAGCTGGCAGTCCCACGCGCTCTCATCATCAAAAGTCACCCAGCATGACCCCCCTTGCGGATGAGTAACGTTTCTGATGCAACCCAACTTACTTTATGCTTTCGAGATTTTACGTGCTCACTTTCAACTCTTGCATGGCATTTCCACCCGGCGTTTATATCCTCTGCAGGCACCAGCATTTGCGATCCTGTTTCAGCCTTTCGTTGCCTTTCCGGGACTTCTGGTCTCAGATTGCTGCATCAGCGGCTATGCTTTCTATTCTTGGTCCCATATTTGCCTCTGTACTCTGGAGTATTTGTTGGTTTCGGTGCTTTTGATCTGATCCGGGAGATTTTGATGTAATGGAAGTGTACCATTAAAGTTCCGCTACCAGCTTAATGAATATAGATTAATACATTGCTTAAGAACTATCCTCAAGAATTCACATTGTTTTCATCCCGTAGAGCCCTCAATTTGTAGCTAGACGATCTCAACTCAACTCTAGTGTGAGGATGTAGTCTAGTCCGATCGCATACCCTTTATATATCCTTCATATTCATCTTCGGGCCTTGAAGGGTACTGCATGTCAATGCCAATATCCCCAAAATTTAAAGTTCTGATATACACAGACCGAAAGTGACACTGTCCTTGTTGAGGCCTTGTTGCCTGAGCATTGAAAAGTGTCACGTGAACGACATCTCTCTCTCACCGCCCGGCAAAAAGGGCTGCGGAAAGTCGACGATTGGAGAAACTGCGACAGCTTCAACTCGACCTTTGCAGCCTCTCTTTTGTATCCCCATTGCAGTGACACCTCGTATCTCTCGGCCTATGACCGCATGATAGCGAATTGACCTTCAGCTCTATTTAATCGCCTGCCCCCGCCAGAGGCACCGTCACCACCATGCGCTTGACCGTCGAGCTCATCCAGAATTCGCTCTCATACATTAATCCGCTCAAAGATCGTGAGCTGGACCTCCGAGGTGCGTTTAAGTTTTACACACCTACCTGAAAAGAACAGGCACTACACTTTTATTTAGAGGGCTGGATTAAACATCGCATTGCGAGTCGTCTAGGTCACAAGATCCCCGCAATTGAGAATCTGGGTATCGCCAAGGTATGTACTTCCTTCCATTTGCGATTCGCGAACCGCAGTGAGCCCAGAAAGCGCACTCGGTTATTCGTGAATGGCTAATTCTTGAGCGCTCTCCATGCTTACTGTACACAGGAGCAAGATGCAATTGATCTGACCGATAACGACCTATCTTCCCTCGGAAACTTCCCTTTCTTCCCTCGCCTCCACACTCTTCTTCTTGCGCGTAACAGAATCAATCACATCCAATCAACTATCGGGCAGTCAATTCCGAGCCTCCAGACACTCGTCCTCACAGCGAACAACATCTCCGAGCTTGCGGATATCGACCCTCTAAAGAACCTAACACATCTGACACATTTTATTCTGTTGGAGAACCCTATTACACGGAAAGAGGTATGTGAATGCAATTCAGAATATGTCGCGAGATCGTATAGTAGCATTTGTCTTATTCTAAATCATCAGCATTACCGATACTGGGTCATCTGGCGAATTCCTTCTGTACGATTCTTGGACTACCAGAAAGTGAAGGATGCGGAGCGTGAAAAGGCCAAGGAATTATTCGGAACTGCTGAGGAACCAACTGCCCTTGCCTCCAAGATCATCGGAACCAAATCTCGGACTTTCGACACTTCCATCAGTGCAGCCACAGACCGGGCCTCGAACGATAAGGCTATTCGGGTGAAACTCACCGACGCGGAGAGGAAGCGCGTGGAGGAAATGATTCGTAATGCTAAAAGCTTGCAAGAAATCACCCGCCTAGAGAAGGAATTGAATGAAGGACGGATACCCGGCGGCGCCCTCGGCGCTAGCGAGGATGCTGACGGGGATAAGCAAATGCAAATGTAAACGTGGGGTACTTGTCACCTTCTGTTCTAAACGTCATTGGGCCTGGCTATATCTTTATTTTTTTGTCATGGTTGTCTGAAATGCTTATTTACATCGGGCCTGAATCTGGGGTTCATGTCATTTGGGAGATTTCTTTTCTTGCCATTGGTGCGTGTCCGGTCTTTTTCTCGCTCCAAATTTCGAGTCCTAGCATTACCAGGCTAGATCTTCATACCCTAAAAAGCGTTGATTCTTTTCATGCTTTTCCCTGTCCGTCCACGTAAATTTAACCCAAGGCTTCATTCATTGCTGCCGCCGGCAACATCGCCGCGAATGGAGTAGACACGTCAAAAGAGCCATTGACTATATCACAAAAGGACCTTTGACGTGCCTTCGATGCCCTATCAGAATTATTCTCTTTTCAATCATGGAAACAAGATCGATGAAAGTGGCAAATCATTTTCCCGCCAGGTTTGTTAGATGATGGCAGCTCAGTCTGAAACGTCTACGTATCACTGGTTATTCATGACTTTCGAGTTGCAATCAGCTTGTACTATCAAAGTCTATGAAGCCCCGGGTTGTAGGGGCAATTGAGAGTTGGAATCCTGCTTAGGCAATTATTCAGAAGTAATGTTTATTTGCCTGTCGGTTTCAATATTCCCCATGTGCATCATGGCTTCAACTTGATCCTGTTAAGCATCTTCTGATCTTGAGTCGTTAGAATAGAGATCTGCTTGGCTCTTGACACATTGACGATTATGTTGGCTTATACACTATAAGTTCATAGTGTATGAACTATAGAGTATATCTAGCAACCCTTTCGAGCTTAAACTCTGGTATCTGGAGTACTGTATTGAGGGTTGTTTTTACCTGCTAGAATAGAAGATCGGGTAAAGTTCGGTTTCTTTTCTGATGAGAAGACGTACAATACGCTTTTGCCTGCTTTCGCGCGGCAACGACTGATAGTGGCCGTAAAAAGTTCGCCGATCATAGCCAAACAAGGAGGTCAGATATTCGATTTCAAGACAATATTTAGCCGAAAGGCCAATATAATTCAAGCCACCCTCGTCTAATGCAACGAATCGGAAAAGCCGAGCCTAGTACAGTATACAGTATGGAGTACAGGGTAGTGTGCGGCATGACGAGAAGGCGGCGCTATAAAGATTTTTAACACACGCTCTTCTCTCTTCTCAATTTGACCACGACCTGGATAGTTTTGTATGTAAACTTCTGTTTGACAAGTCATCATCATTTCGGAAAGGCGAGGGGCAAAATCGTTGATCAAACAATCAGTTGGTGCCCCACAGAGATGTAAACAAAAACCGGACCAGCTCCGCGAACTCCGCTCCTCTTTCAGATGATTGAAACACACACGATTTGCGGTTCATGGCGTGAGGATCACTGCCGCATTGAGGCATTGAGGCTGACAATTGAGACGCTCAGTCATGTAAGCGCCCCCTGGAGATCGGTGGAAAACGTAGCCTTAGAGGGGAAGCCGATTTTCAAGTTCTCCAACACCCCCTCTATATGATGATCAAATTGGATCATGATGTACAGCACTCTGTACTGTAGGGCTCGTCGAGGCAGCTAGACCAGAAGCAGCATATTCCCCGTTGATTGTATGTGGGCTTGACCGGATCAGATATTCCGGTCATATTTAGACTTTAAACGATTCAGTGCCAAAATTGAGTATTTCATCATTTGTTACAGAGTCGTCGCAGGATTGCCCCCGGTACTGACTCTGAGAGAGTTGAAGTTGATCAATAACCTAATTGACCAAAAACAGAAAATGGCTAGATCGTATTATACCATGCAATCTTGATCATCCGTAGTGTCCACGGACCTTTTTCTCCGTCTTGAACCAATTTTGGTCCCACTGAACTGGGCCTGATGTGGATCCATCGTGCCTATCTCTATCACATAGTAGACACTAAAATGCGATTTCAAAGAGCCTTCTCCGTTTACTATGCTCCGTAGTACTCCGTATGGACTTCTGGAACCAAAAAAAAAAACATGCAAGGTTCAATGGTCAGACGCCGTCTTATAAGCTACTGTGGTTCCAGAAAAAGAAACTTTGCCTGAACGACTTGACACGTCGTGAACCGTGGCATGGCACTTTCCTCGCCGCGCTTGACAGCTTAATAGAACCCCCTTTGCATATATTTAAATATAATCCGCTTTCTCCAGTCACTCCGTTTGTTCGTGTCAACCTTGGATGGCCCATCTGACCCAAACGAGCCAGCATTATGGCTGACCAGACCATTACGGCGGCCATGGCCCCGCCGGCTGGCAAGGTATCCAACTTTGTTAACCCGGACTACGCTGGAACGAAGTTTGTGGTTGTCAATTGTGTGTTTCTTACTTTGGCTGTATCATCTTTGTGCGTTCGAACATGGACGCGGCTCTTTGTTGTGCGCAGCTTTCGTTGGGATGATTGTATGTATTTGGCATTCCGATTCAGCGACACAATTCATTCTAACGCCTTCGACTAGATTTAATGCTTATAGCTCTTGTATGCAACAGCCATAACTTGCTATATGAAGCACCAGAAAATACTAATATCTATTAGATATTATCTTGTGTCCTGACTGCAGTTACCCTTGATAGTAAGTCCTTATTTCAGTCTTTCATGATAAATTCACCAGTACGGCTAACATGAAATTAGTGCTGAATTGGGGACTCGGAAAACACATGTGGGATGTCCCACTGAAACATTTAACACCACATTTCCTCAAGGTCCGTCAATTTCTCGGTGATAATGAGGAGGTCACTCAAATACTAACCAGGCCCGATGGGATAGCGTAATGTTATTGCTGCCATTCTTTACTGCGCCTCTACAGGATTTACGAAATGTTCGGTCCTCATATTCTATCTTCGCATTTTTCCGAGCCGGAATTTCCACATCGCTGTGTGGACAATAGTCTTTATTGCCGCCGGATACAGCTTCGCCAGTATTCTTGCCAACATCCTCAGCTGCAGCCCTGTAGCTATGGCATGGGATCTACAGATCACAAAAGGGCATTGTATGAACCGCCCGGTATTCTACTTCGCCAATGCTGGACTGGGAATATTAACAGACTTCGCAACCGTCATTGTTCCAATGTATGTGGTGCTGAGGAAACGGAGAACCATTCAAAGTATAAGCTAACATGGAGGTTCTTCGCTTACAGACCATGGCTCCGCCGATTACAGATGCCTCTCCGACAAAAGCTTGCCGTAGGTGCTATTCTTGCTATGGGTTGCTTGTGAGTGACATTTCACGGTTTCTAATTTTCGCATCATGATGTTAACAAATCTCCAGTGTCGGAATCGTCAGCTGCATCCGCCTTGCCACTCTATATACTCTCCTTGAAAGCCCAGACCTAACCTGTGAGATACCCCAACTTCTACTGTTTAGTAAAATTCCAATCTTTAGACAAGTACTAACTCGACGTGATTCGATACCAGGGGTCACGACCGATGCACTCATGTGGTGTGCCATTGAACTTAACCTGGGCATATTTGGCGGATGTATCACAGCAATTCGACCCTTCATCCGACGATACGTTCCTCGACTTCTCGGTCTTTCATCCGGTGGATACAGCACATCGCGAACTCGCAAGTATGGGCACCCACTCGGCTCTATCCCTCGAAGCGAGCGTCCGGATTTCACGAACGGCGAGAACCAATATTCAGCGACTCTCACAACTGCTAGAGGCGCACACGATAATGGGAGCGAGGAGCATATTCTTTCAACCTCACATTCCGGAGCGAATAATAAGGAGACGGATGGGTCCCTCGGTATTGTTCGTACCGTTGAGTTTGATGTGGAAAATTCATCCACATCCGTCCGACAACATCCAAGACGTTGAGGATGAACTCAACTTGTATATTCCAAATCATCGAGTTTTTAAGCGGGACTCGAATTATGTACATTCTATGATTTTATGAGGACTTCAAAAGCCAGTCAATAATACCCCTTATCATCACTATAACCGCATAGTTAATATTTACGAGAGTTTCAATGTGGAGCCGTCGAGTCGGAAAACCCCCTTGGAAGAACGTCCCCAGGTTATCGAGTCATGTCCTTCGGTTCGAGAAAGGAATCCTGCAATTGATTGACTTGCTGCAGGCTTTATTCAGCACAAAATTGAGTTTCATGTAACCAAGTCCACGCGAGGAAAAGCGTTCATCGCAATTTCCACGCCTTTTGTTTTGCCGGACCTATGCACTAATGCACCAAGTGGAGATTTGCTCCACAGGTCTATTTATCGTTGTTCCAAATCAGCATCGGAGCTACTGCAAACTCGTGCTAGACGATATCGTAGGGAACAGGCTAGAATATCTGTTCAATTAAGTGTCGGAGGTCGAGGGATAGAGGCTAGCTCCCTATACTAGTTGCCCGAGCGATTCAGGTTTTTCTCTCTGCGCAACTCATTCTACTCCGTATTTTGATCTTCAACACATTTGTTGTTTGTTTCACGATGCGTATAGGTTCCGCTGCCTTGCCCCTGGCTGGCGCCGTTGCGACGGTCGCAGCCAATTCGACATCGTCTGTCAATTCCGGTTGCCATGCGCTAGCCAAGCCCCTTGGCGATGCGGTTTTCTACCACAACAGCGACGTCTTCAAGTATGAATCGCAGAACTTTTGGTCCAATACTGAAATCTTGTCCCCAAGATGTGTCTTCCGGCCACAGTCCAGTAGACAACTGGCCGAGGGCTTGCAGGCGCTTGTTGGCGCCAATGCCGAGTTCGCTGTGCGAGGTGGTGGTCATATGGGCATCCGCGTATGTATCCACTCTCCCTAATCTCGCAGATTGAGCATTTAATGACCGTTTCAAAGGGCTCGAATAACATCGATAGCGGAGTGCTTGTGGTCATGTCGAATCTTACCACTATGGAATTGAACCAGGATAAATCAATTCTATCCGTTGGTCCCGGATACCGGTAAGCTATTTAGTTTTCTTCCTTGAGATAACAAGGTGTGACTGACTGACTTTGGGTGGCAGATGGGCGGATGTCTATTCATTCCTCGGGAAATCCGACTTAACCGCTGCAGGTGGTCGTCTTGGTCCCGTTGGTGTTCCTGGCTTGCTGCTTGCTGGAGGTGTGAACTTTTATGGCAATCAAGTGGGATTCGGATGTGACACTGTGGTGAACTACGAGGTTGTCCTTGCCGATGGTTCCATCGTTGAAGCAAACAAGACTAGCCACCCCGATCTTTTCTGGGCTTTGAAGGGAGGTAGTAGCAACTTTGGCCTGGTCACTCGTTTCGACCTGGAGACAATCAAGTCCCCCAAGGTCTGGGCTGGATCTCACACTGTCGAGGCCAAGTATATTGATCGCTTCCTGGCTGTAAGTTTCCAATGATTCATGGGGCTTTTCATCAATTTCTGACCAAACCAGGCTGCTGCGAATTATGCATCCGACATCTCAGACCCGAAGACTCATATCGTACCGGCTCTGGTCCCTGGAAACACCACCCTGGCATCTGTGATCCTGTTCTATGACAGTGATACCGTTGGCTACCCCGATATTTTCAAGCCCTTTACAGACATCCCATCTATTAGCAGCACTGTCGACTTCAAGACCGTCGCAGAGTTCGCCGCTGAGACCGGTGAAATGGTAGTCGATGGCATCAAGTAAGAATATCCTCCCGATACCGCAAGACATTCCAGCTAACCCAAATAACTGCAGTGATGTCTTTGTTGCCGGAACTGTCAAGGGCACAACTTACGAGGAGCTTCACCAGGGAATCAGCATTATCAACACCACCTTCTTCAACCAGCTTCCTAAACTGTACAAGCAAGTTCCTAAAGCCAATATCTCCACCATTCAGCTCGACTGGCAGCCAATTGGTGCCGATTGGATGAAGGCATCTGAGGCTCGTGGAGGCAATGCACTGGGACTGGATTCTTCCAAGATCTACCTCTGCTATGCCGAGGTTGTCGAGTGGATTGGATCGGCATTTGACAAGATCGTTGCTGAATGGGTGGAGGAGACCACGTACGCAATCAACAATGCCACCCAGAAGGCTGGCCTCTACGATGCTTTTAACTATATGGGTGACTCTGCCGGGTTCCAGTCGATCTTCCCCGGATATGGCGCGGAGAACCACCAACGCCTGATCTCGATCGCACAAAAGTACGATCCACATGGCGTCTTCCAGAGCCTGATGCCCGGAGGATTCAAGGTCTATTAAAAAGACATTTTGGATCGTCAGATTGAAAATCGAGACCATTCACATAGCCACACGAATATACACAGCTAAGGCATATTTTCATCGTTCCAATAACGTGACGCGCAGCATGCGCTAATTAATGATAAATTGGATATCCTTAATATCAACATCGACCGCCACGATATTCCGCGACGTCATATAGATATTGTGAAGTCAAGCAAAGACGCGGGACATTGATGTGAAAGTATTAGAAACCTTCTTAATTCTTTATTGGAATTAAAGGTCCTAGATAGATATCCATTTACAGTGGTTCCATTTTAATTGTTTAGTGGTTGAAAGCTATTTTTGGCACAGACGAGGCTGTGGAATATTCCTTTTCAGCCGCATCGCTTTCAGGGAACATCTGAAGGACCCAATTACGATCCTTTTTTAGCATGGAGGCATTTCTTGATTTTACATCAGAGTACTCAGCGCTTTGAGGCCTGGAATAGCGGGTTCTTTCTTTCTTTCTTTCTTTCTTTCTTTCTTTCTTTCTTTCTTTCTTTCTTTCTTTCTTTCTTTCTTTCTTTCTTTCTTTCTTTCTTTCTTTCTTTCTTTCTTTCTTTCTTTCTTTTTTTCTTTTTTTCCTTTTTCTAAGTGGATGGCAATATTCAGCGAAGTTTCTTCTGATCAAGTGATCAACAAACGACGTTAAAATAAAGGGGCCAAAACGTACCCGATACCGAGGGAGGCTATGATCAAGACGCGATTTAGGAATGATCAGCAGGTCCAAATTGAGAGACTACACTATAGTTCAAGTCTCAGCTGTGTGTGATGGGCGTTGCGGCTATGTCCTGACGAAGGCCTGTTCCTGGCTTGCTCGCTATTCTATTCGCCAGCCCTATAAATTCCTTCATAGATCAAATTGACCAATGACAGCATTGAGCCGCCTCAGAATCAACCCCATGTACTTTCTTCTTTCCTCTTGCTACAGCCTCGTTCCCTATCCACTGTCATCTTCAGCTCTATTCCATGGTTTTCCTTAGCCTTTTTTTTTCTTTTCAGACAATGTCAGATATCTGCATGGTCCGTGTATGTCCGTCTCTGACAATGTGGTATCGACAATCCAGCCACAGATATGACTTCATTCGACTTGAATATATGAGCGTGGGGGTTCGAAAGGAAGACCCAAAATCTGCCCCGGGTCTATAATAGTCGAGACTTTTCATTATGAATGTGGTATAAATACATGTTCCTTGGAACTTGCCCACAAAGCACAATAATCTGAGCAATCTGAGCAATTTGCTGTTGTAGCATCAGTTGAAGCTGGGAATTTGCGATGTCTTCCTCGGGGGTTATCAGTCAGGCATGCGGAGAGTGTCGCGCCCGGAAAATCAAAGTTTGTCATATTCCCACACATTTAGCAGGTTTTTGCGATCAGGATCTAATGCATATCTTCACAATTAGTGCGATCTCCAACGGCCGTCTTGTACTCGCTGCATTAAGTCAGGCCGTCGATGCCCGGGATATAGAGACCAGCTGGCACTGCGATTTCGAGATGAAACCCAGACAGTCGCCCAACGAACTAAAGCCACTACTCACTCATCGCTCTCCGTCGGCCGTCGTACACAGCGATCTCTCATGGAAGAAGCATTTGAAAATGCTCTTTCAACGAATCAGCTTGCTCAGCAAGGAGGGCTATTTTTGTTGCCTATCAACCTATTTATTGTCAATGTTCAGGACAGAGCAACATGTTATTTCTTTGAGGTATTCGACTGGGTCGGTGCTCCAATACTGGTGAATGGCTCATTTGACTATAAAAAAGATTCGATAAATGCACCTCGCGGCGAACAGGCCTTGCTCGCCGGTATGACTGCCGTCGGAAAAGCCTCCCTGGCTAATTTTTACCAATCCGATGTCCTCCAGCACTCAGCAAGCGATGATTACGGTACAGCGCTTAGTCTAGTGAGCGCAGCGCTTCATGATTCAACCCAATTAAAAAAGGATCCAATCTTGATCTCCATCTTCCTATTGTCTATCTTTGAAGTAAGCTGGACATAATACTCAGAACCTAAATTCATGATTGGTTAATACGGTGCTACAGATGATTGTTGGCCGAGAAAAGAACTCTATTGAAAACTGGATGGATCATATCATTGGAGCTGCACGACTACTTGATTCAAGAGAATGTGATAATTTCTTGAAGTCATCGTCACCGGAAATGTTTTATTGTTTGAGAAATACAATTGTAGCCAACTCAATTCCTCTTGATACAAAACAATGACAGCTGACTTATAACGCAGATTACATGTTGCATGTGTCGTAAACTGTCGGTGCCGACATTTATTATCCAATTTTCCAACCAACTGGCATCCACTACTCGCGATACCTTCAGTGCTGCTTTACGCGACCTGACAATGATAATGACCCATTTGGCATATGTTCGTCAGAAAATTGACGGTGGAGAGCTAATTGGCTCTCTTATCATTCTCGGCCATCTGGAGACAATTCAACGTGATCTTGAAGAGTGGGCGGGCAATATTTCACCAAGTTGCTCCTACGACACAATATCGACATGGCAGCCCTTTTCAGTCACGTCGAACTTTTCGCTCACACCTTTCAAACCCTACTCTCATAAATATTCTCAAATCTGGACAGCCAATATGTGGAACGAATATCGTACTACAAATTTCCAAATTTACGATATGGTCCTAACGCACCTGCGTCCGCAAGCAATGCGGGTTGACGACCCACCGAGTGCTGCGGCTGCCAGAACACATTGCCTACACGCACGTAAGGAAATGGCAAAGATCTCTGAGGATATCTGTTGCAGTGTCCCTTATATACTCGGTCTTCTATCCGTTGATACCTCACAACCAACCGTGAAAAGCTCTTTTGGGGGCTTTGTTCTTCTCTGGCCATTGACTGTAGCAGCACTTGGACACCAATTTCCGTCTCCAACCTCCGAATTTACTTTCAAATGCTTTAATTTTATCTCTCGTTGCATGGGTATTCAACAGGGTATTGCCTTTCGTGAATATGTACTTTCGTCTTCTGGGAAATATGATTGGGTTGATGCTTTTGGGCCATGTTGAGGATTGACGCATGTATATAACTCACAGTGTAAATCACATAATATGTGATTGCGACAGAAAAACAAAGCAAAAGGAAGTTGTTCTGATTTAGCTGGTCAACAAGCAAATCACATTCCACAAAGAAAGTTCCGATACTACCACAGACTGAGTGCACTTTTTTATTCTGTCGTAATTACATACACTGTCAGTCGTGGATGTAGCATGATTGAGATTACGCTGGTCAATAGGTGCACCAGTAATACCATCCTCTGATTTGCTTCATACACCAATTGCCACTTATATACTAAAAGCCCCTTTGGGATATCACTATGCTCAGATATAGACGGAGTAGGTAGGATATTTTGTAATAGGATGTTGAAGGTATTTCCTTCTCGTGCTTAGTTTTAAAATGCAATCACCCTGAATCAACTTGTGTACTACTACATGGAGTTATCTGGCTGTCTACTAGACAGCCATTTAACTCCATCGTTCCTGTGCATACCTCATCATACGATCCATCAGTCTGTCCGAAGGCGTTTCTTGATCAACAGATATGAGAATCTTTACATGGGGTCCCTTGGACAATGAAAGTTTCAATAGACGTAAATGAAGTCCTCGTTCCGGAGGTCTGTCATATCAGAGAAGCCATTGTCCACCCTGGTGCTTTGATCAGATCTCTCGTTTACATCCTCTAGCTCCAAGGCCTTGTTAGTGTTTATCTTATTTTTGGTCATCATTGACTCGTCAATCACGACTGACGACTTCCCGACTGCTTCCCTCTGTCGAGCGTGACTTTTATTGAGGAACAATAAATAGACATCCATCAGACTACATGAAAATCTTGGGGTTAGATTTCTCATCCACCTTTCGAGATATAACTTGAAACCTCACTTACATAGCCAAAAAAGCGACCAAGACGAACATGATAAGGTTCGCAATCAGGCCCGGGCGATATTCAGGGGCTTGCGATGTCGAGTATAGTTGAGGGCCAACGACCTAACAAACCAGTCGTCAATTAAACGACGAATTCACCGAGGGCTTGAGGATAATTACATTTCCAGTACACATTCCCACAAGTACAACTGCTGATGTAGATTTTCGCTTGGTATCGCCGGCAGTATTTTGTGCCTCCCAGGCGTAAATCAAGGGCGTGATAGCAGCAAGTGTCGAAACCTAGAAAATTATGAGAACTACTGTATGATAATTCAATCCCCGAACATGTCCGCTTACCAGATAATAACCAAACAAAAGGACGCCCTTCTGATCGCGTGAGACAACAAGCATAATAATTGTGCCAACCGCGGATAAAGTCGCGAATAGAACAATTACCAATCCCTTCGTCTTGAATCGAGTAGCAAGCCAGCCACCACCCAGAATTGAAACTATCTGAATGGCACCAAAGGGTAGGTTGAACAATATGGACTGAAAGTTAGTGTAGCCGAAAGACTTGACAATGAGACTACCGAAAGTGCCGATACCGCCACTAGGAATTCTTGTTCTAATTATTAGTTTCAGTGTATCATCAAGAAATGATCTTGGCAACCCACGATATGGAAATGATGAGAAAAAACCAGCCCCAAGTCTTCAAGTCATACAGAAGTTCCCAAACGTGATCCCACCGCCATTCTCTCGACACAATACCCATTTGGTTTGCTCGTAGACGTTGCACCGCAATGAACTTCTCACGATCGCTAAGACATTTCGCCTCCATTGGTGAGTCAGGAAGCAAGAAAACAAACCCCGAAAAGAGGACTGTAGCAAGACCACAAAATAAGAATATTATTTGATATGAGAAAAGGGTGTCACTATGTATATGACCAAGGCCATATGTCAGCAGGCTTCCAGCCTATCATAGTATGTTAGCTGGCATAGATTATAGACTGACTGCCTAAGTATTTTCATTGATTAGACTCACAATGAATGTCACGCCATTCATACCGTTCCAAAGTGCCGCACGAAGTGTTTGCTCACTTCTACGCCACCACATCTGTGTTACCGCAATACAAGAAGGAGCTTGAAATCGTATCAAAATATCAGTCTCTCTCTCCTAGCTCAGGCCGAATGGATGCAATGTGATAAACCGCAAGACTGAGTCTCGATTTTATAAGAACTCACCAATCATTGACTCAAAGGCGCCAAGAGCAAACCGTAGACCCAGTAGGCTTTTGAAGTCCGTACATGCAGCCATTATGGCAAGAGAACTCCCCCAGAGAAATACCGCTGTGCCGATTACTTTTCCCGTCGGGGCTTTCACGAGTAAAACAGCCGCCAAAGGCTGCATCACAAGCTGGGCAAGGTAGAGAATCGAACCCAGCCATGAGTACTGTTGGCCGACAAGGTGTGCATCCTCAACAAGTCCAAAAATCGATACATAAGAGAGTGAAGACTTGTCAAGCTGCTGAAAGAAATAGGCGCCTAGTAATATGGGTAGGACACGCATGTCGATACGCCGTAAGACTTGCTTCTCTTCTTCAAGGGTGAAGTCACGATTAAATTCGTCATTGTCTATACGGTCAAGGAATTTAGAGACTTGTCCACCATTTTTCTGGGTAGGCTCGGTAGATTCATGGACAGGCTGAATAGTATCATGCCCTGGGTTATTCGCAGTCATTGTCGTATGCATCCCACAGTAAATTCTTATAGCGCTTGTTATAGGAACTCGAACTAGAAGCCGCGCTTGGGAAGTAAGTGAGTTTATATATTGGTACCACCCCTTTGTATTACACATTAAAAAGGGTTTTAAGTAGCAATGTAGCCCCCCACAGCATGTTCTTTCTTTCCCCGCACCAAGACCCCGGATTTCAACCCCAGATAATATTTCCACCAGTAAACAAACCACAGGGTAAACTGAATGAGATTGCCCAGGTTAAATAAGCTCTTGATTGCGCTGTTCCGGGCTGAAGTGGCCCGAGTGCAGACTCGAGTCTTCAACTCAGTCTCCGATCATTTGCCGGAGTTGAGCCAGAAATAATGAGCAAGGTATGGGAGCTCCAATCTTGGATATGTCAACATTTGACGGTTGCCATGGGATTTGAAGTTTATTTTAAATAGTTATTCCAACCTTGGAAACCTCCAGGATTCCAAAGGGATTGGAAGTTTTGGATTGTCCGAATCTTCGCATCTCCGATACAGAAATATGTACCTTAGTATAGGAAAGATTTCCTATACTTCTTCTTCGCAGGTTCCTATATTATGACTGAGACTCCATAAGATTAGACGGTAGATAGCCTGAAAGACTTGTGTTTGGCTGTCTCAGTCTCGATGAGACATTGGATGCAACACAGATGAATATCAGATCATATTGGACTGTAGAGATGTACTCATCTAGATTCGGAAGGATGATGGCCCAAGTGATCAATAGGATGATTTTCGAACAGCACTCTAGTCGCGGTGAAATTTCGTAAGTTAGTGGTACTTACCCATTAACACGGTTAGCACTAGTTACTAGTAGCATGCTAAGTAGTACAATTTCCCAGATGTTAATTTTCAAAACTTGTATTTGTATTCTATCGTTACGCATTATGCTCGTTACTCCAAGCTGGAGGACTTTCATGATTCTCAACACGGCTTATGAATAATGATGAATTCAAGCATCATATGGGCTTGTTCCCCTCATGATATAAACTTGGCCAATCAAAATCGTACATCCTACCACCATAGATATAGCGATTATTGGAAGATTGACGCGCGCAAATTCAATGCTACCTACGCGAATATATTTCCTCGCCAAGATATCGCGCCACAAAAGACCTGCCAGCGAGGCACTGAAAGCCGTGCTAAAGGCGCCATAGTTTACTCCCAGTGCCATGCTATAGACCGTGGCCCAGAATGTGCGATCACTGATTGGGATGTTATTAACACGGTGAATCTCTTGCCAGGCTTGAATGACGCGAGAAAGAAGAATCGTTGTGCCAATATTAGTACCGGCAAACTTTTCTCGAGAAAATGCACTTAGTATATTTGCGGAGATAGGTAGGTATATCTTTGAAGACTCACATTGCAAAGTATCACGGAGAGAAACCCCATTCCACCAATTGCTCCTATTGTTCCAGTCTTTTCCACCCAGTGGTCCCATCCATAGGCAAATACAGGCACCCAGCCTTTTGTAACCAGTGCTTGCACAAGTACGAACATGGCGAGTGCGAAAGGGACCAAAGGAAATGGAAGATGGGAAAAAACAACAGTCACCGTCGGAAAGGTCTCTTGTAGCCAGCGATATACATCTCCACATAGTGAAACTAGATTTGTAGGTTGACTTGGCTCCGCCTGAAACCCGCCTGCTCGCCTTTCGGAGTCCGTGCCGCCTGTCACATGTGGTTGTACTTGTTTGGGCGAGGTCGGGCTAGCAAAGTCTCCGTGAGATTTTGAAGTTGACCCAGAAAATTGAATTTCCGGAAATGGCTCTTTTTCGTCTAATGCTGATGCTGGAAGGGTTGTTTCGCTGAAGTCGTGAGAAGTCTTTGTGTCTATGCTGATCTTGACACCATTAGAAGAGATAACAGCACCGGGCCCGGTGTGAGTATTTAGGCTGCCTGGGAGAGAATCATGCGTTGTGAATGGCTGGCTCGGAAGATTATCCTGGGCGTTTTGATCCGGTGAATTCTGGGCTGATGCACGACTTTGACGTTCGGCTAGGATGGCCTCATGTTGCTGACGACGTTCGGCGGCAATCTCTCGTGTTTCATGACGATGAACCCAGCCTGTCGCGAGATCCCAGCAAAACATCACGAATGCTGCCGGCAATGTGACCCAGAATACAGGCCTCTCGTGTCCGGAGCTGCTAGAAGCATTGAGAGCAAGGATGGTTATCAAGGTCGCGGCCATAATGATGGCACCAAATGCAGCACCCCCTTTGTCCAAGAAAGGGTTCATGATCTCTTCTAGTGAAAGTAGCTTGCCATTTTCTTCATTGACTTCCTCCGCTTCTTCCTCAGCACCTACCCTGGCGTGGGGAATGTTCGGGTTTACTGGCTTCTTGGCTTTAGCCTCTTCTGAGAGCTCATGCATCTCAATGGAAACTGGAATGAGAGATACATCGGCGAAGATGATGTAAAGTAGAAATGGAAACAAGACAATCGCAGTCACCACCACAGGTACAATCATGTTCACTGTGTACACCAGAAATTTGATGTTGAAAGCGCCTGCTAAGACTAAGTTTGTCGGATTTGAGGATACCAGAATTGCCGACGCGATGTTAGCAATGGCAAATTGGCTGTGTATCCATGCTCGGGGATGAACAATATTACTAGACACTCGCGTCATATAGGCAAGGAAGGCCGTGCCGGACAAGATGATAGGGTCGTTTCCAATGAAGCTCCCGAGCGCAAAGAAGAATGCATATAAGTAAAAGAATAGCCGATGACCCACGCCGTTACCCATCTGGAGCACCTTGAATGCAAGGTATCGAATGAGGCCCGAAGCATCAATCGAGATCGCGATATAGGCCAAAGTAAGAAAGAATACCAAAATGTCGATGGGGGAAATTCCGTCGGCCCCGACAGTTCCATCATGGACTTCTTGTCGCCCAATAGCTAGGATTGCGAGCAGAAAGAGATCTGCAATCAACGGTGCAGTCACAAAGTTGAGAGGAAAATCAAGGCGTACGAGGTAGCTAGGCTTTTCATGTTGTTGTGAAGAATTGTCGCGACGAGGTATAATCCGACAGGCTGCCAGTCCATTCAAAATTGCCCTGTAAAGCCATCGGGGAATGTAAAATGGAATATGAAAAGGGAAAAGTACAACAATATCTACGTTGGTGGGGTAAATCGAGTGTCATGGTTAGTGCCAGTTGAAGTTAATATATGGACTCTCCAGAGTTTCTTTGCCCACTCACTGGTTAAAACAAAGATAATTAGAGTGAGGATTGATCGCCAGTTTTTTATCTGGTTGGTATCCAGACTTTCGGCCATTTCGTACGAGCGTAGACCCCCTAACGCCCGTGGGCGTGCGGAAAATAGAAAGGAAGAAGTTTATCGCGTGAGAGAAGCTGCAAAGAAACGAGACATGCGCGCTGAGAATGCCTGCTTATCGAGGGAGAGGCGCCCCGTTAGATTTTGATTGCGTTTGTACGGCTGAATTGCATATTTTGGAAGAGAAGATCCGGAATGTCAAAAGACTTCAAGAGATCCTACATTCTAACAGTTTAAACTCCGTTCAGAGAGAATCTCCCCACGGCGCCACACGGAGGGGCTATTCGTGGCCGTGACTTTTGAGGAATGAAGGGGACTACTGACTATGAGAAATTTCCTTGCATGACCACGCCCTCGTGGGGTCTTTTCGCAAATCAAGTTAGTTCAATCTGGAGACGTGGGAATGATGTTTCCAGCGTATTTATTTTGTGTTCTTCGGGATATTGAATATTGCGTAGTTTCTGCGATGCCCTGACGGTATAAAGCGCACCAAGGGAAAAGATTTTCGGTAGCTAAGCCTCAAAAGCGATCAGCAATCAGGGCAATGGCAGAAGACACGGGCTGAGAAGAGCACAGTTGATTAGCTTGACTTTGTCGGGTCTAAGCCTCCCAAGAAGAAAAAATAAGACTAACGCACTGCAGAAGAAAGACTCGAAAGAAAAGCCAAGGTCTTAGCTGCCCAACCCCGCGTGCTCAAGGAGTTCCATGCGATGCGAAACTGACTAAATTATCTCCCTTGATGGGATATTCTGCTGGCTACAGTGTACTCATGTCGATTATCCGCCTACGCTACTTGGTATAGCCAAATCTCTATGAAGACCGAGTCTCCGCTGGAATTTCTCTGGCTTGCATAGGTCTAGTAGCAACTGGCAAACAAGAAATGACAAGCGAGAGATGCACCGTGCCCATCGGACCAACCAGTGAGCCCATAATTGCCCCAATCTCGTATTCTGCGCCCCGTCTTATGCGGACGCCCGGATTGCTATCACGAGGACCATTTCCTAGTTTAAACCATTTCCTAGTTTAAACAGGGAAAAAAAAAGGATAGAAAATTGAAAGACATCAGAACTGGGCGTGGGGCAAGGTTTCCAGACTAAAATTTGCCTCGAAACGTAGCCATTGGACTCTGAAAATGAGGCTCCTGCTGACAAAAGGGAATGCAGGGCAGCGTGTGCTTGGCTTGATTTCCCCGATGTTGCTAAACCCGGGCGGATGCGCCCTCTTCATGATGAACTCAAAGATCTCGCTTTCTCACTCTCTGTTCTTTTTCTTCTCTGCATTTCCTCAGGGCAGATGCCAACATGCAACGAAGTAGAATAGAATCGACCATTTTTATGTCTATATTTGCTCCTTGCCTCTTTTCATATAGAAACTCAATCATTGAGGGTATGGAAGACTAGCAATGCCAGCAATTCCAGTTCCTAGTACATCCCTGTCACAGATTGAGCAGCTTGTGCAACGCAGTACAAACACGTCGGTGTACAATGCAACTGGTCCTCGTCTAGAGGTTGTATGTGCTTGGCCTGTCTCCGGACAGTATGGACCTGGCACGCGTGTGTTGTATGGCTCCCAGAGATATCCGTTGATCCGAGTGTGATAAGCTATAGCTCTAATACTGTTTTTAGATACTATGTCTTGGTCGCTGCCTGTGTACTCGCTCGCAAAGCAGAATGGATCCGGAATGCGGGCCTCGCAGCTGTACTACTTTTCCCTGCCGTTGCGGCCCTTCATGGAATTGTCTTAGCGGCTTTGCATAGAGAAGGTAAGTCAACAAGCAAGATTCAATTTATGTGCTTGAAAGTGTTCTTAATGGAATATCGCTCTAACCTATCCACCTGGACAGGAGCTATTGATATGGATGTCTACGGAGCATTTCAGTTATGCTCTATTGGTATTTTAGCTGCCCCAGTCACTGTAAAGCTTTCAAAGACTTATTTCAATAATCCTGGGCGCAACATCATATTTCTCTGGACTGGCCTTCTGCTAGCCGGCCTCCTGAGCTTGACAGTAGAATTTATTCGCATTGAACCCATCGACTGCCCTCTGGATGATCCAGCAAGTAGCCAGTGGGCTAAAAATCGCACTTTCTCCTACAATAGCAAATGTGGCATGGTCTGCGGAGAAGACGGGCCTTATTCTCCCCTGCGACAGGGTGCAGCTGACAATATTTATGTGATACCGGTGCCGCAAGAACTAACTTTCAATACTGCGACTCTAATTGCGGCTGCATGTTGCGTACCGGCAATTCTATCTTTGGTGTCAACCTGGATCAAAATTCTCGAGTTAAACTGGGAGAGACTTTCCTCTGGCAATGCTGCCTCCGCAGAGAAATCGGAAGAAGAACCGATTCAAGGAACGAACGGAGCGACCCCTAAACAAATGAAGGGTATCACTAGTAGGATCAGAGGCTGGCTGACACTTATCGAGACTCCCGTTTTTGTTGCAGCAGTTCTGGCTATTCTGATCAAAGGCGAGATGAACTTTTTCAGCAAACCAGTCATGTATCAGACTGAGCCAATATCGAGTATAGGTATGTATTTGCAATTAACAATTAACGGCCTTGCAAGGTCCCCCGCCCCCCTTCCCTTTCTTATTCAAATTTCAGAGTAAAAGGTACTAATTGAATATTGTCACTTTCTAGGTCAATGGGCCCCTGTTGTTGGTACTGGCCTCGCCGCGATTGGATCCCTATATATTTTGTTCGCAGCCAATATGGAGGCCGACGAGCAGGAGGAGGGCAGCCAAGATGGCACGACGAATACCAACAGTAGTTCAAATGAATGTCTACGAGTTTCAAACTTGGAACATCTTGATAATACAAGCCACAATGCCAGTCCAGAGCAACCGGATCAAAGCCCACTATACGGCTCGCAGACACTCGACGATTGTCACTCTGCAGAGATAATGAGAGCAATTACCGCAGAAAGCTCAATAAGCCCTCGGATCCCGCGAATAAAGACAAACCAAAGTGAAAAGTCCATTGATCCAGGCGGAAGAAAAAAGGTCACTAGGTGGCTCAACCTCGCGAGCATGCAACTTGCCGTCAAGGCACACAGCCAGTTTCAAGATTCAGGATTCAATGCGAAAGAGAGGTCAAGCTTTCCTGAAGTTCCAGGAGAGAACTTCCGGAATCGAGACTTATCCGAATATCAGAAGGCTTATAGCAATTCGCCAATTCCTCGATCTCGGGCTAGCAGTTTCATTGGCTCTGAGTCGTCGAATGGAGAAGGTAGTTCAAGAACGCCGTTGGATATTCCACGGCATCTGTCCTTACCAGTGTCATCTTCCTCACGTCTAGTGACGCGGCCACGGCATGCCCATACCTTGCCTTCTAGGGGTGGCTCGTGTGGATATGGGGAGGAATATTATGATGGCAGTCCTCCAAGCAGAGATTCTTTGTCAGAAACTAGCCCTACATCTCTCGGGCCCAGTGGCCAAGATGCGCCGCCCAGAATTGTCGTCTCGTCAGACTAGATATACACTGGCATGGTATCAGTGTGTAATAGCCGTCCATAGATACTTGTAATACTACATTTTTCAGGTCGAAGTTCATGAAATGAAGGCTTCCGCCAAGAATTCAATCTGCTACACTACATGAATTATAAGATAGTTCTATAATTGTCATTTTCAAAGCGGTGCATCAAGTTTTTCTAGCTCAATTGAGGAGATACAATGTTGTAATGGAAGTAATACCTGGTAGCCAAGGTGTAGCTAGTACTAATAACTAATAATAATATTCGATCTCTGCCCTAATTATCAAGCAATGTTGACAAACATCACATTTCCCTAATTTATTCTGCCTTTCTTTCAATATTTACCAAATCTTTCATTGGGTTGCCGATTTGGATCTCTGGAGTTATTTTCTTCCGTAGCCCACGAGTGTTCCTAAGTGATAAGAATATCGTGATCCCATTAATGCCTTGTCCCGCAGTCTCTCGGAGTCGCTTCCATCTCTCCCCAATCAAATTTTACTGAGTAATCGTCAGCTTCATCGTCCGTGTCATTGTCATGCCCTGGAGCTTCGAGTATGTCCTCTGGCCAGAGTCTGGTAAAGTTCTCTCCCCGCACTCCATTCCTCCCAGGATCCGTCGGAGCTCGATGCACTCAATGATTAGTGCTGGAAATTCAAGGATCAAATGTTTCGCTCACGCGTAGTGAAATTGCTTTGGTGCTAACTTCCAAACACGGAGCAGAATGCAGGTGACCACTTCATCGTACCCCTTTTGGGCTGTCTTGCAGAAGTGCCCCCGTTGTTGAGGTCCACGATAGGTGGCGTCACCATATTATCATCATCATCGGGTGATGGGCCACAGATTCGCATGTGGCTGGCCTCGATTAATTTCGACACATCCTGGATAAGATGAGGCCAGGCGGTCTTCCACTCGGTTGATGCTGGATTGTTGACACCGAAATAGTGAGTGTAGCTGTAATGAGACAGTTGTGAGTACTTGACACCTCATATCTTGAGGATAGAAGGGGAACTGTCATACCCCATTGCTTGTTCTTTTGGAAGATTCTGTGACGATCTTTATCTGGCGAGCTTACCTTGGTGGTGACAATCAGATTCAAAAAGATCTTTGAAGTGAAGGGTAGAGAGTCGGAAGAAGAAACGAAGAAGGAGGAAGAAGAGGAGTAAATGATGAATGATGAATTGTTGAACCAGGCAACCACGACCATCATCAATAAGTGTTCCATCGCACCTGCCACTCACGCGAACGACAGAAAAGGCAAGTACACACGCAAATCGAATGTTCTTTATGAAATTTCATTCTACCATTATCTGAATGTTCAGATTAAGGAACAGGATATCCGCCATTTCGCATCTATTGATTCAGCCCTAAGAGCTCTGCTGTATCATTCTCTTTGACCCAGTCCACGAACTTCTGCCCTTCATATCTTTTCTTCAGCTGAGCTGGCTCGATGAAATTGGGAACCCCGGCACAATAGCTATACTCGCCCAGGTATGCTGCACCTTGGAGTATTTCTAGCGGCACACCGGTTTTCTCACTCATAGCTTGCATTGTGAGTTGAACCAAATTGACTTTTGATCCTAGGGTATTCTGCCAGATACTCATGACTTGTTCCACAGAAAGGTAATCATCATATGCAAGGAGCCTTGTCCCTGGCTGTTCATCTTCCACCAATGCTCTGACAAATGGCCCTGTCGATCGAGGGACATTGATGATGGGAAACCTAGTCTCTTTCCCAGTTGGAAGCATAGATACAAATTCATCAGTCTCAGGGTCCAGCTTGGGGTAAAGAAAAGCGTTTGTCATATAGGCCCCGATATAGATGTAGGAGGTCTTTCGCGCTAAGTCGGGCTGTTGTGCCTCGATATATTTCACAAGACTCGCTTTTGTTTCCCAATGATAGGACAACGAGTATTTTCCATTTGACACATCTTTCATAGGACCCAGTGCCGAGTATACGAAGCGTTCTAAGGTTTGAATAGTAGCAGCAACATTGACTGCATTTTTTCCATGGGTCACTTCAATCTCAAAGGCTTCTCGAGCACTAACACTCAGGTCTTTGCCTGAATCCGTAGCTTTGCGGAAGGGGATCCAGAAATCCGTATTGAGAAAGATAGCATGGACATTCGCGAAGGCACTTTGAAGGGAAGCTTCATCTCCAAGGTCTCCTTGGACAAGCTCGGCACCCAGCTTCTTCAGCCTCAAGGCGTTTTCTGAATTCGGGTCGCGAGTGAGACAGCGAACATGCCAATCCGGAAGTTTCAAGAATGTCCGAGCGACGGAATCTCCTTGGGTGCCAGTAGCACCCACTACTGTGATAATCTTGGTGGTCACACTCATTTTGATGTTGATATGATTTCAAGTTGGGGTTGACTTCAGAAGATGCTTGTGGGAAAAAAATGTGAAAAGTATATGAAGAGATCGCTTAAAAAGTACTTGACGAAGTGGAAATAAACGAAGGATAATAGTTTTTCTAACTTGTTTTTTCTGGTGCATTGGAGGACTTTTTATAGAGTGCAAATTGAAGACATTCGAAATGTGGACAATCGTGGATTATATGGTTCCCGCACGCTGATTGGTCCATTTGCATAAGCCAACAGTCAGCCAGTGCGGACGTCGGCGTTAAGCGTAGCCCCGGACTCACATTCTTACTTTGCACCCTGCGCCCTTTCTTTCAGGGTTTCAATCGACCGAGCAAATGAGTACATGCCACTTAGTCTGAGGATTCACTCTGAGTATCAGGAATAATGACCGAGAAGACCCGCAGTGGCGTTCGATCATCCGATGCACCCAAGAAGCGGGTCATTACGCCTGCACGCAAAGCACAAAACAGGGCAGCACAGCAAACTTATCGTAAGCTCTACTGGTTCTTTTGACTTTCTCTTGGAAGCTCTAACATGACTAGGGGAGCGACAAAGGGAGCGCAAGGCTCACGCTATCTCACAGCGTGCAGTCACCAAACAAATAGCCCCTCGGCCATCAACGACCTCCCGAGCGGATAAGCCTCCTATCCGGGATCTGGAGGCTGAAAAATCGCTAGCGAAGTTACCGGAAAGTCCTCAATTGAGATCTCCTCAGAGTTTCAATAGGACGCTCCTTGGTGATCCAAAGATGAACTTTCTGCGAACAATGCGCGATACCATTTGGGAGGCTGTATTGAATAATGCCGTCTGTCTTAACTTCGATCTAAGCCTGCTCGCGGATTGTCGTCAAACTTACATATCGCCGTTCTTTAGATCAATCACAGCACAGGATAAACCACAAGATCTCGTCGCGTCTACATTTGATCCCACTATACCCGTGCACTTACAACCCACAATGGCCCAGATTTTGGTTCCGCATCATGCAAGTCTTGATTTGATACCACTGCCTCTTCTCCGCGATAGAGTTATCATGATGTCCTTTGCTATGCCCAATATTTTTGATCTGTGGGATCTAAAGCTCGACATATATGACCGGAATGCCCTTGTTTATCGGCCATTTGGATCCGACGAAGGCCAATCATGGGATCAGAATTGCTGGAAGGCTAGCTCTTGGTTCTTACAAAAATGGTGTCTAGATTGGGTCAAAGAGCTAGCAGTTAGTCAGGAATCTTGAGCACTGGAATTCATGATTAAGGAAATATGGTGTTGTCTTCATATGGAAAGGTATTACCATCCCACAACCACCAGAGCTGCTTCGATGCCAATGCGAAAAAAGCGGGTCTGAGGCAGGAGCTACTTGGTCAAATATCAGTATCCTTTCAATGAAGCCACAAAATGATTGGATAGAGAAACAGCTTTGCTCGGCAGAGTTCCGCTTTGAAATGCGGGGAAGATAACAAACGGCGCGGGTTTCCCGACGGTCGGGTATCCGTCCCTGACAGCCTGCCGACTCATCTATCGGCTAGGTGGTTTCCTACTTGTTCATGCACAACACCCGCAGGAAGTCACTCGACAGACCCGCTTTGTATCCAATATGGCTATGGATCCGACTACTGCAGAGAGGAGGAGAAGACGGCGGCGGGTTGCAGATGGGGATCGAAAAAGAGCCCCTCGAGCGTATGCAAGCAGACATTTTCCTGTTCTTCACCAGCTAAATCGATTCTGACATATGCAATAGCTGTACTCGGTGCAAAAGAAGGAAAAGCAAATGTGTCCAGGGGAAGGGCTATTCACGGGGCGATAGGGGAACCAAATGCCAGCGGTGCTCTATTGGCAATCTAGACTGCAAATTTGAACAGTACGAGTCAAAATGTCAATTAATAATGCACTGATACTCACTTATTGCCCATCAGAGAAGAGATGAATGACGTTGAAGACATTTTGCAATCACCTCAACCCGAAAAGCAATCGTCAACTACCCCTAGAAACATTCCCAGCGGAGTCTCTGACGATGCCACTGCTGAAGACACGGAGTTGCCTTCTCCAGCCTCTGTTCTATCCCAAGGCCTATCAAAGCATGTCATCGCGGATCAATCCAAACGAGTTCTCTGGCCAAACATACTGTCCCGACTTCGAGAGGCATTCTCACTTGACCCTCAAGATGTGCCGGAGGAGCGAGATATGGTAGCAATGCAAGCTGTATGTCTTCTAGGTATATCTTTCAGAAAATGAACATGAAAGTCTGACAACATTTATAGCGGATGATTTGCCCGAAAGAATTACGCCCGGCTGAGATTTCTAGACTCCATGCAGCCATTGACGCATTTCCGCCACGCTCAGTTGCTGATTTCTTGCTCTTCGTATTCATGAAACATGCGACCGACGTGTTCTTCTACTTCGACCAAGCCCAGGTACTTTCGGATATTGATGAGTTCTATACAAACTCCGCGTCTTCTTTGCGGCTCGATCCAGCTTTCGTTTGCCTTGCCCTGGCAACATTCGCACTTGGCAGTCAGTGGACACCTCTGGAGAGGCCCGAGGGTCTCGAATTCGATCGAAAAAGGGAGAACGGGGATGTTGGACGTAGCTTTGCTTTCCATGCTAAATCTCTCATACCTGATATCATTGAACGGTCATGTTTGAGATCCATACAGGCTCCATTTGTTCTAGGGGTCTATTTCATGCCCGAAAGCGCTATTGGGACATCCTATGTCTTTTTGGGACTGGCATTGAGAAAGGCTGTGGCATCAGACCTTCATATTGGCTCTGAGGACCCGATCATGACTGAAAGGGAAAGAGAAGTGAGATGTCGCCTTTGGTGGTCTATCTATTCGCTCGAACGGTGTGTGAATTCTATCAAGATTCCATTACTTGGTAACAAGTTGCTCACTATATTCTAGTTGCACGACAGTCAAGTTGAACAGGCCTCGCTCTATTGATACCAAAATAATAAGAGAGCCATATCCATCTCAGTGTCCAATGCTTGATCGAGAGCAGTCTTTCGGGAATCTCGAGTGTCAGGTGGCATACATTCACCTGATACTGATATTGGACCAAATAGCAGGCGTCGAGTATGCTTATATTCTATACCATATCTATATAAATATGACTGACCAGTGACAGGGATGAGCTAACAATATCAACAAATTTATCCCAGGCGAACTGGGAAAATGACCTCAAAGAATGGAAACGCTCTCTTCCGTTGAAATTCAAACTTGATCAAATGTCCGCAAGCGACTTCAACTACCGAGCCGTGTCTCATCTTTATTTGAATTACTATTACGCGTGGATTACGGTGGGCAAAGTAGCGTTGGTCACTATTGCCAGGAAAAAGCTGAAACAGTCGGACCGTGACACACCCGATATCAATGAAAAGGCCAATAGATTGGCAAATGGATGCATGAAAGCTGCGAAGAAAACACTTCAACTTTTTGAGAACTTGACAAGAAATCGAAAGACTACCAGATTCTCATTCACCGATTTTCAAGGCTGCAGCATTGCAATTATAGTTACTTTGGTCGCAGGAATCTTCATACGTGACTCAGGGTATGATACTCGAGTTGAGTTTGGATTGAGTTGCCTGCGGAAGATGGCCACCGGCAACATGACTGCAAAACTGGGAGTAAGATTTGTCGAAGCGGTCCGATCCATCACAGACGAAGCAGCGACTAAATTGAAACGCGACTCTCTATTGATCCGAGACACGTCGGAGCTAAATATACACTCTGGCTACTCCGACTGGGCGGGATGGTTGACGGCGCAAGAGAGCTCCGCCAGGCGCGATTATGTGGCTCGGACACAAGCAAATTTCCTGCCGAGCAGGGAAGACAATGGACGGTATTTGGATCCATGGCTGGGAGCTTTGCCAGCACCCAGTGGTGGCACAAGTTCCTGGAATCCAGAGCCAGATACATCGTCTATCATACCTGGTGGCTTGAACGATTCGGAGTCTCCTACGGCTTCTCATCCGTTAGAATTGGACTTCCTTTCCACTCTACACAACGATGATCAGTCTTTCTTGATGGGCCTGACTGGTTTAGATGCCCTGGATTTCTCGGGGCTCACTGTACAATTGGAATGAATAGATTGAAAGATTCGACTATTCCGCGGTCAGAACCCTCTCGGGCGCATGTCCAAGAAATCAGACAGCATTCAATATCTATGAATTCATTCAGGGGATGAAACAAATCAACAAAATATTGATTCTACTCTGTTTATTTTAACCTTTTTGTACCGTAGTTCAACAAGAGACGGAGGCCGCACAGGCGGGTGTTAACAAAAACCCACTATTTGCAATAACGCAATGCATGGTATTCATGAAGAAAAGAGAAAACCTTTATATTCCCAAGATTCTCTCTAATAGGTAGTACCTATTAACTCCAAATCTGACCGTGGAATATTCAAGTTCTTTCAGCCCCTGGACTCCAGGGGCTGAAAGAACTCTGCAGAGCCTCCGAGGCTCTGCACCGATTGAAAAGGCTATAAATTCAAACACCCCATCGACCTAGTACACAGCGTCAGATCTCTTCCAACTCCTTCTCGTGACTCCTATCCCCCCTAATTCTCCTCCCGCTTCTAAATTTCTGCTAGTGCCCTTGCCAGGAACGAGCAACTAGATGCATGGATATTCTTTCCATATACTTAGTTATACTTGACTCGAATAGGAACCTCAGAGTCTTCCTTGAGGGTGTCCCAGCGACTCTTACAGACACGACCATCTTTCATAACACCAAGAACATGTTCCTCGGGTCGATCAAAAACTGTCACATCATCAAGAGGGTTTTTGTTCAGAAAAACAATATCCGCCTGGAACTTCTCTTTTATTTGACCGATAGAGTTCTCCCAGCCCATCATCTTGGCCGGATTAATGGTTGCACTGCGAAGAATCTCCAGCGCCGACAAGACTTGCGAACGCAGGCTAAACTCTTGCGTCTGTGCCGATCCCAATGGACCGAGTAAATCCGAGCCATAGCACATCTTGACACCAGCCTCGGACGCAATTTTCAGGGCTTGCAGCCCAGATTTCAATACCTGAGAATTCTTATCTTGAGATTCGGGCGGTAGATAGCCTTTCCATTGATCAGATGCCATCTGAGCATACGCAATCAATGTGGGAGTAAGATAAACACCCTTTTCAGCCATCAGTTGTGCAGTGGGTGGGTCAACAAAATTTCCATGCTCGATTCCCTTCACGCCATTATCGATGCAGTGTCGAATTGCCTTCACGGTATAGGCATGCGCAGTGACAAAAGTACCAGCGTTCTCTGCGCATTCAACCATAGCTTGCAGTTCGGTTTTAGTGAATTGTAAATGCTCAAGCTTATCTGTTGGTGATGCCACACCACCAGAGCCCATTATCTTAATAAAGTCAGCGCCGCACCTGATTTCTTCCCGCACGGCTGCCATGCATTCAGGTACGCCGTTGCAAAGTCGACCTAGGTGGTTATTGCTATGTAGCCCCCCACAGCATTCAGCTTGATCGTGGGGTCCTCGGAGATCACCATGACCACCAAACTGTGATAGAGCATGCCCGGAGATGAAAAGGCGAGGACCGGGGAAAACATCATCAATTGCTTCTTTCAGAGCAAGCTGAGCACCTCCACAGTCACGAACACTGGTAAAGCCACGATGAAGCATTTGAGCAGCTACAAATGGCTGTCTCAATAAAGATGAATGGTCGGAGTTCCCGAATGCTTTTGAAAGATCTTTATACCCAGGCACTGCACAAAGATGTACGTGGGCGTCGAAAAGGCCTGGACATAAATAGCGACCTTCACAGTCAATGACGGTCAAGTCAGGAGGTGAGGGAAAATCCGGCGATGTAGATGAGATAGATTCAACCTTGCCTTGGCGAGTAATAAGGCTTGCATTTTCCAGGATTCTCCCTTCTTGTACGTCCACGATATTTGCATTCAGAAAAAGATAACCCCGCGGTGCTGGTCGGGCCCATGGTCTGACGTCAGAGCCTGGAACTGGTGGATGATCAGGCATAGCGAAGAAAGAAATGAATGACAAAAAGAATCAATTTTGATTTTTATCCCAGAAGGACAGATCGGGGTATTGAGGTTCAAATAGAAAGAGAACCGGCAAGAATATTTCTGAAAGAAAGGTTGCACCGCAGATCAACCTCGTCGGGAAGTTGGCCGTGCAGGTTGCCGATGGAGCATCGGATCGACGACCACATCCTCGCATAACTGGCTTTTGTTTATCAATGTCGTTGATCATTTCCACATTGGTATGAGATAGGAGTCCTCAGCTCGTCGAGAAATCCGGGGTCTGCTGCTGGTCATAGTATATTATCCTTTGCTCATCCCTTTTGATACGTTTTTGATACTTGAACGAGCCTGTCGAGAACCCCGATGATTGAGACTAGCTCTTTACACAACCAGGAAGTCTTTATATCGCTCTTTTCGCTCACTACAAAACAAATAAGACTTCGTACTCCGCCCTGTAATGGAGACTTCCGAGAAAAAGGACGATGGCATTTGCGGGAACAGCGATATCATCGCGGTTTCAGATGGGTATACTGCCGAAGAGGAGAAAGCAGTATTGCGAAAGATAGATATGGTCATTCTGCCGTTTGTGAGTCGCCATCTACAGTTCTGAGTTTATTGGCAAGTTGTTCACCACCAATCTTGCAGATGTGCTTTGTTTTCTTCCTACAATACCTCGACAAGCAAAGCTTGAGTTATGCAGCAGTCTTTGGCCTGATCGATGACCTGGATTTAACAAGCTCACAATATTCATGGTCTAGCTCTATTTTCTATGTTGGCCAGCTTGTCTCGGAATATCCATTTATTTATCTCATGAGTCGACTTCCGCTTACCAAATTTGTCGGTGCAACTGTGTACGTTATTACCCACTATCTGGATGCACTCACAGTGACTGATGAGTACTGGTTGAAGCATCATATGGGGAGTCATTTGTATGTGTTTGGCTGCACCGAATAACTTCGCTGGCTTTGCCACAGTCCGTTTTCTTCTTGGATTTAGCGAGGGAGCTGTTTCCCCTGCTTTCGTTACAATCACTGGTATATGGTACCGCAAAAAGGAGCACACAGTACGAACAGCTTTGTGGATTACCATGAATGGCCTGGCACAAGTGATTGGTTGCTTGCTGATGTACGGCATCGGCAAGAACACCTCGTTAGCAATAGCACCTTGGAGAGTGCTATTTATCATATGTGGTGCTCTCACAGTCGTTGCAGGTATTGGATTTTTCCTCCTTATGCCCAGTGGTCCTAAAAACGCTTGGTTTCTTACTGCCCGAGAGAAAAGGGTTTTAGCACTTCGTATGGCTGAGGATCGTGAAGGTGGTGACAAAACTTCATTTTCGATCCCTCAGCTCAAAGAAGCTATGTTGGACCCCAAGGCTTGGGCAGTTTTCTGGTTTGGTGTCCTGGTGACAATGCAGTCCCCGGTCCTTACATTTGCATCTCTCGTCATCGAGTCCATTGGGTATAGCAAACTGGACACTATGTTGTATACAGCTCCATCGGGGGCAGTCCAAGTCGCTTTGCTGTGGACTGGGACTGCTCTTGTTTGCTGCGCACCACGTCAAAGAAATCTGGTAGTTCTTCTGTTGATCCTACCGCCATTCATCGGTACCATCTTCTTGCTGAAGCTAGACGTGGCTGCTGAATGGGGGCTTATAGTAGCTTCTTGGATGGTAAGTCTCATTAATATTGAAATTTGTACTAACTTCGGGCTGACCATATACTAGGCGTCTTGCATCACTGCACCTATGTCTATCCTTCTGTCGTTGTCGGCCTCCAATGTGAAAGGAAACACAAAACGAGCGATTGTCAATACAATGTTTTTCATTGGGTATTGTGCAGGATGTATTGGTTCACCACAGCTGTGGACAGAAAAACCGCGTTACACAAAAGGTGTCATCACTTCTATCGTGACATGGTGTCTTCTGTTTATCGCAGTCATCATCTATCGCTTCCTCTGTGTTTTCGACAACAAGAAACGTGACTCGATATTGGATTCAAGTACCGATGGTCATTATCATGAAGTTGAAATTGATGAAAATGGATTACCAAGGACTGATTTGACTGATAAGGAGGATCAGATATTTAGATACGCGCTTTAGATGTCTTTTGTAGGTTCATAGTGCCAGTACTAGGCTATTTGCATCACTAGCAGAGCATCTAGTAGTTTTACCAGGTCATCATTTTCCTTTAAAGTAAGTCCGCGGACGATGTGTTGTATGCTCCCCAACTTCATCCGTCACAGACTCATTTCAAGGATCATAATCTTACTGAAACGAGCAACCACGAGTAGTTACTACGTGCACCAACTTCCCATCGATGTCGAGCTATAAATCAAAGTTCAAGACGGTGATGAATTTTTATCTGCGATACTACATTCGCTGTGGTCATTCAAGACTGGAGGCTGGTGTTATTTATCGCACTTATAATATGGTCCCAAAAGCTCCGAGTATCCACTCTGGCTCTAATTTCCTCTCTATTTTGGCCCCCACTTCAACTGTCAGGTCTAAGGTACAAATATCTGGCGAAGATAGCTGTTAAGAGATAGTCAAGGTCCGGAAAACTTAGCTTGAATCAACTGCGATAGTTCATTTGAAATTTGCTTATATGAGAAATGTATACTGCATGAAGAATGAGGCTCAATTAGCCTTCTTCAACGTGTTCAGCCTCCCAGACAAATCAAGCTTACGCAGAAGGCTAAGTTTAAAATGGTCTAGTCTCTTCTATTCTCAGCACGGCCAGTCAGCTTTCCAAAGAGTCAGCATCCCCGAAAAAAATCGCACGTCCTGATCGCATCCTACAAGAAATCTCTAGCTCTAGTGAAAAGCTGTGAGAACATTTTTGGCTACCCAAATGCCTTCAAACAAGCACCGAGTCTCTAAGGGCCGATCTCGCAACGGATGTATTACCTGCAAGTCAGTATCAGTTGACATGCACACATCTCACAGAAATTGCATCTTGGTCAAATTTTACTAACGTGAATCAAATACAGAATTCGTCGAGTCAAATGCGACGAGCAAAAGCCAGATTGTTCCAAATGTTTGTCTACTGGAAGGAAATGCAGCGGATACAGCGACCATGGGGATGACACCAAAGTCGACCAAGCCCGCTTCCGTATTGTGCAACATGTCCCTGGGATTTCACAACCAACTCGGTTTTGGCAGATTCCAAATTCAACGGAATTGCTCTTCGAAGACGAATACCGGTCGTTGGAATTCTTTCAAACTCATACCACATTCTGCTTTGGCTCTAGGATCGGCGCGTACCTTTTGCGGGCCGTGTATCATGAGCCTATCCTCAAGACTATTGCAATCGCACTAGGTTCATTGCATCGATCCTTTGCTCATAGCCAAGCTGAAGCATTGGACCCGCAAGAAAGTACTCGATTTACTCTTCTTCGCTACAATAAAGCTATTCGTCAGCTTCTTTCCATTAATCCTCTCACCAATCCTCAAAGCAACGATACATTTCTCATTGCATGTATACTATTTTTCTGTTTCGAATGTCTTCAAGGGAATTATAAATTGGCGTTTCAGCATGCTATATCCGGACTCAGGATCATTAAACAAGAGCGATTGATCACCAAAATCTCCAGCCTTGGAACATATATGCCAGTTGAAGAGATTACTCTTTTGTTTTCGATCTTGGAGAATCAAGTCTTGGAGATTGAAAATGAATCAATACTCTCATCAGATCTACGACCAACAGTATCCTCATATTTCCCGCGTTTAACGATTGACTCTTCGTTGCTACCGACAGATAGTATTGAAGGCATATTCATTTCCTTCCAGTTTTTATACAACCGATTCACCCGATTCTTGGCAATTTGCGACCCATTGGTAGAGCCCCTGGAGAACAAGTCAATTGAGTTCCTCGCAGACATACAATGTATCAACACTGAATACATACAAGTCCGCGCAGAGATCGACGCTTGGCTTTCCCTTTTCAAAAACTGGCTCCAACGGCATGCATCATGCAGAAAGGAACTTGGAAGTGACCAAGTTATCATTCTGAAAGCATGGAGGTTAATCATCGGAATCTTCATCCGCTTGCCACTTCCACCGTCGGAGCTTGACTGGGATCATTTCACCGATGACTTCTCCGCGGTCAATGCTCTGGTAGCAAGCATGGTCGGAGCTCCATCAAGTGAGGTTCTGTCCCATTCTTCCTCTTTGCCAGAATCGCTTGATTCAAAATTAAACCATTCGGAGAAGACTCAAAGGGGTCCATTACTTCCCACTATACTTCCGAAATCTTCGAAGTCAGAGTCTTCCAGATTCTCGTTGTCTCTTGGAGTAGTCACACCTCTCTATTTATGTGCCACTCGCTGTCGAGATTCTTCTGTTCGTTATTATTCAATTAGACTGATGTCATACTGTCAGCGTCGCGAAGGGCTGTGGGACTCTGATCTAGCCGCTCGAATTGCCAAGCGAATCGTGACTATCGAGGAAATGACTGCTCAAATATCACCGGCAACAGAGTACTCGCCTTCTGATATTGGTTTGGCTTGTCGAGTGTCTTCCTTGTCTCCGGCATTCGATCAAACGAAGCGAGTCAGGATAAGGTATAATCGAGAAGGATCTAATTCAGGAATTATTGAAGAAACCTTTACTTGGTGAAAGGAGTCGCTATTCAACTCGTCAACTCCACTAAGAATAAAATCATCATGCCCCTCTGCCTTCTCATGCCGTTATAGTGTAAGAATATGAATATAAAGTCTTTATCTGGTATATAGAGTGTAGTTAATGGTAAGAATCTAGCTATTATAGCATCTTTTAGTCTCGGGATTTATCTATCTATTACTAGTCGCTATTCACTGGTACGCGCCGTACGAGTGACATGTTAGGCACTAGCAATCTAGATCTCGGCCTTAATAAGATCAGCTGCACGCTCGGCGACAGCATAGATAGTACTCTGAAGATGTCCGCACACTTGGAAAGGCATGACAGATGCATCCACAACACGAACGTTGGAAACGCCATATACCTTCAGGGAGGTATCAACCACACCACCGACTTCCTTTGGCATCATAGCAGCAGTACTGATCGGGTGGAAGTTGGATCGGTCTGTTTGAGAATTAGCAATAAGTCGATCAATCATCAAATCTTTGCAATACGTACAGCTGCTCTTAATGAAAGCAGCCCAGCCCTCGTCGCTCGCATCGGCAGCGACGTCGGAGAAACCGGGCTTGGTCTCGCTACCAGCCATACTGGCGAAAGGCTCGGTCTTGAACACTTCACGAATGAAGCGCGCCGCTTGAATCTGGGCCTGAAGGTCGAACTCCAGCATGAAATATTTGGGATCGATGGAAGCAGCCGCACTTGGGTCGGCGGAGGAGATATGGACATTTCCACGCGCGAAAGGAACAGTTGCCCAGTATTCAGTGTCATAGACAAAACCAGAGGGCTCCATTAGTACCTCTGCGACAGGAATGTGGGACTTGAAGATCAGATCCCACTGAATCTTGAAGAAACGCTCAATATCCTTCGCTTTGGTGATGTTGCCGTTGGCAGAAGCGACCTGGGCTGCATATTTGGGGAGGTCCGCCAGAAGCTTCTTCCCGACGGCGGTAGCATTAGGGAACATCTGGCTAGCAGATGGATACGCAACATAGTCAGGAGACTTAGTGTACTTCGTCTTGGAGTCGTAGACTAGTCCGTTGTTCATCTGATCCTGAAGGTTCTCACCGACAGTCGGCAGGTTTACCTTGGTCTCGATGCCATACTTGGAGAGGATACTGCTTCTCTTAATAGATATTCAAGGCCAAGAAGAGGATTTGCTGACTTACTCTGGGTTTCCAACGCCCGAAAGTTCAAGCAAGACGGGTGACTTCAAAGAGCCAGCCGCAAGGATGACCTCACGAGCAGCCTTGACGCTGGTAGTAGTTCCATTTGCCAGTGTAATCTCGACGCCATCAGCAGCAGCATCATCGCCATCCTTCCATGTGATCTTATTGACATTCGTGTTAAGCCAAACGTGGAAATTGCTTCGGGACTGATAGGGGTAGTAGTAGGCGCGGGCAGCATCTTCACGGATGTTCAATTTGGAGTCCACTGTCTTGGGGTAAAGAGAGTATCCGATCATCTGACCACTGTTGGGGTCTTTGTTGTAAGGAATAGGCACAGCCATATTCTGGTATGTGGCGTTCAACTTCTGTGCCAATCCATCGTTGAGCTGGTCTTCGGACCAGCCTACCTTGAGAGGTCCCTTGTAGCCATGATCCGCAGGATCATAAGCAACTCCGGAACCTTCCAGCCAAGAGTAGTCGCTGGGGACCTGAAAGTTTTCACCTTTCTTGTAGTAGGGGAAGAGGGTATCCCAGTTCCAACCCTTGTTTCCAACGGCCTCCCAAGCATCGATTTGAGCACTTTGAGCACGGGTATAAACCATACCGTTGATGACAGTAGATCCACCTAGAGACTTGCCAGCTCGCACTGTCTGTTTGGCTCCGCCACCATATGTCTGGTTGACCGTTTGGTATGCCCAGTCAATCTCGGTGCCAAATGTTGTGCCATAGCCTCCAGTGCTCGTTACATTGGTATTGTTGTATGATGATCCTCCTGCTTCAATGACGAGAACGGTGGTTTTTTTAAGCTCGGAAAGCCGGTTCGCGACGACTAGTCCACTAGTACCACCTCCGACGATGATATAGTCAAAGGTAGGTTCCGATACACGGGAAACATGTGGAATAGCAGCTGCCAACGGCAGTAAGACAAGACTTGCGAGGCTGCGCATGACGGATTGATTCGCCTGATTGAATGTCACCACTACGAGTATGAACCAACGAGGCAGTCACTTTCTATTTATGCTTTGTTGACTTTCTATTACACATAATTAGTATGTATAGAATCTTTACGACAATCCACATTTTTTCACACCAAGACCGATACCAGGAGCCCCATAGAACATCACAAATCATTATAAAGCATGTCGCGGCGTATAAATGTGGTTGTCTTGGGAAATTGAGTAGGGACCCAGATCCACTCTTGCTTCCAAAGTACATCACGTATCTGATATGGTGTGATCGACAGGGACAATCTTGATGGATCCTACAGTACATCTGCACCCTGAGATTGAAGTCGATGAAACTTAGCACTAGACCTGATGGAATAGTATGCACCTCCAAGTTCAGCAGGCAGCTGTATCTGCCTCCACTACGAACAAATCCTTTCAACTTTGGTTGTCGGATAACACGGCTAGCCCGACAGACACGGCTCAAGAGCTTTTGAAACCGAGCCGGTAGAAGATCGACACGGCGAATGGTCGGCATCCGTAGGATCAGTCCGGTCGGCGTATTTACGGGTATATCTGAGTGGAGAATTCCCTCAAAGTTAATTCACCGGACTCTCAAAGGGGCTCGTGGTCCTAAAACATGACACTTGCTGAAGTAACTTTAACTGAGACGTATCACATCACATAAACATCAGTCAGCAAAGAGAAGTGGCTGAGTATCTTCGAGAAGAGCGGAATTATTGGCTCCAATATTTGTCATCATAATCGGAGAGGATGTTCTTCACCGGCGGGCACGGGAAAAGGATCAGATAAGATCATCCCTGCGGCAGAATCAAAGCCACCGAATTAAGGTTTGCTACAGACGGAGTACAGTATACAATACTTTTCTAGGTAACCCAAACTTCTCGATCCGAGTGGCCTTATGTGCGGGGCGAGATGTTCAATTATCTTTCCCTTGTGAGTCTGGGTGTGCAAATGGAACTCAATCTCAAGCCACTTGGGAAATACCATCATCTTACTCCATTAAGAAGCTGAATATCCAACGTGGGTCGCAAAACCAGTGATAATCCCGAATACTTTAGCCTTTTTCGAGACCAAGGACTGAAATATTGCTTTGCGAAAGCCCCATTGATCTTCTTCTCACACTCGTCAGTCAGCCAATACAATTCAGTAATTCTTCGTCTCCATATATTTGAAAGCTTGGCTTTCTGTTCAACCAACTATAGCAAATTTTGATACGGGATATCTGCTAGGTACTGCATAGAGTAGTTACTAAAAAGCTTCCGCTACACGTCCGATGGACACCATGAAATTTACATACTACAGCAAGGTAGACTAATAATCAGAGGAAACGATCATCCCGCTGGAGTATCGTGATTTCTTCCTTGATCAAGAGTCTTTGTAGCATAAAAAATGGCCATGAAGCATCCGAGGTCTTTTTTAGCGTTTCATTGTAATAGCGAGTTGCTTTAAAACCGAATCGGTTTCAAAATTTCATTTATTAATTGATCCATCCTATTTTCTGTATAATGATGCCCCAGAGAGTCTGATAATGGTAGTCTCGATTGGTACCTGTTCGATAATGAAGGGAGCTGGCGCCGAAGAACGGGAGAGACATCGATTGTTCTCGAGAAGACGGATTCGGAGATGATCTCTGGATCCCATCAGCGGTAAATTCAATCTCATTCATCCTAGTAGACAGGGTATCTAGCATACCGCCTCAGAAACACTTTCATGATCCGGTCGACAGGCAATCAAAAACCCAATCTTTGTGTCGGACATTGTTTTAATATTATGCTCGTGGATGGAAGATGCTTCAAGGTATACTCACGCATTAAGTTTCCTCAATGAAGGGCCGGAGTCATTTATAGCCCTCGCTGATCACAAAGCGTAAGCCTTTTGTATTTCCTGTTTAAAACAAAGATAAAGTTGTTTCCCCAAAGTTCCGAGGTCGCTTTCACAGGTTCACCAACAACTACATCATCGCGGGGACACTACTGCAGACCACGCGGCTTGGGATATAAGCATACTATGCAGATCATGGAGATCTTTTAAAATTGCCGACTGTGTAAAACGGATATTCGTTCAACAGATTAGCCGACTGCTCTTCCGTGTTTAGCCATTTCATCTGATAAGATGGACGATCAACGCTTGCTGAAAAAGGTTGCCGCGGAAAATCTTGGTCGAAGCAGTACCCGCGACGATCCCTACTTGCCTAAGCTCAACTACGTGGAGCAAGCAAGTCTTAATCTGTTTAGGTTGGTGTTTCATGGAATTCCATTGAATTCATACGTTTTGAATTGAGATATGCTTGCTATTGGTCATGAAATAAAATTACTGGATGCAGATATCTTTTTTTTTGTTTCTCGTAAGAAATATAATGTCGTGACTGGCACCTGGCCATCCCCATTAGACCCCATCGATTGACCCAGATCACAAGTAGTAACCCGCAGTGACTCGAACATACTAACTAGCCCTCCAAATTCGTGTTTGGATCTCTTCCCATCGGGATTTTCATACCCATTCATTATACACGACGATGACGGTTGTGAATTTGAGCAATGGTGTTGGCAGCCAAAAACCAGCAACAGTTACGACGACAGATGTCCTCATTGTGGGCGCTGGACCAGCTGGTGCCTCTCTAGCATGTTTTCTAGCATCATACGGTTAGCTCTATTCTCCGCGGGCTTATTGATACCATTTCAGCCGGAAACTTACAGCTGTACTACAGGAATTCGAGGCATGATTGTCAGCTCTTGCCCAACAAATGCCGATACTCCTAGGGCACACATAACAAACATGGCCGCTATGGGTAAGTTTTGTACATATTACCTGAATATTTCACATGCTAAAGACATTATTAGAATGCCTACGTGATATTGGACTCGATGTCGAATGCAATCGTCTTGCGACCAATGGAGTGAATATGATGCACACGCGGTGGGCGTACAGTATGGCAGGCGAGGAATTCGCACGTATTCACTCTTGGGGCCATGACCCGAAGCGCAAGGTAATTTGATCTGGATGCAATTGCCTGATTGCAAGATATCTCAAAAGCTAATTTGATTGATCGCAGGGCGACTACGAAATTGCCAGTCCCTGTGACCCTGTTGATCTGCCCCAGACACTCCTGGAACCCATCCTCGTTCGATACGCCACCCTACATGGCTTCAATTGTCGATTTGACACCACATTCGTGGGCTTTATCCAGGACAAAGAAGGCACGACATCAACACTACGTGACAACGTTACCGGGGTGGAATACAAGATTCGATCAAAATACCTCTTTGGTGCTGATGGGGCCCGGAGCGCCGTGCTGCAACAGGCCGAGCTTCCTCTAGATGTCAGACCAGATCAAGGGCTCGCATTTAATGTGCATTTGAAGGCAGACCTTTCGCAACACATGCAATATCGCACTGGCAACCTCCACTGGCTCTTACAACCAGACAAGGAGCACCCTCTCTTCGGCTGGGCGTGCATCGCGAGAATGGTCAAGCCATGGGATGAATGGCTCTTTATCGTTCTCCCTGAACGGGGAAAGGAGCTAGAATGCAATCCAACGAATGAGGAATGGCTCTCTCGAATGAAGGAGTTTATCGGCGACGACTCAATTCATACGGAGATATTGGGTGTTTCCAAGTGGCGCATTAACGATGTGGTGGCAGAGAAATTATCGAATGGCAGAGTGTACGTTCGATCTTTGCAGATTTCACTCGTCTCTTTGCTGATTAAAAATATAGGTTTTGTCTTGGTGATGCGGTGCACCGACATCCGCCTTCCAACGGGCTAGGCTCGAATACCTGCATTCAAGATGCTTACAACCTCGCCTGGAAGGTCGCTTATGTTCTGAAGGGTAAGTCAATCTGCTCCTTGCCCTCTAAGAGTGACAATTTCACTCATCATATATTACAGGCCAAGCATCCCCTTCTATTCTCGAAACTTACTCCACAGAACGTCAGCCTGTTGGTCGTGGAGTCGTGACCCGCGCAAATCAATCATTCCGACATCATGGCCCAGTTTGGGAAGCACTTGGAGTTTTATTACCAACTCCCGAAGAGCGGCAACGTGCACTCGACGAATTGACACACGCAACTCCTGAAGGCCGTGCCCGTCGTGCCGCCTTACAGGCTGCTATCGAAGAAACCGAGCACGAGTACCATGCGCTCGGGACAGAAATGGGCCAGTTCTATCGGAGTATTGCAGTACATACGAAGGATGAAAAGTCTTCCTTCTTTTCTCCCGAAGTAGTCGCACAGGACCCCGATTTGGTTCTGACGCGAAGCACGTATCCCGGCTGCCGAGTGCCTCATGTCTGGCTTAACAATGCCACCCCAGTTCAGCGTATTTCCAGTATTGACTTAGCAGGAAGAGGTGCTTATACAATCTACACCGGAATCGGAGGTGAAGCCTGGAAACTGGCTGCAGATCAAGTTGGTCGAGACTTGGGCGTCAAAATAAACTCTTATTCAATTGGGTTCCGCCAGGATTATGAGGACGTTTACTTCGATTGGGCTCGAGTTCGTGGCGTTGACGAAACCGGCTGTGTTCTTGTTCGCCCGGACAGATTCGTTTCATGGCGGTGTAACGAGGTGCTGGATGATCAGGCCCAATGTGCAGCCAAGCTGCAGGAGGTGATGCTAAGTGTTCTCGGTCATATTGATTACATTGCGGAGACACAATAGTCTCGGCCCATTATTCAGTGGGAGGAGTCTATAACCATTGAAGAGAGCTCAAGCTTAATATTTGTCATGATTCAGCGGCGTATGGAATTCAAAGATTTTGGTCTTGAAGCTATAGCATCCTGGCGTTGTCCATGGATGTATGCATGATCCGTATATCGGCTTATCCGATCCACGCAAAGGAGATCTTGAACTGCTTCGAATAATCAATTTGTATCATTGAATCATCTCAAAATTGTACTCCGGTTTATGATGTCCTTGGGATGTCGCTAGTGCCTAAATAAGCCATATTCTCGAGTCCCCGTAAAACTTCTAAAAAATGTCGACGGGAAATAATTAGGAGATCCCGAGATCAAGCGGTCCCGAAAGTGGCCCGTTGATAAGCCAAAACAGCCCGGGTTCGGCCCAAAGTGGAATAATTCCGGATTGACCCACAACTCACCCTGTCAAATTTGCGTTGACTGGTGGAAAACTTTGACTAAACTTGACTGATTGATAATGGTTCCTGGGTCTTGGAGCTACAATTAGTGGCTCGCGATTACTTTCACGCTGTGCCAGTCACCCATGATGTAAATATTTCATCCACAACCATCAATTTCAACCTCTTTGTTAGCCACGTGGGAACAAGAAATCGCTACTTGTTAGCCATGGGGGTCGAGGGAAATGAGTTGAAGCCGGTGCAGTCCACACAATCGATTTCGGCGACCTTTTCGCCTCTGCGTGAGACTCTCTTCATCACTCTGGTCTGCATGGCCCAGTTCATGACACAAACCAATGTTGGAGTTTGTCTTCCCAATCTCGACATACTGGGAGAAAGCTTCGGGATTACCGATTCTGGAATCCTCAGTTGGTTCCTGGCAGGTTATTCTTTGACCGTCGGTACTTTCATCATCATTTTCGGACGATGTGGCGATCTTTTCGGGTATCGACGAATGTTCCTCACGGGATTCATATGGCTCGCAATCTGGTCCCTGGTCGCTGGAGTCAGTGTCTATTCGAATCATATTCTTTTCATCATTGCACGCGTCCTTCAGGGTATCGGTAGCGCCATGCTACTACCCAACGGACTGGCTATTCTGGGTGCCACTTATCCACCGGGAAAGAAAAAAGCCATGATCTTCGCCCTTTTTGGCGCTGTTGCCCCAAACAGTGCACTTCTTGGGGCCATTTTTGGAGCCCTCTTCTCACAAATTGCCTGGTGGCCATGGACTTTCTGGACGCAGGCTATTGTATCAGTTGTTTGCGCCATTCTGGGATTTATCGTTGTACCCTCGATTCACCATGACAATTTGGATGAGATTAATTCGTTCATCGATCTTCTCAAGGCCCTCGATGCTACGGGCGCAGCTTGCGGAATTGGCGGGCTCGTTCTCTTCAATATCGCCTGGAATCAAGCACCCGTTGCTGGATGGAGCACCCCATATGTCTACATTCTGTTGATCATTGGTATCTTGCTGCTGGCAGCATTTTTCGTCGTCGAGTTTCGATTTGCGGAGCATCCTCTTATTCCATTTCAGGCCTTCAGTCGGGATGTTTCATTTGTTCTGGGTTGCGTTGCCTGTGGTTGGGGTGCCTTTGGTACCTGGATCTGGTATTACTGGCGCTTTGAAATGGAGTTCCGCAAGAGGAGCCCACTTATCGCATCTGCCGAGTTCATTCCCGTTTCTCCAGTAGGCATCGCGGCTTGTTTCATTACTGGACTTTTGATAGCCAGAATGCGCCCGGGGTGGATCATGATCATGTCGATGACTGCATTTACGCTAGGGAATATCTTGACGGCTATCGCGCCCGTTGATCAAACCTACTGGGCTTTGACCTTTGTCACACTGTTGGTGATTCCCTGGGGCATGGATATGTCTTTCCCTGCGGCAACACTGATGTTGTCTAATTCCGTTGAAAGGAAGCACCAGGGCATTGCTGCCTCGTTGGTGACCACTGTAGTGAACTACAGTATCTCATTGAGCCTCGGTTTCGCCGGCACCGTGGAAACGCATGTCAACAATGGAGGGACCACACCTCACGATATTTTGAAGGGTTATCGCGGAGCCTTGTACTTTTCGACGGGGCTGGGAGGATTGGGCATATTCCTCAGCGTGATCTTCACAATCAAGTGTTACTGGGAAGAACGGAGGTCCAAGCAAGGGGGCGAGGCTGAAGATAGTAGCACCGACGAAACAATTTTATCTGAGCCATGAACCTTTATCTGTTTCAAGTCGATGGCTAGGATTTCTGTGCAACCTAATCCACCTTGACATTAGTTCTGGGTAAAATTAATCAAATGCAAATATCCGGAAATGGAAATAGGCCGTGTGCCACCAGACCTAATTAAATCACATTCTCGTCGTCATCGCGAACATGGTACAATATGAGCAAAATTTGAGCCACAATGACAGTGGTTCTGTTTTAGACTTTTACCAGCTTGTAATTTGAGTTTTCTAGAGCTGGAACTCTACCTTGGAAACCTTGAATAATCAATCAGATAATCATATGATGGCTGCTCTAATCTTGTCATCTTATCGGCTAACATCCCTACTGCTGCAACGCACCTTCCAATGCAGGGGTAAAATACGAAAAAGAGAAAAAAAAAACTTGGGAAAACCTCAAGATGGAAATTAGGTCGCAGCGTTGGAGCCATCTAGACTAGGGCCACTCTCTCCACCGCATCCAGACATCTCTCGTCCGTGACACACGTGCAAGCTCTCTGAAATCCCATGTGGCTGTCACTGGCGGCAGTTGCGGGGATTAAATGAAATAAAAAAGCATTTTAACTGGTCCCAGTGCATATCGCAGACCAGAGAAACACGAGGCGATCGTCGGACTTTGATCTGATATCGGCGAGCGGGGCCCCGCTAGTATTTTTCACTTCTGGTAAGTTTTTTTGGTATTGGAAACTTTATACTTTTTTCACGGGCACGCGCCCTTATCAATCAGTCACTCTTCCCTTCGCGATCTTTTTCATTTTTTATCTATATCTCTTGCTTTATTGTCGAATTTTCAAGGAGACGACCCGGCTCTCGGTCAAAATGGGTAATAATCCGGTTTTCGCGGTCACTGGTAGGATATGGATAGTTCCTAGCAAGGGGTGGTGATGGCTGACTTCAAAAAATACAGTCTTCTTCATTTGTTTCCGAGAGTGTCTGGAGACAACTGTGGTTGTATCTGTCCTGTTGGCTTTCTTGAAGCAATCCCTGGGAGGTGGACAGGATCAAGCCACGTACAAGAGACTTGTGAAACAGGTTTGGCTAGGATGTGGTTTGGGTCTGTTTATCTGTCTGGCCGTGGGATGTGGTATGATCGGTGCATTTTATGGCCTTGGGACCGATACCTTCTCCCAAACAGAGGATATTTGGGAGGGAGTGCTAGGTGTTCTCGCCTCTTTGATTATCACCATCATGGGGGCTGCATTGTTGCGCGTGTCTAAGCTGCAGGACAAATGGCGTGTCAAGCTTGCCAAAGCCCTCGCGCAAGAGACTGACCCTGATTTGTCTCGTAAAGGCCGTTTCAAGCGATGGCTGGAGAAATATGCCATGTTCACGCTTCCCTTTATCACTGTCTTGCGTGAGGGTTTGGAGGCAGTCGTTTATGTCGGCGGTGTTGGCCTCGGACTGCCAGCATCTTCCTTCCCACTAGCCGTATTCTGTGGCCTTGCAGCCGGTATCTTGGTCGGTTATTTGATCTACAGGTATGTTTAAAGAAAGTCTCATCCTCTACTTGAAGAAGAGAAGCGCTAAAGTATAGTCCATATCAAGGGGTGGGCGAGAGACGTCCATGCAAATCTTCCTGATCATCTCAACCTGTTTCCTTTATCTCGTCGCCGGCGGTCTCTTCTCACGAGGTGTTTGGTACTTTCAGAACAATACATGGAACAAGAAGGTCGGTGGTGATTCCTCCGAAACTGGTTCTGGTCCCGGATCCTACGACATTAATCAGAGTGTCTGGCATGTCAACTGCTGCAATCCTGAGCTTGGTGGTGGCGGCGGATGGGGTATATTCAATGCGTTACTGGGATGGACCAACTCTGCCACTTATGGATCGGTGATCTCCTATAATCTGTATTGGATTTGCGTGATGATTGCCTATGCCTGCATGATGTACCGCGAGCGCCGTGGACCTCTCCCATACATCGACCCTGCCATGCAAAAGGTAACGAGCTTCAAGGCCAGATGTAAAGCATTTGCCCTTCGAAGGCCTTACGAAGAAGATGCGAGCCCTGCTATTGCTAGCGGTGCCGTTGAACAAAGTGTCTTCAGCCAGGAGAAAAATCCAGGTACCGAGGTGTCTACCACTGCAAAGCAAGTCGAGGCTTGAAAATTCAGCAATCTCATTTGTGACTATCTATGCCTAAAGTAACAATGGAAGTGGGGAGAAAAAAAATTCTCTTCCCAAAATTTTATGAGACAAAAAAAAACATTTCTATGGTATTCTAGTGTAGATTGAATAAATGAATCTATGGCACGACAAGAAATTTCCAAAGTGCAAAAACACGTAAATTACAGCTGCCACTGCAACAGGCAGGCGACTAGTGCTTGACTGGGGAAGGCTTAGCGAAGCTTAGTGGATGGTTGGCTCCATCGAATGGGCTGGACTGCGCCTTTCATTGGGCCCCCCTCTTTAACCGGGGGCTTCTCGCACAGATTGTCAACCATCCCACCTTTTCCCGTGTCCTGTTGATCTCAATCACGTTGATCTCTCCATCGTGTTGCCTTCCAATATTCTTTGCATTGGATATTTTTCTGTCTTCCTGGGGCCCAACTCGGCAACTTTGGAATGTTTGTCTGTCAATATAGCAGCCCACGCGGACCTGCATCTCTCCGGAATAACCCTTATGTGCGGCGTTGAAAGCAGTGGTTCCACCCTTTTGTTCGGGTCTGGCGGCCTGTGCCTTTGGGTTTGCTTGTGCTGCTTGTAATTTTCAGTTTGTCGTGTATTGGGGGTTTGTTACCCGAAGGGTCTCGAAGCAAGTTCGCCCTAAGCTAGGGATGGGATGGAAACTTTTAGATTGATAATCTTATCGAATGTTTAACCTTTCTCCTCGGACTGTGGGTTTTTCTTTGATCTTCTCTCTAGCTTCTCTCCATATTCTTCGATCTGCCAGATTAGAAGCGATTCATAGCAATGGCGATTTCGTTGGCAGGTTTGCTCCTTCGCCTGACAGCGTTGCTATGTCTCTTCCAATGCATCCAGGCCAAAACGATCACATATGACTGGAATGTCACTTGGGTTACCGCTAACCCGGATGGCCTGGCAGAGAGGAAGGTCATTGGTATCAACGGACAGTGGCCGTTACCCGTCGTCGAGGTAGATAAAGGTGACCGTCTCGTGGTTAACATGTACAATGGTCTCGGCGACAAAGACACTTCTATTCATTGGCATGGCATGTTCCAGAATGGGACAAATGGAATGGATGGTGCATCCATGGTGACCCAATGCCCTGTCCCGCCAGGTCAATCTTTCACGTACAATTTCACTATCAATCAGAATGGCACATATTGGTACCACTGCCATACCAACAACTGCTATCCTGATGGCTACCGCCAGGCTCTGATCGTGCATGATCAGGATGCCTACTACAACGATATGTACGACAAGGAATATACTTTGACTATGAGTGACTGGTATCATGAGCTCGTCGAGGATATCAAATGGATCACTCTTACCAATCCTACTGGCGCGGAGCCCGTTCCTCAGGCTTTTCTCATGAACGACACAACGTCCACGAGTCTTCCAGTCGACGCGGGAAAAACATACCTCCTACATCTGATCAACGTGGGTGCTTTCGTGGCTCAGTATTTCTACATCGAGGACCACACTTTCAAGGTTGTTGAAATCGATGGTGTATACACAGAGCCAGCTGAGACCAGCATACTTTATATCGCCGTTGCGCAGCGCTATACCATCTTGGTGGAAACCAAAAATTCCACAGACAAGAACTATCCCATCGTCATGGTTGCTGATTCGCAACTTCTCGATACAATTCCTTCTGACCTGCAGCTCAACAGCACTAGCTGGCTGGAGTATAATAAGGACGCCGACTATCCTCAAGCAGTCATGAAAGTGGATCAGTCCTCTTCCCTAAACCCCATCGATGACACGAGCCTCGTTCCCTACGACCACATGGAGCTTCTTCCCGACCCCGATATTACCATCGATGTGACAGTCATTATGCAAGATCTTGCCGATGGTGCAGGCTACGCGTTTTTCAACAATATCTCCTATACGAGACCTAAAGTTCCGACTCTTTATTCCGTTCTCTCATCAGGGAACTACTCTACAGACGAGGAAATTTACGGCGAGTACACTCACCCAACCGTTCTTCAAAAGAACCAGGTGGTGGAGATTATTCTGAATAACGGCGATACTGGCTCCCATCCGTTCCATCTACACGGTCACAATTTCCAAGTTATCGACCGTGCCCCTGCTTATGGCGAGCATTTCTATGACTATCTCAATGGTGACCCCGTGCCATATGATCCATCCAACCACCAGGCTTTCCCGCAGTATCCCATTCGCCGCGATACGATCATTCTCCCACCTCAGGGATACGTCGTACTCCGTTTTGTGGCAGATAATCCGGGTGTCTGGATCTTTCACTGCCACATTGACTGGCACTTGTCCCAGGGTCTTGCTATGATTCTCGTGGAAGCACCAGAGCAGATTCAAGAGCAAGAAAAGGTTTCCTCCCAAGCTTATGATAGCTGTCGAGCTGGTGGCGTGGCGTATGAGGGTAATGCCGCTGCTAATACTGAGGATTGGCTGGATCTGACTGGTCAGAATAAACAGGTGGATTGGCTTCCATCTGGATTCACCACCAAGGGTATTGTGGCTATGGTATTTTCATGCGTGTCCGCGTTCCTTGGGATGGCCTTCATCTCTGTTTATGGTGCGACGGGAATTGAGTCCAAAAAGAAAGAGACCGCTGTGGTGAACGCGGGTTCAGCTTCTAGTGACAGTTGATTAGATTGTTTCTTGAATTGAATTATCTATGTAATTTTTGATTTCAGGAGGATTTCCTTATCTTATATTCGATATCTTGGAGACCACTTTGTCCATGACTCAACTCCGCTCATGAAGTATTCCAACCCTTTAATATATTTGACCATCTCTGGTCGGAGAGTCCCGTCGGTCTTGTTTCGTAAATCCTCGCTGGCTTGCTTGAAAGCTATTTCCAACTCCCGGCAGTATACCAGCATCATTCTTTGACAAGCCGGGTATGATAAACCCGTCTCTTGTGCCAGTGTGAAGACTGCGGAGAAAGGATAGGATCCATCAGTTTTGTTCTCGCAGTGGTTTGACCATTCTCGATCCCAGCTGTAGACATCATTGAAAATACCAAAGAACCTAGAAGCATGGCTCTCGAGGATAGCAGTCTGCTCGAGCTCGACTGCGGTCAAATTCAAGTTCGCCCCGAACCGAATGAGGGCAGTATAAAACCTTAGTTTTGAACATCAGTCTCAGTACCTTGTACATTTCCTCAATCCGTTCGGAGATTGACTTACGGCCTCCCAACATCGACCTCTCTGAACTCAAGGTACGGACCCAAATGTTTTACCGTTAAGCGATGCTCAGCAGTCTGGCCTTGAATAAGGGCACAGAAGCCTTCAATAACATCACTGGTCAGGCTTTCGTCGATGTTTCTCATGGAATCTAATGTGTCATAGAGCATCCATTCCAAACAAATCTCTCTCTTAGGAGATAGCTTCCCGCGCGCAATATCCATTACTCGGTCTCTATATTCCAACATCTCCGAGGTATTCATCTTCACCATTTGATCTGGTTCTTTGTCAGTGGGTTTCAGAGAACGGGTATTCTCACCTCTCACCATCGATTAACAGAATTAGGTAATGCAGTCTTCCAGTCGAATCGACACGGTCGTCTAAGACAAGGGGGAAAAACACGTCGAAAGCACGAGATAATCCAATCTTCATGAGACCCTTTCTTTCATGGTCGTTTTTGAAATCCCAGTTTTGCACGAAATACGGCTCCACGCGTTTCTGGATGGCCTCCCATCCCAATGGGTGTGATTTCAATTCCAGGCGACTTGTAGAGAGATCTGCGGGCCAAAGCTTTGCTTCATTATGGACAGTGCCATAGCTTCGGTACAAAGCAGTAATGCGGCGGGAGAGAATGTCTTGCTTCGTGGTATAGACCTGTTTCAAAGGTGCAGAGCTACCTCTGATAAGATTGCGCCAGATAGATAGATTTGGAAATGGCGACATTTTGATTTGATCGGTCTTTCAGCTCGGGTACATAATTGAGTAGTGGATGCTTTGGTTCTCTTGAATGGAAGATCATGCAATGCTTCAGTTGATTGGTCTGGGTGTAAATGCTTGCCAGGCTTTTGATGGAAGAGGCTAAAGTGTCCACTCAAACGGATGAGCACGGACCGCTTTCTGATGTCACGCCGACTTTCTTGCTTCAACAACTCATCCTCCTCGCAGTCACTACACATACCTCTTGGAAATATTCTGGTCGGTTTTGCCAATATACACGATCTGCCTTCTCTTCTGGCCTACATTTCTAGCCACAATTGGCTCGGCTCCGAGAAAATTTAATCCATCCAGTTGATGTCAACCACCTCGGCATTGTCGAAGCCATTGAATAGACTGCAAGCAGCTTCTCAACACCTTGGAAAGAGCAGGGTACAGAATCCACGTATAGCATATAGCCAAGCTCGATCATACCGTTTCATTCCAACAGCCTCGAAAATGGCCACATCGACTAGGCAGACAAGGGCTCCTTGGCGCGATTTGCTCGCTTCCCATATGGAGCAATCTTCAGGCTATGAATTCACAATTGCAACCGTGGGGTATGATGAGCATCAGCAACCTGTACCTCGTGTCCGTACCTGTGGCTGTCGTGGCTTTTTCCCGGAGCTGGACATTCACCCAAAATCACAAGAGGAAATGAAGCAGCAGGTTAAGGATGGCGGTAACCCGCCCGCTTACGAGAGCGATCTACTATGCTTTACTACTGATATCCGAATGGAAAAGCTACACCATCTCGAGAGTTCTGGGCACGCTGTTGAAGCTATCTTCTGGTTGAAAGATTTGATGACGCAATGGCGAGTCAAGGGAAAAGCCTTTGCCATTGGAGATCCGAGAGGAGAAGAGTTCAAGGGTGAAAAAGCTTCACGTGAAGCAATTGGCTCATTATTGAGAGTCAAAGAAGATTATGACGGCTCAGTTGAGCAGTGGACTTGGGATAGGGCTGTTACAAAGTATTTCGCCAATCATTCGCCCCTTGCAAGAGGTAAGTTGCTTCTCATTGACCTTTATCTACGGATAACTCTACATTGGAAAAACCATATGATGTAATATATGAACTTTTCTAACACAAACAAGGTTCATTTAAAAACCCATTTCCCGGTATGCCTAGATCGCAAGAGCCCGAAAATCCAGCTCTAGGAATGGGTCAAAGAGTCACGGAACTACATGACCCGGTGGCACGAGGAAATTTCAGAGTCGTGACTATTATACCAGAGGAGGTTGAGAGATTGGACCTTTCGAACCAAGAAGATATGCGCAGGTGGAAATGGACTCTCGGCAAAAGTGGGGGCAAAGAAGAGCAGTCTGTTTGGACTGAAACTGAATTATGGCCTTAGATCATGAGTTACAGTATTGTGAACATATTTTCTCCTCGAATGACTGTATGAGAAAAATGAATCTTGAGTTGACTTTGGCCTTGAATACCAACCTTTGATCCATATCTTAAGTTGCGAAGTCCTTCTCTTTGTAGGGTTTCGAATCATGATTTGTTGATGCATGGCTGAAAATACAGCTGATTGTTAGGAGATAGTTAAAATATCCGATCTCAAGGGTATTTTGAATCGCGATAAAAGAGTGAGAGTGGTGCTGCTCCTTGACTTTCTGTACATAGGTGTGAAATTCCTTGAGATCATTCTTTCATGGCACTCTCCATCATTTCAATATCCTCAACCTATGCTTTCCCTCCTGCACAGCTCTTTGACAAACTTCAATAAGATTCACTTTCATCTTCTTTCATCGCCAGCTCAGAAGAAACAAACATGTTGACCAGAAGCAAGACTAAGGAAAATAGTAAGAAATCCAACTACGGTTTTGTCCAAAGTCAGATATCCTGACTTCTATTCCAGAGGCCCAGACCTCCGCAACTAGCAAGTCGACAAAACAACTAAGAAGCCGACACCCTGCGTGCGATTCATGCCGTCGCAGCAAGAAAAAATGCACCCACAGAGATGGAGCTAGCCTCGCCATCAGCAATCACATAAGCCCAAATGGAATCATCAAAGATACCCGTAGAAAAGGTCCGGATCACGGACTATTCCAGAGAACGGCCGAATATTACAAGGTGTGTCATTGCTCTAAAGTGTTCAAGGGGCTAGAAACATCTTATATGAGACTTGTCTTGACTGACTTCACCTGTATATTAAAGAAAAAGGAAGGATCCAAAAGTCTCGCGCCTAATCCCTTCACTTCTTATCTTCAGGGACTCGGCGATGGATTTCACTTTACCGACGAGCGAGCCCCAACCCCTATTTCCAAGATCCCCGGTCATACTAAGCTACCAGTATCAAATGACAGACAACGCTCTCAGCCGTTCTCTCCTCCTGTCCATCCAGTTCCAAATCTGCAGGGTTCCCTCAAACGCCCAAATGAAGCAGCCAAATCCCATTTGGAATCAGCTAACCACAATCCCACTTCCGAAGATCTCCAGGAAATATTCAAGGGAATGAAGGCTGCCATTGACAGCCTCAGAGAGTGCACCAAAAACGTCCAAGGAAAGTTGAAGCAGTGGAATGAAACTTGGAAGCGTCACGAGGAGAATTTGAAGAGTGAATGAGCAAATCATTAGTATGGCGAGAGAGCGCGCATCATTTTGATTGCTTTGGTTTTATTTCCGGGGGTCCATTATTCTTCATATTTTGATCCCAATATTTTTCTATGACAGAGAAGGGGTTATTACCATGCTATTCATATCTAGGTAAAAATGATTGCCAAATAATTTCAGCACTAAATCAAGTACCCGAATCTATGTACTGGACTATATATGATTTGTCATTATTGGCATTTAGACTCAAGCCAGTCGAATATTAAAGTCTTGCTATCTCCCGGCGACTCCCTTGTTTACTTCTTGATACAGAAAAACACTAATCATCATCCATCATGTTAATCCACGCAGGTCAATCCATTCCACGTGCTGGCTCTGATGCAGGTAGTGTTTCAGCGATTTTGAACCAGCGGTGGCCCCCTCCCGCTCGGATCATCAAGCTCGGACCTGTTCAGGATAGTCAAGGAATGCGATGTAAGAGATTGGCCTGAGGTTGGCCCAATCACTATTAGGAGGTACAAATTAGTCCTCTGGAGTAGTTGTAGGGCGAAGTTAATGTATGAGGAGTGCCACGTCAGAAGTCACCATTGTCAAGAATTACGGTACTAGTATGCGATATAGTAGTTCAGCAGAAGCTAGTTAAACTCAGCTAGATCATCTGCCAGGATTTTGGGAAATTGCTGGCCTTTCCAGAGCACCTGTGAGGTAATGAAAATTCTTTGCTAATCCGGTATTAGTAGACTCGGAGTAGTGGTACGAGTAAGGGTGAGATAGAATCGAAGGAGTTTACTCGTTGCTTCGAACTGGCCTATTACTAGTAATGCGGAATAAGGTTGATTCACATACTTGACCTTTCTCCGCCATATTAATGCAGTATAAAGAGGAATGGAATGTCTACTGGTCAGTTCATTTGATACGCCTACTTTTTCTCTAGCCATGCCTTCTATAAAGAAAGTTAAAAAAAAAAAGAAATGATAAAGAGGCATCTGATTTTATAGAATGCTTCGTATATCTACACGGTTGAAGGCAAAGAGGCAGATCTACACAGAGATCTGTTTTAGTACCGAGTACCTGTGGAATGTAAGACAGCACCAACATTAGTGAGTACCATGTACAACACGGTTTATTGCAACAAAAGAGAAGCAAACGATTATGGCCGATGAACCAATCAAAAGGGTCGATCGATGCGACGGGGCCACCCGTCTTCCTCCACGGGCTGTCCCGGTCTTCCGCGGTCAATTTGGGTACATATTACACAACTCCACTAAATAAGTCTTGGGTATTTAGTATCTTACATCGTACAATTCACACATTTACGCTTACTGCAACCACTGGAATTTTACACTAACTCAACACCCCAGCAACATGTTCTGGTACCCGAATCCCCGAATCCCCGGTTTAAAGAAAAATATCCCCCAAACCGTTACGTGTCAAGTCTCTCTTGGGAAAAGTGCCCGCCCCCTGCTCGGAGCCATTCTGTTTCTGATACGCATTCAATCCGAGGCTCGGCTGCATGTTCGCTACACACCACCTCGCTAGTGACTTGGCTAGGGGTACTTAGGACTTTGTACATACATATTCTGTGACTGAGGTGGTCCGACGCCAGCCACCAAACATACTAAGCGAGGGCGAACTGCTACATACTACTATTCTCCGTGCTGTAGTATCAATATAGGTGAGAAGTCAATATAGACAACGGCGAGGGCACCTACTAACTACTAGTGTATACTCTATGGTCATAATTAATACTACACTATATATTCCGTACCCAGTCCTTCACAAGTGTTGCCTGCATGGCCGCTTTATTATCCGTATTCAAGATTGACCCCTCCGAGGCAACCCTCTCTCAAAATTTAGTATTGATGAACATCAATCATCTCCTCCTTGAGTATAACATAGGAAGAGGGGGTCATGCATGGTCCTCTTCACCGCTCCTTGCGGAGCCAATTCAAGATGCACCTTTTGACAGTTTGACAGTTCGCCCGAGCCCACTCTATCCGCTATGGAGAGTGCCAACAAGGAACTAATCTAGTATGTACATATGTACAGTTTACGTCCGAAGGGACCCTAGTAATGCAGTTGGCCTTGATATCATTCTTGTTTCCATTTCGACGGAAGAGGGAATTTGCATGTGCGTAGTCTTAAACCAATACGATGTGTGCACTAGAAGTGCCTGTTACCGGGAATATTACCATACCGTAATTTATACCACGTACCGATCGTACCCCCTCGTACCTTCCCTTTGTTGTACCCTCCATCATGCTTGACGCTCTCTTCTCGATTCTTCCTTCTCTTCTCCTTCACCCCTCCGTCTCTCGCATTTTCTCCTCTTCACATCTCACCGTTTTGGTTATAATCTGGTTGTCCCTCGGATCTGTCTGATCTCTCTTCTCTTCCAACCCTCTCCTCCTTGGTTTCCCCGGACTCACGACGAAACGACGCCACGCAAAAGAAAGAAAACACTACTCAAAAAAAAAGTAAAGGACCACCTAACCCACCCCCGACAAAGCAGAGGGATCCCCTCTTTGCATCAATTCAAGGGTTATATCCCACTATCTACTATTTTCGCTTGGAAGCCCATCGGAGAAATTGCTTGCGATCCGTTGGGCCTCTGTTGATTCTCCTGAATCGAGAAGCTTCTTCGCCCTGACATGGCCATGGCATCATCGATGGATGCGCTGGGAGCCTTCTCTCACCTTCAAACCAACTTGCCTACCTGGATCACCCGTATTTCAGAACTTGCCGACCACGCCGCCGCCAGACATGCTGAATACTCAGAAGCTTATCGCCGACACGCATCGTACAAACCTCGCCGCCGCAAGAATAGCTCCGTATGCTCGATTCACACTGATGACTTTGTTCCCCTCGCGAACAGAGAAGACCCCAAGGCCGAGGAAGCTGTGGAGGATACACCGCCGGAGACTCGAGACACACCCACACCAAATCAACAGGCCGGTCGCAAACGCGGCACGGACGAAGCCCCCTCCATCGACTCGGGAGACCGACACACATTCGTCAGCACTCGCCACAACGTGATTATCGAATATGACGGCCACACACAGAAGTCACTGGAAGAAATCGTCAAAGAAATTGGTATCGCTAGGAACAACATTCGGCGTGGGAAAATGGCTTCAATGCCGCGAACGGGCCTACGCGCGGGCCTCCTCAACCGCTCCGCGGCCATAGCGGGTGGTGAGCCTTCGGCACTTTCTTCGTTGGCCTGTGTACGCAGTACCCGCACCGGTGCCGGCCTGGTTGGTGTGACCGGGTCAACCACTGGAATCAAAAAAGAATCACCCTTCGACTATACCGACAAGCAACTGGAGCTGGCGCACGGACTCTGCGAAACTGCCGCGTATCAGGTCCTACGATCTGGTGATTGTGGTACCGAACTGGATGGCGTGGAGGAAAAATTCAAAATGATGTTGGAAATGGTCGATAAAGAAGTCGAGCGCCTGAAGGAAGAAAAGCAGAAGCAAGAAGAGGAGCAGGCGAAATCGCCTCCGGAGGAAACAGAAGAAGAAGCAACACCAGCAGCTCCTCCTAACCCTGCTGCCGCTCGCCTCGCCAGGATCGCCGCCATCTCGGCTAAGGCAAAACAACCTAGTACCTCGGAAACCCCTGGTGCGATTGAAGTCGATGATACCTCCTCCATATCAGCCGAGTCCATTGATTTGTCTGCATTCCGCTCGTCACGTATTAGAGTGTAGACGGGATACTGGCCAGGCCATTGCAGTGGTTTCCCCTTTCTCTTGTTTGGGGCGGCAATTCGTCGCCTCTTTGCGATTTAGCGTGTGTTGAAGTCATTTTTTCCCAGCAAAAAGCATAACTGCCGGTTGATACCAGGATTCCGCTCCATTTCTTTCCAAGATCTCACCTGATCTTGATCTTCTGCACATTGGTTTTCGACCTTTTTTGCGTTATTCCGGTCCCAAGGCCGAATAATATATCTATACCTATCTCTCTATCTTTGATTGACTTGTTTGCCATTTCGTCTTGCTTTTCTCATATTTTCATGGTGTATTTTGGGGGGGCATTACTCTTGCCACGCTCTATTTCTTTTCATCTCCTATCTATTATTCCGCATCTGTTCGTGAATATCTCATTTGCCCGGACAAGCATGGCGTTGGCAACGGCGACGGCGTTTTCTATTTCTATTCTTTTCAAGCTTGGGTGTTTTCTCTTGGATATGCTTTGTCCGTTAGGCAATCCTGATGGTTCCATTCTTTGACTACTGTGTCCAGTATCTATTCTGCTCAGTCTTGGGTAATTTGAGCTCCGCTTCAAAATATTTGAATACATCAATACGTCTGTAGGCTTGAAATCATACAGCTCAACAGGAATGACAACGCAGAAATTGCGATTATCCTCGCTTGACAGTTTTCGCGAAATGGGACCCATTGAATGTATGTACTAGATACAAACTGACATAATATAAGCCCCTAAAATTTGCAACTTGGATTTCTAGTTTATAAGAATGTGTTTTCTTATTGGATAGTAGCGCGAGACGAATAGGTTTTACCTGTGAGAGCGGGCGAAGATGCATGACCGTTGTCACCGTCGGTGGGGATGTTATGATTTACGGTGAAAGTTATTAGTATGCACTACTTTAGGCAGTATAGTAGTAGCGACATGCAGTTACGAAAGATGGAAATCAAGAATAATACAATTAGTGTTGTAGCGGGCGATGGAATGATTGGTACCCAATGTCTATAGTAGACATGCCAATGGGCACGGGTGAAGGATCAGGATCAGGATCAGAGTCAGTATCATGATCACCGAGAGACATGGAGGGGCCTTGCATGATCGGGGTACAGGTACATCTACTGAGCTTTTCGAATTATAGAAGTGGTTCGATTACTGCAGTCATACTACCCTGCGTAGTATTAAGTTTCATGGACCGAGCAAATGGAGTTATACTCGAGCAAGTTACACCTTAATAACTGCTCGGAATAAAACCAAGACTCTCTGATGTGAAGGTAATGGAGAAACTCGACATTTCTCAGAAGCAAATATAAAATGATAGGCAGAGTACGTGTCTTTGATCCCCGCGTGCATGGCGTGGGATGATGCGTACATGGTGGGAGCATCAAGTAGCTATACAGCGTATTCAACGAAGATATCGAAGAAGAAAGTGGTAATTTATATACAACCGAAGTGATTCTAACATCCGATGCTACATCTGCGCACGTCCCACTCAATCCGTTCTTTCAAGCATTTCCCTGTCCATGAGACATCACTACTATGTAGTACGTAGTAGATCGTTGTTACTAGACGAAGGCCATGGTCTGACTATTACGAAGTAGCGACTATTCACCCCCTCGATTCTTTTCAATCTTGTACTTAACTTACCTATAATCAAGTCTTCATACTAGAATACTGTAGTCACCATCTTACAAAATCTGCAAACCAGAGTAAATCCCACGAGGCAGCCAGCCTCGGCAGGGCGGGTCTAGACTAGAGATTGGTCGCTAGAGGATATGCGTGTACTGTACACTCCGTACATAATACAATACTCCGTACCTTTGTCGATCAGTGGCGAAGGAGGCACAGGAGTTCAGTTCTTGGTGTTTTCCATTGTGTCGGAGATTCGGCCTGTCAGACTGAGGACAGGGTTCATGCTTGAAGATTACGTGCAGTGAAGCAAAAGCAGCCGAAGCTCGCATACAGAGTCTGAGTGTGCCAGTGTCGGTTTTATATGATGGATTGATTCAGGCTTTACTCTGTGCTCCGTAAAAGTGTATGATCATGTAAATCTAAGAATTTGTGTATGATGGTCAAGCATCTATTCTCCACTAGTTAATATAACCGTACTCTCGACTGTGTACTCTGGAGTACATTGAAGTAAATCATAGTATAAGTATTATGAATACGTGTATGGAGGGGGTAATTATACAAATTACCGTCATGTTCTGTATGGAGCTCCCATACCCCTGGGTCAAATTAATGGCTGTGATTGGTCAATTCTATGGAGATCGCAACTTGCTTCCTAAATAGGCAGCCGCGGAAATCAACTCCAACCGCGTTGGACGGGCTGGCAAAAGTACTGTGCAGCAAGAGGAGGGGTTGGCTTACTCAATATACGGAGTATATGCTATTACGACTGTCTGGGAGAAATTTTCAGGAATTCCATTATCGAAGGAATATTTCTGGAATCTCGATAGAATCCAGCAAAACAGTATTCGTGAGGAATTCCGTAGAATTTTCGAGTGAGTTTGTATTTTGATAAGTTTTGAAAGCCGAGACTAACTAGTTGATAAGACGTTCAATACGATACGGTATTCAGTCAAAGTTTATCTATGATGGATCAATTGGAAAGATATATATGAACTTTTCTGATTCAGATCGAAGAATTCCGGAAATTCTTGATTGAACACTAATTCTTATATTCAAAGCCATATCTCGGGATTTTGCATGGCTGTTCCTATTAACAGAATAACGTTATAGGGGCAAGTAGAAACTATTTCGCGTACGGAATGGTTGAGGCGCCTTACAAAGGTGTTGGTGTTTGGTTGGTCGACGGATGGAGTGGGTGTGTGGGTGTTGACATATAAGAGTGCTAGAGAATTTTCAAAAGATTTTGGTAGATTGAGTCTAGCGATGAATATGAAGGACAAGAAACAGATTATGAGAGAGTATGGCGCTACGGTTTTTGAAGATGTCACGCAAGTGGACGAACTTTTTGAGGGCCGAATACGTTCTGAGACTGCAATCAACTAGTTTGAGAATGGGCGTGGGATCTCAGTATACTACATGTACTATTGTAGTTGCTTACATATAATACAATGTAATCCTGTGGGAGGCTTGGGCAGTCTCGAGATAGAGTTGCCGTAGCGTATACTACTATGGTAGACACGAGCTACAAGTGTACCCACTAACTCCATTATATATGTGCGACGCTTTTAATGGTTGAGAATCTAGACAGATAAAATCCAGGGTGAGACTCAAGTACCATCAAAGCCCGGCACACCGATCATTCTTCCCAGCATCGATAGAGATTTTTCACCCAACGTGGAACTTAAGAATGCAGAATATCAAATTGGGATGTCTCGCTGTGCTGCTTGCCATACGCGACATTAATGGTGGCATGATTTATCATTGTTGTATTTCACCCGCTTTACCAATCATATGTTGACCGTTTCGTCAATCCTAGGGATGAATATTTTTCGAAGGTAAGAGTGATCAGTCTTGATGACCTTGGCTTGAGAATCAGCTAGCGCGAAATAGATCTTGCGTTGGTGGCGTACTTGGAAATGCCACGCGAATGTCGGGATTCTTATGAGCAAGAATGAGAGAAATTACGGATCTACATAGCTAACAGATTCTATTCCTTCACTAATTCAGCTGTACTACGTACGTAACTAGAGTGGTCATTCTTCTATATGTATGTAGATTTCCTCTGTTATCCTTTAGATTTCCTAGACTGCTATCTTCAATATCCTTCTCCCAAAATTTATTTCCCAAGTGAAGTACGAGAAACAACATTCTCAATATGAAGGTTTTGGCTATTCTCTCGACAATCATCCTTGATGCCTTTGCTGTAGCAGATCCCTTGCAAGCCGATAGTCAAGGCAATGAAAAAAATTGGAAAAAGACAAGTAAATGCTTGATCCCTCTGTATAAAAGATGATATAAGAATATATGTACTAATGGCGATGGGATATGAATAGACTGTAAGTGCTTGACCCCTCTGCTCGAGAAATACCATGGATGGTATAAGAATATATATGCTGATAAGATGGAATATGGATAGACTGTAAGTGCTTGATCCCTCTGCTCAAAAGATTGTATAAGAATATATACCTATATACTAACGGAGATGGAATAAAAATAGGTTGTAAGTACTTGACCCCTCTGCTCGAGAGATGATATAAGAATATATACTGAGGGAGATGGGATATGGATAGGATGTAAGTGCTTGATCTCTCTGCTCAAAAGATGAGATGAGAATGTATAATGATGGAGATGGGATGTGGAAAGCTCCTGAGTGTTTGATCCCCCTGCTGGAGAGACGGCTTGAATGTAAGTTTATACTATAAACTACTAATCAAACCTAGTAAACCCCTCGATATATGGGTTCGACGTGGCCCTGGGATAACAAAGAAGTACTTTCGATGTAGGTCCTCATATCCTACGATTGTTTTCAAGCTGATATTTACGCATTTGCTGATTTAGCCAGATTATTGAGACCTCTTCCAGTAGAGTTACTGCGAAATTCCGGATTGGAGAGGAGATAAATATGCCTTGGTTAAAGGTTTTCCTTTAGTTAGGTTTCCCTTCACTGTCATGCGAATGCAAAGGTTTCTTTTATTTATAATAGGATTATATTCGCTATACATCAATCCCCAAAGATAATTAACTATACGCTATGTCAAGAATTGCACGTACAACCTTACGATACAGAGCAAACCTATTTTAACTTGGACCTGAAGAAACGATCTTCTTTATTTGGTCATTGACCCGCCCACAGAGTATGAGAAGACTGTAGTCCTCACAAATGCTTGAATCTCAGAGGTATTCCTAGTCTAATACAGATCACTACGCATTATCTCCAGTTTCGTCCATGTATCTTATCCTTTTCCTCTATTCCACATCCTTGAAATAGTTCCAAGACACTTCCACACCGAAGCCCTACGTGACCTTGTACAATTCCGAGGAGTAGCTTGATATAATCAGATCGAGATACTCTGCTCCCAGGGTACAAAATTTGTCACTATACGTCACTACGGCTCATAATTAGCTTTGGCAAGCTTTCCTAGTACATCTTTTTTAAGCCGAGAGACCTGCAGGCAGAAAGTAGAATTAAAAGCGGACATCTAGATGTCTGACCGCTAGCCTTTGGTGAAAACTCGTTCTACATTCCTTTCATTCCCTGGTATATTCCTTGCCATTCTAAACAAAAATGAATGAACTGTAATTTCATTCGGCGATCATACTGCTATGACAAAACAGACAATCTCGCCCTAATAACCTCGCCCAACAAGGGGATATTGTGAGATATTGATTTGGGCATAATACATGTCACTATTATATGTAGTCTTTGCCCGCTAATTAATGAGATCCAATATTGTTTAAGGTTCAAGTCCACTAAATTTGAGACCTGGTGGGGTGAGTTGATTGTTATGCAGTGAAGAGAGAGGAAGAGAGGTCCGCATGTTCCAGCCTGCCAGGGTATTCTAGTTGATCATGCTTGTCAAAGGTACGACCGAGTAAGTCCGTGAAATATCATGATAGATTGAGATTCAAGGACTGAAATTATATGATTCATTTGCTTCAATTTTGGAGTGTTTCGTGGCCGATCGATAGAATTGGATTAGTTCTATATGTGTACCACCGTAGGACCCGTCGGCTGAAAAAGACTGCTCAATATATTGCAGACTACCACGAATTAAATCCTACGATAGCGCAAACTTGATCAGATCCAAAAAGACTTGAATGATTTGGTTCTGGCCTTGAAGGAGGGAAACCTACCAGTACTACCTGGAGGGAGTAAATCATAGATTTACTATTAGTATAGATCAAGTTTTGATCGAATACGCACCTAGCCTGAATGACCTCCAGCTTTCATCATGACATATAACTACTAGTTAGTACTTGATATTGTAGTAGGCTACAGTAGCTTAGTGTACCAAGATACGTAGAATGTATATTTTTGCCTTCAGTTATACACGCCTAGACCGCGAGGTTTCGAGCAATAATGTATAGGATTGACGGCAATCAAAGTCATACAAATTATCATCTCCCTTCAAATTTTAATATCTAGTCCACGGGTAGGAGAACTCAGATCTACTAGTGACCGACTAACCTCTTGAAACTGCTCATAAAGCTTATATTCATCAGTATATTCGGGTATAAATCACCCCAATTCCATAAGAACATTCTGAAACATTAAGTGACATGACGCGTATACATCAGCCGCAATTAAGAAATAAAAAAATAAGATATAGGAGACAAGAGTTCACAACACCATGAACATAGACACCTGGAAAATATACAACCAAGTGTATAATATGACCATGGGAAAAACTCAAAACATTCAAATCGGCCCAATCAAAGCCGAACCAGATCTACCACAAATATAAGAACTGGTAAGATTTGGTCGACTGGGTATCAAAAAAGACCAATAGTTAACATCCAGAATAGCAGTTTTACATTAAAGATTACTCGGAAACAAGGGTGCAGTTTGTCTTGACAGTGACATGGTGACTTGTTTACCAGGCAATCTTTTCCTCGTAGACGGGGGGTTGACCCTTGTCCTCGTCCCAAGTGATCTTGGCATTCTCGTTGACGAAGGCATCCTCGTCGGTGATGGGAATGACGCGGGAAGAGTGGGCAACCTCTTGGCGACTGATGCCGAGAGGGTCACGGGGAATCCAAAGGAGAGGAGCCTTTGCGCTGATGGCCGGGTTGAAGTAGGCATTGCGCTCGGCCTCCTCGGCGTAGGGAGGAATGTCGTCCGCGCTAGGGGCATACCGGCGCAGAGTAGCGTAGTCAGCGTACTTATCAGGGCGGAAAAACTTGGTCAGGAAGTTCGGCTGCTTCTGAGTGGAAGAAGACGAGGACTGTCCAAGACCCTTCTCAGCCTCAGCGGAGTCAACTGCACCGACACCGCTATCGATGTTGCTAACTCCATTTTCCACCGAGGAACCATGGCTCACACCATTGGTGTGGGATTCATAGCTGTTCTTGGTGCGGTCCTCGGCCAGAAGAAGCTCCTCCTCGTGTTCAAGGTTCTTGGGAAGGTAGTTCAGAAGTGGCTCCATGGCGCTGTTCATCGACATATGGTATAGGATGGTGAAGACGAGAAGAATGATCATCAGAGCCAAGGGACCGACGGCAATTTGGTTATCGCCAGAGGCCATGGCAAACAATCCGATCAGACACACAATCATGAGGTAGCAACCAACAGTCAGGTGCTGAAGAGCACGAGTGTAGGCACGACCCTGGGTGTCAATGTCGGCGTTCGAGACGTACAACAGGTTGTACCGGTAGGCGAAGTAGAACAGGTAAAGGCCAATTGTAGCAAAGCCCAGAACGAGCGGAGCAATGCATGAATAGATAATACCTACACAAGAGTAAGAGTTAGCAATCTTCGATAAGATGACACTTAAGTATACTTTTCACATACCAATGACAACCAAGAGAGAGTAGACAGGGTACAGGGTACCCCATCCGAGACCAGCCAGGCTAGACCAACGGTTGTACATCTTGCGAGGGGTGTTATCCAGGAACTTGCCCAGAAGCTTGCCGACAATCAGACCAGCAATCTGGAGGAGAGCGCCGGCACTGAAAGACAAGCCTTGCAGGATAATATATGAGATATAGAAGTTGGAAGCCTTGGGGATGTTGTTGGCGAGGAGACTGGCAGCGTCGGTGGGGTTACTAATAATCTGAGTGACCACACTGGTAGCCGCAGATGCCAGAGTAACAACCAGGAAGACCTGAATAACCTGGAAAGCGAAGAAGTAGTTCTGTGTTGTAAGCTCAATAGAAGTCACACTGGGATCACCGCCCCATTTGGCGCACACTATAGCACTAATCAGTAAACAGTCGAAACACTAGAGCTTGAAGAGGGACGTACGTCGCATGATAATAGGTACAAGTGCCATGAGAACGGACATCAAGATGGAAGGCAGAAGACCAGTAATGAGACCGAGGATGACATCGGGACAGTTCAAAATGAACCTCAAGAATGGAACCTTGTCAGTCAAGTAGTTGATGTTCGAGATGGCACCAACAACAGCGGTAGGAATGGCCCAGAAAATGATAAGAGTAACGATAAAGGCGACAGTAACGGTGTATCGAATTATACGCTCCCACCACTTAATGCGGAGATTGGCCCAGATGATCTGGGTCGGATTCAAACCAATGTAGCGAGGGGCCATGTGCAGAGGGAGATTGTGCGCAACGGACTGGTAGGCAGACTGGGCATCAGATTGTTGATAGAATTCGACAAAGACGGACGAGACGAGCTTAGCATCACCAGAGCGGTGCTTGGCCTGCAGCTCTTCAATTTCCGGGGTCAGGCGCTCAATCTCAGAGCGAGCCCAGTTGATGGTATCGACTTTTTTACCGATCAGCATCTTGAGACGGTGAGTTGGGCGGTCTTTGGCCTGCACCCAGCGAGCAGCAACAGAGCCAGACTCGTCATCGAATTGGCCCATAGTGGCATTCTCTTCAGAGTTCTCCTCCTCAGAGCCGCCCTTCTTCAGTGCCTTGTTGCGGGCCTTGTTAGCCATGACGATAAGCTTAGTCTCGGCAGCCTCGAGCTTCATGGCGGCAGCATCACGATCCTTAACCTTCTCCTCAAGCTCCGCGGTGTCGGTAGCAATCCAAACATTCTTAACCTTGTCGACGCCGAACATGGCGCGAATCTTGTTGCTGTTGAGATAGTTCTCACTGACCGCACTGAAGAGAACGGTACGTGAGGAGATACGGCTAGCATAAGCGGGCGAGAGAGAGTACGCTTGACGCAGATTGATAGCGAAGATGTGCTCACGAGTGACCATGAAGAAGATGAAACCAATGAAGATCCAGGCAAGCAATGCATGGGCAAAGTAGCGGCCATATGTATCTGGCGCAACATTGGAGAAACTGAGAATATCCAATTGCGCCTTACCACCACCACCAGTAGCATTGACGGGGAACAGAATGGGCCAAGTGATGACACAACCGACGAACATGATAGTAGCGGACAGTTTCAAGAATCGCAGCAGGAGGTAAGCATCCATCGAGTGATGCTGAAGAACATAGGTATCCGGAAGCTTGTACATTGCGGTAATCCAGTTCCATAGACCGGTGGGAGATTCCGGGGTGCGCTGCCATGGCTTCAAGTATCCGATATAGGTACGGGGCATATACTGGCGACGTTGACTCCTGCGCAGAATAACGAAGACGAGGATCATGACGGTAAAGATGACGATGTTGACGACCAAGGTTGTCAAAAAGCCCGACAAGGAATTCGAGGAGCTTTGAGGGTCTTGCTACAGAGGGAATCAGCATTTTGAACGCGTCGCAATCGTAATTGCTGAGTTAGCTAGCACACATACATCAGCACGGCTGAAGAGCCGGTGCAGTTGACCGGCGCCATCTGCTGCCCCAGACATGATGGCAGCAGACCAAATTGTACGTGGGTAGCGAAATCGATCAAACCTCAGGCGTGAAGAGGTTGGCGAAAATTAATCGCACGTGTATATTCGAAAGGGGTGGTGACAAACCCGAGGATGAAAGAGGAAGAAAGGAGAGAAAGTCGAGAGGAGCGAAAAAGAAAAAAGAAAAAGCGAGAAGGTTTAAGCTTTGGAAAGGGAGGGGCATCGATCTGCGATCTCGCCCTACGTAATCAATATCATCTTCAGGTTTTCTCATTTTTCTTCTTTTTTTGCCTCATTTTTATTTTTATTTGATTTAATTACTGCGTTTGCAGGGATGTCACAATCAGTTAGCTGCTTTCTCTCAGCACCTCCCACCCCCTGGTCGACTCCACCGAGGCGAGTGAGCGATCGATCCAGACTATCCACCCATGGCTCTCCTTCTGAAGATCGCCCAGTTCCTTGGGTCCCCTCGATAATGGTGGAAATCGATGACTCCATGATTTCTGTTTCAGTTGCTGTTTCTGCTACGGTTTTGGAATTACATGATAGATCATCTCTCTACACGGAAGATTCTGCACTCTGCGTTTCGGCTGTGTTTGCTCGGCAGTAAGGGGAGTCCACTCTGTCAATCGGAGAAGCCCGTCCAGCCACGTCCAGCCACACACTGCGTCACAAAACTAATTAAATTCAGACGTGAGAGCTCTGGGCAGAGAGGCCTGAGCTGGACTAGGTATGTCGATCCCAAAACAAAGCATCATTTAGCTCGTTCAGTTCAAAATCTTCCATTCGGATAGTTAGTTACAGAGTACATAGATGGATATGTACTCCGTGACATTGTCACACTCGGTCTAATATGATATCCTCAACCTTGTCCCCAGGTTGAAACTGTGGAATCCAGGGGCGACTCAGTGAAACAGAGCTCGGACCAAATAGCTTTTCGTGGGGGAATCATTTACCGAGATGATTGCGGTGTTTTGTGATGTTGATCTCGTATTGGAGTCATGGATGATATGGATGATGATATGCAGGCATATCATCATGTCCCCCATACCAAATGTAACCCGTAGACTATCCCGATCGCCACAGGGGGAGCACATCCACATTGCTGCTGAAAGGATGCAATGCTGAGTTGGATCCAATGGATCGGACGGCCGAAAGACGCTAGTGGTAGCTAGTGGACTGCACTATTGCCTAGCACTTGGCTATCCCATGGGCCGCCCTGTTGAAGAACATCAGATTTTGCATGTCCTTAAGGGGGTGAACCATATGGGACATCCTCTGAGATCAAATCACACGCGAGGATGACGAGCAGTTCCTGAACCATTGGAAATTCCCTTTGTCGACCCCAGATTGAATTGCATTTCAGCCTGCTGTCACAGGATCTCTGGAATGTGCAACCGTAGGGATACACACGTAGTCACTGTACTATGTATGTATGTGATATCATCATCACTGTCCTTAACGATCGTCGATCTTTTTGCCATGTCTGTCGCGTGAATGCGATCTCACGATCCCAAGTCACTCCAGGTATCTTTGCTTGTGGAGTGGGGTGTAAAGTGACCTCGGAGAACCTGGTCTCGGGACTCCGCTAATAACCTCTCCACCGCACAAACTGCGTTCAGCACGAACCACGATCGACATTGACTATGGATTTCCTTTCTTTCTTTCTCCTCTCCCTCTCTCTTTCTGATATCAAATGTATCTAACCGAGGCTGAACGGCCCGACTCCACTATTGATGACGCTTACACTTCCCATCCTGGTTGTCGGGTCCTGCCAAGCCCTACTTACCTCGTGCCTGGCCTGGACATGCGCCGAATGCGTAAACCATTCAAGGTCACCTTAAAAATGGACCACAAGTCACACTGATGTAGGATTATAATCGGAAGACGGATGAGTTTCCGTGTACAGAATATAGCAGAGTAGAGTAATAGATCATGGTAATATCATAATTTCTTCATTGATTTGGGCCTACTTCTACAAGTCGCCCGGAATGAGATCCTTCTCGAAAATATCAATTCCGCGGATAGGGGCCCGGAGAGTCAAAAAGCTCATCAAAATTTCGTTGAAATGGAATTGTTGGTCCGGTCGGAGTTGTTTGTGAGTGAGGAGAAGTTCTCCCGTCGACCACGCCCGTTCGTGATTTTGTAAATCCGGGTCGCAGCCTTGTTCCAGGAGTAACCACAAGAGTGTTTCACAAGCGGGCTCGCGGTCAAGTTGATGGTGTGAAACTAACGCGCTTAGATAGCTCAGAAAACGGTCACATTTGTTGGCCGAATCCTTAAAGTCCCAGAGAGCCGTCGTGATATAGATCAACGCGGCCGTCCGACTGATTTCCTGTGTTGGTGCATCCCGAACCACGTACATCCGAGCCGCCTGCGGGACTTGGGACGGCCGGGGTCCACTGGATAAGAGGGAGAATAGCGGACTCTCCATTTGGAACGCATCGCGTCTCTCCGGCGTATGACTGAGGTAATCCGGGGAGCCTTGTCGCTTCATTAGGTCTTCCGCACCCCAGAGAAAAGAGAGCAGCCATTTCTGGTCTGCTAAATTTGGTTCCGTATGTCCTGGTAGCACAATATATCTAACGTAATGGAGAAAAACATCTACAGCCGGATTATATCCTGACCGTGGTCGTGTGAGTCGGACTGCTAGATCGAGACAACGTCGACCCTCGGCTTTATCGCCGAACCGTTCCTCTCCCAGTGCCATTCCCGACAGAGCCATGGCCAAATGATCGGAAGGAACCTGCGTGATACCCCTCATTGCATCCTCGATATTCTTTCTGGCCTCGCTGACATGCCGGATAACCTCCGGACTGTTTCTAGTTCCGTGCAGCTGGGCTTTCCACCGAGCACAGTAGGTTAAAATGACAGCCTGAAAAGTGACTGGGTGGTCCATGGCGGTTCTGAAAATCCGATTCTTCACGTAGGGATTCTGGCCGGACCAGTAGGTCAACTTCGTCGTCCAATAGTCAACCAATTCCAGACTCTCTGGGTCTTGCGCAATAGGAAGGCTGGAAAAGGGATCCTTTCGTGATGCGTCGAGCATCGTCCTGGGCGAGCCCAACTGCGTCATCAGGAACGTTTGGGGAGGCGGGTTCACATTAGAAAACCTGATTCGCAACTGTGATCATTTGAGGCATTATTAGCATCGGCTTTGACTGGATCATGCCCGCAATTTCGCACGGGATATGCATAATCTGCTGTTCGTACCGAGGAATCCGCTTCTGGCGGGGGCCCTTGAGGACCAGACAACGGTGTGTCTATATGCGTGTCCGTATCATATCCTGAGATCTTCTTGGCCTGCCAGATTGAAGGATCTTGGATTTGGTCCAATTGTAGGTTTTCATGAGATAATTTGCGTTGTTTTCGCTTTTCTTGAACATGGTGTCGCATAACATGAGCACGCTTCTCTTTTGATGACGAGGACGAGTCTACAAAGTAAAATTGATTTTTAGGCTGAGCTCCGGAGTCAGCGGGACGTCGTCGTCGTCTTGATTTCCCGGGTTGTGTCGTCTCACTGGGTGGTCCTTTAAATAAATAAAAAAAGAAAGCAGGTCTATGTTAGCGAATGGATGGGGGATAAAGTCCAACATTCATAACCTGTAGATCAAACATACTCGAAGGATCCGGAGCTGAGGATTCGGATAAACCAGAGGCTTTATAAGCCGGTGGCGAATCTCCAAAGCTTGAGATATTGCCAGACATCTCGCGATAGAGGACAATAATAGTCGTCGGCGCAGAGGGAACACCTGCTATAGCATGCCGAACCGACGATCACCGAGACCGAAATTCCTCCAACCTGCACGGGATTTAACGAGAAGCATCGCAGGCTCCCTCGATTTGGGGGCGTAATCCCAGAGGAAAAAAGGGCGCGGGGGCGGGTTCACTAAACGGTAGGAGCGTAGAAGGGCAACACTAGAGCCGGGGACCCGGCGGATATGTATATAGGATGTATTCGGATCTGATGCAAGGCGAGAGAGAGATCGAGAGCTTAATTGGAAAGAAGAAGAAGAAAAAGACGATCACCACATGAAGGGGATGTTAGGGGATGGCCAAGTGAAAGAGAGAGAGAAGGGAGAGAGAGTGACACGAAGTTGAACGAGCAACACAAATGGGGGTAGAGAGTGTGCACCTCCAATGACCCAGTTGGGTTAGAGGGGAGATTTGACTATTTCCTGATTTGGCCGAGTCTGGCGGGGAGTTGGGAAGGAAGGGAGAAAGGGACGATGTGATTGGTCGGATGTTATTGAAAGTCACTTCGAAGGGGATGCACAGAAGCATCTCCGACGTCTCATCGAGCTCCGTTATTGGCCGATTACTACGGCATTCAACCGGGATTTGTTCGGAAGGTGCGAGGGGGGACTTTCTGCAGACTGGATTGACCCAATCGGGGACTAGTGTACCTTGTCCCAAATAGGAAACCACTTAACGCGTGCTTGATCCCGGACTATCAAATTCTCCGATTTCCCCGAGACGCGTCCAAGTCGCGTCGCGCGTTTTAGCTACCGAAAAAAAAAAGTAATTTAGTCCCCCCTTTTGGAATTGAAGTGTCACTTGGCGGACAAGCTTGGGTGAAAACATCCAAAAGTTCGACATCACCGCTTCCCCTCTTCTCCTCCTCCTCCTCTCCAACTCTCTCTAATTAGCAACCCCCCTCTCCTCCCCCCACTTCGGTGTCCTGCACGAGAGCATCAATTCTGTCCCCTCTTGCTCTCTGCCATGTCTTCTCTTTTTGACGCCGTCCTCCAGTCCGAGCTGGGCTCGGGGTCCGGCGCCCGGGAGAATATGCAGTCTGATCACCTACCCAGCTCTCGACGATCGGAAAGCAATGGTCCAATGAGTGATATGAATGCCTTCCCCGATGATCGCGTGGTCGGAGGTAGTACTTCAGCAGTCAGCCGAATGCGAAACCCATATGCTCCAGGTCCCCCACCGGTAATTGACGAGGCCGGAGAAAAGGTGCAACAGGCTTTTGAAGAACTGCTTGAGACATTCATGGAGGAGCCCTCCTCATCGGCTCCTCCATCATCCGGAGAGATTCTCAGCGACAAGTACTATATTGCTCAGATTCGCGGCATGAAGAAGTTCGAATTATCGACTCTCTACGTGGACTTCACCCATCTGACCTCCTTGGAAAACCCTATTTTGGCCGATGCCATCGCCAGCCAATATTATCGATTCCTCCCTTTCCTCACCAAGGCCCTACACAACCTCGTCGCGAAATATGAGGGTGATTATTTCGTATCCCATCGTTTGGCTTCCAGCGCCAATTCGCAACCCAGCACATCTATTGCGTCTGCCTACGCCAGTGTTTCCGATAACCCCGACTTAGAGCGTCAAATCCGTGAAAAGACGCGCCATCAACAGACGGACAAGCTGTTTGCCCTTGCCTTTTATAACTTGCCCTTGGTTTCCCGACTTCGCCAACTTCGCACATCCCAGATCGGAAAGCTGCTCTCAATTTCGGGAACAGTCACACGAACCTCGGAAATCCGTCCCGAATTGTCGCTAGGAACTTTCATCTGTGAGGGATGTAAGACGGTGGTGAGCAATGTGGAGCAAACATTCAAATACACTGAGCCCAGCGAATGCCCGAACGAAACTTGCGGCAACCGGAGTGGCTGGCGCCTGGATATTGGAAAGAGTACCTTCGTTGATTGGCAAAAGGTCAAGCTTCAGGAATCTTCCCATGAGATCCCAACTGGGAGTATGCCGCGCACAATGGATGTCATCTTGCGAGGTGAGATGGTCGATCGCGCGAAGGCTGGTGAGCGGTGCATCTTCACTGGTACCCTGATTGTTGTGCCTGATGTGAGCCAGCTGGGTCTTCCTGGCGTACGCCCAGAGGCAGTTCGTGATAACAACTCTTTCCGCGGCAGCGAGGTTGGCGGTGGTGGTGTATCTGGATTGAAAGCGCTGGGTGTTCGTGATCTGACCTACCGACTTGCTTTCCTCGCCTGTATGGTGACCCCCGATACCACCACCCCTGGCCAGAAGCCTGAGCAGCAGCTCAGTGGTCAATCGAATAACATTCTGGCATCTTTGAACCAGAACCAGGAGCCTGATATGAACGATGATAAGGCCCAAGAGGCTTTCCTCCAGAGCCTTACTCCCACTGAGGTGCAAGATCTGAAGAGGTTAGTGCACTCCGAATACATTTATTCTCGATTGGTCGACTCGATTGCGCCTATGATCTGGGGTCATCGTCAAATCAAGAAGGGTCTGCTTCTGCAATTGATTGGTGGTGTGAGCAAGGAAACCCAAGCGGAGAGCTTGAAATTGCGTGGTGATATCAACATTTGCATTGTTGGTGACCCATCCACAAGTAAGAGTCAATTCTTGAAGTGAGTACATCCTTACGACCCCATGGACTTGTCAATTTACTGACATGATTCCCCAGGTATATCTGCTCCCTGCATCCCCGTGCAGTCTACACCAGTGGTAAAGCTTCGTCAGCTGCTGGTCTGACAGCGTCCGTGGTGAAGGATGCTGAGACTGGAGAGTTCACCATTGAAGCGGGTGCTCTCATGCTTGCTGTATGTTTCATTTCTTTATCCTGTCTATTTACTTTTGCTACTTTCATCGTTCTTCCTAGCTAACTATGTTTCAGAACGGAGGTGGTATCTGCGCGATTGATGAGTTCGACAAAATGGACATTGCGGATCAGGTTGCTATCCACGAAGCCATGGAACAGCAAACTATCTCTATTGCCAAGGCTGGCATTCACACTACCCTTAATGCCCGAGCTTCTATCCTCGCCGCTGCTAATCCAATCGGTGGCCGATATAACCCCAAGGTCACTCTTCGCCAGAATCTCAACTTCAGCGCACCCATCATGAGTCGATTCGATGTGTTCTTTGTGATTCGCGATGACCCCAAGGAGAATGTCGACCGTAATCTTGCTGAGCACATTGTCAACGTACACATGAACCGTGACGAGGCTGTCGAGCCTGAGTTGAGCACTGAACAACTCCAACGCTACATTCAGTTCGCGCGTACCTTCCGTCCCGTCTTCACTGATGAGGCCAAGGCTCTTCTTGTTGAGAAATACAAAGAGCTGCGTGCCAACGATGCTCAAGGTGGTATGGGCCGTTCTTCATACCGTATCACGGTTCGTCAACTTGAGTCTCTCATTCGCTTGTCCGAGGCTGTTGCCAAGGCCAATTGTGTCGAAGAGGTCATTCCCAAGTTCGTTATTGAGGCCTACGACCTTTTGCGCCAGAGCATTGTGACCGTAGAGAAGGACGATGTCGAGATGGACGACGATGAAGTTCCCGCCCAAAATGGTGAAGAGGACCAAGATATGGCCGACCGTGACCGTGAGGGTGACAGCCCCATGCGCGAGGATGGCGAGCCAGCCCAACAGCAGGAGCGCGCCAAGACGAAGATCACATATGACAAGTTCTCCAAGATCTTGAACTTGATTGTCCGCCGTATCCGGGAGGATGAGGTCAACCAAGGTGAGGGTGTTGAGCAGGAGGATCTGATCCTCTGGTATCTCGAGCAGATTGAGGGCGAGCTCAACAATCAAGAAGACATGCAGCGTGAGCGAGACCTCGCCAAGAAGGTCTTGAAGCGCATGGTCAAGGATTCTGTCCTGCTACGCATCGCATCGAATCTGATGGAGGACGAAGGTAGCACCCAACAGACAGCCGAAGACAAGGTTCTGTATGTTATGCATCCGAACGTCGCTTATGAGGAGATGTAGAGCCGCATCATATTGTCTGTTCCTCTATGTTGTTTTTTATCTGTTTAGGGATTGGTCAATCTTTAGCATTTCCAGGGTGGACACAATGGAGCATCGGGGTTACGAGTGATGATATCTATTCTTGCAATTTATCTCTTGATCACGAATGTATAATTCTTCATCTTATTCTTTCTTTCTTTTGAATGCACTCAATTAATTCATCGTAGACATGCCAGTCCATACCAACCAAGTCCAGTGGAGGTCTGTCGTTCTAAAAGTAGCGGCATCGCCGATTCATTGGCCTATTTTAGACTAGATGCTGCGCCCTGTTGTACTATGTAAGCATTCCAAATTATTTTAGGCCTGCTTTTAGGCGATCTACTGGGGCCAAATATTCGAGCAACTGGATCTTAGAGTTCAGGCGTCCCAAGTGTTGACGACGGTCTATAATCTTGGAAATCCATCACTTATTCGCGATATCTCAACAGCTCCCCTGAATTGAGCCTGTAAATTAAACATTCCACTGCCCCTTGAAATAGTTATACGAGAACATTATGAGCAGAGATTGAGTTTAAAGATTTCCGATTCAACCAGCATGGATTCTATCAGCATGGATTCTATTTATACCAGTCCTCTTATCCTATTCGTTAACTTAGGCATACGTCCGTGGCTCAAGCTATAGCATCCACAAATTCCTTGCAGGAGGCCCAATGACATAGCCAATAGAACCTCCCATCTAAGACAAATCGGACCATTGTTATTTGAAAGCAGTGAACTCCAGATTCCGTGTGTATTTCCGGACTAAACTGTGGGACTTGGAGGCCTGATGCACCCCGTGGCGTCGGCCACTCCCGAGTCAAAGGCATAGATCATTGGACGAGGTCGATCATTCTGCGGGCATAAACCTCGTACTAGTAGGCCTTACTATGTATGCTGTCTTTTGTAACTGTTTAAGCGGGTCCCCTGATCTGCACAACACTGGGAAAAGGCGTCCCAGAACACGACTGTACCGCGATTTTGGACCCTGCATCTACGTGCATGCTGAGCCCTGAGTCTTCACTAATGAATGGCTTTAGTTCACAAATGTGGAGAGATGCTGGGCTGAGCTTCTTTGGGTTGTTTCATGAGTATGTCTCATTCAGCTTAGGAGTTCATGCTTGGCGGGACAGAAATATCAAACTCGCGACCTGGAGGGGACTGGGAAACATATAAGAAGAGGGCTTTGTCCTGCAATTTCGTCTTTATCAAACAGCATCTCGGGGATTATCAAGTGTAACACAAAGACTTTCAGCCTTCAAACTATCAATATCTCAAAATGAAGTTCGCTATTGCCTCTGTCCTCCTGACTGTTGGCTTGGCCTTCGCTGCCCCTGCAGCAAACAAGCCTAGAGCCACCTCTATCCAAATTACCGACTTCAAGGCAGGTGTCGGTCTCGATGCAACAATGCACTTTGTCTTAACGGATGCCAATTTCCCAGATGACACACCGACCGAGTGCAACCTGATTTGGTAAGTCTTGTTTGTGCCAAACATAGTGCCACTATCACAAGAAGAATCACGTCGTACGAGCGGAAACTAACGGTGTACAGGAGTTATGGAAGCTCACCAAAACAGGGTGCTCGCTGCAACAACAGTTATTACAATATTGGATTCCCTGAGGGTGTGAAGGACTTACATAAGTTCAAGCTTAGTCTTGTTCGTGACCCTGAGAGCCCAATCACTGAGCGTGGACAGGTCTCGGTTGACTCACATGTAGATGGTAGTAAGTGGAAGTGTGTGGATAACCCTGAAGAGCATGTTAAGATCCGTTGCAATTATGAGGGTACTCTTGAGATGCCGATTTCCGTGTAATTAGTTTGAGTTGGGCTTGGTATCAATGACTGGTGTCTATTGTTCTATGGAATAAGAGTTATTACCACCCGATTTTGAGAAGTTATCCTCAAGCTCTTCTATGATGGCTGAGCATACCAGTGACTCCGAGTCTGACGATCAAGCTGCCTTTTAAAAGCTCTAGGGAAAACCAAGACGCGTCTATTCAATGCCAAAGGCGAATACTGAAAATTCTTTGTCAAATATGCAGTTTGATTATTGTATTTGAGCCGGTACAATCTGCCATCGTACATGTTTTAAGCGCCAAAGGGGAATAGTCAACAGCACATTATATCCAATCAAATGAGAGACTGGCATCTTTCAATTGCCTCGATGTCTGGGATATCCAGTTTTCTGGGTCCTGATTTTCCCTCAACACCAGCTGGGAAGCAACATCTCGAATCAGCGGAGATCGTTGGCCGGGCGAAGCGTTCCACAATTCATCACTATCCGGCAGGCAGAAGTCTAAGTCTGCAAGTGTCAAAAGCTCACTTTCTGAGGGGTGGCTATATTTGCGAATGGTAGGTTCTGTGTCGGAAGAGGCGCCGGAAGTACACAGCCGACATACTTTATAAAGCGCCAGACCAAATCGCTTAAGTTCTTCCACGCTCACCCATACAAGTGCCAATGAAGCAGAAGAATCATGTCTACTGAGCATATTCGGGTAGCAGAACAAACCCAGTTTTCGACAGGTTTCTACCAGTGCTTTGAGAAGTTCGTATATGGGAGTTGGAAGCCGGTAGCGACAGTTCAGATCGAAGGTGGTCATTCGGTCCGCCACGAAGAGGGCGAATATAATCTGTAAGAGGATGCTTTGGAGGGTTGCCATTGGCCAGGACGCTTCATTGCTTAGACGTGATGTTGATTCCGAGACATACCATTCGGACTGTTAAAAGGAAGTATTAGCGAGCTTAGGTGTATTTCCAGCGGGGATAATTCATACCTTTTGGGCCTCAATGGCAGAGAACAACTTGTTATGAAAAGTCATCGCCGTATCGCGAGACTTTTGATCACCTTTGATCCACAGTCCCATCATCACCATTGACTGAAGAAGTACGCATGGCTCTTCTGCCATTTTGAAAGTCCCCCGATGAAGAAATGGCCATGCAGGATGAAAGTCAGAGAAGTAAATATCTATAAAGTCTTGGCCTATCCACCTCGACGTGCCAGGTGCAAAGCCCTTCAAGTCTATGCTGAAAGTTGTTGGATTTTCTCGAATGAATTGGTCAGATGGAGCAGAGGTTTCACGCGTGAGCGAACAATCAGTTCCTTTACGGTGACATCGACTACATGGATACCCGCCATCACAGCGCTCTTTTCGAACATGGCAGGATGTGCAGGCCTTTTGCGTCCGAGATTGAGGTAATTCTCTGTCTGGGTGGTACCTCCGAACATGCCGACGTAAGAGATCACTAGAAATCATTAGCCTTCATGACGGTACTCGAGATATGCAGTTGACGATGCATCTGATTGACGATAGAGCATGCCTTCTGGTTAAATTACTGTCACAGTAAGGACAGGAATAGCGCTCTGTTTTATTATGGTGCGACATATGTCGATTTAAGTGTTCTTTTCGTTGATAAGCTGCGTGGCATCCTGGGTAGTCGCACTTGAAAGACGAGACGATGCTATCGGATTCCGGTCTTGGCATTGCTGTGATATGGGGACCGCTTCATTACTACTACTTCTTCTTTTCCAAACAAGGTGGAATTGAATCCAGAAGTTCAGGGTGAAGAAGAAAGTTGGGGTGGCAATCAAGTCTGTTTTCGGTGTTGGGTTATTACTAAACGATCGTTACGACTAATTTTGGTCGGCATCCCACCCGGCCACTCCCGCTTGAATGAATTAGATTTTGTCTCAAAATTTGTATCTGAGTCTAATTGCCAAGTTTCATCAGTGCAAAAATTTTGAAAAGAGAATTTCCCATGCGATTTCCTATTCTCACGCATACCGTGAGATAATCTCCACGCCGATGGCTTCTTGGTGTAATTATTAGGCGTGCAGTGCTTGCTTCGATATCTGGACCAAGAAAACCAGAGTTGGAGTATTTTGCCACTTATAGAGATCTTGTTGGATAAATCCAAGCTTCTAAAATTGCTAGCATGAAATTCGTATATTCTATTGGCCATCCAAGTGTATTATCGGCCCGAGTACTACCCCTAGTACATAACTATAGTCCTCGACAACCAGGGAGGGATGCCGAAGCGGGATGCCGAAGCGGGATACCGGAAAATAAAGCTGATTAACGTTTTGAGCTTATAATTCATGCCCATCTTAATAAGATCTCAATTGTTTCCAATCAAGATTTGGTTGATATTACTCACACGTCTTGAAATTCAGTATATAAGGACATTAGAGCACTCTCAAGCCCAGCATCTCGCAGCTAAATATCAAAACTTCTTTCCTTCAAACTACTACCAACCTTCATCAAAACTCCTGCTCATCATGGCTCCTTCTCTTAATGTGACACATATTGGCACTGCCACCGCCATCCTCGAGATCAATGGTGTCAATTTCCTTACAGACCCTTTCTTCTCCCCGGCGGGTACCTCCTGGGACGTAGGCCGAGTGATCCTCAAGGTGACCGAAGACCCCAGCCTCCGTCTAGATCAACTTCCCGTGATCGACGCAATACTCTTAAGCCATGAAGATCATCCCGACAACCTAGACGAACTCGGCCGTCAGCTCCTGGACGGCCGTCGAGTCTTTACAACCCCGGACGGAGCCAAGAACCTCTCCCCTCGTCCCGCCGTACACGGCATGAAGGCCTGGGAAGAGATCGACATCTCCATTGCTGGCAAACAATTCAAGATTGTGGCGACTCCGACGAAACATATTCCGGGAGATGAATGCACCGGTTTCATCGTCAGCGGAGAAGGCTTCGGTCATGGACCCGAGGGTCTACCCAATGCAATTTATTTCACTGGTGATACCGTCTATATTGATGAGCTCGATTTCATTGCCGATCGATACCACGTTTGCGTTGCTGTGATGAATCTTGGAAATGCTCATGCTCCTATCTTGGACGACCCTGATAGTCCTTGTATACAAATTACCATGGGAGGCAAGGATGGTGCTAAGTTGTTCCGGGCTCTGAAGGCTGATGTTCTTGTTCCCATGCACTATGAATCTTGGGGGCATTTCACTCAGTTTGGGGATGAATTGCGTCAAGCTTTTGAGGAAGAAGGTATCAGTGATAAGATTTGTTGGTTGAGGGGTGGTGAGAAGATTTCTGTTCTGTAGATATCAAGCCCTTTTGTCTGGATTCCTCCGGATTCTAACGGTTTAGATTGGAAGAACGTCATCGCAAGAAACTGGTAAGGGAATATCATTGTTGGTTCTAATAGAACATAGCATACTGCACAGTTTATTACTATTTGACTGTATATTCATTGAAAATCAAAAGAAATTTGGGTTCTCAGGACAGAATTCAATGTGTACTAAGTCATTTTGTAAAGATACCTCTGGTTGTCATATAACTGTAAATGCGACGTTTGGGGAGGGGATCAGAGATCAAAATTCTCTCCAAGCTTAACCCGACGAAGGAGCTAGAGGACTCCCACCCTTGTTTTAGAGTTATTATGATCTTCGAGATCCAAGAGCAAATAGCTCAGCTCCATGTCCCATTAGCAGGACCGAAGTATCCAACTTCTGGCATGGCCTTATATGGCACTCCTTGTCCATCTGCAGTATTTAAATAGACTGTATTCCCCCACCAGTCGGGAAAAACAGCACCAGGGTAAGAGATGCAGAAAAATATCACTATTCCACTAAGCGCGAGACCTGTGTCTAGCGCAGCAGCCAGAATGTAGTTATACTTTGTCCACCAGGCGAAATATCGTCGACGGAGAACGCTATTAAAGAGAAAGTTGACAAGGGCCCAGCTTGAGTAGTTTATTCCAGTTGCTGCAATTCATTCATGTTAAAGGAAGGTCATTGTTTGGAGAGGAATATTCGGGTGAGATGATACATACCAGGTGGGACATTATAAGTACCAACAAATATCAAGGGCCAATTAATCATCTTCCAGAAACGCTGTTTCGTATATCGATATAAGAGCCATGTAATGACAGGCATCACAGCACCAATCCAAAAGAAATGAAGAAGACCCGAGTAAATCTTTCCAATTGAATACAACCGACGCGGACCAACAAGACCCCAAATCACCGACGATGAATACACCGTCCGTCCATTGGGACATGTAAAATTATCCGACTGGTCCGACTGACAGATCCCATCGATATGACCCAGCATCCACAATGTCACACCCGTCTGGGTAAGTGCACCAAGAATCGTCGCAACGCCCTGTGCCACGAATGTCGTACGCGGGGGAACTTTAAGATAATGAGCCAGTTTCATGTCCATGGCGAAATAAACGCCTTGTCCCACGACATCCGTTGAAAGGATTTTGAAAATCATATTTGCTAACGGTCGTCCTTCGAATAGATATCCGCCGACGAATTCAGAGAGAACATTGAGCTGGTTTGCGTCGACGTTAGTCATGCCCTGGACAATTCCGCATGGAATCATGTATAAGGCTGGAACGACCAGGCCCAGGAAGACACCGTAGACAGGGAGTTTTGTATCATAAACCTCTACCATAGCTATTGACATTGCTGTGATGATGGTAATGATCCCGGCATACCAGTACCATGGTGTCTGTTTGTAAGAGGCGCGAATCAGTCGCGCGTGAATGTCTAGCCTGTTTCGACCTTTGAACGCAGCCCAGAGATCACGAGCATGCCAGACACCAATATGCGAGAGAACAGATGTGATTGCAGCGAAGGAAGGCCCGTAGACAAATGCAAATGTTGCACCGAGGTAGGGCGGCGAATAATTGCGATAAGCTGCTTCGTCGAGACTGTGGTCTGCGGCTATGACTCGGGCAGTATCATATGCGGCGCCAGTACGATCATAAACGTCGCTGGTCATGAGAGGAAGGTATGCGGTAAACCAAACATTGGTGTAGTAGAGGATTGGGACGATGATCCAGAAGAAAAAAGCGAATCCGGCAAATACGTTGATAGCCGCCCATGAAGGTGATAACAGTGGGTTGGTATTGTATGCGATTTGGCTCCAGTCAAATGTGATAGGGCTCAATCCTAGTCCAGTTTGCATGCCGAAGAGATGATTGACAATGACGTTCTTCGGTGCGATCCAGCAGACCCATGTGAAATATGATAAGGCTGTGAATATCAGACCAGGGAAGAAGTACCAAAGGAACCCGCCGGCCGTCACGAAGAGGAAGAAACGCAGACGAGAGATCCGCCATCCGTCTGCTATCGAGTTGGCGCGCGAATGAAGTGTTTCTAACATGGCGCAGTTAGATAATACACCGGGCCAGATGATACGGGCTGGTTCGACGAGCCATGGTGAGGCGAGGCCCGCGACTCCGAAGCCGAGAAGCTGTGCACAAAGCACGACTAAGACGTAGAATCCTGTCTTGAGCTTAAAGTTATAAAATGAAGGGCTTGCGGCTTGAATTATGTTTGTAGAGTCAGCACTTGGGTATCCAAAGGACACATTACTCATGATCACAATTAATGCATGCTCCTTGATATTGAATTTCCGATCCGGATTGAGCCTGAATGAGCCCAGGGGCCCGAGGGAAATGGTATACAAGGGTAATGTCTTTGCGAGGAATACACCCAAAGGGTAGGCAAGTAGCTCGGCGACTAAGGCAACGATATGCACCGATGGATATCTGAGGGAGAAAAACTGGTTGATGCCAGAACCAAGGATGGTGAACATGATTCCGAGAAGCCACATGCGTACAGTATTAACGGGCATGCTGGGGTCATCTGTCTCGGGGACAACGGCCCTGACTGTTTTCGTGATGAGTATTCTCTATCAACTTGTTTTATGATGGGGGAAGCCCTTACCCTCAGGAAACGGAGACCGATGAGACTCGTAGCTGTATTCGACATTCTCAACAACTTCCTCCGGCTCCTTCAGGTCTAGAGTCTCTTCACCACCCTCTTCCTCCCGCTTGAGGGTCGGATTTATTTTTTCAACTTCAGGTTCTTTAGAATCCATGGTGTTAGCCATGGCGAGGGTCTCACAAGTTCACGCGCAGGAAATAGGGGAATGCATCCGGTCTATAAAAGCCGCGCAATCGGAAAGTAATAACTAACATATCTGACTACTACTAAGACTAAAGGATAGCACTAGGTAGTGCTATCCTTATCCCGTCTTCCACCATATCCTTGGTTGTGAGAGGCTAGTTTGATCATTGAAACGCGGGGAATAGAAAGACATAGATAACGTAGTGCAATATTCGGATATATAGTGGAGTGGTTGGCCACCATCTTGAGCTTAGCTAGTGAAACCCCGCTCCGTCATCCTATCAGCATTGCACTGGTTTAGTGATAGAACAAACCTACGCTTGTAAAGCGAAGGTTTATGAGGTAGAGCTAGACTAAAGCATGGCATGCATAATGCGAGCGGTTCATCGCAAAAGCGAAAACGGAATATACATCTTCGGAGTAATGATTGGTACTACTTGCATTAATCAAATAACTTGAAAAATGTGGTTTGACCTTCGAGGCCCCATGAGAAGGCTATCTTGAAGTCAGACGCAAACCTTGGACTCCCAGCGGGATACTATGGACAGTTATTTCTTATCAGCAGACCCTCACGACGCTAAGGAACCCTAGACTAGCGCCGGTGACATGCAACGGCATTGACGGAGCGAGATATGAAGATAAGACTGCAATGGCGATAATCAAACTTGATCCTGCCCAGTCCGAGTGAAAAAGTGAAAATTCTGGCAGATAACACCTCAGACGATGCTTTGTCATGCCTTTGTTTGCTCGTTTCAGGCACTGACAAAATTTTCAGCGAAACACAACAGCTGCCACTAATTTTCTGGAATGTTTGTGCGAAGCATGTTCCCATTCAAAAGTACACTGGGAAATATACTATAAGTATATGTTTCACCGCCAGTTGAAGCTTTCCTGCTGTCCACCGCCGTCCTTAATTTCATGCATACTAGTAGCCGTAGTCAAGTATGAACATATCGAATGTACTTTGTCCACAAATCTGTAACTCTTGAGTGCCTGACGCCTTGACCCTAGTGTTTAAATTCAGGCAGAGAGAGATAGCCCCTCGTTCAATCTCACACGGGCACTAACAGTCCTAATTACAACGTCTATGTATCTTCTCTACAAAATCTGTAAATATCCACTGTATACTATACGGTAGTACAGATGATATTCCATCCTCTATACATGAGAATATGTAGGAACCCCACTACTAGGCGGGTACTCTGGTACCTACAAGAGTATCCGCCGGATATTAACCAGACGGATGCAAAGTATCTGCCCGAAAGCAAAGACCAGCGTATCAAATTCAGCGAATAGTACTGAGTAATCCGGGGTGTGCACTCTACTTCGCACAATGGAGGGGAGATTGCTCGGACCGTTTTCAATTCCGCCAATCAAATGAAAGAAGCCAGACGAACCACCAGGCGGAAAAGCGAAGAAGCGCCCGCGAAGACGCACCGTCCAACAAAATTTGAAATTCTCTAGGGCCAGACTAGGACTAGAGCTGGGACTGGAATTACTGTAGGAGTAGGTCGGCTTCTCACAGTCGGGAGGATGTCGAGTGCGCCCGTGGAAGTATTCTCGAATGGACGCGGGAGTTGGCCGTTGCATAGACACTACGGTACAAACTTCATAGAGAACTCCGTAGTCCGAAGACGGGGGAATTCTATTTTGGGGAAATTTCAGTGAGGCGAGGCCGGGCGAGACTGAGGCGAGGTAAATCTGGACTGAAAATGGTGGTGACTTTCTTTTTTTCGGGGAGAGTAGCACCAGTGGCGAAGATTTGATATTACCCGGATGGGATGGTTGAAAGGAGAGATTGATCGAATCAGATCAAGCCCAATCTCATTCTTTGAAAATAGTGTACTCTCGTACTGTACACCAGTTATGTACAGTACCCTTTTTACAAACAGTGATTTGATCCCTCGACTCGTGTTTTGTCTGAAGTCAGATCAACTACCACCGTGTCATCGCATTCTACATCGCATTTACTCCTTGTTATGAGTCAAGGAGTTCCCTGAGTTTCTCTGAACGCCAATTACTCGGTGGCACTGATCCCCCGCGACACATCTCGGATTCGCGGTGAGAGTTACTTTCTCAAGATCACTGCACGCGCGACCGTGCAGCGGAGATGTGTTTGTGGCTTCCGGTGGATTTGGGTTACTCACACTGCAAAGTTCAAGGACAGAGCGTCTGCAGAAGTACTTTCAGCTATTCCACTACTGTAAACCAAGTAACAGAGACAAGCTAGGCGCTGGAATGTTTATCCCTTGCTGATGAGATCAGATCGGATAAAGAAAGTGAATCAAAGAAGTCAATCTCTTGGACTCCCCACGGGGTTTGGTTCCATGGTTCCGTCCCGCTGGTATCCATCAATTTCAATATCAAAAAGAATAGTTGTACAGTAACGAAGATGTACTTTGTGTCCTACACCCATAGCAATGATATACTATAATGGTAGTACCAGCGATGTATAGTACAGACCGCTAATCAGTTCGTGAAGCTGCCATTCAACTACGATTGGTGGCGGTGACAACTAATTCCTGCAAGCAATCAATACATACATAGTATGGAATAGAATAGAATGTCGAACTACAGTGCTAGACCAACCCTGTTGGATTAAAAATTCACTCCTACCATACGCTGTACTCCCATTCTCTTATTTACATATGTACATATAGGGATCGCTTCCAAATCATTTCCATCTTATTTTGAACATCCTCCAGCCATAGCATAGGACCGAGCGCCACCTTGCTTGAGATTTGGTTTGGAGATCTTGCATATTCAATGCAGCTACCGGCTGCAGCTGCAGGGAAGACCGGAATCGGGGGAAGTGGGTAGGACCAATTGATACACCAACCGGGGAAGATGAACAAGAAGAGCGGAGATCGAAAAATGCGAATTGTCTAGTCCAATCGAGTTTGATTTGCTTGTAATTCCATGACAGCCAATAGTCGCTGAAAACCGGCGCTACAGTGGTTACCCGGCCTGGGCCTTGACGACAAACAAAGAAATAACCGTCGCGGCTAGTGGACCTGTCTCTTGATACCTTGCTCGCTCTCGCTTTTTGCGACGTCGATCGCTTTTTTTTGATTGGGACTTTTGCTGGATTGCCCGGCAACTAGCAATAGCAATAGCAATCAACAGCTAACAGCTAACAGCTGATAGCCAACTAATGCCTCAAGCCAGGAGCTAAGAGCTAAGAACTAGGAGTTAGGCACAAAGAATTACTCTACGGAGAACGGGCCCGGATAGAATCCGAACTCGGGGGAGAAATTGAGGTGACCTGCCACATTGAGAAAGCCAGCCTCGTTATATTCTACACTATGTATTGATCAGGACTCATAATCTCCACAACGACTCCATCGAAGGGAAGATGAAGTACTTTAAGACATAGGGTCTACCCGGGACTTTGGTAGCAGGAACGGACGGAAGGCGGATGAAACACCGAGAGCCTGGGAAAGGGGCAAAGGACCACGATGCTGATACTGCTGCTGCTATTACGAAGTACTAATGATGATGAGCTCGCCGATCACGAGAGGGGCGGCGGCCCGACCCAAGAACCAGAACCACAGCAGCAGCAGAGACAGAGGACAGCTCGAGTGATCTTCTAAACAAAAGAACGGTTGAAACCTGTCAAATTCCAATGACCCGGTGGCTGAAGTTGTGCTCACATTCCAAGGCGGAAGGGAGGAAGTACGAGTTGATGTATCTGATGTCAAGTTGGCGGGCCGCTGGCCCCTTTATTCCCCGTGAGTGGAAGCGGGCAGCGCGGAAGTCCGGAAATCTGGAGTTGTCCATCCTGGTGGCCGGGTCATTCTGCGAGATGGTAGTTAAATGGATGTATACAGTGGACTATGTATGTAAGTAAAAAGCACCCCTTTATTCATCATACAGAGTACTTTATGAGTGTAGGAGGTGTACAAAATTGAAGATCGTCTCAAGAAAGGGGTCCGGGGAGGCGGATTGGTCCACTTGGGTGCGTCGGGGAAGATCAAATGGTTCCGGGTGTTAAGGAGTGAAGGAGAAAAGGGTGTGAAAGCACAAGGTGTATGCGTGGTCGATCATAGGACGAAAAATGGGCACCTTGAAGAGTACAGTAGTGTACGGTAACTAGTGTAGATACCCTCGGTTCTTCGAAATGGGTGATGTTCGGTCTGGACTCGGCGGACAAAGAAAAGTGGACGGGTAAATGGGGAAATGCTGATTCGTGCAAAATTGACTATTCCACAGTACGGTAGAAGTATAGATATCGATTAGGATGAGTATTTATTATTATGATTATCAATGGGTATAGCTATGAATGAGGATACAATAATTAAGTTGTAGATACTACTGTATACTGGATAATCACAGGATACGTGAGTTGGTGAATGAATGTGTTTGTATACCCTCGGCTTAACGCTGTGGGCCGCGGAACGGTCAGTAGGAAGCATTTCCTAAACAGGAAGAAATTGGCCCCGGACCCGCCCGTCGGATTCCTGCGATGGCGAACTCCTCTAGACTCGTCCCGAGGCGGAGGACATGTGGAGATGGAGATGAGATGGAGATGGAAATATCCATGGAGATGGCAGACGGAAAAACTCGTTTCGGGAGTTGTAACCCCTTCGATGAGTTTGTACCCGGAATGGAATTATTGGTATCGACTATCGACTATCACCAACTCTCGACCAGGATTAGAATCGAACAAAGAAACGGTGTTGACGTGTTTGACGGGCACTGTTGACCGCCAACCATCAAACATCCAAAGTACCTACAATCAGTAAGTAGATTGAGGCTATCCAAGATATCGAGATCTCACCGACATAACAGACAGCGACACAGCGACACAGTAACACTGAATATAGCAAATAAGTACATAGTATGTAGTAGTTGATGAGAAGGACTATAGAGGAATTATCGATATATCTAATCCGACCTTCCCCGGAGTCAAAGTGACAAAGTAACCAAGTGATACATCGGGAAAAGAAATACCAGAAAAGACCAAAAAGGAACGAAGAATCGGGAGTCCGCCTGATCGAGCCAGAACAACAACAGTCCAGATCTGCACGACTGCTGATTGATCGTCCCGGAAGGACATCCGCTGGGTAAAAAAAATAAATTATTTTATTTTATTTAAAATAAAAAGAAAAAAAGAAAAAGTGGAACCTGTATTCCCCATTTTGGGCACAAAAATCGATTTATTTTGATTTGTCTCGGGCCTGCAAGGGTGTCGCGGCAAGTCTAGAAGCCTTCCCCGTACTTCTAGACAATCCCGCTTTTCCTTGATAAACACTCTCCATTCACCTTCTTTCATCGGTTCCCATATCTCTCCGTCTTTTCCCCTTCACCTCTTCTCCATCTCTCCTCCATCTTCTTCACCATTACAACCTTCCTCATTACTACTATTCTCACTATCCTAGTATCACTACTATCCTATCAACATTAATCTCTCGACCACTCACCACTGGAAACATACACACACACTTCACCACAATGGTGATCCCAATTCAGTCGCGCTTTCGCGATATTGCCATGGCCAAATCGGCCACTCTGGCTCCAGTCGCCAGTACAGATCCCGCCGAATTCAGCTTCAGCTACAGCGGAAGTTCTTTCGAGTGCTCTCCTCTATCAACACCATCCGCTCCTCCACCCACTCCCGCCGACACTCTCACAGATATTCATCCTCGCAAATCATCTTTCTCTAGTGAATACGGGATGGGGGCTGCCTGTGCTTTCCCATCATGGCCCAACAGGCCTTCCCTGGGCAATGCCACTGATGCCAGCGACTCATATGTAAACAATGCTTACCTCACCGATGAGGATTTACTCTGGATGCCAGAGAATGCCGGCATCGCCGAAGTGTGCGAAGAACCAATCCCCAAAGAACAACATCCGAAGATGTTCTCATCACTCACCATGGAACAACAACTCCAACTGATCCGTGCAGCTGCCGAAGAAGAAGATCGGGCCCGCTTCATGGCCAAGGTCGAGGCCCATGCCCGAGCCACTCAAGCCCTGCGACAAGCCAAGTTGGCTCGAGTGTCGGAGCCTGAAGTTCAAACAATTACCACAACACCAAAGCGCAAGAAACTTCGTCCCGTTCAGACTAAGCGTCGTACTCACTCATCACCCGTCAAAGTGATGGTGAACTGAGAGGATCACCATGATTATTGATCCCCGGGGTCTGCAGCGCGGGCGCTTCAACCAAACCTATTACCTTAACCATTCGATTCGCTATTCAAAGCCTCATGTCTTTCCATACCACCAATACTTTCGACTTACCCGCTCCTCCACTTATGGTTGGAGCTCATAATGTTTCTCAATCACCCGTGATACCGGCACGCTTCAAGCGAATCAGATGATGGAGTTCCGGCTCGGGCTCAGGCAGCGGCACTGTGGCTGTCAGCAGCGCCGATCACACCAGCGCACGACACATCTACATCTACTCGATAATTTTCGCGGCGCGCCGATGACGCGAGTAACTACTGTACAGACTGGTGTACAGTAGTATTCAAGAGTACTTGAAGTACATCTTATCTCAACCCCGCGCTTACCTAATTCCAATCGGGGAGGGCGCTTCCAGAATATATATTTTTTTTCTCTTTTCAGGCGGGTTTCCCCCCGGAACTCCCCACACCGCCGGTTCGCCTTGACTTTCTCGCATTTCCTCCGTTGTCGCATTTACAGCGCTCCCTTTGTTTTCGTTTTCCTTTTTTTTTTTTTTTCTTTCTTTTTTTTTT
>Ga0102593_1000186_pt1 | contig 156156 bp, 163 predicted proteins | sample AraplaCol_mMS_r2_2_FD_76862 | JGI IMG/M metagenome (GOLD analysis project Ga0102593, IMG submission 76862) | Arabidopsis root microbial communities from North Carolina, USA - plate scrape MF_Col_mMS_r2 (SPADES assembly) (version 2) | ecosystem: Host-associated > Plants > Roots > Endosphere...
GGCAGCTTCTATTCGATCAGCATGCTGCCGCCGATCTGGCAGAAGATCACCCTGTTCAACCCGGTGGTCTATCTGGTCAGCGGCTTCCGCTGGAGCTTCTACGGCGTGTCGGACCTGAACCCGATCGTCAGCTTCGGCGCCACCCTGTGCTTCCTCGCCGCCTGCCTGACGGCGGTGTGGGCGGTGTTCAAGACCGGGTACCGGCTGAAGGTCTAGGACGACGAGAAACTGACCGGGGACATGCCCTTGTGGCGTGTCCCCAAGTTTCGCACGGAGCCTAGTCTTGGGGACACGCCGCAAGGGCATGTCCCCATCCGGTTCACCGCACCGTCAGCACCGCGCCCTCGACGGCCACGACCTGCACCTTCTGGCCCGCCGCCGGCGCCACCCCTTCGGGGGCCACGGCGGCCCATTCCTTGCCGTCGACGAACACCCGGCCCTTGCCGTTGGCGAAGCCGTCCAGCGCCTCGCCGTCGCGGCCGACCAGGCGCAGCGACGGGTCGTTAAGGTCGGGATTGCCGGCGTCCAGCACCGGCCGCAGGAACCGCCGGGCCAGATAGGTGGTGGCGATGGTCAGCACCGCGAACAGGCCCAACTCCACCGGCAGGCCCGGCTGGACCGCCAGGGTCAGCAGGCCCACCAGCAGGGCGCTGGCGGCCGGCCACAGCAGCCAGCCGGTGCCGGTGGCCACCTCGACGGCCAGGAACACGGCCCCGACCGCCAGCCACACCCAGAACGGATGCGTCGCGTAGAACAGCATCAGGCCGTGCATGGCGTCAGCCTCCGCGCTTGGGCGTCGGCGGCACGGCCGGGCGCGCCCCGCCGTCGTCGCCGCCCAGGGTCTTGATCAGCTGGGCCACGCCGGCCACCGAGCCGGTCAGGCCGGCGAAGTCGGCCGGGACGATGACCGTCTTCTGCTGCGGGCTCTTGGCCAGTTCGGCGAAGGCCTCCACGTACTTCTGGGCGATGAAGTAGTTGATGGCGTTGACGTCGCCCTTGGAGATGGCCTCCGACACGAAGGCCGTTGCCTTGGCTTCGGCCTCGGCTTCCCGTTCGCGGGCCTCGGCGTCGCGGAAGGCGGCTTCGCGGCGCCCCTCGGCCTGCAGGATGGCCGACTGCTTCTGGCCCTCGGCGCGGGCGATCTGGGCCTGCTTCTCGCCCTCGGCTTCGGTGATCACGGCGCGGCGCTCGCGCTCGGCCTTCATCTGGCGGGCCATGGCGTTGGTGATGTCGGCCGGCGGCGTCAGGTCCTTGATCTCGATCCGCGCCACCTTCACGCCCCAGGGGCCGGTGGCGTGGTCGATGGTCGACAGCAGGCGGGTGTTGATCGCGTCGCGCTGGCTGAGCACCTCGTCCAGCTCCATCGAGCCGACCACGGTGCGCAGGTTGGTCTGGGCCAGCTGGGTGATGGCGTACATCAGGTTGTCGACCCGGTAGGCGGCCTGCGAGGCGTCCATCACCTGGATGAAGACGATAGCGTCGACCTTCACCGACACGTTGTCCTTGGTGATGACCTCCTGCTGGGGCACGTCCAGCACCTGCTCCATCATGTTCACGCGCCGGCCGATGCTCTCGACGAACGGGGTCAGGATGCTGATGCCCGGCTTGAGGGTGCGGGTGTAGCGGCCGAACCGCTCGACGGTGAACTCGCGCCCCTGGGGCACGATCTTGATGACGTTCACGACCAGGAAGATCGCCAGCGCCACGAGCACCAGCGGAACCAGATAAGACAGCACTTCAAGAGCCTCCCACAACCATTGGAAGGCAGCCTAGCGCCTGGCTCAGTTCTCCGCCACGGAATCCGGCGCCGCTTGGTCGGGCGAGGCGCGGGTCACCATCGACTTGGACAGCTTGGCGGCCAGGGCCTGGCCCTTGCGGGCCACCTGCTGCTCGGCCTCGCGGCTGGCCTCGTCGCACTGCGGGAACTGGCCCTGGCGGGCGGCGAAGCCGGTGTTGAACCGCTCGCGCAGCTGGGCGTCGAAGGCCTGGTCGGCCTTCTCCACCTCAGTCAGCCGGACCATGCGCGAGCGCCAGTACTGGTCGCCGCCGCCCTCGCAGACCTGCCGCAGGGCGTGGCTTTCGCCCAGGGTGAAGGCCAGGTCCAGCAGGGATTGCCGCTCGGTCGGCCCCCGGTCCTGGGCGATGGCGGCCCCGCCTCCGAACAGGACGGCGCAGGCGAGCAAGGCGTTGAGCGGCAGGCGTTTCATGGCCGGCACTATCTCCGCTGGCCGCGCCGTTGTCACGGTTCCGCGCGCCTCGCGCGAACCGTGCGGATGCACAAAAAGACTCGAACAGGCCTTGCGATGGCCACGGATCGGAGCGACCCTGTGGATAACGTGGGGAACAACACGCGCAGGGAGGCCGACATGGCTGAAGTGCATTACGGCGTGGTTCGCGTCGGAGAAACCTGGGCCATCATCGGCGACCAGCTGAGGGTGGGCGCCTACGCCACCCGCCGCCAAGCCGAGACCGCCGCCCGCCGCCTGGCCGAACAGGTCACCGGCGTGGGCCTGCCGGTCCGCATGCACCTTCAGGACGACCTGGGTCAGCTGCACCAGCCGACCCTGCTGAGCTAGGCCGCTTCCACGTCCCCATCGCCATCCCCGCCGTACAGGAAGCCCCGCACGGCCCTCCAGACCTGCACCAGCGAGGCCGCGAAGCCGATCACCGAGGCCACGACCTGGAACATCGCCCACACGGCCGTGGCCAGCGGGCTCTCGGTGAACAGCGAGACCAGCGGATAGATGATCTGGCTGACGGCGATCCGGAAGCCGGCATAGGCGGTGGAATATTCGATCACCGCCCCGCCGATGGCCGCCACGACCAGCACCGCCAGGACCGGAGCCCACAGCAGCGGCAGGACCAGCAGCAGGCCCAGGGCCGTGACCAGGCTCTTGGTCGCCAGGCCGGCCCGCGACAGCGCCGTGGCGCCGACCCCGTAGGCCATGGCCGCGCCCAGCAGGACGAAGGCGGTCGGCAGGATCCAGTCGGCCACGTCCACCAGGTCCAGCCCCGCCACCAGGCTGGCGCCGGCGGCGATGATCAGCGCCAGCAGGAAGCCGCCCAGCCACAGGGCGCTGTACTGGCCGAGGCGATGTCGGATGACGGCGCGGTCCCGCATGTCGTCTCTCCCCCAAGAGCACTGAGTTAACCAAGCGTCGCCGGACGGTGACTCGGAACCCGGCCGGCGTCGACAGGAAACTGATCGCCGCGTCGCGCGCTATCGTCTCGACGAGCTTGACTGGCCTCCAGGAGGCGACCATGGCCGACACCGCCGAAATGGCTGTCGCGAATACGATCCCCCCGCCGGGCTGCGCGGGCAACCGCCTGCTGGCCGCCCTGCGCCCCCATGACCTGGCGCTGCTGGCGCCGTACCTGTCGCCGATGACCCTGGCCGTCGGCCAGACCCTGTTCGAGGCCGGCGAGGACGTCGTGACGACGGTCCTGCCCTGCTATTCGACCATGGCCTCGCTGCTGGTCGTCACCCGTGACGGCGACGAGATCGAGGTCGCCTCGATCGGCCGCGAGGGCGCGGTCGGCGGCATCGTCAGCGCCGGCTTCAAGCCCGCCTACGGCCGGGCCGTGGTCCGCATCCCAGGCGCGGCCCTGGGCATCCCGACCAACCGGCTGGAGGAGGCCAAGCTGCGCTCGCCGGCCCTGGCCGACCTGTTCGCCCGCTACGCCGACGTGCTGCTGGCCCAGATGATGCAGTCCTCGGCCTGCAACGCGTTGCACAGCATCGACCAGCGCATGTGCCGCTGGCTGCTGTCGACCCACGACCGCGCCAACGACGCCACCATCCGACTGACCCAGGAGACCCTGGCCGACATGCTGGGCGTCCAGCGCACCACGGTCACCGCCGTGGCCAAGGCCCTGCAGGACGAGGGCCTGATCCGCACCGGACGGGGCCGGATCGAGATCCTCGACCAGCCGAGACTGGAGCGCCGGGCCTGCGAATGCCACGCCCAGGTCGAGGCGCACTTCCAGCGGATGCTGCCCGAGGTGAAGGTCTGAGGGGTTTCGGCGGCGAACACCTGCCCCCTACGGATCGCTTCGCGATCGTCTTTCCCCGCAGGGGGAAGAGCTTTCAGCGAACGCGGCGCAAAGGCTCCGCCCCCTACGGGGGCGGACAGACCGCGTAGCGGTCAGGTGGGGGCAAGTGGGTGAGCCACTACCCTTTCAACCCCGCCACCCGACCGATCGCCGCCTCGGCCTCTTCCATGATCCGCCGCACGATCTCGCCCGCCGGCAGAACTTCGCGCACGCCCCCGGCGCTCTGGCCCATGGCGAAGCACGAGCGGTCCGGGTCCAGCCCTTCGATCTGGCCGCCGATGCCGCCCATGGCCCCGGCCTGGATCGAGGCGATGGCCTGCTGCGGGAAGGGCAGGATGTCGGCGGGGCGGGACTCCCAATCCTCGACCCAGGCGTTCTTGCGCACCCGCATCGGCTTGCCGGAATAGGAGCGGGTGCGGACGGTGTCCTCGTCGGACGCCTCGACCACCGCCTGGCGATAGAGATCGCCCGCATGGGCCTCGGCCGAGGCGATGAAGCGGGTGCCCATCCAGACGCCCTGGGCGCCCAGGGCCAGGGCGGCGGCCAGGCCGCGGCCGTCGAACAGGCCGCCGGCCGCCACCACCGGGATGTCGACCGCGTCCACCGCCTGGGCCACCAGCGGCAGGGTGCCGACCAGGCCGGTGTGGCCGCCGCCCTCGCCGCCCTGGCAGATCACCGCGTCGCAGCCGGCCGCCTGCGCCTTCACCGCGTGCTTCACCGCCCCGCACACGACCATGACCTTCAGCCCCGCCCCCTTCAGCTTCTCGATGATCGGCAAGGGCACGCCCAGGCCGGCGACGAAGGACGAGGCCCCGCCCTCGATGATCGCGTCGACAGAGGCGGTCAGGGCGTCGGGCGTGGCGGCCAGCAGGTCGACGCCGAACGGCTTGTCGGTCAGGTCGCGGACCTGGGCCATCTGCAGGCGGATGAAGTCGGGGCTGGTGCCGGCCATGCCCAGCACGCCGTAGCCGCCGGCGTTGGACACGGCCGCGGCCAGCTGGGCGTACGAGACCCCGCCCATGCCGGCCAGCAGGATCGGATGCTCGACGCCGAGCAGGTCGCACAGCGGGGTGTGCAGGGTCATGGGGGTCTCCTCCCGGGCTTTTGGGGCCGGATTTTCGGGGAGGATGGGCGCTTCTGCAGGGGGCGGAAAGCGTGCCGCGAGGGCAGGCGTGTCACGCTGGAGCTTCGTCCCTCCCCCTTGTGGGGAGGGTGGCCCTGGCGGAGCCAGGGTCGGGTGGGGTCAGCTGAATTTCAGGCGAGGCCGCAAGCCCCACCCACCGGCTTCGCCGGTCCCCCCTCCCCACAAGGGGGAGGGACAAGAGCGATATCTAGTCCCGCCGCAGGACTTCCGGCTGCGCCTCGGCTTCCGACGTCCAGAAGCAGGCCGCCATCGAGGTCAGGATCATCGCGATCAGGGCCAGCATGCCACGCGGCGGCGTCAGGCCCACGATGTCTTGCGGGGTCATCTCTCGTTTCCTCTGGCGACGCCCGGATCTTTCGCCCGAGCTGTCGACAGGGAAAGCTTCTCACCGGCCCGAAGGTTCCGCAAGTCCCTTATTTATAACGGGAATTCGTGGACCCGGCCGTCCAGTTTTCGTCTTCCGTCAGAAGATCGAATAGGCCCCGTCGATCACGAAGGTGTCGCCCGAATGGTAGCTGGAGGCGTCCGAGGCCAGGTAGACGGCCACGCCGCCGAAGTCGGCCGGCTGGCCCCAGCGGCGGGCCGGCACGCGCGGGATCACCTTCTCGGCGAAGGCCGGGTTGTCCTGGGCGCCCTGTGTCATGTCGGTGGCGATCCAGCCGGGCAGGATGGCGTTGGCCCGCACGCCCCAGCGGGCGTGCTCGACGGCGACCGACTTCATCATCGAGATCACCGCCCCCTTGGTCGCCGCATAGGCCTCGTTGCGGGCCGCGCCCTCGATGGCGGCCAGCGAGGCGATCCCGACGATCGAGCCGCCCGGATCGCCGCCCTTGGCCCGCTCCACCATGTGCCGGCAGGCCTCGCGGAAGGTGAAGAACACGCCGTCCAGATTGACCGCCAGGGTCTTGCGGTAGGTCTCGGTCTTCATCTCCACGAAGCTGGGCGCGCCGTAGCCGACCCCGGCGTTGGCGAAGACGGAGTCCACGCGGCCGAGGGCGGCCACGGCCTCCTCCATGCCCTCGCGGACCTGGTCCTCCTGGGAGACGTCGACCACCTGGGCCTTCACCCGGGTCCCGTGCTTGAGGAGCTCGACCTCGGCGGCCTGGTTGCGCTCGGCGTTGCTGCCCCAGATGACGATGTCGGCCCCGGCCTGGGCCAGGGCGGTGGCCATGCCCAGGCCGATGCCGCGATTGCCGCCGGTGACCAGGGCCGTGCGGCCGGTCAGGTCGAAGGGTTTGTAGGCCATGCGCGTTTCGCTCCCGAACGTTTGTTTGGATGGGAGCTGCTGAGGGGCGGAACGTCAAGGCTTCCGCGGCGAACACTTGCCCCCTACGGACCGCTTCGCGGTCGTCTTCCCCCGGAGGGGAAAGAGCAGCACCTGAAGGCTCTGCCCCCTACGGGGGCGGACAGATCGCGTAGCGATCAGGTGGGGGCAAGTCGGTGACCTACCTCGCCCGCGGCATCGTCCCCGGCCGGATGTACGGCAGCACGTGCGCCACATAGTCCGGCTTGCCCAGGGCCACGCCCTTGTGGCGCAGGATGTCGTAGGCGGTGACCAGGTGGAAATAGAACTGCGGCAGGGCCCAGTCGCGCAGGAACTGTTCGCCGGTCATGTCGAAGACGATGCCGTTGGGCATGACCAGCTCGATCGCCCGCTCGGCGGCGCCGTCGAAGGCGCTCTGCGGCGTCGCCGTCAGCTTGTCGACCGTCGCGGCGATCAGGGCCTTCAGCGCCGCGAAATCCAGGGCGACCTCGGCCAGGTCGGGCGGCGTCTGGCCGGTCAGGCGCGCCAGCGTCTGGCGGGCCTGGTGGCAGCTGAACCGCACCTGGTCAGACAGCGGGAACATGTCGGGCGCCAGCCGCGCGTCGATCAGATCGGCCGGCGGGAGGCCCTGGGCGGCGGCGAACGCCTCGCCCTTGTCGAGCTGGCCCGACAGGTTGCGCAGCATCTGGGTGAAGGTGGGGACGGCCAGGGCGTGGAGAGTCATGGCGGAGGTCTCGATCGACGCGGACGGATTGGACCTACGTTAGCCCTATCGAAGGCTCATCCGATAGGGCGACTGAATGATCGCCGAGGTCACCAGCATCACCAGGAGGAAGAGGACGAACGCCGACCTTGTCGGCCAGAACAGCGCCCGCAAAAGTCCGTCCTTGGTGCGCCCGAACAGGATCATCCTGAAATGGCCTCGCACCATCTCGGGACCGAACGCCTTTGCATCGTGACGATAGCCGCCCTTGATGTTGTCGATCCCGACGACATGGGCGCGCCACAACGCCATGAGCATGAAGGCGAAATAGAAGGCCGCGAAGGTCCCGGTCAGGCGCTCCAGCGGCAGCCTTGCGAGTTGGGCCAGCATCCTCCTATTCCCCGAACCGCTCGAACGTCTCGGCGATCACCTCGCGCGTCACGTCCCACTCGACCATGGCCAGCGCCTCGTCCAGCGACACGAACCGCGCCTCGGCCGCGTCGTCGCCGGCCACCGGCTCGCCCGACACCCACCGCGCCGCGTAGTCGATCATCACATAGTGCCGCGTCGTCTCGCCGGTGGTGCGCGAGGTGAACAGGCCGTCGACCACATCGACCAGGCCCAGCAGTTCGGCCTGCACGCCCGTCTCCTCGGCCAGCTCGCGCAGCGCGGCGACGACCGTGGTCTCGCCGCGCTCCAGGCGTCCGCCGGGCAGGCTCCACTGGCCCAGGCGCGGCGGGGTGCCGCGCTTGATCAGCAGCACCTGGTCGTCGCGCAGGCAGATCACGCCGACGGTGGGGACGGGATATTCGGCGGCGGGCGCGGCGGGCTGGACGGCGGAAGCGGAAACCATGGCGCGCCTGATACGCCCCCGACGGGTCGGGTGGAAGGCCCCTCCGCCCGGGGACATGCCCTTGCGGCGTGTCCCCCGTCAGTTCGCGCCGCGCCAAGACTTGGGGACACGCCGCAAGGGCATGTCCCCCGCTCCGCTATGGAAACCCGTCCTTCAGGTCAAAGCTCGAACTCACCCCCACCTGGGTCAGGCAATGGCCCAGCCAGTCGTCGGCCGCCTTGCGGCCACGCTCGCGCAGGTCGGTCAGGAAGCTCCACTCGGTGTCGAACTTGCTGCCCAGCGACAGGTCGGCCAGGGCCTTGTCGGCGGTGATGGCGTGCATCAGCATCCGCCGGTAGCGGCCGCGGGCGTTGTCCTTCAACAGGCCCTCGTCCAGCAGCTTGCGCACGAAGCCGATGGCCCGCAGCTCGCTGGCCAGGGCCGCGTTGAAGGTGATCTCGTTCAGCCGGTCCATGATCTCGCCCGGCGTCTTGGGCGTCTCATCGCGGACGAACGGGTTGAGGCTGACCAGCAGGATGTCGTCGGGGGTGTCGTCGTAGAACAGCGGCCACAGGGGCGGGTTGGCCAGGAAGCCGCCGTCCCAGTAGGGCTCGCCGTCGATCTCCACCGCCTGGAACACCTGGGGCAGGCAGGCGCTGGCCATGATGTGGCGGGCGGTCAGCTCGGTCTCGCGGAACACCTTGGCCTTGCTGGTGCGCACCTGGGTGGCGGCGATGTACAGCTTGATCGGCGAGCGTTCGCGCAGGGCCTTGAAGTCGATCTCGCCCTCCAGGGCGTCGTGCAGCGGGTTCAGGTTGAACGGGTTGAACTCGTAGGGGCTCATCGACAGGGCGAAGGTCTCGGCCAGCCGCCAGCCGGGGCTGTTCTTGATCCAATCGGCCCCGCCGGCGAAGGCGCTGGTCCAGATGCTGGTGTCGCCGAACACGTTGCGGCCGCCGTTGCGGTTGACCTGCTTCCAGAACCGCTCCAGCCGGGCCTTGGCCCCGTCCCGCCCGCCGTCGATCAGGCCCTGGGCCAGGCAGACGGCGTTCATGGCGCCGGCAGAGGCGGCGGTCACGGCCAGGATGTCGAGGTCTTCCTCCTCGAGCAGGCGGTCCAGCACGCCCCACTCGAACGCCCCGTGCGAGCCGCCGCCCTGCAGGGCCAGGCTGATGGGCTTGGGGCCCGAGGGCTTCTTCTTGAACGGACCGATGGGCATGCGGACTCCGTCATACGATCGGGGACATGCCCTCGCGGCATGTCTCCATCAGCTAGCGCCGAGCCAGGACTTGGGGACACGCCCGAGGGCATGTCCCCGGCCGGGACTACTGCGCCGTCCAGCCGCCGTCGACGCTGAAGGCCGCGCCGTTGGCCGAGGCGCCGGCGTCAGACACCAGGTACAGCAGGATGCCGTTCAGCTGGTCGAAGGTGACGAACTGCTTGGTCGGCTGAGCGGCCAGGATCACGTCCTTCATCACCGCCTCTTCCGAGATCCCGCGGGCCTTGGCCTGGTCGACGATCTGGGCCTCGACCAGCGGGGTCTTCACGAAGCCCGGGCAGATGGCGTTGCAGGTGACGCCGAAGGTGGCCAGCTCCAGGGCCGCCGTCTTGGTCAGGCCCAGTATGCCGTGCTTGGCGGCGACATAGGCGGCCTTGAACGGCGAGGCGATCAGGCCGTGGGCCGAGGCGATGTTGACGATCCGCCCGCGCCTCTGCTCCTTCATGATCGGGATCGCCGCCCGCGTGGCGTGGAAGGCCGACGACAGGTTGATCGCGATGATCAGGTCCCACTGGTCGATCGGGAACTCCTCGATCGGGGCCACGTGCTGGACGCCGGCGTTGTTGACCAGGATGTCCAGCTCGCCGAACTCGGCTTTGGCGGCCTTGACCATGTCGGCGATCTGGTCGGGTTTGGTCATGTCGGCGCCGTGGTACAGCACCTCGACCCCGTGCTTCTCGGCCAGCTCGGCGCGGGTCTTCTCGATGGCGGTCATCTCGCCCAGGCCGTTCAGGACGATGTTGACGCCCTGGGCCGCCAGGGCGTCGGCCAGGGCGTGGCCGATGCCGCTGGTCGAGCCGGTCACGATGGCGACCTGCCCCTGCAAACCGAAATCCACGGCCATCGCGAGCTCCCTGACAATCCTGCCAAATTTGCTGCATCGCAGCATATAGCTCGCTGTTGCGATGAGCGAGCCCTTACAAATTCATCGGTAGATGAATTCAGGGCTGGAGGCGAGCGAAAACCCAGTCGGCCGGCGTGGAGAGGTCGGCGCGGTACTTGTAGCCGTCCAGGTCGAAGGCCTTGAGGTCGGCGGCCTTGTCGATGCGGTTGTCGATGGCGAAGCGGGCCATGCGGCCGCGGGCCTTCTTGGCGAAGAAGCCCAACACCCGCAGGGTGTTGCCCTTCTCTTCCTTGAAGTGGCAGGTCACGGTCGGCAGCTTCAGGGCCTTGGCGTCGACGGCGCCGAAATATTCCTGGCTGGCCAGGTTCACCAGGGTGGGGTCGGCGTGGCCCTCGGCGGCGGCGTTCAGGGTCTTGGAGATCGTCTCGCCCCAGAAGTCGTAGAGGTTGGAGCCCTTCTTGGTCTTCAGCCGCGTGCCCATCTCCAGGCGGTAGGCCTGCAGGGCGTCCAGCGGGCGCAGCACGCCGTACAGGCCCGACAGGATGCGCAGGTGATCCTGGGCCCAGTCCAGGGCCGGGCGGTCCAGCTCCCGCGCGTTGAGACCGGCGTAGACGTCGCCGTTGAAGGCGATGACCGCTTGCAGGCCTTCCTCGACAGCGGCGTCGAAGTGCTGAAAGCGCTCGCGGTTCAGCTCGGCCAGCTTCTCGGAGATGTGCATCAGCCGGCGCAGGTCGGCCACCGTCAGCTTGCGCGTCACCTTGGCCAGCTCGGCGATCTGGGGTTTCAGCTCGGGCGTGGTGAGGGGCAGCACCTTGTCGGGGGCGGTGAAGTCCAGCGACTTGGCGGGAGAAATGACCATCAGCATGGCGGTCCAGATAGAGGCTCGAGCGGGCCGAAGCTAGTGCGTGACGGCCGAAAGTGGGGCCGGTTTCGGCGCCCGTCACGCACCGGGTCTGGAGTGCGCGGCTGGACAATGGCGGCGCTCGCCGCGATGTTGCCCGCCCTTTCGACGGACACCACCGATGCCTCAGCTTCTCGGCCTCACCGCCGCCCTCCTCTGCCCGCTGGTCATGTTCGTGGGCCTGTTCGTCGTGCTGCGCACGCCGGCCCTGAAGTGGCGGATCGCCTGGGCGGTGCTGTGCTTCGTCGGGATCGGGGCGTTCTGGATGCGGGCCTCGGACGGCGCCTGGGGCTTCGTGCCGGCCGCCATCAACATCCTGGGTCCGGGCCAGCAGGTCGGCTACTTCAAGGCCACGGCCCCGCTGGGCGCCATCGCCGCGATGTTCGTCTGCGTGAGCGTCCGCCGCGCTCAGCAGGCGGCGGCGGCGAAGCGGCGGGACGAAGACGCCGCGTAGAAAGCCCTTTCAATCCGCTCATCCCGGCGGATGCCGGGATAAGCGGGATCAAGAGTTAGAACAGCACCCGCGGGTTCATGATCCGCTTGGGATCGAGCGCCGCCCGCACGGCCCGCAAGGCCTCGACCTCGACCGGGCTCTTGTAGCGCAGGGCCTCGACCGACTTCATCGCCCCCAGGCCGTGCTCGGCGCTGATCGAGCCGTCCATCGCCGCGACGATGTCGTGGACCACCCGCGCCCCCTCGTCGCGCAGGGCGTCGTGGGGATCGTCCAAAGCGCCGTCGGCCCGCAGCACGTCGTAGTGCACGTTGCCGTCGCCGACATGGCCGAAGGCCACCACCCGCACGCCGGGCGACAGCTTTTCGACCGCCGCCGTGGTCTGGTCGATGAACTCGGCCACCATGGAGACCGGCACCGAGACGTCGTGCTTCCAGGCCGCGCCCTCGGGCTTCTGGCCGCCGGACTGGTTCTCGCGCACGGCCCAGAAGGCGTGGGCCTGAGCCTCGGTCTGGGCGACGGCGGCGTCCTGGATCAGGCCCGTCTCCAGCGCCCCGGCCAGCAGCCGCTCCATGGCCGCCTCGGCCGCGCCGGGCTCGCCCGAGGCCGTCTCGATCAGCACGTACCAGGGGTGCACGGCCTCCAGCGGCTCGCGCAGGCCGGGGATGTTCTTCAGCGCGAAGGCCACGCCCAGGCGGCCCATCAGCTCGAAGGCCTCGACGGCGCCGCCGGTCTCGTCCTTGGCCTTGGCCAGCAAGGCGATGGCGTCGTGCGGCGTGGCCACCGCGGCGATCGCCACGCAGCGCGAGGCCAGCAGGGGATGGAGCTTCAGGCTGGCGGCGGTGATGATCCCCAGCGTGCCCTCGGCTCCGATCAGCAGGTGCTTGAGGTCGTAGCCGGTGTTGTCCTTGCGCAGGCGTTTCAGGCCGTTCCAGACCTCGCCGTTGGGCAGCACGGCCTCGACGCCCAGGATCTGCTCGCGCATCACGCCGTAGCGCAGCACCGCCGTGCCGCCGGCGTTGGTCGAGGCCAGGCCGCCGATGGTGCAAGACCCTTCCGAAGCCAGGCTCAGCGGAAAGCGGCGGTTCACCGACAGGGCGACCTCGTGGGCCTTGGCCAGGGTGACGCCGGCCTCCAGCACCATGACGTCGTCGAAGGCGTCGACGTCGCGGACGGCGGTCAGCTTCTCGGTCGACAGCAGGACCTCGCCCTGCGGGATCTGGCCGGCGACCAGGCCGGTGTTGCCGCCCTGCGGGGTGATCGCCACGCCCTCGGCGGCGCAGATGCCGACCACCGCCGAGACCTGTTCGACCGTGCGCGGCAGGGCCAGCAGCGGCGTCTGGCCCGACCAGCGGCCGCGCCACTCGTTCAGCTTGGGCGCCAGCCGGTCGGGGTCCTGGCTCCACCCGCCTTCGCCGAGCACGGCCTTGAGGCGGGAAACGACGTCGGCGGGAACGGGCTTGGTCATGGCGCGGGAGGATACGCTTCCGAGGCCGTCGCTGTCAGTATATACTCCAGTCTATACCGGAGACGCCGATGGGCATCCTGATCAAGAACCCCGAGGCCGAACGCGCCGTGCGCGAACTGGCCGAACTGACTGGCGAAAGCCTGACGACCGCCGTCGAGATCGCGGTGAAGGAGCGGCTGGAGGCCAAGCGCGCGGCCGCGCCGAAACACAAACCGCGCAGCGTCGCCGAGATGGACGCGATCACCTGGAAATACCTGACGCCGGAAGCTCGCGCCGGGCTCATTCCGCCGATCACGAAAGCTGATTATGACGCGCTCAACGCAATCCCCGGCGTGGATGACGAATGAGGCTGGTTGTCGATACCTCAGCCCTGGTCGCAATCGCACTACGCGAGCCGGACCGAGGTCCGTTTATCGAAGCCCTGGAAGCCGCCGACGAAATCCTGATTTCACCCATGAACTATGTCGAGACGGGCGTGGTTCTGACCACGCACGGACTGTTCAGCGCGCGCGACGCGATCGACGCCTGGCTCGCTGACTATCGCGTCCAGGTCGCGTACGAGCCCGCGATCGAAGCCGCGGCGCTCGACGCCTATCTCACCTACGGCAAGGGTCGCCATCCCGCCCGCCTGAACCTGGCCGACTGCTTCGCCTACGCCCTGGCCCAGCAGCTGCACGCCCCGCTGCTCTACAAGGGCGACGACTTCCCGCTGACCGACGTCCGCTCGGCGCTGGACGCCTAGCCCGCCGCCGGGTCCGGCAGGCCGCGAACGTCGCGCCAATATTCCTCGCGGACGTCGTCGTCGATCGTCGGCGGCTCGCCCGCGCCCTTGTAGAGCCGGTCGTCGCCGCCCTTGCGGGCCTTGGCGATCCAGAAGGGCTGACCGGTTTCGCTGTCGCTGAAATTGGCCTTCAGGCCCGAATTGCGCAGGGCCTGGAACGTGCGGCCCGCGTAGTACAGCGTCTCGCCGGTCTTCGAAAGCCGGACCCGCCCGATCCGCGCCGGACCGTTCAGGCCCTTGGACTTGTCTTCTAGGTACATGATGCGGAATTTCATCCGCCCTTATCCCACGAACCCGGCCGCCCGTCTCAGTCGGTCGTTGATCGCCTCGCCCAGGCCTTCATCCGGGATCGGCGCGACGGCGATGCCGACGGGTTTCGTGCGGTCGGCGGCGCGCAGGAAGGCGAACAGGTTCGCGGCGGCCTCGGCCAGGTCGCCCGAGGAGCTGAGGTTGAACACGCCCTCGCCGTCCGGCCAGGGCCCGAACGCCAGATACGCCTCGCCGGCCTCCGGCGCCGTCGCGTCGATCCGCACGGGGGCGTCCGGCGCGTAGTGCAGGGCCAGACGGCCGGGCGAGCGCTTGGCGTCGTCGTCGGCCTCCGCCAGGGGGCCGACCACCGCCTCGAGCTGGGCGCGGGTCACCGCGCCGGGGCGCAGCAGGCGGACAGGACCGTCCAGCACGGCCACGACGGTGCTCTCCAGCCCGACCTGGCAGGACCCGCCGTCCAGGGCGGCGGCGGTCTTGTCGCCGGTCTCGGCGAAGGCGTCCTCGAAGGTGGTCGGGCTGGGCCGGCCCGAGCGGTTGGCCGACGGCGCCACCACCGGTCCGCCGAACGCCGCCAGCACCGCCCGCGACAGCGGGTGGCCGGGCACGCGGATGGCCACGGTGTCCAGCCCGGCCCGGGCCAGGTCGCAGACGGCGGTCGTGTCGCGCACCGGGGCGACGATGGTCAGGGGGCCGGGCCAGAAGGCGGCGGCCAAGGCCTGGGCGCGGTCGTCGAAGGCGGCGATGCCCGCCGCCGTCTCCACGTCGTGGACATGGGCGATCAGCGGGTTGAAGCGCGGCCGGCCCTTGGCCTCGAAGATGGCGGCCACGGCGGCGGGGTTCGAAGCGTCGGCGCCCAGGCCGTAGACGGTCTCGGTGGGCAGCAGCACGAGCCCCCCGTCGCGGAGGGCTCGCGCGGCGGCGTCTATTTCCTCTTGGCCGTGATGGCGAAGCTGACCTTCACCTTCCCGCCGATCTGATCCGTAGACGCCCATTCGCCCTGTCCAACCCCGAACGCCGTCCGGTCCAGGGTGGTTACACCGTGCGCCATGGCCGTGTCGCCGAAGATCGTCAGGGTGAAGGGCAGACTGACCGGCTTCTTGACGCCGCGCAGGTCCAGGGTCCCGTCGGCGACGAACTTGTCCTCGCCGGTCTTGCGGAACTTGGTCGCGGTGAAGGTCGCCTTGGGGTGGCTGGCGGCGGCGAAGAAGTCGTCGCTGGGCAGGCTCTGGTCACGCTGGTCGTCGCCGGTGGCGGCCGAGCTCATGTCGATGCTGACCGTCAGCCTGGAGCGATCCAGGGCGTAGGGTGAAAACAGGATATCGGCGGTCCAGCGCTTGAACTGACCCTCGATGGCGTCTCCGGCCCAGGTGGCCGAGAACCCGAGCGTCGACGTCTTGTCCACGGTCCAGACAAGGGGATCCTTCAAAGCGGTCGCTTCAGGGATTTTGACGGCCTTGGCCGCGGCTGCGATCGCCGCCGGGCTCATATCGCCCGGCGGAAGGTGGGCCACATCCTCCCGCGTCTTCGGAAGCGACAGCTCCACGTCCGGCCCCGGCGTCCCGTTCGCGGGCTCGACCACTTCGCCGGCCTCGGCGACGGGCTTGGGCGCGGCGTGCTTGATCGTCGGCTTGTAGGCGTAGCCGCCTACGACCACCGCGACCAGGGCCAGGGCCGCCAGCCAGGCCCGCGGCTCCAGCCAGCCCGGACGGGCGCCCGGCGCCATGTGGCCCAGCACCTCGTCGCGATCGAGGATCTGGTGCTTTGCCACCGCGCCCAGGTGCAGGGCCAGCAGGCCGTAGGTCAGCTTGACCAGCAGGCCGTGACCGACCTCGCCGGCCTCGTGCCAGGCGTGCTTGGGACCGGCGGCCAGCTCGGGCAGGCCCGGGATGTGCGGCCAGGGGATGGTCCCGTAGAGCAGGGTCGGGATGTCCAGCTTGCTGGCCGACACCATGATCCAGCCGGTCACCGGCAGGCCGATCATGATCACGTAGAACGCCACATGGACGACCTGCGAGGCGATCGTCTCCCAGCGCGGCTGGTTCACCGGATGCGGCGGCGGCTTGTGGAACAGCCGCCAGGCCAGGCGCGCCAGGCTGAGCAGCAGGATCGTGATGCCGATCGACTTGTGCAGCTGGAAGATGGCGTAGGTGGCCGGCCCCTTGGGCTCGTCGCCCATCCGCCAGCCCAGGATGATCTGGAAGACGATGGCGGCGGCGATCAGCCAGTGCAGGATCACCGCCACGGTCGTGTAGCGCGGAGGACGACCCGCCGCCGAGGCGGTCTCGATAGGCGCTTCGGCGGTCATGGTCGTCCTCGTCTCAAGCTAAGTCCGGGTCCGGACCAAAGCCCGGACCCATGTCGTTTCCAAGGCCAAGCTCGCGCCCGGCCCACGCCCTACTTCTTCGGATTGAACTCGACTTCGATCAGCAGATCGACGTCGTCGCCGACCATCGGGACCAGGTGGGTGAAGCCGAAGTCCGAGCGCTTGATCTTGCCGGTGGCCGAGAAGCCCATGATCTGCGAGCCGAACGGGGTCTTGGCGTAGCCGTCATAGACCACGTCCAGGGTCACCGGCTTGGTCACGCCCCGGAAGGTCAGGTCGCCGGTCAGCTTGCCCGGCTCGACCTTGGTCGAGACGAAGGTGATCTTGGGGTACTGGGCCGCGTTGAAGAACTTCGGGTCCGTGCCGATCTCCTTGTTGAAGTCCGGCAGGCCGGTGTCGACGGCGGCGGCGTCGATGGTCACCGAGACCTTGGTGTCCAGCGGCTTGGCCGGATTGTAGTCGTAGGAGGCGTCCACCGCGCCTTGGCCGAAGCGGAAGGTGTATTTCGAGGCGCCGAAGTGGCGGACCTTCATGGTCACGCTGGTGTGGCGCTTGTCGACCGTCCAGGTCCCGGCCGGGGCCTGGGCCGGGTCGGTGACGGCGGTCTGGGCGGAGGCGACGGCCGGCAGAACGGCGAGCGGCGCGGCCAGAAGGGCGCCGGCCAAGATGGCTCCCTTAAGCAAGGAGGGGGCGTAGCGGCGGTTCATGGGGACAGTCTCCAAACTGTAATTGCAGCAGTTGCTGAACCCCCAACTTAGGAAGCTTGACCCGAGGATGAAGAGACCGCGCTTCACGAAGCCGTGATCGGCGCGGCTTTGCACCGCGCGCCCCAGCATCTAAACGAAGTTCACCTGAGCTCTCCGCCCGATCGGACCCCTGCCATGACCTACCGCGCGCCCGTCCGCGACCTCGCCTTCGCCCTCAAGCACGTGGCCGGCTTCGACCGCCTGGCCGCCGCCTTCCCGGAGGCCGACGCCGACACCGTGGAGGCCGTGCTGGAGGCGGCCGGGGTCTTCGCCGGCGAGGTGCTGGCGCCGCTGAACCGGGCCGGCGACCTGGTCGGGGCCAAGCTGGAGAACGGCGTGGTCCGTTCGGCGCCCGGCTTCGCCGACGCCTATCGCCGCTTCGCCCAGGACGGCTGGACCGGTCTGGCGGCCGCGCCCGAGCACGGCGGCCAGGGCCTGCCCAAGACCCTGGAGGTGGCGGTGCTGGAGATGGTCCAGGCCGCCAACATGGCGTTCGGCCTGTGCCCGATGCTGAGCCTGGGCGCGATCGAGGCCCTGGCCCACCACGGCTCCGACCGCCAGAAGGCCCTCTACCTGCCCCGCCTGGTGTCGGGCGAATGGACGGGGACCATGAACCTGACCGAGCCCCAGGCCGGTTCGGACCTGGCCGCCCTGACCACGATGGCCACGCCGGACGGGAACGGCGGCTACACCCTGTCGGGCCAGAAGATCTTCATCACCTGGGGCGACCACGACGCCGCCGACAACATCCTGCACCTGGTGCTGGCCCGCACGCCCGACGCCCCGCCCGGGGTGAAGGGCATCTCGCTGTTCCTGGCCCCCAAGGTGATGGTGGCCGAGGACGGCGCCCTGGGCGCGGCCAACGACCTGCGGGTCGGCGGCCTGGAGCACAAGCTGGGCATCCACGGCTCGCCCACCTGCGTGATGCTGTACGAGGGCGCCAAGGCCGAGCTGGTCGGCCAGCTGGGCGCGGGCCTGGCCCACATGTTCACGATGATGAACGCCGCCCGCCTGCAGGTCGGGGCCCAGGGAACCGCCATCGCCGAACGGGCCTATCAGCAGGCCCTGGACTTCTCGCTGGAGCGCGCCCAGGGCCGTTCGGCCTGGACCGGGGCCTATCCCTCGCGCCTCTACGACCACCCCGACATCCGCAAGACCCTGGTCCTGATGAAGGCTAAGATCGAGGCGGCGCGCGGCATCTGCCTGTCGACCGCCGTGGCCGCCGACCTCTCGACCCACGCCGCCGACGAGGCCGAGCGGGCGACCGCCAAGCTGCGCGAGGAGCTGCTGACCCCGATCGCCAAGGCCTGGTCCACCGACGTCGGCGTCGAGGTGGCCTCGCTGGGCGTGCAGGTGCACGGCGGCATGGGCTTCATCGAGGAGACCGGTGCGGCCCAGCACTATCGCGACGCCCGCATCGCCCCGATCTACGAGGGCGCCAACGGCATCCAGGCCATCGACCTGATCGGCCGCAAGCTGGGCCTGTCGGAAGGCCAGGCGATCGCCGACCTGATGGACGACATGCGCGACACCCAGGAGGCCCTGGAAGCGGCCGGCGGCGCGCTGGGCGGTTTCGCTCTGCGCTTCAAGGCGGCCCTAGACGCGGTGGGCTCGGCCACCGTCTGGCTGGTCGAACGCCGGGCCAAGGCCATGCCCGACGCCCTCTCGGGCGCCACGGCCTATCTGAAGCTGCTGGGCGACACGGTCGGCGGCTGGATGCTGGCCAAGGGCGCCCTGGCGGAACCGCAGGGCCTGCGCCTGGCCCTGGCGCGGGTCTATGGCGAGAACGTGCTGGCGACCGTGCCCGGACAGGCGGCCGCGGTGACCGGAGGCGGGGCGGATCTCGAAGGGGTGACGCCGGAGATGCTGGGCGCACACTGACTTGCCCAAAGAAAAAGGACCGGGGACATGCACTTGTGCGTGTCCCCAGCCCCTTGTCTCCGTGCCTAGGTTGGGGACACGCGCGAGCGCATGTCCCCGGCCTGGTTACAGCTGGCCCAGCAGGTAGTCCGCCGACGAGACCTTGAATTCGCCGGCCTCTTCCACGTTCAGGCTCTGGACCACGCCGTCCTTGGCGATCAGCGAGTAGCGCTGCGAGCGCAGGCCCATGCCGAACTTGGAGCCGTCGAAATCCAGGCCGATGGCGCGGGTGAACTCGCCGTTGCCGTCGGCCAGCAGCAGCACCTCGTCGGTGATGCCCTGGTCGGCGCCCCAGGCCTTCATCACGAACAGGTCGTTGACCGAGACGCAGGCGATGGTGTCGACGCCCTTGGCCTTCAGCTCGGCCGCCTTCTCCTTGAAGCCCGGCAGGTGCTTGGCCGAGCAGGTCGGGGTGAAGGCGCCCGGCACCGCGAACAGGGCCACCGTCTTGCCCTTGAACAGGTCGTCGGTCGTGACCGGAGCCGGGCCCTCGGCCGTGCTGGTCATGAAAGTGGCCGAAGGAAGCTTGTCGCCAACCTTGATCGTCATGTGCGGTGTCCCTGAGTGTCTTGGGTGTTCGTTGAAAGCGCGCAACCGAGATAAAGGCGCCGAGACCGATCGCCAAGGGCAGGTTGGACTTGAAACCGACGCGTTCCGAACCGATCCTCTAGTCATGGACACGTCTCGCGAGGCTCACCCAGGCAAGGACAAATCGGGGAACGGCGCCGGCTTCCTGGCCGGACAGATGCTGGTGGCCATGCCCGGCATCGAGGACCCGCGCTTCGAACGCGCCGTGCTCTATGTCTGCGCCCACGACGCCGAGCAGGCCATGGGGCTGGCGGTCAACCGTCCGGTCGAGGGCCTGACCCTGTTCGAGCTGCTCAACAATCTAGGGGTGGCCCCCGAGATCGAGACCGGTGGAGACCTGGTGATGCTGGGCGGCCCGGTCGAGCGCGAGCGCGGCTTCGTGCTGCACACCGACGACTACGTCTCGCCCGACTCCACCGTGCCGGTGGCCGACGGCCTGGCCCTGACCGTGACCCGCGACGCCCTGGACGCCCTGGGCAGCAAGGTCCGCCGCCCGCGCCACGCCATACTGGCCTTGGGTTATTCCGGCTGGGGCCCCGGCCAGCTGGAGCAGGAACTGCGCGACAATGTCTGGCTGATCTGCGACGCCGACGAAGCGCTGCTCTTCGGCGACGACTACGACAACAAATGGACCATGGCCCTGGCCAAGATCGGAATCACCGCTGATCACCTGTCGTCGCAAGCGGGTAGAGCTTGAGTACTTCGTCAAGACGACGACGGACCAAAAACCAGTAATTCACCTTATTATACTGACCGGCGTGAGCGCGTATACTCCGCCATAGTCACGCTGTTGCTTTTCAAGCCGTCATTGGGGGACCCGGCTCGCGCGCGCATGCGGGACGTGTGGGTCAGGACAGTGGCATGGCTTACCTTCGTCTCATATCGCCGTCGAACGACAACTGGGCGACCCGGGACGAACGCAACCCGCCGCCGGACACCTGGGGCCAGCGCCGCTACGGCGTGATGCCCCCGCCCCGCCGCCGGTTCGCCGGTAACATCCTGCTGGGCATGATCGCCATGCCGATGGGCGTCTGGGGCCTGTGGCTGCTGCTGGGCGCCGAGCCGGCCGGGACGACGCCCCAGCCGCTGGTGTTCCAGGTGCCGCCCGCCCAGGCCACGCCGGCGGCGTCGCCCGGGGCGTCCCCGGACATGTTCGGGACGGTCGCCGTCGCCGACGCCCCGCGCGGCCTGAAGATCGTGCTGACCACCGACGCCCGCCCCGTGACCCATCCGGAAACCTGGGGCGCCCTGCCGACCGCCGTCGGCGCGCCGGTCGTGGCCTCGCCCCTGGCCGACGTCGTGCCGGTCGAGGACGCCTCGGCCTGCCGCGACGCGCCCACCCTGGCGGCCCAGATGACCTGCATCGACCCCACCCTGCGCGAGGCCGAGCAGCGGATGACCCTGGCCTACGAGGCGGTGCTGGCGGCCGGCGTGTCGCCGGCGGCCCTGGGCCGCTCCCAGGCCCGCTGGCTGGCCACCCGCGAAGCCATGGCCCAGACCTCGCCCGAGAACCTGCTGACCGCCTACCGGCAGCGGGAAAGCCAGCTGCGCAGCTATGCGGTGGCGTGGGAGCAGCGGACGGGGTCGGTGGGCCAGACGCCGCCGCCAAAGCCCGTCATCCTGGGCTTGGGTTCGAAGCCCCCCGCGACCAGCGCCAAGGGCGTCGGCGGGGAAGCCACGACCTGAGCGACATCCAAATCCGCTCATCCCGGCGAATGCCGGGACCCAGATTCTAAAGCTGGGAAGCTGATTGGATGGGCTCAAGGCTCATGGCGTCAGCCACACCGCCATTCCATCTGGGTCCCGGCATTCGCCGGGATGAGCGGAGGAAAGGGCGTTACCCCCGCGCCTTCACCGGCGCGGCCCCATCCACATAGGCCTCGTTCAGATAGACCTCGGCCTCCTGCGGCGACAGGGCGGGCGCGTAGCCGAAGCCCTGGCCGTAGTCGCAGCCCAGCGACTGCAGGGCGCGGGCCATCTCGGCGTTCTCGACGCCCTCGGCCACGACCTCCAGGTCCAGGTCCTGGCCGAGCTTCACCACCGAGCGGACGATCTTGGCCGAGCCGGCGTTGCTGCCCATGGTCCGCACGAAGTAGCGGTCGATCTTCAGCGTGTCGAACGGCAGGCGGGTCAGGTACGACAGCGACGAGAAGCCGGTGCCGAAGTCGTCCAGCGCCAGGCCGGCGCCGGCCTCGCGCAGGGTCTTGAGGATCACCGCGGCCCGCTCGGGATCGCGCATGATGTCGCTTTCGGTGACTTCCAGCTTCAGGGCGCCGCGCGGCAGGTCGTGCTCCTTGAGCACCTGGCGCACGTCGTGGACCAGGCCCGGGCGGTCGATCTCGCCGGTCGACAGGTTGACGCTGACGGTCAGGGCGCCGACGGCCGGGTGCGAGGCGCGCCAGGCGGCCAGCTGGGCGGCCGAGGTGCGCATCATGTGCTCGCCCAGCTCGCTCATCAGGCCCATCTCCTCCACCAGCGGGAGGAATTCGTCCGGCGGCAGCATGCCGCGACGCGGGTGGATCCAGCGGGCCAGGGCCTCGAAGCCCGACAGGGCGCCGGTCGACAGCCGCACCACGGGCTGGAAGAAGGGGGTGATCTCGCCGCGACCGATGGCGCCGCGCAGGTCGGCCTCCAGGGCCAGGCGCGACAGGCCGTCGGTCTCCATCGAGCGGCCGTAGGCGGCGGCCCCGCCGCGGCCGGCCGAGGCGGCGGCCTCGACGGCCAGCTCGGCGCGGCGCAGCAGTTCGGCCGCCTCGGGGGCGTCCTCGCCGCCCTCGGCCGATACGGCGCCGATCGACAGGGTCGGGTGGATGTCGAAGCCGGCCACCCGCAGGGGCTGCTCCAGGGCGGTGCGCAGCAGCTCGGCGGGCTCGAAGCCGGCCGGGTCGCACAGCACCGCGAACTCGTCCTCGCCGATCCGGCCCAGCAGGGCTTCCGACGGGAAGGCGGCGGCCAGGCGCGAGCCCAGGGCGGCCAGCACCAGGTCGGCGCGCTCGTGGCCCAGGGCCTCGTTCAGGCGGCGCAGGCGGTCGACGTCGGCGACGACCAGCTCGTGCACGCCGGTGCGGCCCAGCCGCTCGCGGGCCTGGGCGATGAAGCTCTTGCGGTCCAGGAGGCCCGTCAGGCTGTCGCGCTCGGTGGCGGCGAACTTGACCTCGGGGGCGATGACGCCGGCGGCGCGCACCCCGTCTTCCAGCCACGTGCCGCGCCAGATGCAGATCTCGCCGTTGCGCACGCGCAGGCGGGCGACGATCTCGCTGCCCGGCGGGCGGACCTTGAGGATGTCCTCGGCCTGGGCGCGGTCCTGCGGCAGGGTGAGGGCGCGGAAGGCGGCGGAGGAGCAGTCGGGGGCCAGCGGTCCCAGGCCCAAGGCCCTGGCCGCGCCGTTGACGCGCAGGCGGTCGGCCTCGGGCTCCCAGAGCCAAAGCGCGACTTCGGCGGCGCCCAGGGCCTCGAGGGTGGCCGTGGCGTCCCATACGCGTCGCTGACTGATCTTGAACGACATGCCCTGATCCCACGCCCCAAGGGCGCAACGCACGGGCGAGCGCGCTAACTCCGCGCGACCATCCCGAACAGACGATGATCTCGCCACTCGCCGTTAATTTTCAGATAAGCGGGCGCATATCCCTCTTCGGAGAAGCCGGATTTCAGCAAAACGGCGGCCGAAGGCTGGTTTTCCGGCATGCAGGCGGCCTCCAGCCGGTGCAGGCCCAGTTCGCCGAACGCGAAGGCGACCGCCGCCCGGACGCCGTCCTGCATGTAGCCCTGGCGGGCGTGGGGCTGGCCGATCCAGTAGCCCATCACCCCGCACTGGGCGACGCCGCGGCGGATATGGAACAGCCGCACGCCGCCGATCAGGGCTCCGTCGTCGCGGCGGAACATGAAGAACGGGAAGGCCTCGCCCAGCTCCAGCTCGCGGGCGTAGGCGGCCAGCCGGGCGCGGTAGGCCTGACGGGTCAGGTCGTCCTCGGGCCAGGTCGGCTCCCACGGCTTGAGGAAGGCCGCCGACTGGGCGCGCAGCTCGGCCCACGGCTTGTAGTCGTGCAGGCGCGGCAGACGCAGGAACACCTTGTCGCCTTCGAGGCGGGGGCCGGGATCGGGCTGGAAGAGGCGCAGGAAGGCGGTCAAGGCGGACAGGGTCTCGTTGAGACGCGCACCTTCGGGGGTCGCGCCGCCCGAGGCAAGAGGTTGCAGTTATCCACAGGGTCGCAGGTCGGGGCCGAAGGTGGGGACACACACTCACCCCACGGCCTCGCCAGACCTTCCCCCGCCTTGCCGTGAGTGTGTGTCCCCCAAGTCGGCCGCGGCGCCTCTATCCCCGCGACTTCCAAACCCGCCCTCAACGAATTCAACGCGCTACACGAAAACGCACGTTTCCGATCCTCACCCTCCGGGGCGGGCGCATCCTATCGGCATGAACCAGACCCAACACACCCCCGCTCCGCCCCTGTCCCCGGCCATCGCCTGGCGCCAGGCCCTGCAGACCAAGCTCATGGACGCGCTGGACGCCGCCTGGGCGATCATCGAACGCAGCGTCGATCCCACCGAGATCCGCCAGGCCCTCGACCGGGCCAAGGCCATCGGCGCGATCGCCGTCATGGGCCGCAAGGTGGCCCTGCTGGAACCGACGCCGCGAACGACGCCGGCCAAGGCCGAGCACGCGCCGCGGGCTCTGGAAAAGCTGAAGGGCGGCCGGCGCGGACGGCTGTGAGCGTCGCCCCCTTTGAATCCCTCTCTCTTTGAGAGAGGGATTCCGGAGGCGGCCTACTTCATCCGCTCGTAGGCATACTGCCCCGAGCCGCCCCATTCCTTGGTCCAGTGCGGGGCGACGGCCATGATCTGGGCGGCGGTCGGATAGGCCGAGAACTGCAGGCCGCCGTTCGCGCCCGCCATGGCCAGGTCGAACTGCACCACTCCGTCGGAGCCGGCCTTCCAGTGGCCCGTCCATTTCGGCGTGTCGGTGATCTTCTCGCGATAGGCGACCGCGCCGTCGGTGGTGAAGTTGAGGATGGCGTTGTGGCGCTTCTGCTCGACCCACAGGCCCAGGATGTCGCGCTCGGCCTTGGTTTGGGCCTGGGTCTTGGCGGGCCGGATCACGGCGCCCGGCGGCAGCCGGATGGGCGGGCGCGGCGGAAGCTTGATCACCTTGGGCGGCACGAAGGTGGCCGGGGCGTCGGGCGTGGTGGTCGGCGTCTCGCCGGGCGCCGGCGGGGTCGGGACGGTCGCCGTCGCGTCGCCCGCCGCCGGTGGGGGCGTGGCGGGCGTGTCGACGGGCGGGGTGGTGGTCTGCGTGGTTTCCGTCGTCGTGGCGGTGGTCGGCGGAGCCGCGGGCGGCGTGGCCGGGGTCTCCACCTTCGGGGCCGGCGGCTTCTCGGCCTCCTTCTTGTGGCAGGCGGCCAGCGCCAGCGCGCAGAGGCCCACGGTGATCCAGCGTCCCGTCATCTCGTTCCCTCCGAAGGCGTTCGTCGCCCAAGGAGCCATTCAAGCACAAGTCCTGATTGAGATGGACACTTTTTACGCGAGCTTGGCTGTTGACGCTTCCTCCCTCTCCCTTTGGGAGAGGGGTTTCTAAGCCAGCGCCGCCCCGAACACGTCCCCCGCCTTCAGCGCCGCCTTGGCGCCGAGGATGGCGCTGGCGGCCTTGCCGGGGCCCAGGATCGTGCGGCCCAGGCGCTGGAGGTCGTCGACCGTGACCGCGTCCACCGCCTGGGCCAGCTCGGCCGGGGTGTAGAGGCGGTCGAACATCAGGGCCTGGCCGGCGGCCTGCTCGGCGCGCGACAGGGGCTGTTCGCGGGCCATGAACATGTGGGCCTTCAGCTGGGCCTTGGCGCGGGCCAGTTCGGCGTCGTCGATGCGGGCGGCCAGCAGGGCGATCTGCTCGGCGCAGACCTTGGCGGTCTCGGCCGCGTCGCCGGCCGCGCAGCCGGCATAGACCCCCAGGGCGCCGGCGTCGGCGTAGGTGTCGGCGTAGGCGTCGATATTGTAGGCCAGGCCGCGCTTCTCGCGGGCCTCCTGGAACAGGCGCGACGACATGCCCCCGCCCAGGGCCTCGGCGAAGATGCGCAGGGCGAAATAGTCGTCCTCGCGGGCGCTGACGGCCGGCAGCATGAACACCAGGTGCGCCTGCTCCAGCTTGCGCGCCTCGCTCTTGCGGCCGCCGATGAAGCCGGCGGGATCGCTGGCCAGGGCGCCGGGGGCGGCGGGCATCGCGCCGAATTCGCGGCGGGCCAGGTCCAGCACCTCGTCCAGGTCGACCGCGCCGGAGCAGCTGACGATCAGCCGGTCGGCGGCGTAGAGCTGGCCGCGCCAGTGCGACAGGCCCTCGGGGGTGGCGGCATTGACGCTGTCGACCGTGCCCAGGATCGGCCGGGCCAATGGATGGTCGCCCCAGGCGGCGGCCTGGACCAGGTCGAAGACGTAATCGTCGGGCGCATCCGCCGCCTCGGCGATCTCCTGGGCCACGACCTGCTTCTCGCGGACCAGGTCGCCGGCGTCGAGGGTGGGGCGCAGGACCAGGTCGGACAGGACCGACATGCCCAGGGGAAGGCCGCCCTTCAGGGCGCGGACCTGGAAGCTGGTGCGCTCATAGCCGGTGGCGGCGTTGATCTGGCCGCCCTCGGCCTCGATCACCTCGACGATGTCGCGGGCCGAGCGTCCGCCCGCCCCCTTGAACACCATGTGCTCCAGCAGGTGCGACCAGCCGGACCGCGCCGGATCCTCGTAGGCCGCGCCGCGCCCGGCGACGACGGAGAGGGCGATGGTCTCCAGGCCCGGCATCGGGTCATGGACGACGCGGACGCCGTTTTCGAGGGTGTGGAGGGTGGTGGCGATGTTCATCTGCCCACGCACATAGCGGGGCGGGGGGCGCGGCGCCAGTGCGGCGGATCGCCTGACGGGGACATGCCCTTGCGGCGTGTCCCCAAGGTCGGTCGCTGAGGTTCTCGTCCGGGAGCGTCCGGGATGAGGTGGGGACACGCCGCAAGGGCATGTCCCCGTCCGTGATCAGTTCCCCGCGAACACCCGCACGAAGGCCTTCACCGTTTCGGCGTCGGCCGGCAGGCGGTCGAACTTTTCGGGCTTCTTCGACAGGTCCGGGGTGGCGCGCGGGGTGGCCGGGACGACGCCGGCGGCGGCCGACACCGCCTCGGGGAACTTGGCCGGATGGGCGGTGGACAGCACCACGACCGGGGTCGCCGGGTCGGCCAGGCGCAGGCCCTGGGCGGCGGCGACGCCGACGGCGGTGTGCGGGTCGATGACCTCGCCGGTCTCGTTCAGGGTCGACAGGATGGTCTTGGCGGTGTCGGCCTCGCTGACCGAGGCGCCCTGGAACAGCTCGCGCATCTTGGCGTGGGCGCTGGGCGGGATGTCCAGCACGCCCGTGCCGGCGAAGGCGCGGAAGGCGCGGCCGGTCTCGACCCCGTCGCGGCCCACGGCCTCGAAATAGAGGCGCTCGAAGTTGGAGGCCACCTGGATGTCCATGGCCGGGCTCTGGGTGGCGGCCACGGCGCCGCGCGAATAGCGGCCCTCCTCGAAGGCCCGGGCCAGGATGTCGTTGCTGTTGGTGGCCGCCACCACGCGGGCCACCGGCAGGCCCATGCGGGTGGCGACATAGGCGGCGTAGGCGTCGCCGAAATTGCCGGTGGGCACCACGAAGGCCACCTTGCGGGCCGGGGCGCCCAGGGCGACGGCGGCGGTGAAGAAATAGACGCTCTGGGCGGCGATCCGCGCCCAGTTGATCGAGTTGACGCCCGACAGGTCGACGGCGTGGCGGAACTGGTCGTCCTGGAAGGCCTGCTTGACGATGGCCTGGCAGTCGTCGAACGAGCCCTGGATCGAGACGCAGGCGACGTTGGCGTCGGTGGCCGTGGTCATGAACCGGCGCTGGACCTCGCTGATCCGGCCTTCGGGGAACAGGGCCACGATGCGGGCGTGCGAGCGGCCGCGGAAGGCCTCGACGGCCGCGCCGCCGGTGTCGCCCGAGGTGGCGCAGATGATGGTCATGGTCCGCGCCTGGCGCGACAGGACGTAGTCGTAGAGCCGCCCCAGCAGCTGCATCGCCACGTCCTTGAAGGCCAGGGTCGGGCCGTGGAACAGCTCCAGCAGGAAGCGGCCGGGGGCCAGCTGCTTCAGCGGCGCGACGGCGGCGTGGGCGAAGGTGGCGTAGGCCTCGTCGCACATCTGCTGCAGGTCGTCGGCCGGGATGTCGTCGCCCACGAACTTGCCGACCACGGCGGCGGCCACCCGGGCGTAGGGCTGGCCCGCGAAGGCGGCGATCTCTTCAGGGCTGAAGGTCGGCCAGCGCTCGGGCACGTACAGGCCGCCGTCGGGGGCCAGGCCCGCCAGGACCGCGTCCAGGAAACCGATCGAGGGGGATTCGCCCCGGGTCGAAACGTAGCGCATCAGGATCTCATCTTCCGCCAGAGCATGGCGGCATAGATAAACAGCAGGGTTACGGCAAGACCGAACCACGTAAGCGCGTATTCCAGGTGCCGATTGGAAATTTCTGCCGGCAGCGGCGCGGGGGTCAGGCCGGGGGCGGCGGGCGTCTCGTGTTCGACGACGATCATCATCGGCTCGAAGCGCTGGCCGGTGATGATGATCTCGTCGACGACGGCGTCGGCGCCCTCGGCTTTCGGGCTGGGAGGCGGGGCCGCCTTCTCGATCTCGGCCTGGCTGGGCATGGCCATCTTGGGCATGGCGGCGGTCCGCAGGATGCCCGTCAGCTGGACCGGCGGCGCGGAGGCGAAGGCGGGCGCGGTCATCGCGCCGCTGGACGCCTCGATATAGCCGCGGTCCACCAGGAACACGGGGCCGTTCGGTCCCTGGGGCCGACAGGTGTCCATCGCCCGCCAGACGATCTCGCCGTCGCGCAGGGCGTAGCGCGGCGGGATCGGAAAGCTGAAGCCCCCCTCCGGCCGGCAGGTCGTCGTGACCCGCGTCCACTCCAGGTCCTTCGGCGCGCGATGGGCCTTGAGCACCGCGTCCAGCGGCTGGGCCGGCGCCGTCTTCAGCGCCTCGATCCGCTTCAGCAGGCCTTCCTTCCAGTGCAGGCGCTTCACCTGCCAGGTCCCCAGGCCGCACAGGATGGCGAAGGCGATCAGGGTGGCGATGGTCAGGCCGATCGGGAACCGGCGGTCTTTTGGAGCGGGAGCGTCAGACATCGTGGCGGCCGGCCTCGGAGGCGTGGTTGGCGATATGGGCGGCGACCATCAGGCCCTTGGCGGGGCGCATCAGAGCCAGGCAGGCGATCAGCGTGACCGGCAGCCAGACGACCAGCAGCAGCCACACCGGCCAGGCGAAGGCGAACATCGAGAACAGCGCCCCGAAGGCGCACAGGAAGCCGGCGATCAGGATCACGAAGGTCGCCGCCCCGTCGCCGGTCTCGTGGGCCCCCAGGTCGAAGCCGCAGGCCTCGCAGGTGCGCGAGACCTTCAGGAACCCGTCGAACAGCATCCCCTCGCCGCAGTTCGGGCAATGGCCGGTCGCACCGGCGAGGTAGGGGTTGGTCTTGCTCATGGGAGAGGGTCCGGAAAAGAAAAAGGCCCGGAACACCGCTTGGCGTTCCGGGCCCTCTCGAAGCGGATGACCTAGTGCGGCGAGCCGCCGAAGATCACGTAGATGAAGGCGAACAGGAACAGCCAGACCACGTCCACGAAGTGCCAGTACCAGGCGGCGGCCTCGAAGCCGAAGTGCTGCTTGGGCGTGAAGGCCCCGTTCAGCAGGCGGATCAGGCAGACGATCAGGAACAGGGTGCCGACGAACACGTGGAAGCCGTGGAAGCCGGTGGCCAGGAAGAAGGTCGAGCCGTACAGGCCCGAATTGGCGGCCGCTTCCGAGTAGAACAGGTGCTCATGGTTGATGTGGCTGTACTCGTAGACCTGGATGGTCGTGAACAGCGCGCCCAGCAGGATGGTCAGGATCAGGCCCCACTTGGCGCCGTTGCGGTCGCCTTGCTGCAGGGCGTGGTGCGACCAGGTGATGGTCGTGCCCGACAGCAGCAGGGTCAGGGTGTTGACCAGCGGCAGGTGCCAGGGCGAGACGGTCTCGACGCCGGCCGGCGGCCAGGTGGCCCAGGCGGCGCGGACTTCCTCGATGCCCGACAGGGTGCGGTGATGGTGGAACAGGGCCATCTCGAAGAAGATCCAGAACCACGCCACGAAGAACATCACTTCCGAAGCGATGAACAGCACCATGCCGTAGCGCAGGCCGATCGAGACGACGGGGGTGTGGTCGCCGGCGTTGGCTTCCTTCACCACGTCGCGCCACCAGCCGAACATCGTGTAGAGCACGCCGGCCAGGCCGGTCGCGAACAGCCACCACTGGCCCTTCTCGATGCCGAAGACGCCGCCCTTGATCCAGGCGATCAGGCCGATGGCCATCAGCGTGGCCGAGGCCGAGCCGACGAACGGCCACGGGCTGGGGGGCAGGATGTGATAGTCGTGTTTGACGGCGCCGTGGGCCATGTGCGTGCTAACCCTTTAATCCCTCGGAATGCCCCGGCCAGTTCCCCCGCCCGACGCACTCATGTGTGAAACGCTATAGCGCCCTCGGCGGCTTGCCGCCAAGGGGTTCGACGATACGGGGCGGCGAGGCCGCGTCTTTCTTCCCAGGTGCGTCCGGAACGGCCGGGAAGAAGGTGTAGGACAGGGTGATCGTCTGCTTGTCCTTGGTGTCGGCGTCGGTGACGAAGCCGGGATCGACGAAGTAGACGACCGGGAACTCGACCGTCTGGCCGGGCTCGATGGTCTGGTTCGAGAAGCAGAAGCATTCCAGCTTCTGGAAGTAGGCGCCGGCCTGCTCGGGCACGACGTTGTACAGCGCCCGACCGGTCAGCGGTTTGTCGCCGTGGTTGGTCACCTTATAGAAGGCCAGGCCGGTGTCGCCGATGCGGATCTGCTGGCTGGTCTGCATGGGCTGGAAATCCCACGGCAGGGTCCGGACGTTGGCGTCGAAGCGGACCTCGACCTTGCGGTCCAGCACCTTGGTCGGCTTGGCCACCGCCTTGCGCACCGTGCCGTCGAAGCCGGTGGCCTGGCAGAACAGCTTGTACAGCGGCACCGCCGCGTAGGCCGCGCCGACCATGCCGAAGAAGGCCAGGCCGCACAGCAGGGCGACCTTGCCGTGGCCGCGCTTGGCCGGACGGTCGGGCGTGCCGACCTTGTTGTCGGCCTCGATCTTGGCCAGGTCCTCGGGCGACAGGCGGTCCTTAGAAGTGGGGGCCAACATTGCCTCCCAGCTTCACGACGGTGACCACGAACACCAGGATGACGAACGCCGCCAGGCCCAGGCCCAGGGCGATGTTGCGGCCGCCGCGCGCCTTGGCGGCGGGATCGAGGTCCTTACGGCTCATAGCGGCAGCTCCAAGGTGGGCAGGCCCAGCACCGCCTCGGCCAGCAGGGCGGCGAACAGGGCGAACAGGTAGAGGATCGAGAAGGCGAACAGGTTGCGGGCGTTCTTGGCGCCGCCGGCCAGGGCCTTCTTGTCGTTGGCGTCGCTCTTGGCGGCGGGCGCCTCGTCCTTGACCTCGTAGAGGTCGCGGTCGGCGGGGCGCGGGTCGGCCGCGTCGCCGGCGTTGCTGGCGAACACCCGCCAGGCCAGGACCAGGAACACCAGACCGCCCAGGCCCGAGACGGCCAGATAGAGCCAGCCGCCCAGGCCGGTGAACACCGGGGCCACGCAGATCGGGATCAGGATCAGGCTGTAGAGCAGGACCTGCTTGCGGGTCTCCTTGGCGCCCTTGACCACCGGCAGCATCGGCACGCCGGCCTTGGCGTAGTCGGTCGAGATGTACAGCGACAGGGCCCAGAAGTGCGGCGGGGTCCACAGGAAGATGATCAGCACCATCAGCCAGGCGTTCAGCGGCGCGTGGCCCGTGGCCGCGGCCCAGCCGATGGCGGGCGGCAGGGCGCCGGCCAGGCCGCCGATGACGATGTTCTGGGCCGTCCAGCGCTTGAGCCACATGGTGTAGACCACGGCGTAGAACACGATGGTGAAGGCCAGCAGGCCCGCGGCCAGCCAGTTGATCGCCACGCCCATCAGCATGACCGACAGGATGGACAGCACCACGCCCAGGGTGGCGGCTTCCTCGCCCTTGACCAGGCCGGCGGGCACCGGACGGCCGCGCGTGCGGCGCATCTTGGCGTCGATGTCGGCGTCGTACCACATGTTCAGCGCGCCCGAGGCCCCGGCCCCGACGGCGATGCAGAACACCGCCACCGCGCCCAGCAGCGGATGGATCGGGGTGCGGGCGGCCAGCAGGCCCGTGAGCGCGGTGAAGACGACGAGCGACATCACCCGCGGCTTCATCAGCTGGAAATAGTCCTGCCAACGGGCGTGGCGGACCGTTTCGGTCGCCTCGGCGTCGGGGTTCAGGACATGCCCAGAGAGGACGGGGGTACGGGCCATAATACTTAAGGGTCTTCAGGTCTTGATGGGCGAAGGGCGCGGGCTGGATTTTCATCCGGCCCGCGCCCCCGCGTTTAGGCGTGTCTTAGTCTACCAGGTTCAGTGGCTGTCGGCCTTGATGACCGGCGGATCGCTGAACTGGTGGAACGGCGGCGGCGAGGACAGGGTCCATTCCAGGGTGGTGGCGCCTTCGCCCCACGGATTGGCCTCGGCCTTGCGGCGACGGACGGCGGCTTCCAGCAGGATCACCAGGAACACCACCACGCCCACGGCCGTGATCGCGTAGCCGACCGACGAGATGTAGTTCCAGTGCGCGAAGGCGGCCGGGTAGTCGACGTAGCGACGCGGCATGCCCTGCAGGCCCAGGAAGTGCTGCGGGAAGAAGATCAGGTTGACGCCGACGAACATGATCCAGAACTGCACGCAGCCCAGGAACTCGTTGTACTTCACGCCCCACATCTTCTCGAACCAGTAGAAGAAGCCGGCGAAGATGGCGAACACCGCGCCCAGCGACAGCACGTAGTGGAAGTGGGCGACGACGTAGTAGGTGTCGTGCAGGCTGTAGTCGATGCCGGCGTTCGACAGCACCACGCCGGTCACGCCGCCGACGGTGAACAGGAAGATGAAGCCGATCGCCCACAGCATGGGCGTCTTGAAGCTGATCGAGCCGCCCCACATCGTGGCGATCCACGAGAAGATCTTCACGCCGGTCGGAACCGCGATGACCATCGTGGCGGCCACGAAGTAGGCGCGCAGGTTGATGCTCATGCCGACGGTGTACATGTGGTGGGCCCACACGATGAAGCCGACGAAGCCGATGGCGACCATGGCGTAGGCCATCGCCAGGTAGCCGAAGATCGGCTTCTTGGAGAAGGTCGAGACGATGTGGCTGATGATGCCGAAGCCCGGCAGGATCAGGATGTACACTTCCGGGTGGCCGAAGAACCAGAACAGGTGCTGGAACATGACGGGGTCGCCGCCGGCGGCCGGGTCGAAGAAGTGGGTGCCGAAGTTACGGTCGGTCAGCAGCATGGTGATGGCGCCGGCCAGGACGGGCAGCGACAGCAGCAGCAGGAAGGCGGTGATCAGCACCGACCAGGCGAACAGCGGCATGCGGTGCAGGGTCATGCCCGGCGCGCGCATGTTGAAGATCGTGGTGATGAAGTTGATCGCGCCCAGGATCGACGAAGCGCCGGCCAGGTGGAGGGCCAGGATCGCCAGGTCCATCGACGGACCGGTGTGGCCGGTGGTCGAGAGCGGCGGATAGATCGTCCAGCCGCCGCCGAAGCCCTTGCCCGGGCCGCCGTCGACGAACATCGAGGTCAGCAGCAGCACCCAGGCGGCGACCAGCAGCCAGAACGAGATGTTGTTCATCCGCGGGAAGGCCATGTCCGGCGCGCCGATCATGATCGGGACGAACCAGTTGCCGAACCCGCCGATCATCGCCGGCATGACCATGAAGAAGATCATGATCAGGGCGTGGGCGGTGACCACGGCGTTGTAGCCGTGCTTGGACTGCTCGATCAGGCCCAGCAGGCTGACCGACGAGTTGGGGCCGAAGATCTGGATGCCCGGCTCGGCCAGTTCCCAGCGGATCAGGCCCGACAGGGCGCCGCCGACCAGGCCCGCCATGATGGCGAACAGGATGTAGAGGGTGCCGATGTCCTTGTGGTTGGTCGAAAAGAACCAACGCGCGAAGAAGGGCGGTTTTTCGTCGGCGCCGTGGGCGTCGTGGTGATCGATGTCAGCGGCGTGAGCCATCGGACTTAATCCTGCAATCGTATCTTAGGCCGCCGGCGCGGCGGGAGCCGCGGCCGGAGCGGAAGCGGGGGCGGCGGCCGGGGTCGCGGCGGCGGGAGCGCCGGCGGCGGGGGCCGGAGCGGCGGCGGCGACCGGAGCGGCCGGCGGCGCGGTCTTGGTCTTCACCCAGGCGTCGAAGTCGGCCTGGCTGACGACGTGGATCTCGATCGGCATGTTCGAGTGGTCGACGCCGCAGAGTTCCGAGCACTGGCCGTAGTAGACGCCGATCTTGTCGGCCTTGAACCAGGTTTCGTTCAGGCGGCCCGGGATGGCGTCGGTCTTCAGGCCGAAGGCCGGCAGGGCGAAGGCGTGGATGACGTCGGCGCCGGTGACCTGCACGCGGATCACCTGGTTCACCGGGACGACCATCGGCTTGTCGGCGGCCAGCAGGTACGGCACGCCCTTGGCGTCGGCCTCTTCCTTCTTTAGCGGCACCGAGGTGATCTCGCCGATCTTCTGGTCGGGATATTCGTAGCCCCAGTACCACTGGTAGCCCGTGGCCTTCACCGTCAGGTACGGCTTGGGCATGTCGTTGTAGGCGAACAGCAGCCGGAACGAGAAGATGGCGATGATCATCAGGATCAGCACCGGACCGACGGTCCAGATGATCTCGACGGTGGTGTTGTGGCTGAACTTGGCCGGGACCGGGTTGGCCTTGGCGTTGTAGCGGATCACGATCCAGATCAGCAGGCCCAGGACCAGCAGGGTGATGGCCGTGATGATGGGCATCAGGATGTGGTTGTGGAAGGCGATCGCCTCGTACTTCAGCGGCGAGGCCGCCTGCTGAAGGTCATAGGCGCCGGGGGTCGGCTGACCCAGCAGTTCGGCGCCCTTGGCGAGGGCTTCCCCCGCGAACACGCCCGAAAGGGCCATCGTCGTGGCGGCGACGGCGGCTACGCCCGTCAACTTCCGCCGCATCCCCTGAATTTGCGCCTTCATATCCCTCACGGCCCGTTTCGGCGGCGATTTGGCGTCGCGATCAACCCCACGCCGCGCCGACATGCACAATACGACCAGCGACACGGGACTTAGGCAATCGACTTCGTCAGGCGACGGGGAATCGAAGGCTTCTCGTCCCGGCGTCTCTGGCCGGTCGCTGGCGTGCATACGCGCTCCAATCCCGGTTGCCAAGCACCAGAGGCGTTCCCTCGGACGCCTTGCGCTGGGTCAAGGCTTTCCACCTGAGAACCACTCTCAACAACCCCTCCTTCAGGGCGATTTCGAGCTACGTACCATTACTAACTTGTAACGCCAGCTACCTTGCAATCAACACTACCTTGCGTCACAAGAGTGACCAGCAACGGGAACCTAGCGCCGTGACGGAAGCCATCGAAGTCCAATTGAAGAAGGGGGTGCTGGGACTGTGCGTCCTGGCCCTGCTGTCGAAGGCCGACAGCTACGCCTACGAGATCGCCAGCAAGCTGGCCAAGGCCATCGATATGGGGGAAGGCACCATCTACCCCCTGATGCGCCGCATGCAGTCGGACGGCCAGGTCGAGACCTATCTGGTCGAGTCCCAGGCCGGTCCGCCGCGCAAATACTACCGCCTGACCGAAGCCGGTCGGAGCAGCTTCACGGCCCAGAAGGCCGAATGGGCGGCCTTCAGCTCGGCCGTCGAAAACATCCTGGGAGCCGCCGCATGACGCGCGCCGAATTCCTCGCCCGCCTCAAGCGCGGGCTGGCGGGCATGCCCGCCGCCCAGATCGCCGACATCGTCGCCGACTACGAGGCCCACTTCAACGACGCCCAGGAGGCCGGCCGCAGCGAGAGCGAAGTCGCCGCCGCGCTGGGCGAACCCGAAAGGCTTGCCCGCGAGCAGCGCGCCGAGCAGGGGGTCAAGCGCTGGGAGGAGACCAAGAACCCCTCGGCCGCCGCCGGGGCGATCTTCGCCATCCTCGGCCTGGGGGCGCTGGACATCTTCATCCTGGCCCCCGTGCTGATGGGGATCCTGGGGACGCTGTTCGCCTTCTTCATGGCCGCCATCGCCATCTTCATCGCCGGCGGCGCGGTGGCCACGATCGGTCCGTTCGCCAGCCAGCCCGGCGGTCCCGCCGTGGCCTTCCTGCTGGGCATCGGCCTGATGGCCGGGGCCACCGCCTGGGCGTCGGTCACCGGCCTGCTGAGCATCTGGCTGGTCAACGGCCTGGTCTGGTTCGGCCGCCTCCACTACCGGCTGCTGAAGCCGGCCATCGAAACCCAGGTCTGAGGGGACCGCCATGATCCGCAACCTGACCATCGTCGCCGTCGCCAGCTTCGTGCTCGCCGTCGGCTGCTTCGCCGGGGCCGCCGCCCTGGGCGGGCCGGAACTGCTCAAGCACGGCTGGAACTTCCCCGCCGACTGGAACATCGACATCAGCGACGACCATGACCACGTCCGCGTGGGCCACGGCTCGGACGACGGCGACGGCGGCGACGCCACGACCCGCGACCTCGCCTGGAGCGGCGCCGACTCCCTGCAGATCGACGTGCCGGCCGAGGTGACCTTCACCCAGGCCGCCGCCGGGGCGGGCGGCAGCGTCAAGGTGACCGGGCCCAAGGACCTGGTCGACCGGGTGACGATGGAGAACGGGCGCCTGGGCCTTCGCGACGGCGACGGCGACATCGCCTTCCACGCCCGCCGCGACAGCGACCAGCTGTCGATCGAGGTGATCGCCCCCGGCGTGCGCAGCTTCACCGTCAACGGCAGCGGCGACCTGCACCTGAAGGCCTACGACCAGCCCGACCTGGCCCTGGAGATCAACGGCAGCGGCAATGTCGAGGCCGAGGGCAAGGCCAAGAAGATCGACCTGCGGGTCTCGGGCTCGGGCGAGGCGGACCTGCGCAGCCTCGACACCGGCGACGCCAAGATCGCCCTGGCCGGCAGCGGCGAGGCCCACGTCGCCCCGCACGGCGCGACCGAGATCGACGTGGCCGGCAGCGGCGACGTCTACCTGACCAGCAAGCCGACCGTGCTCAGCTCGAACGTCGCGGGCTCGGGGGAAGTGCACCAGGACTGGTGATAAAGGAGGGGACACACACTCGCCCAAACCACTTCGCCAGTCCGGCATGGGCATTTGAGCGAGTGTGTGTCCCCCGTTTCGTCTCCCATCCCCGCGCCGAATCGTCGCCGGGGTGATGACGTCGGCGGATGAAACGCTTACCTGTGACGCCATGAACGCTCCCATCACCGCCCCCTCCCTGCTCGCCTCGGCCGACGTCGATCCCGAGCGCGCCCGCGCCATCCTGGGCGAGGCCCTGGCCGGGGCCGACGACGGCGAGCTGTTCGTCGAGCGTTCCGAGAGCGAGGCCTTCGTGTTCGACGACGGCCGGCTGAAGAGCGCCTCCTACGATTCCGGCGAGGGCTTCGGCCTGCGCGTGGTGGCCGGCGAAACGGCGGGCTACGCCCACTCCGCCGAGATTTCCGAAGCCGCCCTGGGCCGCGCCGCCGATTCGGCCAAGCTGGCCCGCCGCGGCTATGCCGGCGTCAGCGCCGAGGCCCCGCGCGCCACCAACGAAAAACTGTACGGCGAGGACGACCCGGTCTCGTCCCCCGCCTTCTCCGACAAGGTCTCGCTGCTCCAGGAGATCGACGCCTTCGCCCGGGCCCGCGATCCGCGCGTGGTCCAGGTGATGGCCTCGATGGCCGGCGAGCGCCGCGTGGTCGAGATCCTGCGCGCCGACGGCAAGCTGCTGCGCGACGTGCGCCCGCTGGTGCGGGTCAATGTCCAGGTCACCGTCGAGAAGGACGGCCGCCGCGAGGCCGGCTCGTCGGGCGCCGGCGGCCGCGCCGGCTTCTCGGCCTGGATTTCTCCGGACAAGTGGCAGGCCCAGGTCGACGAGGCCCTGCGCATGGCCCTGGTGAACCTGGACGCCGTGGCCTGCCCGGCCGGCGAGATGGACGTGGTGCTGGGCCCGGGCTGGAACGGCGTGCTGCTGCACGAGGCCGTCGGCCACGGCCTGGAGGGCGACTTCAACCGCAAGGGCATCAGCGCCTTCTCCGGCCGCATCGGCGAGCGCGTGGCCGCCAAGGGCGTGACCGTGTTCGACGACGGCTCGATCCCCGGCCGCCGCGGGTCTCTGACGATCGACGACGAGGGCACCCCGACCGAGCGCACCGTGCTGATCGAGGACGGCATCCTGGTCGGCTACATGCACGACCGCATGTCGGCCCGGCTGATGGGCATGAAGGCCACCGGCAACGGCCGCCGCCAGTCCTACGCCCACATGCCCATGCCGCGCATGACCAACACCGGCATGCTGGCGGGCAATGACGATCCGGCCGAGATGATCGCTTCGATGAAGAAGGGTCTCTACTGCGCCAATTTCGGCGGCGGCCAGGTCGACATCACCAACGGCAAGTTCGTCTTCCAGTGCACCGAGGCCTACCTGGTCGAGGACGGCAAGATCACCGCCCCGGTCAAGGGCGCCACCCTGATCGGCGACGGCCCCTCGGCCCTCACCCGCGTGACCATGATCGGCAACGATTTCGACTTCGACCCCGGCATCGGCGTCTGCGGCAAGCAAGGCCAGGGCGTGCCGGTGGGCGTGGGCCAGCCGTCGCTGAAGATCACCGGCCTGACCGTGGGCGGGACGGCGGTCTGACCAAAAACCCTCTCTCTTTGAGAGAGGGAGGGGCCCATGGCGAAGCCATGGGAGGGTGAGAGGTTACACCCTCACCGAACGAAACGCGGCCGTTCAGCCGATCTTCGGAGATCGGTTCGATCCACGGCGGCGCCCCTCGTGTGCTTCCCTGAAGTCGAAGCGCGGTTGAACGGGTTGGACCTTTCCGGCCGGCGGTGAAACCTCTCACCCTCCCACCGCCTGCGGCGGCGGGCCCCTCCCTCTCTCTATGAGAGAGGGATTTTGGGTGGCGTAACCCTCTGAATCCCAAAACAAAACCACCCACCGCCAAGGTGATCGGCGAAAACATTTCACAAATGTAATCTACCTTTCGGTTTTGTAACTAGGCCGGAAGCGTCCGCACGCACAGGTTCGCGGCCAACAAAGCGGGGGCGCTTTGGGGGTGAACGCGTCATGAGTCTGGCTTCCGTCATTTTCGCTCTGGGCCTGGCCGCGCCGGAAGCCCAGGCCGCGGCCCAAACGACGCCCGAGGTCCCCGCGCCCGCGGCCGACGCCCAGCGCGGCGTGATCAGCTATCCGCCCAGCTTCTTCGCCGAGCAGCATCCCAGCACCGCCCTGGACATGGTCAACCGCCTGCCCGGCTTCCGGCTCGAGAGCGGCGACAGCGCCCGCGGCTTCGCCGGCACGGCCGGCAACGTGCTGATCAACGGCGAGCGCCCCACCACCAAGAGCGAGACCCTGCAGGACATCCTGACGCGCATCTCGGCCACGGCCGTCGAGCGCGTGGAGCTGATCCGCGGCGGCGCGCCGGGCATCGACATGCAGGGCCAGACGATCCTGGCCAATGTGGTGATCAAGTCGACGGTCCAGGTCGAGAAGGTCGCCAACCTGCAGACCTACCTCTATCCCGACGGCCTGTTCGGCCCGCTGCTGGAGTTCCAGGCCTCGCGCCGGGACGGGATCAACGAGATCGAGGGCTCGCTGAAGGGCACGGTCGACCGCACCGACCAGACCTTCGACGGCGGCGCGCGGGTGACCAGCTTCCCCGACGGCCGCCCGACCATCAAGGAAGCCCTCAAGGGCTACGACCAGATCCAGAACTACGTGGCGCGCGGCGCGATCCAGCGCGCGGCCCCGGGCGGCAAGATCCGCGTCAACGGCAAGATCGAGTACTTCTCGTTCGACCGCGACGTCGTCTACACCCAGTACGAGCCGGGCCCCGGCCGCCAGGACAGCGGCGAGACCGACAAGAACTGGACCGGCGAATTCGGCGCCCGCTACGACGCCAAGCTGTCGGGCCGCACCGACCTGCAGCTGGTGTTCCTGCAGAACCTGGGCGACGAGCGCTACGGCTCGACCTTCGTCGCGCCCGGCCGCGACGAGGTCTATCGCGAGCGCGACAAGACCGGCGAGAGCATCCTGCGCGGCGAGCTCAAGCAGCGCCGCTCGGCCGCCCTGTCGCTGGAGGGCAGCCTGGAGGGCGCCTACAACTTCCTGGACGGCGAGATCGGCTACACCGCCAACGGCGCGCCGGTCGACATCGGCCCGCCCCACGTGAAGGTCGAGGAGCTGCGCGGCGAAGCGGCCGGCAAGGCGGTCTGGCGCGCCAATCCCAAGCTGAACGTCGAGGCCGGCGCGCGGCTGGAGGTCTCGCGCATCACCCAGAGCGGCGGCGTCGACCTGGAGCGCAGCTTCTTCTACCCCAAGCCCCGGGTGGTGGTGACCTGGAACCCCACCGGCGTCGATCAGCTGCGGATGCGGATCGAGCGCGAGGTCGGCCAGCTGGACTTCGGCGACTTCATCGCCTCGGCCGACCTGACGGCCGGCAGCCAGGACGGCGCCGACGCCAATCTGGAACCCCAGCGTTCGTGGGTGGGCGAGGTCGCGTGGGAGCGGCGGTTCTGGGGCGCGGGCTCGATCTCGGCCACCCTGACCCACTCGGAGATCCAGGACGTCGTCGACTACAAGCCCCTGCCCGGCGGCGGCGACGCGCCCAGCAACATCGGCGACGGCCGCTCCGACCAGTTCGTGATCGCCGCGACCGTGCCCACCCAGAGGCTGGGGATCTCCGGCGGCCAGGTGAAGGCGCGCTTTTCCTGGTTCGACAGCGAGGTCACCGACCCGGTCACCTTCGAGAAGCGCCGCATCACCAACGCCACGCCCTTCGTCTGCAGCGTCAGCTTCGTCCGCGACATGCCCGGCGGCAAATGGAGCTGGGGTGTCTCGACCAGCTGCGCCAACGAATACAGCCGCTTCCGCTTCAACGAGGTCCGCACCCAGCGGGCCGAGCAGTATTTCGAGGGCTTCGTCGAGTGGAAGCCCCGCCCGGACCTGACGGTGCGCACCACCCTGTCCAACTGGACCTCGCGCAACGTCACCCGCGAACGGACGATCTACCAGGGCTCGCGCGCCGACAACGTGGTCGACAAGATCGAATACCGCAGCCTGCCGTTCGAGCCCTACCTGTTCATCCAGGTGCGCAAGCGGCTGGGCTAGGCGCCCCCCGCCGAAGGGAACTGCGCGTTTCGCATCGGGGTTAGTCCTCTGGCGGACCCGGGCTTCAGGTCCGAGTCGCGGAACGCCCCCCAATGCCCCGCACGTCCCCCAAGTCTCGCCTCGTGATCGCGCTGGCCGTCGTGGTCCTGGCCGGTCTGGCGGCGGGCGGATGGTGGTGGGCCTCCCGGCCCGATCCGGCGGCGATGAACGTCTATCCCGGCGTCAACGGACCCCAGCCCGTCACCCGGATCGTCGCCCCGCCCCGCGCCGAGATCGCCCAGTTCGACCGGGGCGGCGACCACCGGCTGGCGATCCTGGTGACCGACCCGAACTCGGGCTGGCTGGGCCTGGTCCGCGGCCTGCGCGCCCAGGGCGTGCCGATCACCGTCACCCAGGACGTCGCCAAGGCGCTGAGGCACAAGGTGGTGCTGGTCTATCCGATCATCTCGGGCCGGGTGCTGACCGCGCCCGACCTGCGGGGCCTGGCCGGCCACGTCCGCGACGGCGGGACGGTGCTGGCGTTCAACCTGGCGGGCGGCGGGCTGGACGAGCTGTTCGGCGTCGGTCCGGGGCGCGAAGGGAGCGAGCGCACGCGCCTGACCTGGACCTCCGCCGGCGCGACGCCCGAGGAGACGCAGATTGTCATCTCCGGCCACGGCGAGGCCAAGGTCGAGAGCGTCGGCTACGCGCCCGGCACGGCGCAGGCGGCGGCCCGCTTCGACGACGGCTCGATCGCCGCCAGCTGCCGCACGGTGGTAGGCCAGGCCTGCGTCCTGGGCGTGGACCTGGGCAACCTGGCGCAGCGCGCCATGAACGGCCGCGCCGAGTCCATGGCCCGCAGCTACGTCAACGCCTACGAGCCCTCGCTCGACACGCTGTTCTGGTGGATCAAGGACCTCTATGTCGCCGGCGAGCCCATGCCCTGGCTGGTGTCCAACGCGCCGGCGGGCAAGACGGTGTCGATCCTGCTGACCCACGACGTCGACTACGGACCGTCGGTCGGCAACGCCCTGGCCTATGCCGCCATGCTGCGCCAGCGCGGCCTGAAGGGGACGTTCTTCGTCCAGACCAAGTACATGAAGGACTTCAACGACCGGCCGTTCTTCGACGCCGCCGCGATCCGCGACGTCCACGCCCTGGTCGAGCAGGGCATGGAGGTCGGCAGCCACACCGTGGCCCACGCCGGGGCCTTCGAGGCCATGCCGCTGGGCACGGGCCGCGAGCGCTATCCCGGCTACCGTCCGTTCGTCCAGGACGTCGCCACGGTGCGCAAGGGCTCGGTGCTGGGCGAGCTGCGGGTGTCGAAGTTCCTGCTGGAGCGGCTGGCGGGGGCGCGCGTGGTGTCGTTCCGGCCCGGCCGGCTGTCCTATCCGTTCACCCTGCCCCAGGCCCTGACCGCGACCGGCTATCGCTACTCCTCGTCGATCACGGCCAACACCGTCCTGACCCACCTGCCGTTCCAGCTGACCCAGGACCGGGCCGACGGCGCCCTGACGCCGATCTTCGAATTCCCCGTCACCATCGAGGACGAGGCCAAGCCGCCGCTGGACCAGAGGCTGGACGCGGCGGACGCGGTGATCGCCCGGATCGCCCGCCGCCAGGGCGTGGCGACGATCCTGATCCACCCCAACGTCACGGGCGGCAAGCTGGATTTCGAAGCCCGGCTGACCGACCGCTGGCGCGATCGCGCCTGGATGGGGACGGTCGAGGCGTTCGGCGACTGGTGGTCGGCCCGCGACGGGCTGGAGGCCGACGTCTCGCCGCGCGGCGACGGCTGGGTCCTGGACGTCGCCGCGCCGCGCGGGGCCTCGGGCGTCGAGATCGTGCTGCCCAAGGCCGGCGGGCGGAAGGTGGCGCTGGCCCTGCCGGCCGGGGGGCGAACCTCGGTGGCGATCCCGTGAGACGCGGGCGCCTGGCGATCCTGGCCGGCGGCCTCGCGGCCCTGCCCGCCACGGCCGGCGCCCAGACCCTGATCTGGTCGGACGAGTTCGACGGCGCGCGCCTGGACCCCGCCAAGTGGACGGCCAGCCAGGACTGCTGGGGCGGCGGCAACGACGAACGCCAGTGCTATGTCGACGACGCCCAGGCCCTGCGGGTCGCCGACGGGATGCTGAGGATCACCGCCCGTCGCCGGGCCGTGACCGGTCGCGCCAAGCCCCTGGGCGATCCCTCGCCGGAGCGGGTCAGCCGGCGCTACGCCTCGGGACGGGTCCAGACCCGGGGCCTGGCCTCGTTCCGCTACGGGCGCATCGCCGTGCGGGCCCGGCTGCCGGCGGGCCAGGGCCTGTGGCCGGCGATCTGGATGCTGCCCGAGCACGACAACTACGGCCCCTATCCCCGATCGGGCGAGATCGACATCGCCGAGGCCGTGAACCTGGGCGTGCGCTGCCCGGGCTGCCGCGACCGGGTGCAGGGGGCGGTGCATCACGGCCCCAGCCTGGCGGCCAACCGCATGTGGAACGGCTCCGCCCGCCTGGCCCCCGTCGACGGCTTCCACGTCTTCGCCCTGGACTGGACGCCCGAGCGCATGACCTGGTCGCTGGACGGCAAGCCCTATTTCAGCCAGCCCGCCCGCAAGCCGTTCGACCAGCGCTTCCACCTGATCCTCAACCTGGCGGTCGGCGGCCGGTGGCCGGAGATCACCGGCCGGAAGGGCGTCGACGACAAGGCCCTGCCCGCCACGCTTGAGGTGGACTGGGTGCGGGTCTACGACCGGCCCTGACGGGCGGCCCTACTTGTTGACGATCTTGATGATCCGCTTGGACGACGGGCGGCCCGACAGGCCCTTGCCGGGGGCGTAGGTCACCGTCAGGTCGCCGCCCTTCAGGCTGGCGCCGGGCTTGTGGCCCTCGGCCAGCAGGACCCGGGTGACGCGGGCCAGCAGGTTGCGGTCGCCGTCGCGGGCCATGCGCTCGAAGGCCTCGGCGGTGACGGTGGCGGTGTCGGCGACCAGGACCGAGGTGGCGGGGGTGGCGTCGTCGACGGTCTCGAACGCCACCCGGTGCTGAGCCGCGCGGCTGGCGCGGGCGCTGGCCTGGACCAGGCGCTGGAACAGGGCGTTGACCGAGATGAACGGCGGCGGCTGGATCGAGCTGGCCTTGCCCATCAGGGCGGCGGCGTCGCCGGCCGGGCGCTCGGTGGTGAACAGGGTCATGCCGCCCAGCTTGCTGGCCCGCAGGACCGGCTCGCCCAGCTCGTTCTTGTAGATGGTGTCGCCGCGCGGCGCGGGCTGGGGCGACAGCACCCAGATCTCTGAGCTGTTCTCGAACTTCAGCAGCGGCTGGGGCGCGGCGCGGTCCAGGATGAAGGCGTCGCCGGTCTCGGCGGCCACGTAGCGGGCGACGGGCGGGGCGGGCGACTTGCGGGTCTCGCTGCCGCGGTGGCCCAGGAAGGCGTCGCGCAGGCTCGACTGCGCGTGGGCCGCGCCAAGGGGAACCGCACCGACGATGGCCGCGAGGGCGAACGCCAGCAGGATCGCCCAGCGTCCTGGCCCCGTCGTCACCGCCGATTGACTCTTCATACCCAGGGTCATGCCCCGCGAGTGGGGCGAATCTTGGACCCAGAAGACCTTGTTGCCGCCACGCAATTTCCCGAAGGACACTCTGAAATGCTTGGAAGAATTTCCCCGCCGGCCGGAATCTTCAAACCGGCGGGGAGTCTTCGTCAAGTCGTCATGTCTTTTTGACGCGGCGTGTGGCGTTTAGGTCGCGTCTGGAGGGGAAGGTTCGCGGCTCCATCGAGGCCGTGAATTCAGGTTGTCATCCCGGAAACGCGAAGCGTTGTCCGGGACCCAGGGCAACCGCACAGCCTTCGCCCAGCCCCCTGGATCCCGGACAGCCCCTGCGGGGCTTCCGGGATGACAACGGGATGAGGGGCTTCAGGCCGCCCCTAAGCCGCCATGTACTGGCCGCCGTTGATGGTCAGGGTGGCGCCCGTCACGAAGCCCGCGCGCTCTCCGGCCAGGAACGAGACCACGTCGGCGATCTCCTCGCCCTTGCCCAGGCGGCCGACCGGGATCCCGGCGATGATGCTGGCCAGCACGGCCTCGGGCACGGCCGCGACCATCTCGGTGTCGATATAGCCGGGGCAGATCACGTTGACCGTCACGCCCTTCTTGGCGTTCTCCTGGGCCAGGGCCTTGGTGAAGCCGATCAGCCCGGCCTTGGCGGCCGAGTAGTTGGTCTGGCCCATCTGGCCCTTCTGGCCGTTGATCGAGCTGATGTTGATGATCCGGCCCCAGCCGCGCTCGCGCATGCCCTCGATGACCGGACGGGTCATGTTGAAGGCCGAGTCCATGTTCACGCGGATGACCTCGGACCACTGGTCGTAGGTCATCTTGTGCAGCATGCCGTCGCGGGTGATGCCGGCGTTGTTGACCAGCACCTCGACGGGCCCGAGCTCGGCCTCGACCTGCTTCACGGCGGCGGCGCAGTCGTCGAACGAGCCGACATTGCCCTTGACCACCATCACGCCCAGGCTCTTGGCGCAGGCGGCCGCGGCCTCCTCGTTGCCGGAATAGCCGGCCGCCACCTTCAGACCATCGGCGACGAGCCGCTCGCAGATCGCTCGACCGATGCCCCGGGTGCCGCCGGTCACGAATGCAACTCTCGCCATGATGATCTCCGCTGTGTTCCCCGATGGTTGCACGCGGGGGACGCCATGGGACAAGCCCCCATGGCGTCCGTCATGAAAAATTTGCCGAAACAGCCAATCAAAACAGACGTCTGATCGGCGTGGTCGTCAAACCGCCTCGACGCACATGGCCACGCCCATGCCCCCGCCGATGCACAACGTGGCCAGGCCCTTCTTGGCTCCCGAGCGCTTCATCTCGTGGACCAGGGTGGTCAGGATGCGCGCGCCCGAGGCGCCGATCGGGTGGCCGATGGCGATGGCCCCGCCGTTGACGTTGACCTTGGCCGGGTCGAGGCCCAGCTCGCCCACCACGCACAGGGCCTGGGCGGCGAAGGCCTCGTTGCTCTCGATCAGGTCGAGGTCCGACGCCTTCCAGCCGGCCTTCTCCAGCGCCTTCTTGGAGGCGGGGATCGGGCCGGTGCCCATGATCTCGGGCTCGACGCCGGCGTTGGCCCACGAGGCGATGCGGACCAGCGGGGTCAGGCCGCGCTTCTTGGCCTCGTCGGCGCTCATCAGCACCAGGGCCGCGGCGCCGTCGTTCAGGCCCGAGGCGTTGGCGGCGGTGACCGTGCCGTCCTTGGTGAAGGCGGGCTTCAGGCCCGAAACGGCGTCGATCGTCACCCCGTGGCGGATGAACTCGTCCTTGTCGACGACCGTGTCGCCCTTGCGCCCCTTGATGGTGACCGGGACGATCTCGGCGTCGAACTTGCCGGCTTTCTGGGCGGCCTCGGCGCGGTTCTGGCTGGTGACGGCGAACTTGTCCTGGGCCTCGCGGGTGATCTGCCAGCGGGCGGCGATGTTCTCGGCGGTCTGGCCCATGTGGTAGCCGTGGAAGGCGTCCCACAGGCCGTCCTTGATCATGGTGTCGACGAAGCTGAGGTCGCCCATCTTCTGGCCGTTGCGCAGGGCCTGGGCGTGCGGGGCCTGGCTCATGCTCTCCTGGCCGCCCACCACCACGATGTCGGCGTCGCCGGCGGCGATCTGCTGGGCGCCCAGGGCCACGGCGCGCAGGCCCGAGCCGCACAGCTGGTTCAGGCTCCAGGCCGGGCTCTGCACCGGGATGCCGGCGTTGACCGAGGCCTGGCGGGCCGGGCCCTGGCCGGCGGCGGCCTGCAGCACCTGGCCCAGGATCACCTCGTCGACGTCGGCCGGCGCGATGCCCGCCCGCTCGACGGCGGCCTGGATGGCCAGCTTGCCCAGCTCGTGGGCCGGCAGGCTGGAAAGGGCGCCGAGGAACGATCCGACCGGCGTGCGGGCGGCGGAAACGATGACGATGTCGCTCATGGCGAAATAGCTCCCGTGACGTGTTTCCGGGCGCTTCTCGCATCTGCGGCGCCCATGATTTTGCAGTGCGGCATAAACTTGCACAAAGCCGTGGCGTTCGTCACGCGCACATTTTCACGGGATGTTGCGAGCTCCAAGCGCCGCCGGTACTGGCGCCTCGCCTTTGCATTCGCGATAGTGCGATGCGAAAAGGCGGAGACAACGCTGTCCTAGGGAACGAAATGTCCGAGAACAACGAAAACGGCGAAACGCCCTCGGCCAAGGCCGGTGAGAAGGGCGCGGGCCAGAAGGTCGTCATCAAGAAGTACGCCAACCGTCGTCTCTACAACACCGCGTCTTCTTCCTACGTCACCCTCGAGCACCTGTCGGACATGGTGAAGGAGGGGATCGACTTCGTCGTGTATGACGCCAAGACCAACGACGACATCACCCGCTCGGTCCTGACCCAGATCATCTTCGAGGAAGAGAATCGCGGCGGCGGCCAGAACCTGCTGCCGATCCAGTTCCTCCGCCAGCTGATCGGCTTCTACGGCAATTCCATGCAGGCCTTCCTGCCCAGCTATCTGGAAATGTCGCTGGAGAGCTTCACCAAGCAGCAGGAGCGCATGCGCAGCCAGTTCGCGGGTCTGACTCCCGGGGCCCTGGGCGCCAAGGGCATGCCGGGCATGGGGGTCTACGAAGAGCAGATCCGCCAGAACATGGCGCTGTTCGACCGGGCCATGAAGATGTTCTCGCCGTTCGCCTACGCCCGGCCCGAGGACGCCGCCGCCCCGCCGCCCCCCGCCGAGCCGCCCCCCGCCGCCCCGCCCCCGCCGCCCAGCGAGGACTCCCTGGCCGACCTCAAGCGCCAGCTCGAGGCCATGCAGCAGCAGATCGAGAAGCTGGCGACCAAGCCGTAGGGCCCCGCCCGCGATCTATTCAAAAACGAACCGTCATCCCGGGCCTTGTGCCCGGGATGACGGCCAAAGGGTGGGTGCTAACGCCCCTTAACCAAGCAAACCCACCCGTCCTTAACCGTCGTGGACCACAACTCTTCACCATGAACGGTCCGATCGACCCCATCCGACGCGCGCAAGCCGCGCGCCGGGCGCTGCCCGCGCCCCGCGACGCCGACCGCCCCGAGGCGGACGGCGAGGAAGACGTGACGTTCGTGCGCGACGAGCAGCCGGCTCCGCCGCCGCCCCGTCGCGGCGCCTTCGCGACCTTCGCCGCCCACCTGATGGGCCAGAGCGGCCAGAAGCGCGGCCTGCGCGGTGGGCAGGAAGTGCTCGACGCGGCGCGTTCGACCTATCTCGGCACGGAATATTCCGGCCCGGCCGACCGCCGTCCCAAGGCGGGCCTGATCAAGAAGACCGAGATCTAGGCTTTCAGGCGGGCGATCTCCGCCTCCAGCGCGGCCACCCGCGCCTCCAGCGAAGCCACCTTCTGCTCCAGGGAAACCGCCTCCTTCGGCAGGGCCGCCACGTGCGCCCCCACGCCCGCCCGGCGCGCGGCCTCGGCCAGCGGAACGCCCAGCAGCTCGGCGAAAGCGGCGATCTGGGCCGCCGTCAGCTCGCGCTGGTCCTTGTAGGCCAGGGTCAGTTCGTCGGTGGTCATGCCGGCCACGGCGGCCAGCACCGCCCGCGTCAGCCCCCGCTCGGCGAGCCGCGCGTCGTACCAGAGCTGGTCGAAGAACAACGCCATGGGACCAAGGCTAACGCAGGAGGCGGCGTTGGCGCCAGTCTTGCTTGGTCGCGAGGGACTTCAAGCCTCGAGACCCATCATGCTGCTGACCGCCGTGACCCGCTTCTTCGACATCGCCGTCGTGACCCTGATCTTCACGGCCCTGACCTGATCCGACCGGGGACATGCCCTTGGGCGTGTCCCCATCAGCATGCACCGAGCCAGGACTTGGGGACACGCCGCGAGGGCATGTCCCCGGCCGCGCCTAGACGTTCTCCAGCAGCATCATCGTCCCCTGGCCGCCGTCGGCGCAGATGCTGACGATGGCCTTCTCGCCCTTCGGCCGGGTGGCCAGTTCCTTGACCGCCTGGCTCAGGATCCGCGCCCCGGTCGCCCCGAACGGGTGGCCGACCGCCAGGCTGCCGCCGGTGGGGTTCATGCGCTCGCGCGGGAACTTGCCGAGGTCGGTCTCGACCCCCGCCTTGGTCCGCCGGAACGCCTCGTCCTCCCAGGCGGCGATGTGCGACAGCACCTGGGCGGCGAAGGCCTCGTGGATCTCCCACAGGCCGATGTCGGCGTAGGTCAGGCCGTTGCGGGCCAGGAGGCGCGGCACGCCGTAGGCCGGAGCCATCAGCAGGCCCTCGTGGCGCAGGTCGATCGAGGTGACCTCGTAGTCGACCACCTTCACCCGCGGGGTCTTGGCCGGCAGGCGCGCCAGCCCGGCCTTGGACGCCACCCAGATCGCCGCCGCCCCGTCGGTCAGGGGCGAGGAATTGCCGGCCGTCAGGGTGCCCTGGCCGCTGGTCTTGTCGAAGGCCGGCGCCAGCTTGGCCAGCTTCTCCAGCGTCGAATCCTTGCGCGGGATGGTGTCGCGCTTCAGGTCGCCGATCGGGATCACCAGGTCGTCGAAGAAGCCGGCCTCCCAGGCCGCCACCGCGTGCTGGTGGCTCTCGAAGGCGATCTGGTCCTGGTCGGCGCGCGAGAGCTTCCATTCCTTGGCGGTGATCTCGGTGTGCTCGCCCATCGACAGGCCCGTGGTGCGGTTGGCGACCTTGGGGATCCACAGCTTCAGGTCCGACGGCTTCAGCCGGCCCAGCTGGGCCAGGCGCGCGCCCGGGGTCTTGGCCGACTGGAAGCCCTTGAGCCAGTCGGAGAAGCCGATGCTGGCCCCGATCTGCACCTTGCTCATGCTCTCGACCCCGCCCACCAGGGCCAGGTCGCGGCCGCGCCCGTCGATCATGCCGGCGGCCTCGATCACCCCGATCATGCTGGTCGAGCAGGCCATGATCGTCGAGAAGGCCGGAATGGTCGGGTCGGCCCCGGCGTCCAGCAGCACCTCGCGGGCGATGTTGCTCCAGGTCAGGTTGGGGATCACCGTGCCCCAGATGGCGAAGTCGGGCCGGGTGCCTTGGGCCAGCATGGCCTGCACCACCGGGACCGACAGGGCGATGGCGTCATAGCCCTTCAGCGGCCCGTCGACCTTGGCGAAGGGGGTGCGGACCCCGGCCGCCAGCCAGATGTCGGGTTTGGACGCCATGATCGTGATCCTCGCAAAGCCAGGATGTCAGCATGGCGAGGCTGGGCCGCAAGGTCTTGTTGAAATTCGTAGCGGGGACATGCCCTTGCGGCGTGTCCCCAAGTCCTGGCTCCGTGGATGCTGATGGGGACACGCCCAAGGGCATGTCCCCGGCCGGCCCTAGTGCGCGTCGCTGAAGTCGATGTCGCGGCGGGCCGAGACGATGGTCACGATGAAGCCGGCCAGCACGTCCAGCAGCACCATCACCGTCAGCAGGAAGAACACCGAGGTGCCGAAGGCCGGGGCCAGCAGGAACTCGACCAGGCAGACAATGAACAGCACCATCGACAGCGAGTGGTTGATGATCGCGATCTTGCGGCTGGTGGTCGACTTCAAGAGCTCGACGAACAGCACCACCAGCGAGGCGGCCAGCAAGAGGTCGCCCAGGCTGACGGCCCAGTCGGCCTTGGAGGTCATGTGGATCGTGAACAGCTGCTCGGCCAGCCGCGCCTGGGCGGTGGTGGCGTTGAAGCCGCCGGCCAGGGTCAGGACGATCAGGTTGTAGACCAGCACCGGCAGGGCCAGCAGCGGAAACGCGGCGAACATCTCTGGCTCTCCCCCGAAGGCCGATTGAGGAACGATGGTTAACCGGTTTTGCGGATTCCCGAAAGCCGGCGCCGCTCAGCGCGCGAGCCGGTCCCGCAATACCCGCGCTGAACCGGGGACATGCCCTCGCGGCGTGTCCCCATCAGCATCCGCCGAGCCAGGACTTGGGGACACGCCCAAGGGCATGTCCCCGGCTCAGGCCTCGTCCACGCCTTGCGGGTTGCGGGCCCGGGTCTGCAGCCACATCACGCCCAGCAGATCGGACACCGAGGCCTTGAGGCGGCCGAAGTTGGTGTATTTCGACACCCCGCTCTCGCGGTGCCGGTGGTTCACCGGCTGGAACGCCACCTCATAGCCCTCGCGCAGCATCAGGGCCGGGATGTAGCGGTGGATGTGGTCGAAGTACGGCAGGCGCAGGAAGGCCTCGCGGCGGAAGGCCTTCAGCCCGCAGCCGGTGTCGTTGGCGGTGTCCTTCAGCAGGCGCTTGCGCACCCCGTTGCCGAACTTGGAGGCGAAGCGCTTGGCGTTGCTGTCCTGGCGCTTGACCCGCTCGCCGCCCACCAGGGCCAGCTCCGGCGGGCCGGCCTTCAGGGCCTTGGCCAGGCGCGGCGCGTCGGCCGGGTCGTTCTGGCCATCGCCGTCCAGGGTGACGACGATCGGGGCGCGGGCGGCCAGCACGCCGCTGCGCACGGCGCGGCTCTGGCCCGAATTCTTGCGGTGGGACAGCACCCGCAGCTGCGGGATCTCGGCCTTCAGCGCCACCAGCAGGGCCTTGGTGTCGTCGCGGCTGGCGTCGTCGATGAAGATGATCTCGTGGTTCTCGCCGGCGAAGGCGGCGGCGATTTCGCGCGCCAGGGCGGGCGCGGCGCCCCCTTCGTCGAAGACCGGCACGACGACGGAATAGTCAGGAGCTTCCGAGGAGATGGGGGAGGCTTGAGCGTTCATCGGCCTCTAATACCCGAAAAATAGCCAGAAAGAAGGATCGTGCTATTCCAGTATGATGACGCTTGAATCTCGCCTGGATGACTGGAGCCGCGGTTGGCGCGGCCCGCTGTTCGCCGCCCTGGTGGCGCTGATCGCCGGACTGCCCGGCCTGTTCGCCATGCCGCCGCTGGACCGCGACGAATCGCGCTTCGCCCAGGCCACCGCCCAGATGCTGGAAACCGACGACATGGTCGTCATCAAGTTCCAGGACCAGCCGCGCTTCAAGAAGCCGGTCGGCATCCACTGGCTGCAGGCGGCCAGCGTCACCGCCTTCTCGGCGGCCGAGGACCGGGGGATCTGGGCCTATCGCATCCCGTCGCTGCTGGGCGCCATGCTGGCGGCGGCGGCCTGCGCCTGGGGCGCGGCGGCGCTGCTGAGCCCCAAGACCGGGCTGCTGGCCGGCGGCATACTGGGCGCGACCATCCTGCTGTCGACCGAGGCCTTCATCGCCAAGACCGACGCGGCCCTGTGCGGCTTCACCACCCTGGCCATGGCCGCCCTGGCGCGGATCTACGCGGCGCACCTCGCTGGCGAAAAGGTCCCGCGCTGGACCAAGCTGGCCTTCTGGATCGGCCTGGCCATGGGCGTGCTGATCAAGGGTCCGGTCGGGCTGATGGTGGTGGCGCTCAGCGTGGTCGCCCTGTGGATCTGGGACCGCAAGGCCCCGTGGATCAAGGACCTGGGCTGGGGCTGGGGCGTCACCGTGCTGGCGGCCATCGTCCTGCCCTGGGCGATGGCGATCACCGTGGCCACCGACGGCGCCTTCTGGTCCTCGGCCGTCGGCGGCGACCTGGCCCCCAAGCTGGCCGGCGGCCAGGAAAGCCACGGCGCCCCGTTCGGCAGCTACGCCCTGGCGGCGTTCCTGCTGGTGTTCCCGGCCACCCTGCTGCTGCCCGCCGGCCTGGTCCAGGGCTGGACCGGGCGCAAGGAGGCGGGCGTGCGCTTCGCCCTGTGCTGGCTGATCCCGACCTGGCTGGTGTTCGAGCTCCTGCCGACCAAGCTGGTCCACTACACCCTGCCGGCCTTCCCGGCCCTGGCCATGCTGATGGCCGCGTCGCTGCGCGCGCCGCTGGGCCGGATCGCGCGGGGGATCGGCGCGGTGCTGTCGGCCCTGGCCGGCGTGCTGTTCGCGGGCCTGATCGGCTATCTCTACAAGGAACACGGCGACCCCGGCGACCTGCCGGTCGCGATCCTGACCGCCCTGCCGTTCCTGGCCGCCGGGGTGGTCGGCGCGGTGCTGGTGATGCGCAAGACTGCCGCCACCGCCCTGGTCGCGGCGGGCGTGCTGGGCGTGCTGGCCCACGGCGCCCTGGTGGGCCTGTTCGTGCCGCGCCTGGAGCCGCTGCTGCTGTCGCCCCGCCTGGAGAAGGCGCTGGAGACGGCCGACCTGGCCCCGCGCGGCGGCGCGCCCGGACCGGTGGCCGTCACCGGCTACGCCGAGCCCAGCATGATCTTCCTCCTGGGCACCACCACCCAGCTGACCGACCCGGCGGGCGCGGCCAAGGCCGTGGCCCAGGGCCGCCCGGCCGTGGTCGAGGGCCGCCAGGAGAAGGCCTTCCAGGCCGCCCTGACCGCCCTGGGCCAGACCGCTCGGCCGGCCGGCGTCGTCGAGGGCTTCGACTATTCCGACGGCGACAAGGAGCGCCTGACGCTCTATCGCGGCGCGCCGATCCGCCCTGACGACGAGGCCGGCGACGAGGACGCGCCCGAGCAGGAGACCCGCCCATGAGCCGCTTCATCCAGATCGTCGAGGTCGGCCCGCGCGACGGGTTGCAGAACGAGAAGCTGTCCCTGACCGTGGCCGAGAAGCTGGACATGATCCGGCGGCTCGAGGCGGCCGGCGCCAGGCGCATCGAGACCGTCTCGTTCGTCAATCCCAACCGCGTGCCCCAGATGGCGGGGGCCGAGGAGATCCAGGCGGCCCTGACGCCCGACCTGGACCACTCGCGCATCGGCTTGGTGCTGAACATGCGCGGCTGGGAGCGCTGCGTGTCGGCGGGCTGCGACGAGGCCAATGTCGTGGTCTGCGCCACCGACGGCTTCGGCCTGGCCAACCAGGGCGCGACGGCCAGGCAGCAGCTGGACGCGCTGGGCGCGATCTGCGAGCGCCGGGCGCTGGAGGGCGGCCCGCCGATCACCGCCACGATCTCGGTGGCCTTCGGCTGCCCGTTCGACGGCGAGGTCTCGGAAGATCAGGTCGTGACCATCGCCCGGGCCGCGGCCCTGTTCGGCGTGGCCGAGATCGCCATCGCCGACACCATCGGGGTCGCCGATCCCTGGACCGTCCGCCGGCGGGTGGAGGCCGTGCGCGAGGCCGCGCCCGACACCCGCCTGCGCCTGCATTTCCACGACACCCGCAACACCGGCCTGGCCAACGCCTATGCCGGGGTCGAGGCGGGGATCGACGTGCTGGACGCCTCGGTCGGCGGCCTGGGCGGCTGCCCGTTCGCCCCGAACGCCACCGGCAACATCGGCACAGAGGACCTGGTCTACATGCTGGAGCGCGGCGGCTACGAGACCGGCTACGACCTGGACGCCCTCATCCAGATCGGCCGCGACGTCAGCGAACGCCTGGGCAAGGCCCCCGCCTCGTCCCTGGGAAAGGCCGGCAAGTTCCCCGCCTGACGTCGCTACTTGTAGTGACAGGGCGAAGTTGACTCATCTCCTGGGTGATCTTCTAGTCCGCCGCGCCGCGACCGCCAGGAAAGGGGGCGCGATGAACGGGGGACCGCCATGACCACCACCATCACCTTCCACGACGACTTCCCGGCCGGCTGCCCGTCGGCGGCGGGCCCCTACCGCAACGGGGGCCTGGTGTTCACCAATTCGGTGGGCAACGGCTGGTGCAGCCCGTTCGTCAACGACTTCGTCGGCACCTACGGCTCGCCCAGCCAGCTGTTCGTCAGCCGCGACGACGGCGGGACCTTCGACTTCGCCTCGCTGCAGGTGTGCAACCCCAACACGGCGATCCCGCCGCAGGTCACGACCTTCGTCGGGACCCGCGCCGACGGCTCCACGGTCAGCGCCCAGTTCAGCACGCCGAACGGCGACACCACGCCCCAGACCTTCGCGCCGACGGGCTTCGACGACCTGACCAGCCTGGTGGTCAGCCTGGGCTTCGTGGCCTTCGACAATTTCGTCTTCGAGGGCGTGTCGGCCAAGACGGTGCTGTTCGACCAGGACTTCCCGCCCGGCTGCCCGTCGGCCTCGACCGCCTACGCCTCCCAGGGCCTGACCTTCACCAACTCGGCCGACAACACCTGGTGCAGCGGCTTCGTCAACGGCTTCGTCGGCAGCTACCAGGCGCCCTGCACGGTGAGCGTCGCGCCGGCCGCGGGCCAGACGTTCGACTTCCTCTCGCTGCAGGTCTGCAACCCCAATCCGGCCATCACCGCCCAGCCGGTCAACTTCACCGGGACGCGTCCGGACGGCTCGACGGTCAGCGCCACCTTCTCGACGCCGTCGAACAACACCGCGCCCCAGACCTTCGCGCCCGAGGGTTTCGGCGGCCTGGCCTCGCTGACGATCGCCCTGGGCTTCGTGGCCTTCGACAACTTCGTGTTCGCCGACTAGGCGGCGGCGCGGGCCTAGATCGGCCGCCCGGTGATCTTCCAGAGCAGCGGGCGGGTGATGCTCATCAGCAGGATGGCCGGGGCCAGGAGGACGGCGATCACGTAGCGTTGGACCGTGTCGGCCCGCTTGATGAAGTAGCGCGACAGGCCCACGCCCTTGTGGAACTCGACCTTCACCGGGTGCTCCAGGCTGGTGTGGCCCAGGTGGACCACCTGGGCCACCGGCTGGAACAGCACCTCGCCGCCGGACTGGCGCGCGCGCCAGCACAGGTCGATGTCCTCGACGTGCAGGAAGTAGCCCTCGTCGAAGCCGCCCAGCGCTTCGAAGTCCTGGCGGCGCAGGGCGAAGCAGGCGCCGGAGATGGTCGGCATCGGGACCGGCCCGTCGGGCGTGGGCTCGTGCTCGCGGTGAATCTCGAATTTCTGCAGGCCCGGGAACCGCGAGGTCAGGTGGCCGAAGCTGAGCAGGGTGGTGACCGGTGTCACCTCGCCCCGCCGGCCGCCGCGCTGTTCGGTGCCGTCGGTGTTCATCACCCGCGCCCCGACCACGGTCGGGACCGGCCGGTCCTCGAAGGCCGCGACCAGCGCCTCGACGCAGCCGTCCTGCAGGTTGGCGTCCGGATTGAGGAAGACGATGTATTCGCCCCGCGCGATCTCGGCGCCCATGTTGGCGCCGCGCGCGAAGCCGACATTGCCGTGGCCCTGCCGCAGCACGACGCGCGGCTCGGCCATGCCCAGCTTGCGCAGCCGCTCGGCCTCGTTCTCGGGCGAGCCGTTGTCGATGATGACGAACTCGTCGACCTGGGGCTCGTCCAGGACGTGCCGGATGCTGTCGACCAGCGCTTCTCCCGTCTTGTAGACGACCATAACGACCGAGATGCGCGGCCGGATCGGCCGCGCACCCGTAACGAAGGTCGAAGGAGAGGGAAGAATGCTGTTCATCAGGCCTGCGCCAACTCCGCGGGCGCCGCCGCCGTGCGAGCCCGGGCGAGGTCGGGCGGCGTCGCTTCCTCGGTCAACGCGCGGACGGCGTCTTCCAGCGACAGCACCCTCTGCCCTTCGCCGCCGAGGCGACGCAGGGCGACTTCTCCGTTCTCGGCTTCCTTACGCCCGACCACTGCGATCACCGGTACTTTCGCGAGGCTGTGTTCGCGAATCTTGTAGTTGATCTTCTCGTTCCTGAGGTCGACCTCTGCGCGAATGCCGGCCGAAGTCAACCGATCGGCCACGCGCTGGGCGTAGTCGTCGGCGTCCGACGTGATCGTGGCCACCACGACCTGGGTCGGCGCCAGCCACAGCGGCAGGGCGCCGGCGTAGTTCTCCAGCAGGATGCCGATGAAGCGCTCGAACGATCCCAGGATCGCGCGGTGCAGCATCACGGGCCGATGCTTGGCGCCGTCCTCGCCGATGTACTCGGCGCCCAGCCGCTCGGGCAGGACGTAGTCCAGCTGCAGCGTGCCGCAGGTCCATTCCCGACCGATGGCGTCCTGGACGATGAAGTCCAGCTTCGGCGCGTAGAAGGCGCCGTCGCCCTCGGCGATCACCGGCTCGACGCCGGCCAGGCGGGCGGCCTCGGCCAGCATGCCCTCGGCCTTGTCCCAGAACTCGTCAGAACCGGCCCGCAGCTCCGGACGCGTGGCCAGGGCGATGTACTTGGTCGTCATGCCCAGGTCGCCGTGGATCATCCGCGTCAGGCGGATGAAGCGCTCGGTCTCCTCGACGATCTGGTCCTCGCGGCAGAAGATGTGGGCGTCGTCCTGGGTGAAGGCGCGCACCCGCATCAGGCCGTGCAGGGCGCCCGACGGCTCGTAGCGGTGGCAGGCGCCGAACTCGGCCATGCGCATCGGCAGCTCGCGGTACGACCGCTGGCCGACGTTCCAGATCTGCACGTGGCCCGGGCAGTTCATCGGCTTCAGCGACAGGACCTCGCCCTCGACCGTCTCGCAGACGAACATGTTGGCGCGGTACTTGTCCCAGTGGCCGGACTTCTCCCAGAAGTTCTTGTCCAGCACCTGGGGCGTCTTGACCTCGATATAGCCGGCGCGGTCCAGCTGGCGGCGCATGTAGGCCTCCAGCGTCTGCCACAGCTTCCAGCCCTTGGGGTGCCAGAAGACCATGCCGCGGCCTTCTTCCTGCATGTGGAACAGACCCAGCGACTTGCCCAGCTTGCGGTGGTCGCGCTTCTCGGCCTCCTCGATGCGCGTCAGATAGGCTTCCAGGTCGGCTTCGCTGGCCCAGCTGGTGCCGTAGATGCGCTGCAGCTGGGCGTTGTTCTGGTCGCCGCGCCAGTAGGCGCCGGCCAGCTTGGTCAGCTTGAAGGCCTTGCCCACGTGCTTGGTCGACGGCAGGTGGGGGCCGCGGCAGAGGTCCTTCCAGTTCCCCTGGCGATAGACCGTGATCGTGTCCGTGGCCGGCAGGTCGCGGATGATCTGGGCCTTGTAGGCCTCGCCGATGTCGTCGAAGTGCTTGATGGCCTCGTTGCGGTCCCAGACCTCGCGCGTGATCTTCTCGTCGCGGTCGACGATCTCCTTCATGCGCTTCTCGATCACGGCCAGGTCGTCCAGGCTGAACGGCTCGTCGCGGGCGAAGTCGTAGTAGAAGCCGTCCTCGACGTTGGGGCCGATGGTCACCTGGGTGCCGGGGAACAGCTCCTGCACGGCCTCGGCCAGCACGTGGGCCGTGTCGTGGCGGATCGTGTCGAGCGCCTCGGGGGCCTCGCGCGTGATGATCTCGAACTTCTTGTCGCCGGCCAGCAGGTCGGGCGTGATCGGGCGGTCCAGGTCCAGCAGCTGGCCGTCGATCTTGATCAGCAGGGCCTTCTTCTCGAGCGATTTCGAGATCGAGGCGGCCACGTCGCGGCCGGTCGAACCGTCAGCGTACTGGCGGGCCGAGCCGTCGGGGAAAATCAGGTCGATCATTCTTCACAGTTCCACTTGCGCGGCGCGCGGGGCGGGGGCGGAGGGTCGTACCCGTGTCCGCCTAACGGATTGCAGCGGCAAATCCGTCCCACCGCGAGCCAGGACCCCTTCAGGGGCCCATGATCCTTGAGCGCCTGGGCCGCGTATTCCGAGCAGGTCGGCAGATACCGGCATTGGCGCCCGATGAAGGGCGACAGCGTCGTCTTGTAGGCCTTCAGGCCCAGATCGACGGTGCGTTCGTAGAGTGTCATGCCGGCGCTTTCGCGGACGGAGTCGGGACCTTATCGACTAGCGAAAAGACCCGATCAAGCGGCGCCGACGCGGCTAGTTCGGGTTTGGGCCCCGCCTGTGGCCTGGCGGACAGCTTCGACCGCGGCCTCGAACGCCAAAAGCGTCGAGGCGTGACGGGCGGGATAGTCCTTGACCGGCTCCAGCACGGCGAGCTCCGAAAATCGACCCGTGGGAGCGGGACCGTTCGACTTGAGCATAGCGCGCAAGGCGTCGCGGGCCAACTCGATCTCGGAAAGATCGGCCCCGATCACCTGGGCGCCGAGGATCGCCGCCGAGGCCTGGCCCAGGGCGCAGGCCGTCACGTCCTGGGCGAAGTCGGCGACCTTGCCGTCCGCCACCGTCACGTCGACGACGATCCGGCTGCCGCACAGCTTGGCCGTCTTCTCGGCGCTGGCGTCCGGCGCGGCCAGGCGTCCGGCCCGGGGCATGTTGGCCACCAGCCCCAGGATGCGGGCCGAATAGAGGTCGTCGATCATGCCGCTTATGTGGGGCTGCTCTGGCGTTCCGACCAGAGGGCCTCGGCCCGCGCCTTGACCGCCTCGCCCATGCGGGTGAAGGCCGCCTTCAGGCGACGCCGCTCGTCGCGGGGGACGAAGCGGACCAGCGGGCCCATGAACAGCTCGCCGTTCGAGAAGGTCGAGCCGACGTCGCTCATCTTCTCGATCTCGAGATAGCGGATCGCCGTGACGAAGCCCTTCAGCCGCTTGGTGCGCCAGTGCAGCTGCTCGTAGGGCACCCAGTCCTGGACCACCGCCTCGACCGCCACGGGCGCGCCGTTCTCGACGACGACCAGGTCGAACCGCAGGGGCGTGCCGATGCGCATCTCGCCCTCCATGCGCGGATGGACGGGGTTCCAGTCCTTCCACGAGGCGAAGTCGGAGACCACCTCCCAGACGATCTCGGCGGGGGCCTGCACCCCGGTTCGGAATTCTACGGCGCGTTGCATGGGCGTCGCTCTATCACTTTCACTCTGAGAAGCCCAAGCCGCTGGCCTTCTGGAAGACCGGCAGGTCGAGGGAGGGCGGGTCCTGTCCGGCCTGGCTGAGCAGGCCGTGGACCTGGCCGCGATGGTGGGTCTGATGGTTGAAGATATGGGTCAGGGCCGCCCACAGCGGCTGGGTCACGGTCGCGCCGTCGGCCTTGCGGGTCCAGCGGAAGACGCCGGCCAGCGCCTCGTCGGTCAGGCCGGCGACGTGGTCCGACAGGGCCGCGTCCTCGTGGGTCCGCGCCGCGCGCAGCGTGGTCAGGTCGTGGAAGACCACCGCGTCCAGGGCGTCCGGCGGCAGGGGCTCGCCCCGCAGCCGCGCCAGCCACATGCGGTCGGTGACGATCAGGTGGTTCAGCGCGCCGTGGATCGAGCCGAAGAACGCCCCGCGATCGGCCAGGTAGTCGGCCTCGTCCAGCAGGGCGCAGGCCGCGTGGATGCGGTGGTTGGCCCAGGCGTTGTAGCCGGCGAACATCTGGAAGTAGGCGCGCATTCACAAACCCCGCTCATCCGGGCAAACAGATTATGCCTGTAATCTGATCGCGAACCAAGCCGCCATCGTTCAGGTCGTGGTCGAGGCGGCTGGAATTTCAGTTGTCATCCCGGAAGCCTCGCGGAGGCTGTCCCGGACCCAGGGTACTGGGCAGTGCGGTGCGGTTCACCTGGGTTCCGGACAAGCGCTGCGCGCTTTCCGGGATGACAACGGATGAGATGGGCCGCAACCGCGGAAAGCCTAGTCCTTCATGCGCCAGGTCGCCCCGGCCGGACCGTCCATGACCACCACGCCCAGGCCGTCCAGCTCGGCGCGGATGGCGTCGGCGGCGGGCCAGTCCTTGGCGGCGCGGGCCTCGAACCGGCGCTTGAGCAGGTCCTCGACCTTGGCCTTCAGGTCGTCGTCGGCGTCGCCCTCGAACCAGGCGTCCGGATCGGCCTGCAGGAAGCCCAGCAGGCCGGCGGTGGCCAGCAGCCGGCCCTTGTTGGCCGCGATCGCCGCCTCGTCGCCGGCCGTCACCGCACGCTCGATGGCGCTGGACAGCTCGAAGAAGCCCGACACCGCCAGCGGGGTGTTCAGGTCGTCCGACAGGGCGGCCAGCACGTCGTCCGAGGGCTCGGACTCGCCGGCTTCGACCGTCTTGGCGCGGCGCAGGGCGCCGTACAGGCGGTCCAGCGCCTTCTTGCTCTGCTCGACCAGCTCCGGCGTCCAGTCCAGCGGCTGGCGGTAGTGGCCCGACAGCAGCGCCCAGCGGATCACCTCGCCCGGGGTGGTCTTCAGGAGCTCGTGCGGGATGATCACATTGCCCAGGCTCTTGGACATCTTCTCCCCGGACATATCCAGGAAGCCGTTGTGCAGCCAGTAGTTGGCCAGGACCGGCGCGCCGTGGGCGCAGCGGCTCTGGGCCAGCTCGTTCTCGTGGTGCGGGAAGGTCAGGTCGATGCCGCCGCCGTGGATGTCGATCGTCTTGCCCAGCTGCTTGTCGATCATGGCCGAGCACTCGATGTGCCAGCCCGGACGGCCCGCGCCCCAGGGGCTGTCCCACTCGGGCTCGTTCTCCTTGGACGGCTTCCACAGCACGAAGTCGGCGGGGTGGCGCTTGTAGGGCGCGACCTCGACGCGGGCGCCGGCGATCATGTCGTCCAGGTCGCGACCCGACAGCGCGCCGTAGTCGGCGAACGACTGGGTGTCGAACAGCACGTGGCCCTCGGCGGCGTAGGCCTTGCCGTTGTCGACCAGCCTGCCGATCATCTCGACGATCGGGCCCATGTGCTCGGTGGCCTTGGGCTCCAGGCTCGGGCGCAGGGCCAGCAGGGCGTCCGCGTCCTCGTGATAGGCGGCCAGGTAGCGGTCGGTGATGACCTTGATCGCCACGCCCTCGTCGAAGGCCTTCTTGTTGATCTTGTCGTCCACGTCCGTGACGTTGCGGGCATAGACCACCGCGTCGGCGCCGTAGACGTGGCGCAGCAGGCGGAACAGCACGTCGAACACCACCACCGGCCGGAAGTTGCCGATGTGGGCGTGGTTGTAGACCGTCGGCCCGCAGACATACATCGTCACCCGGCTGGGATCAGCGGGAACGAAGTCGCGCTTCTCGCGCGCCATGGTGTCGTGAAGCTTGATGGTCATGGGGAAGCAGCGGCCTGACGTCGCGGGAGTGTTGCGGGGATACGGATCGGCCCCATATAACGAGAGCACGCGCGCACGACCATTCTTAGTTGGTCCTAATGCGCGCGACGGGTGGCACGCGTAATTCCAGGACGAAAGGCGTCCTGGCGCAACTCAGCCCGTGGAAAGACCCTTCCCGCACATGGACGCACTGACCCGCGAGCGAACCCTGATCGGTCTCGATACTGACACCGGTCTTGATCTTGAACCCGCACAGCGCCCCACCCGAGACGAGGCCATGGCCGCCGTCCGGACCCTGCTGGCCTGGGCCGGCGACAACCCCGACCGCGAAGGCCTGCTCGACACGCCCCAGCGCGTGGTCGACGCCTACGGCGAGTGGTTCGCCGGCTATCACGGCGACCCGGCCACGGAGCTGTCGCGCACCTTCGAGGACGTGCAGGGCTATGACGACATGGTCATGCTGCGCGGCATCGACGTGCAGAGCCACTGCGAGCACCACATGGCGCCGTTCCTGGGCAAGGCCTGGGTGGCGTACATGCCGACCGGCAAGGTCGTGGGCCTGTCCAAGCTGGCGCGCCTGGTCGAGATCTTCGCCAAGCGTCTCCAGACCCAGGAGACCATGACCATGCAGATCGCCGACGCCATCGAGGACCACCTCAGCGCCGCCGGCGTGGCCGTGCTGATCGACGCCGAGCACCAGTGCATGTCGACGCGCGGCGTGCACCACCACGACGTCTCGACGATCACCACCCAGTTCCGCGGCGCGTTCAAGACCGACAAGGTCCTGCAGCAGCGCTTCATGGACCTGGTGACGCGGAAATAGTACGCCGCTCCGGCCGGGGACATGCGCTCGCGCGTGTCCCCATCAAGCCCAGACCGCGTTTGGGGACACGCCGCAAGGGCATGTCCCCGGCTGGGAGCCGGAGAGCGCTTACGATGTTGAAGACAGGGCTGGCGGCTCTGGCCGTCGCGATGATGGCGGGCACGACCATGGCGGAAACCCCGAAGGCTCCCTGGAACTCGGATATCCTTCCCCCGACGCTCGCCTGGCATGGCGCCAGCGAGAAGCTGGTCGCCAAGCCCTCCGATCCCTGGATCACGCCGTCCGAGCTGACCGGCCTGACGGCCTCGCCCAACTACGAAGAGACCCGCGCCTGGCTCGAGAAGCTGGCCGCCTCCTCGCCCCTGATCCGCATCGAGACCTTCGGCAAGTCGCCCGAGGGCCGCGACCTGCTGGTGCTGTACGTCTCCAAGGACGGCGACAGGTTCGATCCGAAGAAGCCCGTGCTGCTGGCCCAGGCCGGCATCCATCCCGGCGAGATCGACGGCAAGGACGCCGGCATGATGCTCCTTCGGGACATGGCGTTCCACGGCAAGGACGCGCTGCTGGACAAGGTGAACCTGGTCTTCGTGCCGATCTTCAGCGTTGACGGCCACGAGCGGGCCAGCCCCTACAGCCGTCCCAACCAGCGCGGCCCGGTGATCCAGGGCTGGCGCCACACGGCCCAGAACCTCAACCTGAACCGCGACTACGGCAAGCTGGACGCGCCCGAGATGCGGGCGATGATCGGCCTGATCAACACGGTCAAACCCGACCTCTACATGGACATCCACGTCACCGACGGCGAGGACTACCAGTACGACGTCACCTATGGCTGGGCCGGCTATCTGGGCGACTTCGCGCGCTCCAAGGCCACCAGCACCTGGCTGGACAACACCTACCTGCCGGCCACCCAGGCCGGGCTGAAGGCGGCGGGGCACGTGCCCGGCCAGCTGGTCTTCGCCCTGGACGACCGCGACCCGAAGAAGGGCCTGGGCTCCTCGCCGGCCTCGCTGCGCTATTCCAACGGCTATGGCGACGCGGTGGGCATGGCCACGGTGCTGGTCGAGAACCACTCCCTCAAGCCCTATCGCCAGCGGGTGCTGGGCGCCTATGTACTGCTGGAAGAGAGCCTGAAGGTCCTGGCCAGGGACGGCGCGGCCCTGCGCGCCGCCGAGACGGCCGACCGCGCCCAGCGCCCGACCGTGGTCGAGGCCAATTTCGGGACCGGCTTCGGCAAGGGCGGCGGCGACAAGCCGCTGCGCACCGTGTCGTTCCTGGGCGTGCAGTACGAGACCTACGACTCCCCCGCCACGGGCGGCAAGGAGGTGCGCTGGCTGGGCAAGCCCGATCCCAAGCCCTGGTCCCTGCCGCTGTTCGCCGCCGAGCCGTCGCTTCAGCTGACTCCGCCCAAGGCCTACTGGATCTCGTCGGCCAAGCCCGACGTGATCGAGCGCCTGCGCGTCCACGGCGTCCAGATGGAGACCCTGGCGGCGCCGAAGACCATGTCGGTCGACATGATCCGCTTCACCGCCCCCAAGATCGCGCCCCGCGCCAGCGAAGGCCATGTCGAGATCGACGCCGGCCCGGTCACCCACGAGACCCGCTCGGTCACCTGGCCCGCCGGCTCGGTCCGCGTCAGCACCGATCAGCCGCTGGGCGAACTGGTCACCCTGCTGCTGGAGCCGGAAAGCGACGAGAGCTTCTTCGCCTGGGGCATGTTCCCCGAGGTGCTGCAGCGGGTGGAATATATCGAGGGCTACGCCCTGGCCCCGCTGGCCGAGAAGATGCTGGCCGCCGATCCCAAGCTGAAGGCCGAGTTCGAGGCCAAGCTGGCCGCCGACCCCAAGTTCGCCGCCGATCCCGACGCGCGCCTGGGCTGGTTCTATGCGCGCACGCCCTACTACGACGACCACTACAAGCTCTACCCGATCGGGCGGGAGCTTTAGGCGTGGGTCGCCGGTTCACGCGCCTGGCCATCGTCGCGGCGGCCTTGGCGTCGATGGGCTGCAACTCCGCGCGCGCAGCCGGCCCGAAGGGCTTCCCTCTGGAGTATAGCGGCGAGACCCGGTTCTCCTGGCGCTATCCGAAAGCCGAGGGCGACGCCCTTACGGTGAACGAGGACGTTCGCCGGCGGGGCGGAGTCGACTGGGAACAGTTGTCGCTCGTCTGCCAGCCCGACGGCGCGCTGAGGGTCGAGGTGCGGCGCATGTTGCTGTCGTCGGACGTGCCGCTGATGATCGATGCGGCCGACTACACCCGATTGGCCGTGTCGTCGGGGACGTTCCGCCTCGAGACGACGCTGACGCCGCGCGGCAACGGTTTCGAACGCTGGTCGCATGGCGTCTTCCCGGGCGGAGCCCGGTCCGTGTCGCAGCTCCTGTCCGGACCGCCGCTGGTCTTCACCGGCGTGAACCGCAAGCCGCGCGCGGCGCGCACGGCGCGCGACGAGGATCTTGTCGAGACCTTCCCCGCCCCCGATTGGAACCGGACCGCGGCCTTCCGCGCGGGCTGCGCCAAGGTTTCCCCCGCTCGGGACGCCCGGTAGCGCCCGTTCAACCCAGTCGCCTCCCCGACGAGCCATCTTGCCAGCTTGGCCGAACGCTGAGCCTTATTCGGCGACATTCGATCCCGTTTCACGAGTACCCCGATGGACACCATCGCTTCCGGACACGCCGCCGCCCTCTGGGTGGGGCTGCACGTCCTGCTCCTGCTGACCCTGTCGCTGCTGGTCGTGCGCCTGCGGCAGAAGCACAAGGTCGCCCTGGGCGACGAGGGCATCCCCGAGCTGGCCCGCGCCATCCGCGCCTTCGGCAACGCCAGCGAGTACATCCCCGTCGGCCTGGCGGCGATCATCGTCCTGGCCCTGGTCGGCGCCCCGCCGCTGGCGATCCACGTGGTCGGCCTGGTGCTGTTCGCCGGCCGCCTGATCCACGCCGTGGGCCTGTCCAACAGCGGCGGCGCCTCGATCCCGCGCGCCCTGGGCATGATCTGCACCTGGGTGGCCTACATCTTCGGCGCGGTGGCCCTGCTGTTCTACGCGATTGGCTAGGCGGTTTTCGCGCGAAGTGGACCTCTACCCGCGCTGAGAAAGCGCGCAGGGATGTCTCGAGCCCACACCCTGGAGGTCGAGGATCCCAGATGCGCGCCTTCCGCCCCCTCCGCGCGAGCCCGTTGCTGCTGGGCCTGGCGCTTGTCCTGATCCCCGCCGCCGGGTTCGCCCAGATCGCGCCCCCCGCCGTGGCCGCGCCGGCGCCGCGCCCCGACGGCCAGCACGATTTCGACTTCGAGTTCGGCGACTGGACCACCCATATCCGGCGCCTGGAGCATCCCCTGACCGGCTCGACAAGTTGGGGCGAGTACGACGGCAGCTCGATCGTCCGGAAGGTCTGGGGCGGCCAGGCCAATCTCGGCGAGATCGACGTCAGCGGCCCGGCCGGCCGCATCCAGGGCCTGAGCCTGCGGCTCTACGATCCGGCGACCCGCCAGTGGTCCATCCGCTTCGCCAACGGCCGGGACGGCGACCTGGGCGCGCCGATGATCGGCGGCTTCCGGAACGGCCGCGGCGAGTTCTACGACCAGGAGACCCTGGGCGGCCGGTCGATCTTCGTCCGCTTCATCTTCTCCGGCGTGACCGACAGGACCTTCGCCCTGGAGCAGGCGTTCTCGGCCGACGGCGGCAAGACGTGGGAAGCGAACTGGATCGCGACGTTCGAAAGGGTCCGGTCGGCGGCCTGATCCTGGGTCGCGGGCGGCGTCGGTCAAACCCGCCTTGCCCCGGCCCTCCCCCCTCGTCCATAAGACCGCATGGACGAAAACCTGTTGCATGACGTGCTCACCGCCGCGCGGACCGCCGGCGCCGACGCCGCCGAGGCCGTGTTCGCGCAGCGCCAATCCCTTTCCGTCAGCGTCCGCCTGGGCGAACTGGAGGAGGTCGAGCGCGAGGAGTCCCGCGACATCGGCCTGCGCGTCTTCGTCGGCCGGCAGAGCGCGACGGTGTCGGGCTCGGACATCTCGGCCGAGGGCCGCGCCAAGCTGATCGACCGGGCCGTGGCCATGGCCCGCCTGGCGCCGGAAGACCCCTACGCCGCCCTGGCGCCCGCCGACCGCCTGGCCCGCGCGCCGTTCCGCGACCTGGACCTCTTCGACCCGACCGAGCCCTCGGCCGAGACCCTGGAGGCCCAGGCCCGCGAGGCCGAGGCCGCCGCCCGCGCCGTCGAAGGCGTGACCAATTCCGACGGCGGCTCGTCGTCGTGGAGCGCCTCGACCTGGCGGCTGGTCACCAGCGAGGGCTTCTCCGGCCCGCACCAGGCCAGCGGCTTCGGCGTCTCGGCCTCGGCCATCGCCGGCGAGGGCGCGGGCATGGAGCGCGGCGGCGAGGGCCGTTCCACCCGCCACGCCGCCGACCTGCCCAGCCCGACCAGCATCGGCGCCAAGGCCGGCGAGCTGGCGGTCGCCAAGCTGAACCCGCGCAAGCTGGACTCGACCACCGCCCCGGTGATCTTCGAGAACCGCCTGGCCATGTCGCTGCTCAGCCCGCTGATCGGCGCGATCTCGGGCCCGTCGATCGCCCGCGGCACGTCGTTCCTGAAGGACAAGCTGGGCCAGCAGATCTTCGCCAAGGGCGTGAACCTGCTGGACGACCCGTTCCGCCTGCGCGGCCTGGGCTCGGCTCCGTTCGACGACGAGGGCGTGGCCTGCGAGGCCCGCGCCCTGATCGACGACGGCGTGCTGACCACCTGGCTGCTGAACATCAGCTCGGCCAAGCAGTTGGGCCTGGAAAGCACCGGCCACGCCTCGCGCGGCCTGGCCGGCCCCTCGGGCGTCTCGACCCATAACCTGACGCTGCAGCCGGGCGACAAGGACCTGGCCGGGCTGATGGCCGACGCCGGGACCGGCCTGCTGGTGACCTCGATGTTCGGCCCCTCGCTGAACGGCAACACCGGCGACTGGTCGGTGGGCTGCTCGGGCTTCTGGTTCGAGAACGGCGTCTCGACCGGCCCCGTCACCGAGATCACCGTGGCCGGCAGCCTGATCGACATCTACGCCCGCCTGGTCCCCGGCTCGGACCTGGAGCTCCGCGGGGCCAGCAACAGCCCGTCCCTGCTGGTGGACGCCCTGGCGATCGCCGGAAAATGACCGCGGACCTGGATCTGATCCTCGCCGCCGCGCGCGACGCCGGAGCCCTGGCGCTCTCGGCCCGCGCGCAGGGCCTGAAGGTCTGGTCCAAGGACGGCGGCTCGCCGGTCACCGACGCCGACCTGGCGGTGGACGCCCTGCTGAAGAAGACCCTGGGCGAGGCCCGTCCGGACTACGGCTGGCTGTCGGAGGAGACGGTCGACGCTCCCGCTCGACTTGCGACGCCGCGCCAGTTCGTGGTCGACCCGATCGACGGCACCCAGGCCTTCATGAAGGACAAGCCCTGGTTCGCCGTGTCGATCGCCGTGGTCGAGGCCGGCCGCCCGGTCGCCGGCGTGGTCCACGCCCCGGCGCTGGACGAGACCTATGTCGCCACCCTGGGCGGCGGGGCCTTCCTGAACGGCGCGGCGATCAGCCCCAGCGACACCGACGACCTCGAGGACGCCGCCATGCTGGGCGACGCCAAGATGTTCGTGCATCCGGCCTGGCGCGAGCCGTGGCCGCCGATGCGGGTCGAAAGCCGCAACTCGATCGCCTATCGCCTGTGCCTGGTGGCCGCCGGAGCCTTCGACGCCGCCGTCGCCCTGTCGCCCAAGAACGAGTGGGACCTGGCCGCCGCCGACCTGATCTGCGCCGAGGCCGGCGCCCTGCTGACCGACCACAAGGGCCGCGCCTTCACCTACAATCGGGCAAATCCGCTGCTTCCGAGCGTCGTTTGCGCCAATCGCGCGCTTCACCCGTTGATCCTGTCGCGCGTCGGGCATATCGACCTGCCGCAACGATAACTTCCGCGCAGGAAATTCCACGCCATGAGCGACAAGCAGCTTCTTCACCTCGTGATCGGCGGTGAACTGAAGAACGTTTCCGATATCGAGTTCCGCGACCTCAGCCAGGTCGAGTTCGTCGGCGCCTACGCCAACTACGCCGACGCCCACGCCGCCTGGAAGGCCAAGGCCCAGGCCACGGTCGACAACGCCCACGCGCGGTACTTCATCATCCACGCCCACAAGCTGCTGGATCCGAGCCTGGATTGATCACGGATGTTGGGGGGCGAACACTTGCCCCCTACGGACCGCTTCGCGGTCGTCTTCCCCCGGAGGGGGAAGAGCCTCGCGCCTTAGGCTCCGCCCCCTAAGGGGGCGGACAGGCGGCGAAGCCGCCAGGTGGGGGCAAGTGGGCGAGCCCCCCCTACTCCCGCCGCAGAATCCCCTCCGTCACGATCCCGCCGATCATCCCGGCCCGGAAGTCGGCCTTGATCTTGACGGGGTCGTAGTCGGGGCTCTCCACCCACTGGGTGAAGGTCAGGCCCTTGGGGGCGGCGTCCTTCAGGTAGCGCTCGAAGGTGTAGTCCAGCACGCCGGTCTTGCCCTGCTTGATGTGCAGGTACTTGAACGACAGCTGCTCCATCGCCTCCTCGATCGGCAGGCCCAGGCGGTAGTGGCAGTAGAGCACGCTCATGATGCCCGCCCGGTCCGCGCCGGACTTGCAGTGCATCAGGGCCGGATATTCGATGCTCTCGAACAGGTCGCGCGCGCCCAGCACCCGCTCCTTGATCGGCACCTCGCGCGAGGTGATCACGAAGTCGACCATCTTCAGGCCGACCTTCTCGCAGGCGTACTTCTCCAGGGCGTAGAAGCTGCCGTCGAACCCGCCGCGCAGGTTGATGATCGTCTTGACGCCCTTCTTCTTCCACTCGGCCAGCTGGTGCGGCCACGGCTGGTTGGTGCGGACCAGCTCGGGGCTGATCCAGTGGTCGTTCTTGAAGCCCAGGCGCAGATAGGCGTGATCGTGCCAGAGGTACGAGAGGTAGGTCTTGAAACGTCCCCAGCGGGTGGTCGTGTCGTAGCCGGGCAAGACGGATATCCTTCGTGGAAAGCGCGCTAGATAGGCGCCACAGCCCTGTAATGCAAAAGCCACAGCGCCGCACCCCCGCCGCAATGACAAGCCACAGGGCGTTGACACCCAACGCGCGAAATCCGACCCCTGCCGCATGACCGACCCCGCCGCGCCTCCGCTCACCAACCGCGTCCTGGCCGCGCGGATCTGGCGCGACTACCTCCAGCCCCGCTGGAAGGGACTGACCGTATCGATCGTCAGCGCCGCGATCATCGCGGCCCTGAGCGCGGCCCTGACCAAGATCATCCAGCCGGCGATCGACCAGCTGATCACCCATCCCCAGGCCGGGGCCCTGCTGCGCATCCCCCTGCTGATCGCCGCCCTGGCCGGGGCCCGCGCCCTGTTCCAGGTGGCCCAAGCCACCGCCATCAACCGGATCGGCAACGGCGTGGTCGGCGACGTGCAGGTGCGGCTGTTCGGCAAGCTGGTGCGCTCGGACCTGGCCCGCCTGCGCGGCGCCCACTCCGGCTCCTACGTCTCGTCGGTGCTCTATGACGCCACCCTGATCCGCGAGGCCGCGACCAGCGGCGTGGTCAACTACACCCGCGAGTTCCTGACGGTGATCGGCGCCCTGGTGGTGATGTTCCAGCTGGACCCGATCCTGGCGACCGGCGTGCTGGTCATCGCCCCGCTGTCCAGCCTGATCATCCGCCGGTTCTCGAAGAAGACCACCAAGGCCGCCAAGGGGGCCATGGGCGAGACCTCCAACCTGTCGACCGCGATCATGGAAAGCCTGGACGGCATCAAGATCGTCAAGATGGAGAACCGCGAGGCCTATGAGGAGGCCCGCGTCGCCACCGTGGTGGAGCGCCGCCAGCGCCACCTGATCAAGGGCAGCAACGCCAAGGCCATGGCCGCGCCCTCCACCGAGCTGTTCACCACCCTGATCATCGCCGCCGTCTTCGTCTACGCCGGCTGGCGGGCGACCAGCGGGGCGGGCGTGCTGGGCGGGACCCTGACGGCCGGCGCCTTCTTCGCCTTCCTCAGCGCCCTGATCATGGCCGCCCAGTCGCTGCGCCAGGTGGCCAACCTGCAGACGGTGTTCACCGAGGGCTTCACCGCCGCCCGCCGGCTGTTCGCGGCCCTGGACGTCGAGCCGACGATCACCGATCCCGCCGACGCCAAGGCCCTGCCGGCCGGCGACGCCGCCATCGCCCTGGACCATGTCGACTTCGCCTACGGCGCCGACGCCCCGGCCCTGTCGGACGTCAGCCTGACCGCCCACCGCGGCGAGACGGTCGCCCTGGTCGGCCCCTCGGGCGGCGGCAAGAGCTCGATCCTCAACCTGATCCCGCGCTTCTACGACGTGACCGGCGGGGCGGTGACCATCGACGGCCACGACGTGCGGTCGGTGACCCTGGCGTCCCTGCGCGACCGCATCGCCCTGGTCACCCAGGAGCCGTTCCTGTTCGACGACACCATCCGCGCCAACATCGCCTACGCCCGGCCCTCGGCGGCCGAGGACGAGATCGAGGCCGCGGCCCGCCAGGCGGCGGCGCACGAGTTCATCGGCGACCTGCCCCTGGGCTACGACACCATCGTCGGCGAGGCCGGGACGCGGCTGTCGGGCGGCCAGCGCCAGCGCATCGCCATCGCCCGCGCCTTCCTCAAGGACGCCCCGATCCTGCTGCTGGACGAGGCCACCAGCGCGCTGGACACCGAGAGCGAGGCCCAGGTCCAGGCGGCGCTGGAGCGGCTGATGGCCGGCCGCACCACCATCCTGATCGCCCACCGCCTGTCGACCGTGAAGGGCGCCGACCGCATCTACGTGATCGACCGGGGTCGGGTGGTCGAGACCGGGACCCACGGCTCGCTGGTGCGCCAGAAGGGCCTCTACGCCCGCCTGGCCAAGGCCCAGGACCTGGACCACGTCCCCGCCGCCCCTGCTGAAGATCGGGGAGCCGCCGAATGAGGCCCCTGCGTTGGCCGCTGGTGATCCAGGTCGTGTCGTCGATCTTCGCCGGCTATTCCAAGCTGGTGTTCCACACCTTACGCATGACCCGCGAGGGCCAGGAGCACGCCGAGGCGGTGTGGGCGCAAGGCCGCGAGACCGGGACCGGGGCCATCCTGTGCTTCTGGCACGCGCGCATCCCGATGTCGCCGCTGACCTGGCCGCAGAGCCCCGACCGCCAGGACATGCGGGCCCTGATCTCGCGCTCGGCCGACGGCGAGTTCATCGCCCAGACGGTCGAGAAGCTGGGCTTCCCCGCCATCCGCGGCTCGTCGACCAAGAAGTCCGACCCGGCCAAGAACAAGCACGGCGAGCAGGCCTTCCGCGACATGATCAAGTGGGTCAAGGACGGCGGCGGCATCGCCATCACCCCCGACGGCCCGCGCGGCCCCGCCGAGCGGATGGAGAAGGGCACCCCGTCCCTCGCCCGCGTGACCGGCGCCCCGGTGATCTTCGTCGGCCTGGCCGCCAAGCCCTGCATCCGCCTGGGCTCGTGGGACCGCACCGTGATCCCCCTGCCCTTCGCCAAGGCCGCCATGGTCTGGAGCGCGCCGACGGGCGCGGGGCGTGGGGATGATCCGGATGCGCTGGTGGACAGCTGGGCGGCGCAGTTGTCGGCCGTGACGCGGCGGGCGGAGGCGTTGGTGGGGTTGGAGCCGGATAAGGTCTAGGCTTCGGCGGCGAACACTTGCCCCCTACGGACCGCTTCGCGGTCGTCTTCCCCCACAGGGGGAAGAGCGCTCCGCCCCCTACGGGGGCGGACAGACCGCGAAGCGGTCAGGTGGGGGCAAGTGGGTGCGCCTCGGGGCATGACGGTTGAAAGGCCCGCCCCTTGGTGGGATGTAGACCCCATGCTGAACGCTCACGATCACAAGCACGATCATCACGGTCATGATCACCACGATCACGCCCACGACCACCATGATCACGATCATGATCACGGCCATTCCCACGACCACGGCCATCACCACCACGGCCCTGGCGGCCACCACCACGCGCCCAAGGACTTCGGCAAGGCCTTCGCGATCGGGGCGGCGCTGAACATCGGTTTCGTGCTGGCCGAGACCGTCGCCGGCCTGATGACCCACTCGCTGGCCCTGCTGGCCGACGCCGGTCACAACCTGTCGGACGTGCTGGGCCTGTTCATGGCCTGGGGCGCGGTGATCCTGGCCAAGAAGGCGCCGGGCGGGCGCCACACCTACGGCCTGCGCAAGGGCACGATCCTGGCCTCGCTGACCAACGCCGTCTTCCTGCTGGTGGCCGTCGGGGCCATCGCCTGGGAGGCCGCCCGCCGCTTCGCCCATCCCCAGCCCATCGAGGCCGGCCCGGTGATGATCGTCGCGGGCATCGGCATCGTCATCAACACCGCCACGGCCCTGATGTTCATGAAGGGCTCCGAGCACGACCTGAACATCCGCGGGGCCTTCCTGCACATGGCCGCCGACGCCGCGATCTCGGCCGGGGTCGTCGTGGCCGCCGCCGCCATGTGGGCCACTGGCTGGCTGTGGCTGGACCCGGTGGTCAGCTTGGGCATCGTGCTGGTCATCGTGCTGGGCACCTGGGGCCTGCTGCGCGACAGCCTGGACCTGGCCCTCGACGCCGCCCCGCGCGGCATCGACCCCAAGGCGGTCAAGGCCTGGCTGGCCGAGCGCCCCGGCGTGACCGAGGTCCACGACCTGCACATCTGGGCCATGAGCACCACCGAGACGGCCATGACCGCCCACCTGGTGCGCCCCGAGAACCCCGACAACGACCGGTTCCTGCATGACATCTGCGGCGAGATGTCCAAGCGGTTCAAGATCGGCCACGTCACCATCCAGGTGGAGTCGGGCGGCGTGGCCACCTGCCACCTGGCCGGCGCGGACGCGGTGTGAGCCTTCCCCTGTCCCTGGCGCTGTACCGCGCGGCGACGACCGCGCTGGAGCCGTTCGCGCCCCTGCTGCTGGACCGCCGCGCCAAGGCCGGCAAGGAGGACCGCGCCCGCCTGCACGAGCGCCTGGGCCGCCCCGTCGCCGCGCGTCCCGACGGGCGGCTGGTCTGGCTGCACGGGGCCAGCGTCGGCGAGAGCCTGTCGATCCTGCCCCTGGTCGAGCGCCTGCGGACCGAGCGGCCGGACGTCGCCGTTCTGGTCACCTCGGGCACCGTCACCTCGGCGCAGCTCCTGGCCCGCCGGCTGCCGGAGGGCGCGGTGCACCAGTTCCTGCCGCTCGACACGCCCGGCGGCGCCCGGCGGTTCCTGGACCACTGGCGGCCGGACCTGGCGGTGTTCGTCGAGAGCGAGCTGTGGCCCAACCTGCTGCTGACCGCCAAGGCGCGCGGGGTCAAGCTGGCCCTGGTCTCGGCCAAGCTGTCGGACAAGAGCTACGCCGGCTGGCAGGCCCGCCCTTTCGCGGCCTGGGAGCTGTTCAGCGGCTTCGACCTGATCCTGGCCCAGGACGGCCGCGCCGCCGAGCGGCTGAGCAACCTGGGCGGCACGGTGGCCGGCGAGGCCGACCTGAAGTTCGGCTCGGACGCGCTGCCGGTCGACGCGGCGGCCCTGGCCAGCCTGCGCGTGCGCCTGGGCGACCGGCCGCTGCTGCTGGCCGCCAGCACCCATCCGGGCGAGGACGAGATCGTGCTGGAGGCCTGGCGCGCCCTGCCGGACCGCCCACGCCTGGTGATCGTCCCCCGCCATCCCGACCGCGGCCCCGTCGTCGCCGACCTGTCCCTGACGACCGGCGCCACGGTGGCCCTGCGCAGCCGCGAGCCCGACGACAGCGCCGACGTCATCGTCGCCGACACCCTGGGGGAGCTGGGCCTGTGGTACCGCCTGGCCGACCTGGCCCTGGTGGCCGGCAGCCTGGTGGCCGGGATCGGCGGCCACAACCCTCTGGAGCCGGCGCGGGTGGACTGCCCGATCGTCTCCGGCCCCCATGTCGAGAACTGGCTGACCGCCTATGCCGACCTGCGCGACGCCGACGGCGTGGCCTTCGCCGACGCCTCGGTGCTGGGCGCCCGCCTGGCCGACCTGCTGGCCGGGCCGGAAATCCTGAAGCTGCAGGCCGGCCGCGCCCAGGCCTTCGTCGCCCGCCGCGACGCCGAGGCCCGGGCCGGCCTGGACCGGATCGTCGCCCTGCTGGACGCGGACTCCCCCTTGGAGACTGGGGCATGAAGCTGGCCACGCCCCGCTGGTGGTACCGCCGCGACGGCGCGCCCAGCCCCGTCACCCGCGCCCTGCTGACGCCGCTGTCGTGGATTTGGGCCGCCCAGACCGCCCGCCGCATCGCCCGCACCCAGCCGCGCGGCGCCGACTGCGCGGTGATCTGCGTGGGCAACTTCACGGTCGGCGGGGTGGGCAAGACGCCGATCGTCCGCGAGCTGCTGCTGACCCTGACCCAGCGCGGCCGCCGGGCCCACGGCCTGTCGCGCGGCTACGGCGGACGGCTGAAGGGGCCGGTGCGGGTCGATCCCGGCCGCCACGGCGCCAAGGACGTCGGCGACGAGCCGCTGATGCTGGCCCAGGACTTCCCGATGTGGGTGTCGCGCGACCGCGTGCTGGGCGCGCGCAAGGCCGCCGCCAACGGCGCCGAGGTGGTGGTCATGGACGACGGCCACCAGAACCCCGACCTGCGCAAGACCCTGTCCCTGGTGGTGGTCGACGGCGAGACCCGCGACGACGAATGGCCGTTCGGCGACGGCAAGGTGTTCCCGGCCGGTCCGATGCGCGAACCGCTGGCCGTCAGCCTGGCCCGCACCGACGCGGTGATCGTGCTGCTGCCCGACGACCTGCCGGAGGCCGATCCCCAGCTGCTGGCCCTGTTCGGCGACACCCCGGTGCTGATCGCCCGGCTGGAGCCCGCCGTCCCGCCGCCCAAGGGCCGCCAGGTCGGCTTCGCCGGCATCGGCAAGCCCTGGAAGGTCGAGCGCGCCCTGAAGGCCGCCGGCTGCCACCTGGTGGACTTCGCCCCCTATCCCGACCACGGCGACTATGACGAGGCGACGCTGCAGTTCCTGGCCGACCGCGCGGCGACCTACAGCGCCGGGCTGGTCACGACCGAAAAGGACTGGGTGCGGCTGCCGCAGGAATGGCGGGACAAGGTGACGCCTTGGCCGGTCCGGGCGCGGTTCGAGGACGAGGGGGCGTTGGCCAAATTGCTGGAGTCAGCGGGGCTCTAGTCACTTGCCTCCACCTGGCGGCTATGCCGCCTGTCCGCCCCCGCAGGGGGCGGAGCCTCGCGCTCTTCCCCCTCAGGGGGAAGACGACCGCGTAGCGGTCCGTAGGGGGCAAGTATTGGCCGCCTAGGCGCCAGCCTTTCTAGCGAACTCCCACGCGCCCCTGGCAAGAACGGGCACCCGGGCCTCCATGATCTCGGCATGCGCGCTGGCGGCGGTCCCGTCCCGCACCCGGCCCACGATGCCCTGGCAGATGCCCGCCAGGCGGAACAGGTTGTAGCTGAAGTACCAGTCCAGGTTCGGCAGGCCGTCGCGGCCGGTCAGCTTGCAGTACTGGGCCACGGCCTCGTCGATGGTGGGCACGCCGTAGGCCTTCAGGTCCTTGATCTCGGCCAGGCCGCCGCGCTGGTCGGACGGCATCACCCAGTTCATCAGGAAGTAGCTGAAGTCGGCCAGCGGGTTGCCCAGGGTCGACAGCTCCCAGTCCAGCACCGCCACCACCTTCGGCTCGGTGGCGTGCAGGATCATGTTGTCCAGCCGATAGTCGCCATGGACGATCGAGGTCATGTCGTCGGGCGGGCAGCTCTTGGGCAGCCACTCCATCAGCCGGTCCATGTCCTCCAGCTGGCGGGTCTCGGACGCCTTGTACTGCTTGGTCCAGCGGTCGATCTGGCGGGCGAAGTAGTTGCCCGGCTTGCCGTAGTCGGCCAGGCCCACGGCGGCGTAGTCGACATTGTGCAGGGCCGCCAGGGTGGCGATCTCGGCCTCGTAGATCGCTCGGCGCTCGGCCGGCTGGTAGTCGGGCAGGGTCCCGTCCCACAGGATCCGGCCCTCCACATTGTCCATCACGTAGAAGATCGTGCCGATCACCTCCTCGTCCAGGCACAGGGCGTAGGCCCTGGCGACGGGGAAGTTCACCTTGTTGAGGCTGGAGATCACCTTGAACTCGCGGTCCACCGCGTGGGCGCTGGGCAGCAGCTTGCCCGGCGGCTTGCGGCGCAGGACGTACTTCCTGGCCGGGGTGACCAGCTGGTAGGTCGGGTTCGACTGGCCGCCCTTGAACTGGCGCACCTCCAGCGGGCCGGCATAGCCCTCGACATGAGCCTCCAGCCAGGCCGCCAGCTTGACCTCGTCGATCGCGTGGCGCGGGTCGACGGGCTTGGTCCCGGAGTTCAGGTCCTGGGCGGACTGTTCGGCGGCGGCCATGCGCTTTCTCCCCAACGCTTGTTTGAAAGCGACATTAGAGCGTGCGGACGGCGACGCAACCCTCTCGGCGTCCCGCCCAAAGCCGAGTACAAGAGCCGGGTCGAAAAAGGGCCATGGACCGGAAGAGGTAAGCCCGGTCGCTCCGAACTTCGGGGAACCTGTACCCACGCCTCACGGCAGGGACCCACGGCGAGACGACGGCGCGATCACGCGCCGCCGGCTCGGCGTGCGTGGTCCTGGTCAATCCCGATCGAACCTCCGTGCGCCGCGCCTCAACCGAAGGAGAGCGCCATGCGCCTGAACCATATCGACCTGCCCGTGCCCGACGTCGCCGCGACGCGGGACTTCTTCCAGACCTGGCTGGGCTTCACCCACGAGCGGACCCTGGGCCAGGACGGCCTGTCCATCCTGCGCGATCCCGCCGGCCTGGTGCTGGTGCTCAGCCGCCTGCGCCGCGACGGGGCCCAGACCTGGCCGATCCCGTTCCACATCGGCTTCCATCTGGACAGCCGGGCGGCGGTGTCCGACCTCCAGGCCCGCATGGCGGCCGGCGGCCTGGCCGTCGAACCGCCGACGATGCAGCACGGGGCCTTCGTCTTCTACCTGACCGCGCCGGGCGACATCCTGGTGGAGGTGGCGCACCGGGGGTAACCCCCTCACTGTTGTCATCCCGGAAGCCTCGTAGAGGCTGTCCGGGACCCAGGGGACTGGGCGAAGGCCTTGCGGTTCACCTGGGTCCCGGACAAGCGCTACGCGCTTTCCGGGATGACAACGGATTATTGCCTCAGCCGTGCTGGCTCAGCGCCCGCCAGCCGATGTCGTTGCGATAGAACCCGCCTTCCAGCGAGATCGTGCCCAGGGCCGCATAGGCCACGTCGCGGGCCTCGTGCAGGGTCGCGCCCAGGGCGCAGACGTTCAGCACCCGGCCGCCCGAAGCCACCAGACGGCCCTCGGCGTCGCGGGCCGTGCCGGCGTGGAAGATCTCGGCCTCGTGGCCGTAGTCGGACTCCGCGCCCTGGATGACGCCGCCGGTGACCGGCTTGTCGGGATAGCCCTGCGCCGCCAGCACCACGCAGATCGCCGCCTCGTCGCGCCAGACCGGGGCCGGAGCCGAGGCCAGGTCGCCCTTGGCCGCCGCCAGCAGGACCGGGACGATGTCGCTCTCCAGCCGCAGCATCAGGGTCTGGCATTCGGGGTCGCCGAAGCGGGCGTTGTACTCGACCAGCTTGGGCCCCTGCGACGTCAGCATCAGGCCGGCATAGAGCACGCCCACGTAGGGCGAGCCCTCGGCGGCCATGCCCTCGACGGTGGGGACGATCAGCTCGCGCCAGGCCTGGTCGACCAGGGCCTGGGTCAGGACGGGCGGCGGCGAATAGGTGCCCATGCCGCCGGTGTTGGGGCCCTCGTCGCCGTCATAGGCGCGCTTGTGGTCCTGGGCCGCGCCGAAGAACACCGCCGTCTTGCCGTCGCAGATCGCGAACAGCGAGGCCTCCTCGCCGTGCATGAACTCCTCGATCACCACCCGGGCGCCGGCCGAGCCGAAGCGGCCGCCCAGCATGTCCAGTACGGCGGCGTCGGCCTCGTCGCGCGTGGCGGCGATCACCACGCCCTTGCCCGCCGCCAGGCCGTCGGCCTTGATCACGAACGGGGCGGTCAGGGTGTCGAGGAAGGTCCCGGCCGAGGCGGCGTCGGTGAACACGCCGTAGGCCGCCGTCGGCAGGTCGTGGCGCTTGCAGAAATCCTTGGTGAAGGCCTTGGAGGTCTCCAACTGGGCGGCCTTCCGGCTGCCGCCGAAGCAGGGGATCCCGGCCTTGGCCAGTTCGTCGGCCAGGCCGACCTCCAGCGCCGATTCCGGCCCCACCACCACCAGGTCGGCGGCGATCTCCCGCGCCAGGGCGACCAGGCCAGCCACGTCGGTGACCTTGACCGGCTTCAGCTCGGCGACCTGGGCGATGCCCGGATTGCCCGGCGCGGCGACGAGCCGCCCACAGAGCGGCGACTGGGCGATCTTCCAGGCCAGGGCGTGCTCGCGCCCGCCGGACCCGACGAGGAGGATGTTCAGCTTTTCCATGAGGCCGGGGTGTCGCGTGGCCGGGCCGCGCGGTCAAGACGAATGACGGTCGAACTCGACGCCGACGACCGAGGGCGACAAGGACGCTTATAAGTTGAAGGTTGACACAACTCTCTTATCGAGAGCAGCTTTCCGCCACAACCATAAGTCACGGGGGAAGCGCCATGTCGCTCGACAAGATCGAACACGTCGTCGTGCTGATGCTGGAGAACCGCACGTTCGACAGCCTGCTGGGCTGGACCTACGAGCGGGACGCGCCGGCCTTCATCCCGCCGGCCACCGCGCCCTATCGCGGGCTGCAGAAGGTCAATCCGAACGATTTCGTCAACACGGCGCTGAACGGCACGCTCTCCGCCAAGCCCACGCGTGGCGTGACCGGCTTCACGGTGCCCGACTTCGCGCCCGGCGAGTCGTTCCAGCAGGTCCTGACCCAGTTCTACAACACCCAGTCGCCGCCGCCGAACACGCTTCCCAGCATGAAGGGGGTGCTGGAGGACTTCGTCCAGGTGCTCAAGCACCGCAAGCTCAGCGACGCCGACATCCGCCGCCTGGGGCCGATGGTGATGCAGAGCTTCACCCAGGCCCAGGCGCCGGTCCTGAACCAGCTGGCCCGCCACTACGCCGTCAGCGACGCCTGGCACGCCTCGGTCCCGTCCCAGACCAATCCCAACCGCTCGTTCCTGATGTGCGGCACCTCGAACGGCATGATCAACAACGGCGACCTGGAGACCGATCCCCGCGCCAAGAAGATCCAGGAACTGGTCGGCATGGCGATCGGCGACGACCGGGTCAACGCGCCGACCATCTTCAACGCCCTGGCCACGGCCGGGGCCGACTGGGCCGTGTTCTACGAGACCAGCTACCTGCCGCAGAAGATCTCGACCCTGCTGAACGAGGTCACCACCATCGCCCGGTTCATCCCGGGCATCCGCCAGATCTTTGACGCCCTGTCGCCCTACACCGACTACCTGAAGAGCCTGACGTCCGGGAACCTGGACTCCTGCTACACGTGGCGGCTGTTCCCGCAGATCAAGGACAAGATCCCCGGCGCGGCCTCGCGCTTCCGCAAGACCAGCGACTTCCACTACCTGGCGCGCTCGGGCCGGCTGCCGAAGTTCAGCTACATCGAGCCCTTCTGGTCGATCGCCCACAGCACCGTCGACAACAAGGGCTACGAGAACCTGTTCTCGGCCCTGGGCAACGACTACCACCCGCCCGGCAGCGTGCTGGCCGGCGAGCAGTTCGTGAAGGAGATCTATTCCAGCCTGATCGCCAACAAGGCGGCCTGGGAAAAGACCCTGCTGCTGATCACCTTCGACGAGTTCGTGGGCTCGTTCGACCACCAGACCGCCGACCTGAAGGCCGGCAAGGTCAAGCCGCCGTGGGGCTCGGGCAAGCCGCCCTACGAGAACAGCGCCAAGTTCAAGTTCGACCGCCTGGGCGCGCGGGTGCCGACCATCGTGGTCTCGCCCTATGTACAGAAGGGCTCGGTGTTCCGGTCCAAGACCGAGACGCCGTTCGACCACGCCTCGGTGATCACCACCATGATGGAGAAGCTCGAGCGCCCGGACCTGGTGCCCCAGTTCGGCGAGCGGGCCAAGAACGCCCCCAGCTTCGCCCACGCGGTGACCCTGACCACGCCGCGCACCGATCCCATCCTGCCGTTCGTAGACGTCCAGCGCCGCGCCGGCGAGCCGGTGCTCTACGGCCAGACCTTCCATCTGAAGAACCAGAACGGGAAGTACCTGGCGCCCGCCTACTGCACGCTGAAGGTGGCCGGCGGCGGCTCGGTGCTGTCCCAGGCGATCCTCGACCTGCTGGTGGCCTACGACATCGCCGCCTATTTCCCGCGGCTGGACGACAAGAAGGCGCCGGTGTCGTTCGTCACCCAGGCCACCGATCCGCCGACCGAGATCCACAACGGCTCGAAGGTCCTGCTGGTCTCGCGCGAGCCCGGCCCCGGGGCCCGCAACATCCTGGGGGCGTGGGCCGACTCCCACGACTGCTACTACCACGACGAGTATCTGGAGGGCGTGAACCGCGACAAGCAGACCTGGGTGATCCGCAAGCTGGACAATCCGGGCGGGCCGTTGCGCTACGGCGAGCGGATCCATCTCGACAACGTGCACTTCCGCGACCAGCGGCTGACGCAGGACAGCCGGTGGTTCATGGGCGAATGGATCACCACCGAGAAGAACGGCAACTACTGGACCGTCGAGCCGGGCCCGGTGGCGGTCTGATCGCCGGCGCCCGCCCTAGGCGGGGCGGCGCCGCACGGTCCGCAGCGCCAGATAGACCCCCGCCGCCGTCGCGAACGACGGCAGGGTGGCGCCCAGGTCGGGCGCCTGCCGGGTCAGGACCTGGTAGGCGCCGACGCCGACCGCCCAGGCCAGGAGGCCGGCCAGGTTCAGCGCCCCGGCGGCCTCCGCCCGGCGGCGGCGGACGATGAAGTGGTCGGCCAGCAGCACGCCGAACAGCGGCGCGAACACCGATCCGATCAGCAGCAGGAAGGTCTCGTAGCGGGCCATCGGGGCCAGCAGGGCGATGGCCGTGCAGACCACCCCGAAGCCCACGGCCAGGCGGGCGGGTCCCACCCGGACCAGGGTGGCGGTCGAGACGGCGGCCGAATGGATGTCGGCGAAGGTGTTGTCGGTCTCGTCGATGACGATCAGCAGCAGGGCGATCCCGCCGCCGCTGGCCGCCAGGGCCGACAGCAGCAGCCCTTCGCCGCCCCCGGCGACCAGGGCGTAGGCCGCGCCCAGGCCCATGAACCAGACATTGGCCAGCAGGTAGCCGACGAAGGCGCCCCGGAACATGCCGCGCGGCGAGCGGCCGAAGCGGGTGTAGTCGGCGATCAGCGGCAGCCACGACAGCGGCATAGCCACCACCAGGTCGACCCCGGCTCCGAAGCCCATCTCGCCCGTCCCGGCCCTGGCCATCAGGGCGCCCAGGTCATGCTCGGCCAGCAGCCGCCAGGTCAGCCAGCCCGCGCCCGCCAGCAGCAGCCACAGGCCCCAGGCCCGGAGGAACCGCCGCACGAACGACACCGGCCCCATCACCGCCAGGCCGGTGGCCAGGGCGCCGAACGCCAGGGTCCACAGCAGGGGGCTGGAGACGCCGAAGGTCTGCTTGACCAGGGCGTCGGCGGAGTCGCGCATGGCGATGATCTCGAACGCGCCCCAGCCGGTCAGCTGGACGGCGTTCAGCACGGCCGGGACCGCCGCCCCGCGCGCGCCCAGGGCCAGGCGCAGCGACCCCATGGCCGAAAGCCCGGTGTCGGCCCCCACCACCCCGGCGGCCGCCAGCAGCAGCGCCCCCAGCACCGACCCGACGACGATCGCCGCCAGGGCCGCGCCCAGGCTCAGCCCCGGGACCAGGAACGCGCCGGCCTGCAGGACCAGCAGGCCGATGCCCAGGCTGAACCACAGGGAGAATGCGTCGAGCCCGCCCAGGGCGCGCCGCTCGGCCGGGACGGGGGTCAGGGGGTCGTAGGCGTCGGGGGCGTCGGGGGCGGAGTCGAGCTGGGCCATGGGCCGGGTGTAGCAGGTGGGCGCATCGGCGCGAAAGCCGAGGCGGGCTACGAGCGGGGACATGCCCTTGGGCGTGTCCCCAAGTCCGGGCGCGGCGCTTGCCGATGGGGACACGCCACAAGGGCATGTCCCCGGCCGACGCTCGCCCCATCGTCCGTCATCCTCGGACTTGTTCCGAGGACCCCGGGTTCAGCCGCGAAAGAGGGCGATCAGGGATTTGAGCAATGGGGCCAGGCGATGCGGGCTTCGGGATAGCCGCCTTGCACCGCTCGCCGATACCAGGACACGGCTTCCTCGCAGCTCTGTTTCACGCCGCGTCCTTCCTCGTACGCCCGGCCGACGTTGATGTAGGCCTCCAGCGCGTGAGCGTCGGCCGCCTTGCGAAACCAAACCAGGGCTTGGGCATAGTCCTGCGGAACGCCGTCGCCGTGTTCGTACAGGGTCCCAAGATTGTTCTGCGCCGCGGTGTTCCCCTGCTCCGCCGCCTTGCGATACCAGGCGGCGGCCTTGGCATGGTCCTGCGGCACGCCCCAGCCCATCAGATAGAGGCGGGCCAGATAGGATTGCGCGGTGGGATCGCCTTGCTCGGCGGCGGGCGTCCAGAGCTTCAGCGCCGTCGCGTAGTCGTTCCGCTTGGCCGCCTCCAACCCGTCCTCGACGGGTCCGGCATAGGCCAGGCCATGGCAGGCGGCGGCCAGAGCCAGGCCGACCAAGGTTTTCAGGATCGTACGCGCCATCTGTTCCCCCAAAGCACTGGGCAAGGGACAACAGCTGACGCGTCGATGCAACCGGGAGCTTACGCCGCGTCCAGATCCAGCGAATACCCCGCCGAACGCACGGTCCGGATCGGATCCCCGTCCACGTCGCCGTTCAGCGCCTTGCGCAGACGCCCGATGTGCACGTCCACGGTCCGGGCCTCGACATAGACGTCCGAGCCCCAGACGGCGTCCAGCAGCTGTTCGCGGCTGAACACCCGGCCCGGGTGCTGCATCAGGTAGTCGAGCAGGCGGAACTCGGTCGGGCCCAGGTGGACCTCCTTGCCCTGGCGCTTCACGCGGTGGGCGACGCGGTCGATGACGATGTCGCCGACCGTGATGCGGTCGTCGGCCAGGCCCGGGCGGATGCGGCGCAGGACGGCGCGGACGCGGGCGGTCAGCTCGATCATCGAGAACGGCTTGACCACGTAGTCGTCGGCCCCGGTGTCGAGGCCGCGGATGCGGTCGCTCTCCTCGCCGCGCGCCGTCAGCATGATGATCGGCACGTTGCGGGTTTCCGAGCGGCCGCGCAGGCGGCGGCAGACCTCGATGCCCGAGACCTTGGGCAGCATCCAGTCCAGGATCACCAGGTCGGGCGCGCGCTCGGAGGCCATGGTCAGGGCCTCCTCGCCGTCGCCGGCCACGCCGACGACGTAGCCTTCCTTGTCGAGGTTGTAGTGCAGCAGGGTGGCCAGGGCGTCTTCGTCTTCGACCACCAGAACGTAAGGAGTCACTTCGGCCGGCCCTCTTCGTTACTTCGACAGCTCGAGCTTGGGACGCTGGGAGATGATCTCCTCGCCGGTCAGCTCGAAATGGATGATCTCGGCGATGTTGGTGGCGTGGTCGCCGATGCGCTCGAGGTTCTTGGCGACGAACAGCAGATGAGCGCACGGATTGATCGTCCGGGGGTCGCCCATCATGTAGGTCAGCAGTTCGCGGAAGATGGCGTTGTAGTGCTCGTCGACCTCCTCGTCGCGACCCCAGACGCCGACGGCGCGCTGCAGGTCCGAAGCGGTGTAGGCGTCCAGCACGTCCTTCAGCCGGCCCTGGACCAGGCGGCCCATGCGCTCGATCGAGCGGGTCAGGGCGCTCATCGGGTCGGCCTCGGTCAGGATCAGGGCGCGCTTGCCGATGTTCTTGGCCATGTCGCCGCAGCGTTCCAGGCTCATCGAGATCTTCAGGGCGGCCACGGCGTGGCGCAGGTCCACGGCCATCGGCTGGCGCAGGGCGATCAGCTTGAAGGCCTTGCGCTCGATCTCGGCCTGCAGGGTGTCCAGCCGCTCGTCGCGGGCCACCACCTGCTGGGCGAGGGGCGCGTCGCGGCGGGCGATGCACTCGATGGCGTCGGCCACCTGGGCCTCGGCCAGGCCGCCCATGCGGGTGACCTCGGCCGTGAGGTGGTTCAGCTCTTCGCCGTAGGACTTGACGGTATGCTCGGTCATGTCTGGTCTCGATCCCTGCCGGTTAGCCGAAGCGGCCGGTGATGTAGTCTTGCGTGCGGGTGTCGCGAGGATTGGTGAACATCTCCTCGGTCGGGCCGCTCTCGACCAGCTTGCCCAGGTGGAAGAAGGCGGTCTTCTGCGACACGCGGGCGGCCTGGGCCATCGAATGGGTGACGATGACGATGCAGAACTGGCTGCGCAGCTCGTCGATCAGCTCCTCGATCTTGGCGGTGGCGATCGGGTCGAGGGCCGAGCAGGGCTCGTCCATCAGGATCACTTCCGGGCTGACGGCGATGGCGCGGGCGATGACCAGGCGCTGCTGCTGGCCGCCGGACAGGCCGGTGCCGGGCTGGTGCAGGCGGTCGGAGACCTCGTTCCAGAGGCCGGCCTTCTTCAGGCTGCTCTCGACGATGGCTTCCAGCTCGTCCTTGCGCGAGGCCAGGCCGTGGATCTTGGGGCCGTAGGCGACGTTCTCGAAGATCGTCTTGGGGAACGGGTTCGGCTTCTGGAACACCATGCCCACGCGCGAGCGCAGCACCACCGGATCGACGCTCTTGGCGTTGACGTCGCTGCCGTCGATCTCGATCGAGCCCAGCACCTTGGCCGACGGGATGGTGTCGTTCATCCGGTTGATGCAGCGCAGGAAGGTCGACTTGCCGCAGCCCGACGGGCCGATGAAGGCGGTGACCGACTTGGCCGGCACGTCCAGGCTGACGTCGAACAGCGCCTGTTTCTCGCCGTAGAAGACGTTGACGTCGCGAGCGCGGATCTTGAACTCGCTGGTCGTGGCGTGGCCGTGGCCGGCGGGGATCGCCGAGGCCAGGGTCGGGGCCCCAGAGTGTTGGGCGGCGGCGAGGGTGTCGTCGCGGTTTTCGGTCGGCATGGCGTGTCCCAGCGAAAGGGGAGAAGCGAGGGGATTGAGGAAGGTCATCGGTCTACCACCGGCGTTCGAAGCGGCGACGCAGGATCACGGCGGTGGCGTTCATCAGGATCATGAACACCAGCAGCACGATGATGGCCGCGGCGGTGCGTTCGTGGAAGGCGCGTTCCGAGGCGTTCTCCCAGATGAAGACCTGGACCGGCAGGACGGTGGCCGAGCTGGCGAAGTTCTCGGGCGCGCCGGGCACGAAGGCGACCATGCCGATCATCAGCAGCGGGGCGGTCTCGCCCAGGGCGTGGGCCAGCGACAGGATGGCGCCGGTCATCACGCCGGGCATGGCCAGCGGCAGCACGTGGTGGAACACGGTCTGGGCCTTGGAGGCGCCGACGCCCAGGGCGGCTTCGCGGATCGAGGGCGGCACGGCCTTCAGCGAGCTGCGGGTGGCGATGATCACGGTCGGCAGGGCCATCAGGGCCAGCACCAGGCCGCCCACCAGCGGCGAGCCGCGCGGCACGTGCAGCCAGTTGATGAACAGGGCCAGGCCCAGCAGGCCGTAGACGATCGACGGCACGGCGGCCAGGTTGTTGATGTTGACCTCGATGATGTCGGTCCAGCGGTTCTTGGGCGCGAACTCCTCCAGATAGACCGCGGCCAGCACGCCCACCGGGATGGCGATCATGGCGGTGATGAACAGCATCATGGCCGAGCCGATCACCGCGCCCCAGACGCCGGCCTGCTCGGGCTCGGTCGAGTCGGAGTTGGTGAAGAACTTGGTGTTGAAGCCGGTCTGGACGGTGCCGTCCTTCTTCAGCCGGTCCAGCCAGTCCAGTTGCTGGTTGTCGAGCTTGCGGTCTTCCTCGGCGGTCGAGCGCTTGATCTCGCCCTTGTAGTAGAGATCGGCGTCGGCCTTGACCGAACCGGTGACGTTGACCGTCTTGCCGATCAGCGAGCGGTCCTTCTTGACCATCTGCAGCAGCTGGTTGCCGAAGTCGCGCGAGGTCAGGTCCATGATCTTGCCCGACGTCGTGCCCAGGTCGTCGTCCTGGACGCCCAGCTTCTTCATCATCGCCTCGGCGACGATGTAGTCGTAGTTCACGCCCTCCAGGGCGTTCACGTCGATGCGCTCGGGGTTCAGGTAGACCGGCACCGTCAGGGTGTGGGTCTCGAAGGTCGAGTAGCCCTGGGCCACGATGCGGCCGACCAGCACGACCAGGAAGATCATGGCGACGACGATCGCCGCCATGCCCTGGGCGCGGAACAGCTTCTCGGAGCGGTGGCGCTTCTTGAGCAGCGCGTCGCGGGCAGACTCGGCCGGGCGAGCGGCGGGAGCGCCGGGGGAGATGCCCGATGGGGACAGGGAAGCGTCAGTCATATTGTTCCCGGTACTTCTGGACGATGCGCAGGGCGATGATGTTGAGGCCCAGGGTGACCACGAACAGGGTCAGGCCCAGGCCGAAGGCCGACAGGGTCTTGGGGCTGTCGAATTCCTGGTCCCCGGTCAGCAGGGTGACGATCTGGACGGTCACGGTGGTGACGGTGTCCAGCGGGTTGGCGGTCAGCTTGGCCTGCAGGCCGGCGGCCATGGTGACGATCATGGTCTCGCCCACGGCGCGGGACACGGCCAGCAGCATGGCGGCCATGATCCCCGGCAGGGCGGCGGGCAGGACCACCTTCTTGACGGTCTCGGACTTGGTCGCGCCCATGGCGTAGCTGCCGTCGCGGAGCGACTGGGGCACGGCGTTGATGATGTCGTCCGACAGCGAGGAGACGAAGGGGATCAGCATGATGCCCATCACCACCCCGGCCACCAGGGCCATCTGGTTCTGGACCTGCATCAGGTACTGGGCGATCCCGTCCAGCGGGCCGCCGGCCATCTGCTCGCCGATGCCGTTGAAGAAGGCGCGGAACAGCGGGCCCACGGTCAGGGCGGCGAAGAAGCCGTAGACCACGGTCGGCACGCCGGCCAGGATCTCCAGAAGCGGCTTGATGGTCGCCCGCATGCTCCGGCCGGCGTATTCCGACAGGTAGATCGCCGAGTAGAGGCCGATCGGCGCGGCCACCAGCATGGCGATCAGCATCACCAGGAAGGTGCCGGCGAACAGCGGCACGGCCCCGAAGGCGCCCGACGAGGCCACCTGATCGGCGCGCATGGCGATCTGCGGGGCCCATTCGGTGCCGAACAGGAAGCTGAGCGGCGAGACGCTCTCGAAGAAGCGCCAGCTCTCGTAGATCAGCGACATCACGATGCCGAGCGTGGTCAGGACGGCGGCGATCGAGCAGGCGATCAGCACGCCGGCGATCCAGCCCTCGACCCGGTTGCGGGCGCGGAACTCGGTGTTGATGCGCGGGGTGGCCAGCAGGAAGCCGGCCAGGGCCAGCAGGCCGGCCAGGCCCAGGACCGAATAGCTGACGATGCCGTCGATGCGCTTGGCCTCGACGACCTTGGCGTCGAAGGCGGCCCGCAGCGGACCGTCATAGCTGACCTCGCTGGCGGCCTGGCCGGTGGCCACGGCGTTGACGTCGCTGAAGAACACGTCCTGGCGGTCGGGGGTCAGGGCCTGGACCGCCGCCGGCCGCTGGGCCTGCAGCATGGCGTCCTCGACCCGGCCGCCGAAGGTGGCGCCCAGCAGCAGCAGCAGCGCCGCCGGGGCGCCGGCCCACAGGGCGGCGTAGAGGCCGTAGTAGTTCGGCAGCGAGTGCAGCTTGGCCTTGGAGCCGCCGGAGGACTTCAGCGCGCGGCTTCGGCCGGCCATGAAGGCCGCGCCTGAGAACAGGGCGAGGAACAGGAGCGAGAGCCAGGTCAGCATGCGTGCGGCGGGGTCTTGCAAGGGATGCGGTGACGGCGCACGACGCGCCGTACCGCCCACGCCGATCTATGCCGGGCGGGCGCCGACCTTATGCGACGTTTTCACGACAGTTTTGCGACAGCGCCCGGGACGGCGTCCGGAGCGGGGGTCTCCGAGGGCCCGCCGGAGGGCTCGGACGAGGTCCGGGCCATGGGGAAATAGACCCCGAACGTCGCCCCTTCGCCCTGGACGCTCTCCACGGTCATGCCGCCGCGGTGGCGGTTCATGATGTGCTTGACGATGGCCAGGCCCAGGCCGGTGCCGGACCGCTCGCCGCTCTTCTGGCCCTCGACCCGGTAGAATCGCTCGGTCAGGCGCGGCAGGTGCTCGCGCGCCATGCCGGGACCCCGGTCGCTGACCCGCAGGGAGGCGTAGCGCTCCTCCACCGCGTGGTCGGGGGTCAGCAGCGACATGCGGGCGGCGACCGGGTCGCGCGGCGCGGCGGCCATGTCGGCGGTCAGGCCCGAGAAGATCTCCACCCGCACCACGCCCTCGCGCGGCGTGTACTTGATGGCGTTGTCGACCAGGTTCTGGATCACCTGGACGATCTGGTCGCGGTCGCCCTCAACCACGGCCGCCCCGCGCGGCGGCAGGACGGGGTCGAAGGTCACCGCCTTGTCCTTGGTCTGGGGGGCCAGGGCGTCCAGGACGTCGATCGTCGCCATGGCCAGGTCCACCTGGCCCAGCGGCGGGATGTGCTCGTTGAGCTCGATTCGCGACAGGCTCATCAGGTCGTCGATCAGCCGCGCCATCCGCTCGGCCTGGGCCTGCATGATGCCCAGGAACCGGTCGCGCGCGCCGACGTCGTCCTTGGCGTGGCCGCGCAGGGTCTCGATGAAGCCCGACAGCGAGGCCAGGGGCGTGCGCAGCTCGTGGCTGGCGTTGGCCAGGAAGTCGGCCCGGGTGCGCTCGCTGCGGCGGGAATCGGTCTCGTCGCGCAGCACCAGCAGCGCCAGGCGCGATCCGCGCTCGTCCACGCCCAGCGGCGCGCAGTGCGCGGCCCATTCGCGGCCCTGGGCCCCGCCGCCGACATAGTCGACCGAGCGCCGCACGCCGCCGAACAGGCTCTCGTCCACCGCCTCCAGCACCTGCGGGCTGCGCAGGGCCGAGACCAGCAGCCCGCCGCGCGGCTGCAGCTTGAACAGCTCGCGCGCCGCGGCGTTGGCGAACACGAACCGCCGGCCGGTCAGGTCGTCGGCCTCCTCGGCGGCGATGACCATCAGGGGATCGGGCAGGGTCTCCAGAATCAGGCCGAACGGCGGCGGCTGGTCCAGCGCGGCCGGAACGGGCGCCGGGACGGCCTGGTCGGCGGATCGCCTCAGGGCCCGGCGGGCCAGGACATAGCCGGTTACGCCGCTGGCCAGGGCCAGGGGCACCGCCGCGGCGGTGTTGGCGCCGCCCGCCGCCGCCAGGGCCAGAAGGGCCCCGGGCCCGGCCAGGACAACGCCCCAGACGCCCAGGGGCGTGCTGGCGGACCCGTCGGAACGGGCTGACGAGGACGGCGAGGCCATCGGCATGCGGCAGTCTCGATTACGGCGAAGGGAGGATTCGGCGATCCAGATATGGCGCCCTGTGAACGCTTGCGATAGACCGTCAAACGCCTCGTAGCGCGACGTTGACGGAAAGCACCGCAATTTCGCCGCAACGTGCCGCAATCTGGGGTCTGGGTTTATCTCTAAGGTGTCGTTCGGAATGCAGCGCAAGGTCCTGGTCGCGACAGTCGCAACCGCTCCTCTCCTGGCCATGGCGTTCGGCGCTTATGCTGAGACGGTCATCACAACGGCCCGCACGACGCCGATCGCCACCGCGACGGCCTCGTCGACCAATACGGCCGACGACGTGAAGGTCGACACGGGCGGGGGGATCACCCTGACCACGGCCGGCCCGATGGTCACCGTGAACAGCAACAACAAGGTCACCCTGGGCGGCAACGGCCTGACCTCGGTCGGCGTCGACAACTCGACGGGCGTCCTGATCCAGGGCGGCACGACCGGCTCGGTGACCAACAACGCCGCCATCAGCCTGACCGAGGACTACACCCCGACCGACGACGACAAGGACGCCTCCGGCGCGGCCAAGCCCGACGGCGACCTGGACGGTCCGTTCGCCAAGGGGACCAACCGCTACGGCATCCGCCTGGTCGGCCCGGGCGTGTTCACCGGCGACATCGTCCAGAGCTCGACCGGCTCGATCACGATCGAAGGCAACAATTCGGCCGGCATCTCGCTGGAGAGCGGCCTGGTCGGCAACCTGACCACCGGCGGCGCGATCACCGTCACCGGCGACAACACCTACGGCGTCCACGTGGCCGCCCCCGTGACCGGCAAGGTCTCGATCAACGGCTCCACCAGCGTGACGGGCCTGAACGCCACCGGCGTGGCGATCGACGGCGACGTCAACGGCGCCTTCGTCGTCCAGGGCGGCGTGAGCGCGACCGGCTACCGCTACACCACGCGCCCGTCCACCAAGGAACTGCGCGCCATCCTCGACGCCGACGACCTGCTGCAGGGCGGTTCGGCCGTGCGGGTCACCGCCAATGTCAGCGGCGGCGTGCTGCTGGACGTCCCGCCGCTGGACCTCGACTCGACCAAGACCGACGAGGACGGCGACGGCGTCGCCGACGCCAGCGAAGGCACGGCGGCCCTGGTCAGCTACGGCGCCGCCCCCACCCTGCTGATCGGCTCGGACACCCATTCGGTGGCCATCGGCGCGGTGGGCACGGGCGACAACGCCTACGGCCTGGTCAGCAAGGGCGGCGTCACGGCCAACGGCGTCTATGACGGCGTCTCGGCCACCGCGATCCAGATCGGCGGCAACGCCGGCCAGACCACCACCCTCGCCGGCGGCGCGCGCATCGACAGCACGGTCACCGCGACCGCCTACGAAGCCACGTCCACCGCCTTCCAGGTCAAGGCCGGCGCGTCGGTCCCGACCCTGTGGAACAAGGGCCAGATCTCGGTCTTCGGCATCTCGGAAGGCAATTTCGACGCCCGCGGGGTCGCCATCGACGCCGGCGCGACCATGACCACCCTGCGCAACGCCGGATCGATCGCGGCCACCCTGGGCGGCGAAAAGGGCAACGCCTACGGCGTGATCGACAATTCCGGCACGCTGACCACCATCGAGAACACCGGCCGGATCAGCGCCTCGGTCGTCGCGACCGACGACGCCGACGACAAGGACGACGCCGACAACGACGCCACCAACGAGGTGATCACCGGCAAGGCGATCGCCATCGACGTCAGCCACAACACTTCTGGCGTCACCCTGACCCAGAACGGCGTCAACGACGGCGACGACGGCAAGGACGGCGTGGCCGACCCCGACGCGGACGGCGACGGCGTGGACGACGCGGACGAGCCGTCGATCGTGGGGGCCATCAACTTCGGCTCCGGCGCCGACACCTTCAACGTCCAGAACGGCGTCGTCATCGGCGACATCAGCTTCGGCGCCGGGGCGGACGCCCTGAACATCAGCGGCGGCGCGGCCGTGGTCGGCGCGCTGCGCGACTCGGACGGCCAGCTGGCGATCAATGTCGGCAAGGGCTCGCTGGGCCTGGCCAACGCCGAGACCATCAACGCCACCAGCCTGACCCTGGGCGCGGAAAGCAAGCTGCTGTTCACCGCCGACCCGGCGTCGGGCACGAACACCCACCTGGTGATCTCGGGCGCGGCCAACATCGCGTCCGGCGCCCAGCTGGGCCTGCGGCTGAACAGCCTGCTGACGGCCCCGACCAGCTACACCGTCATCACGGCGGGCACGCTGACGGCCGGCACGATCAACCAGGACCTGCTGGGCGGCACGCCGTACATGTACGTGGCCAGCAGCCGCGTCGACACCAACAACGTCTATCTGGACGTGCGCCAGCGCACGGCGGCCGAGATCGGCATGAACAAGGCCCAGACCTCGGCCTTCGACGTCACCAACGCGGCGCTGACCAAGGACGCCAACATCGCCAAGGCCTACCTGGCCCAGACCACCCACGACGGCTATCTGGGCCTCTACGACCAGATGATGCCCGACCAGGGCGAAGGCTTCTTCGCCGCCATGCAGGACGTCACCCACGCGATCGCGACCGCCACGGCCTTCCGGCCCGATCCGGGCGACCGCTACGGGCCCGACAGCCTGTGGGTCCAGGAGATCAACACCCTGGTGCGGCGCGACACCGACGCCTCCATGGGCTCCGACACCCAGGCCTTCGGCTTCGTCGGCGGCTACGAGGCCATGGGCGACGCCGGAGGCGCGCTGGGCCTGACCCTGGCCTTCGTCAGCATCGAAGAGCACGACATCGCCGCCAAGGTGGGCGAACAGACCACCGGCAACTACCTGCAGCTGGGCGCCTACTGGCGCCGGGCGATCGGCGGCTGGCGCATGAACCTGGGCGGCGGCGGCGGCTACGGCTGGTACGACGGCGACCGGACGTTCAACACCGGCGACCTGGACGGCAACGGCACGGCCGACGTCCAGCTGCACAACACCGCCAAGTGGAACGGCTACACCTTCAACGCCTTCGCCGGCACGGCCTACGAGGCCAAGTTCGGCGGCCGTTACTTCGTCCGCCCCGAAGGCTATCTGAACTACCTCTATCTGAGCGAAGGCGAGCGCAAGGAGTCGGGCGGCGGGATCGGCTTCGACCAGATCGTCCACAAGCGCAAATCCGACGGCCTGACCGGCGACGTCGGCATCGTGCTCGGCGCCGACTACGGCCGCGACCTGTGGTGGCGTCCGGAAGTGCGGGTCGGCTATCGCCAGCTGCTGGCCGGCGAGATCGGCGACACGACCTTCAGCTACACCTACGCCGGCGCGCCCACCGCGACCCTGGCGTCGGCCAACGACAAGGACGGCGCGGTCACCCTGGGCTTCGCCCTGCGGGCCGGCACGCCGATGTCGTATCTGGCGCTGGAAGCCAACGCCGAGGCGGCCAAGAAGCAGAAACGCTACAATCTCAAGCTCACCGGCCGGGCGATGTTCTAGTCTTCGGGCCGCCCCCTGGACTTCGGGGGCAAACATGACGAACACTGACGAATAGGCCCGCGCTTCGGCGCGGGCCTTTTTTCGTTCGGGAATCCAGTAGCTTGACCATACGGCGACATCGGCCTCGCCGAGGGGCCTGAAGGAAAACTCAAAGCCCCGCGCCCTTATCTCTATTTAACACGTAGGAATAATCGTCTTTTGTCCACCGCAACAGCGACGCCGGCCGGGCGTCGAGAGGGGAAGACCATGACCAGAACACAGAAAGCCCTGCGCGCGGCCCTGATCGGCGGAGCCTCGCTCGTCGCCATGACCGGCGCGGCGCAGGCCCAGACCCTGACGCCCGAGCAGCAGCAGGCCCGCATCGAGGCGCTGGAGGCCCAGATCGAGGCCCTGTCCGGCCAGATCGCCGACCTGAAGGCCGCGACCGCCGCCAGCCTGAAGGACGTGCGCGCCGCCCAGTCCCAGACCACCGTCAGCGTCGCCAACGGCAAGCCCACCATCGCCTCGGGCGACGGCGCCTTCAGCGCCAACATCCACGCCGTGATGCAGCTGGACGCCACTTGGTACAACCAGGACAGCAACCTGCCGGCCAACACCGTGGGCCGCGACCTGAACAGCGGCACCAACTTCCGCCGCGCCCGCCTGGGCGTCGACGGCAAGGCCTTCAAGAACTTCGACTACGGCATCCTGCTGGACTTCGGCGGTTCGGGCACCGACGGTCCGGGCGCGCTGCAGGAGATCTACCTCCAGTACAACTACGCGCCGTTCAAGGTGAAGGTCGGGGCCTTCGCGCCGAACCTGGGCCTGGAAGACGCCGCCTCGACCAACGGCTCGCTGTTCCCCGAGCGCCCCGCCGGCGCCGAAGCCGCCCGCGGCCTGGCCGGCGCCGACCGCCGCATCTCGCTGCAGGCCCAGGCCGTCGGCGAGCGCTGGATCGTCTCGGGCGCCGTGACCGGGGCCAAGACCGGCGACGGAGCCACCTTCGACGAGCAGCTGGGCTATGTGGGCCGCGTCGCCTTCATCCCGTTCAAGGGCTACGACTGGCTGACCCATGTCGGCGTCAACGCCAGCAAGATCGCCCAGCCCGCCCAGATCGCCGCCGGCGGCGCCTATCCGATCACGGTCGAGGATCGTCCCGAGCTGCGCACCGACGGCACCCGCCTGGTCAGCTCCGGCGCGATCGACTCGTCGGGCGCGCGCCACTACGGCTTCGAACTGGCCGCCCAGAAGAAGAACTTCCTGATCCAGGGCGAGTACTTCGACATCGCGCTGGACCGCCGCAACAAGCCGGCCAACGTCACCGATCCGAAGTTCTACGGCTGGTACGTGGAAGGCGGCTGGGTGCTGACCGGCGAGCAGCGCAAGTACAATCCCGCCAACTTCGCCTTCGACGCCCCGGCCATCGACAATCCCTTCGATCCGAAGAAGGGCCAGTGGGGCGCCTGGGAACTGGCGGCGCGCTACTCGGTGCTGGACGTCAACCACCACGAATACGCCACCGTCGCGGCCGACCGCGTGCGCGGCGGCGTGCAGGAGATCGCCACCGTCGGCCTGAACTGGTTCCCCAATTCGGTGACCAAGTTCTCGCTGGACTATCTGGACGTCGACGTCGACCGTCGCGACGCCAGCGGCGCCCAGATCGGCCAGAGCTACAAGGCCGTCAACCTGCGCAGCCAGTACGCGTTCTAGGAATAGGCGGACCGGCGTCTCCGCGTCGCGGGGGCGTCGGCCGGCGCCTCCCGCGGCGTCGCCAGTCCGGGCCAGGCTGGTCGCAAAGCGTTCAAAAGATCCACCTTCTCACGCGAGCAACATCGCCATGATCAAAGATCTCAAAGCCCCCACGCGTCGCGGCCTCCTGGGCTCGGCCACCGCCGGCGCCGCGGCCCTGGCCGTCCCCGCCGCCCTGGCCGGTTCGGCCCACGCCCAGGGCGCCAAGCCGGTGACCCTGCTGAACGTCAGCTACGATCCGACCCGCGAGCTCTACAAGGACATCAACGCCGCCTACGCCAAGTACTGGAAGGAGAAGGTCGGCCAGGACCTGACCATCAACCAGTCGCACGGCGGTTCGGGCAAGCAGGCCCGCTCGGTGATCGACGGCCTGCAGGCCGACGTCGTCACCCTGGCGCTCGCCTACGACATCGACGAGATCTCGGCCAAGGCCAAGCTGCTGCCGGCCAACTGGCAGTCGCGCCTGCCGCAGAACTCGACCCCCTACACCTCGACGATCGTGTTCCTGGTCCGCAAGGGCAACCCGTGGAAGATCAAGGACTGGGGCGACCTGATCAAGCCGGGCATCGACGTGATCACCCCCAACCCGAAGACCTCGGGCGGCGCGCGCTGGAACTACCTGGCCGCCTGGGCCTGGGCCCTGAAGCAGCCGGGCGGCAACCCCGCCAAGGCCGAGGCCTTCGTCACCGAGCTGTTCAAGCACGTGCCCGTTCTGGACACCGGCGCCCGCGGCGCGACCACCAGCTTCACCCAGCGCGGCCTGGGCGACGTCCTGCTGTCCTGGGAGAACGAGGCCTACCTCGCCCAGGAGGAGCTGCCGGGCAAGTTCGACATCGTCTATCCGTCGCTGTCGATCCTGGCCGAGCCGCCGGTGGCCCTGGTCGACAAGAACGTCGACCGCCACAAGACCCGCGTCGTGGCCGAGGGCTATCTGAACTTCCTCTACAGCCCCATCGCCCAGGACCTGATCGGCAAGAACCACTACCGCCCGCGCAACGCCCAGGCGGCCGCCAAGTACGCCGGCAAGTTCAAGTCGATCCCGCTGGTGACCATCGACGACACCTTCGGCGGCTGGAAGAAGGCCCAGGCCACCCACTTCAACGACGGCGGCGTCTTCGACCGGATCTACAAGCCCCGGTAAGCCGGCCTCGACCTTCCAGACCCTGGCGGCGGGAACCTTCGGGTTTCCGCCGTCTTGCGTTTCGCGGGACGGCGTTTTGGGTCAATGTCTGGAACCCGACCGCCAAAACGGCGTTCTGGGGAGCCACGGGGCATGTCGTAAAGGTCGGGCGTCCAGCGAATGACGGACATATTGCGGTCGGAACGGGCGGCGGAAGAACTGGCGGCTGAGCATGGGGCCGGCGATCCGTTCGCGGCGGCGATCCGCGCCACCCGCATGGCCATGATCGTCACCGACGCCCGCCAGCCCGACCATCCGATCATCTTCGCCAACAACGCCTTCCTGGCCCTGACCGGCTATCACCGCGACGAGGTGATCGGCCGCAACTGCCGCTTCCTGCAGGGACCCGACACCGATCCGGCCGCGATCGAGAAGCTGAGCGCGGCCGTCGCCAACGGCGAGGATATCGCCATCGACATCCTCAACTACCGCAAGGACGGCTCCACCTTCTGGAACGCCCTCTACCTGTCGCCGGTGCGCGGCAAGGACAGCGAGATCGTCTACTTCTTCGGCTCCCAGCTGAACGTCAGCGACAAGAAGCGCGTGGAGTTCGAGCTGGACGACACCCGCGACCGGCTGGAGGCGGCCGTCGCCGCCCGCACCGCCGACCTGACCCAGGCTCTGCAGCAGAAGACCGCCCTGCTCCACGAGGTCGACCACCGGGTCAAGAACAACCTCCAGCTCATCTCGTCCCTGCTGCTGCTGCAGAACCGCCGGGTCACCGATCCGGGGGTCAAGAACAGCCTGCGCGGCATGCTGGAGCGGGTCAGCGCCATCGCCACCGTCCACCGCCGCCTGTTCCAGAGCGAGGACGTCGAGCGCTTCGACGTCTCGGCCTTCGTGCGCGACCTGGTCAGCGACATGATGGGCGCGGCCCGGCGCGACGACATCAAGGTCAGCCTGGACCTGGAGCGCATCGACATCGCCGCCTCCAAGGCCGCGCCTCTGGCCCTGGTGATCAGCGAGCTGTTCTCCAACGCCCTGCGTCACGCCTTCCCGCCAGAGAGCATGGGGGCGGCCATGGACGGCCGCGCCGGCGAGATCCTCGTGCGGATCACCCGCCAGGACGCCGAATTCCGGATCGAAATCGCCGACAACGGCGTTGGGGTGGGGAATTCCGCGTCGTCGGGCGGATTCGGTCTGACCATCGTCCAGCTGCTGTGCCAGCAGTTGAAGGCGCGCTCGGAGACCACGCCCGCCGATCCCGGAACCCGCGTGGTGGTGCACCTGCCGGTCAACGGCGTCCATCACTGAGACAAGGTTTGGATTAGGTGATGACCGAGCGTCCGCTCGACGTTTTGATCGTGGAAGACGAGGTCCTGCTGGCCACGGAACTGGAGTTCCTGGTCGAGGAGGTCGGCTGCCACGCCGTGGGCCTGGCCATGAGCTCGGACGAGGCCAAGGCCCTGGCCTGCGACCTGCGCCCCGACCTGGCCCTGGTCGACGTCCACCTGCGCGACGGTCCGACCGGCGTCGAGGTGGCGCGCACCATCCACGACGACTGCGGCGGCGTGGCCCTGTTCATGACCGCCAACGTCAAGCGCCTGCCCGACGACTTCGCCGGCGCCTGCGGGGTGATCGGCAAGCCCTATTCCGAGCACGGCGTGAAGACCGCCCTGACCTATCTGACGGTTTGCCTGCGCGAGGGCCAGGCGCCCGGCCCGCCGCCGGTCGGCCTGGAACTGGCCCCGGCCTACGCCCAGCGTTGGGGCCTGCCGGGCCTGGCCCGCGCCACCGGCTAGGCGATGGGCGTTCCGCTGATCGCCTCGGTCGTGGGGACGGCCGCCGCCCTGCTGTCGATCACCAGCTTCGCCCCGCAGATCGTCAAGATCTGGCAGGAGAAGGACGCGGAGTCGGTGTCGCTGCGCACCTATCTGGTCACCGTCACGGGCTTCGCGTGCTGGATTGCCTACGGCGTGCTGATCAAGGCCTGGCCGGTGATCGCCTCCAACACCGCCTGTCTGCTGATGTCCGGCGCGGTGCTGGCCCTGAAGTGGCGGTTCGGACGCAAGGACTCCGATCGATAACAACGTTACTTGATCCGGGAAGCGCGACAGTAGAGGCTGGGTCGGATCGCAGCGGCCGTTTTCGGGGGAGCCGCTCGCACCCAGGGGCCTTCCATGAACCGGAAACATCTCGCCGGCGCCGCCGTCCTGGCCGCGCTCCTCTCGACTTCGGCCTGGGCGCAGCAGTCGCCGGCTCCGGGCAGCCTGGAGGCGATCCAGGCCCTCCAATGCGACGCCAAGAAGGCCCAATGCAGCTTCAAGGCCTGCCCCACGGGCCAGAGCCCCGTCATGACCACGGCGCCCTGTGAGTGCGTCTGCAAGGCCGGCGAGGCCAAGCCGCCGATGACGCCGCTCCCGCCGCCGCCGTTGGTCCCGGTCCCGCCTCGCCCCTGAGCCGCCGTTTTTGGTGACAGGGGGGACGGGGTCCGCTATCGAGGCGCGCCTTTCGCCTTACAGGACCGCCGCCTTGACCGACGTCGCCGAGGAAGCGGGCTGGGCCACGGCCAAGACCCTGGCCGAAGCCCTGCCCTATATCCAGATCTACGACCGCGAGACGGTGGTCATCAAATATGGCGGCCACGCCATGGGCCAGGAGCAGGTGGCCAAGCTGTTCGCGGCCGACGTCGTGCTGCTCAAGCTGCTGGGCGTGCACCCCGTCGTGGTGCACGGCGGCGGCCCGCAGATCAGCCGCATGCTCGACAAGGCCGGCGTGAAGTCGACCTTCGTCGACGGGCTGCGCGTCACCGACGAAGCCACCATGGAAGTGGCCGAGATGGTGCTGTCGGGCGCCATCAACAAGGAAATCGCCAGCTGGATCACCCAGGCCGGCGCCGAGGCCGACGTGCGCGGCGTGGGCCTGTCGGGCAAGGACGCCCGCCTGATCACCGCCGAGAAGGTGACCCGCACCCGCAAGGATCCGGACAGCAACATCGAGCAGGCCGTCGACCTGGGCTTCGTGGGCGAGCCGACCAAGGTCGACCCGCACCTGATCCAGGCCCTGCTGACCTCGGAAACCGACTACATCCCGGTGATCGCCCCGATCGGCGTCTCGGCCCAGGGCGAGACCTTCAACATCAACGCCGACACCGTGGCCGGCGCCCTGGCGGGCGCCCTGAAGGCCAAGCGGATGCTGATGCTGACCGACATCAAGGGCGTGCTCGACGCCAACGGCGAGCTGATCCGCCAGATGACGCTGGACGAGGCCCGCGAGCTGATCACGTCGGGCGTCGCCACCGGCGGCATGATCCCCAAGCTGGAGAACGCCATCCACGCCGTGGAATCGGGCGTCGAGGCCGTGGTCATCCTGGACGGACGCCGTCCCCACGCCATGCTGGTCGAACTGTTCAGCGAGCATGGCGCGGGTACGCTGATCTCGAAATGACGGTCGATCTCGCGCATGTCGAGACCTGGCTGTTCGACCTGGACAACACCCTCTATCCGGCCGAATGCGAGTTCATGGCCCTGATCGAGGGCAAGATGACCGACTTCATGGAGCGGACCACCGGCCTGCCCCGCGAAGAGGCCCGGGCGATCCAGAAGCGCTACTACCTCGAGCACGGCACCACCCTGGCCGGGCTGATGGCCCATCACGGCCTGGAGCCCAAGGCGTTCCTCGACGAGGTGCACGACGTCTCGATGGACCGGCTGACGCCCGACCCGGCGCTGCAGGCGGCCGTGGCGGCCCTGCCCGGCCGGCGCCTGGTGTTCACCAACGGCTCGCTGGGCCACGCCGAGCGGGTGTTGGCGCACCTGGGCCTGGCGCACCTGTTCGAGGACGTCTTCGCCATCGAGACGGCCGACTACATCCCCAAGCCCGCCATGGCGACGTTCGAGAAGGTGGTGGCCCGCCACGCCTTCGCCCCGCCGGCCACGGCCTTCTTCGAGGACAGCGAGAAGAACCTCGCCCCCGCCGCCCTGCTGGGCATGACCACCGTCCTGGTCGGCGCCCACGCGGCCGCCTCGACCGCCGACTTCGTCCATCACCGCACGCACGACCTCGCCGGGTTCCTGACCTCGGCGCGCCTGAAGGAAGCCTGACATGACCGCCCTGACCCTCGCCGACCTGCAAGCCGAAGTCGAAGCCGCCTGGGAGGCCCGCGACGGCGTCTCCACCGCCACCACCGGCCCGGTGCGCACGGCGGTCGAGGAGACCCTGCTGCTGATCGACGCCGGCAAGGCCCGGGTGTCGGAGAAGATCGACGGCGAGTGGACCACCCACCAGTGGCTGAAGAAGGCCGTGCTGCTGTCGTTCCGCCTGAACCCCAACAAGGTCATGCACGCCGGGACCCTGGGCGGCGCCGTGGGCCCGTGGTGGGACAAGGTCCCCAACAAGTTCGACGGCTGGGACGCCCCGCAGTTCGAGGCCGCCGGCTTCCGCGCCGTGCCCGGCTCGATCGTCCGCCGCGGCGCCTATGTCGGCAAGAACGTCATCCTGATGCCGTCGTTCGTGAACATCGGCGCCTATGTGGACGACAGCACCATGGTCGACACCTGGGTGACGGTCGGCTCGTGCGCCCAGATCGGCAAGCGCGTCCACCTGTCGGGCGGCGTCGGCATCGGCGGCGTGCTGGAGCCCCTGCAGGCCAACCCGACCATCATCGAGGACGACTGCTTCATCGGCGCCCGTTCGGAAGTCGTCGAGGGCGTCGTCGTCGGCGAGGGCAGCGTCCTGTCGATGGGCGTGTTCATCTCGGCCTCGACCAAGATCGTCGACCGCGCCACCGGAGCGGTCCACATCGGCAAGGTGCCGCCCTACAGCGTCGTCGTCCCCGGCAGCCTGCCCGACCCGAAGGGCGGCCCCAGCCTGTCGTGCGCCGTCATCGTCAAGACCGTGGACGCCAAGACCCGGTCGAAGACCTCGATCAACGACCTGTTGCGCGACTAAGCGTCGAAGACGAGGGCGTCCATGATCCAGACCCTGGACGCCCTGCGTCGCGGCGCGCTGGCGGGCGCGCGCGAGCTGACGCTGCGCGAGGGCCTGACCGAGTTCCCCCGCGAGATCCTCGACCTGGCCGACACCCTGGAGGTGCTGGACCTCAGCGGCAACGCCCTGACCGGCCTTCCCGACGACATCGGCCGGCTGGGCCGCCTGCGGGCCCTGTTCTGCTCGAACAACCGCTTCGACCGCCTGCCGCCCGGCCTGGGCGACTGCGCGGCGCTGAGCCAGCTGGGCTTCCGAGGGTGCGGCCTGCGGGAAGTCCCCGCCGAGGCCCTGCCGCCCGCCACGCGCTGGCTGACCCTGACCGACAACGCCGTCGAGACCCTGCCCGACGCCCTGGGCGAACGGCCGGCGCTGCAGAAACTGCTGCTGGCGGGCAACCGCCTGACGGCCCTGCCAGAAACCCTGGCGGGCGCGGCGAACCTGGAGCTGCTGCGCCTGGCCGCCAACCGCCTGGAGGCCCTGCCCGCCTGGCTGGCCGAGGCGCCGAGCCTGGCATGGCTGGCCTGGGCCGGGAACCCGTTCGACCAGGGCGAGCCCAGCGCACCCGAAGCGATCGCCTGGTCCGTCCTGAGCGTCGAGCGCCTGCTGGGCGCGGGCGCCTCGGGCGAGGTCCATCGGGCCCGGTGGACCGACGGCGCGGCGGCCCGTCCCGTGGCCCTGAAGCTGTTCAAGGACGCCATGACCAGCGACGGCCTGCCCGAGCGCGAGATCGCCGCCTGCCTGGCCGCCGGCGCCCACGCCAACCTGACCGGCGCCCTGGGCCGCCTGGCCGATCATCCGCACGGCGCGCAGGGCCTGCTGATGCCGCTGTTGCCGGAGGACTGGCGGGCCCTGGCCGGGCCGCCCAGCCGGGCGAGCTGCAGCCGCGACGTCTACGCCCCGGAACTGCGGCTGGACCTCGACGTCGCCCTCCGCCTGGCCCGGGACGTCGCGGCCGGCGCGGCGCACCTGCACGCGCGCGGCCTGTCGCACGGCGACCTCTACGCCCACAACACGCTGTGGGACGGCGCGATCGGCGCGGCGGTGCTCAGCGACTTCGGCGCCGCCTCGTTCCTGCCGGGCGGTCCCGGCGACCCGCTGGCCCGGCTGGACGTGCTTGCCTGGGGCCGGCTGCTGGGCGAACTGCTGGAGCGGACCGCGCAGCCCGCCCCGCCCGCCGTCCGGACCCTGCTGGCCGACTGCCTGAACCCCGCCCCCCACGCCCGGCCGAGCCTGGCCCACGCCCTGGACGTCCTGGCCGCCTGACGAGCCCCGGACGGGGACATGCCCATGGGCGTGTCCCCACGGCTTGGCTCGCTGGATGCTGATGGGGACACGCCGCGAGGGCATGCCCCCGGCTCCGTCCCCGCCTAGTACGGCGTCCCGTCCCTGTGGCGGTAGATGTCCTCCCCCGCCCGCGCCACCATGTCGATGTCGCTGTAGGTGCAGGTGTCCTGGTCCGGCCGGCGCGAGCCCATCTCCAGCAGCACGGCCTCGCGGTCCGAGCGGTTCTCCAGGTGGTGGCCGTTGGCGACCCCGGCCTTGAAGCCCGCGCAGTCGCCGGCCCGCAGCACCGTCTCGGTTCCGTCCTCGACCAGCACCACCTCGCCCTCGACCACCCAGACGAACTCGTCCTCGGCGCTGTGCCAATGGCGCTGGCTGCTCCACTGGCCGGGCGGCAGGCGCATCAGGTTGACGCCGAACTGGTCGAGGCCGGCCGCGTCGCCGAGAGCCCGGCGGCGGCGCTCGCGGCACGGCGCGTCGTGCGGCGGCGGGTAGTTGCTTCCCACGCGCAGCGGCGCGGCTTCGATGTCGATCTTGGGCATGGCGATCCGTGGAAGAAGCTTGCGCGGTTTGCGTCGGGCCTGAGGTAAGCCTAAAGCCAGGACAATGACTGACAACAGCCTCGCCCCCACCCTCGATCCCGTGGCCCTCGCCCAGGCGCTGATCCGCCGTCCGTCCGTGACCCCGGCCGACGAGGGGGCGATGGACGTGCTGCAGCGGCAACTCGAAGCGCTCGGCTTCAGCTGCCGCCGCATGAAGTTCGGCGAGATCGAGAACCTCTACGCCCGGCGCGGGACCGCCCGCCCGAACCTCTGCTTCGCCGGCCACACCGACGTGGTGCCCGTCGGCGACGACGCCGCCTGGACCGCCGGGCCGTTCGAGGCCGAGATCAAGGACGGGGTCCTGTTCGGCCGGGGCGCGGTCGACATGAAGAGCGCCATCGCCGCCTTCGTCGCCGCCGTCTCGCGCCTGCCGCAGGACCTGCCGGGTTCGCTGAGCTTCCTGATCACCGGCGACGAGGAGGGCGTGGCCGAGGACGGCACCGTCAAGGTCGTCCAGGCCCTGGCCGCCGAGGGCGAGGTCATCGATCATTGCATCGTCGGCGAGCCGACCAGCGCCAATCTGCTGGGCGACATGGTCAAGATCGGCCGGCGCGGCAGCATCAACGCCTGGATCGCCGTGGACGGCAAGCAGGGCCACGTGGCCTATCCGCACCGCGCCGCCAACCCGATCCCGGTGATGGTCGACATCCTCACCCGCCTGCAGAGCCGGGTGCTGGACGACGGCTATACCGGCTTCCAGCCCTCGAACCTGGAAGTCACCACGGTGGATGTGGGCAACACCGCCACCAACGTCATCCCCGCCTCGGCCAAGGCCCGGATCAACATCCGCTTCAACCCGGCCCACAAGGGCAAGGACCTGGCCGCCTGGATCGAGCAGGAGTGCCGCGAGGCCGCCGAGGGCTTCTCGGGCCGGGTCGAGGCGCTGTGCAAGATCAGCGGCGAGGCCTTCCTGACCGAGCCGGGCGCCTTCACCGACGTGATCGTGGCCGCCGTCGGCGACGCCACCGGCCGCGTGCCCGAGCTCTCCACCACCGGCGGCACCAGCGACGCGCGGTTCATCCGCAGCCTGTGCCCGGTGGTCGAGTTCGGCCTGGTCGGCTCGACCATGCACCAGGTCGACGAGCGGGTCCCGGTCCAGGAGGTCGAGGCCCTGGCCGACATCTACCAGGCCCTGATCGGCCGTTATTTCGCGGCCTTCGCCTGATGGGCCGCGCCGCCCTGGCTAGCTGGCCCTTCTGGGCGCTCGCCTCGGCGGTCTTCGCGGCCCTGACCGCCATCCTGGCCAAGGTCGGGATCGACGGCGTCGGCTCCAACCTCGCCACCTTCATCCGCACGGTGGTGATCCTGGGCTTCGCCGGCCTGATCCTGACCGTGGCCGGCGAGTGGCGCGCCCCCGGTTCGATCGCCCCGCGCTCGTGGATGTTCCTGGTGCTGTCGGGCCTGGCCACCGGCGCCTCGTGGCTGTGCTACTTCCGGGCCCTGAAGCTGGGCGAGGCGGCCAAGGTCGCGCCGGTCGACAAACTCAGCGTCGTGTTCGTGGCGATCATCGCCGCCGTGTTCCTGGGCGAGAAGCTGTCGGCCCTGAACTGGCTGGGCGTGGCCCTGATCGCGGCGGGGGCGGTGCTGGTGGCGGTTCGGATCTAGGGACGCGCATGGACGAGCTTTCGATCGCCGACGTCCTGGCCGAGGTGGCCGTGCTGGTGAAGCCGTACTTCGGCAAGGGCCGCCCCGCCGACTACATCCCCCAGCTGGCCTGCGTGCCGCCGACCAAGTTCGGCATGGCCGTGCGGCTGGTCTCGGGCGAGGAGGCGGTGATCGGCGACGCCGACGAGGGCTTCTCGGTCCAGAGCATCACCAAGGTCTTCTCGCTGGGGCTGGCCTTGAACCGCTTCGGCGACGAGGTCTGGACCCGGGTGGGCAAGGAGCCGTCGGGCACGCCGTTCAACCACCTCTCCCAGCTGGAATCCGAGGAGGGCGTGCCGCGCAACCCGTTCATCAACGCCGGGGCCATCGCCGTCTGCGACCAGCTGATGGACGTGTTCAAGGACCCGCCGGCCCTGGTGCGCGGCTTCGCGGGCTTCCTGGCCGGCGAGAAGGTCGAGATCGACGAGGCGGTGGCGGAGTCCGAACTGGCCAACGCCTGGCAGAACCGGGCCATCGCCAACCTGATGCGCGGCAAGGGCACGATCCACCACGACCCCGAGGTCGTGGTCGCCGCCTATTGCCGCCAGTGCGCCCTGACCATGAGCTGCCGCCAGCTGGCCCGCGCCATGCTGCCCCTGGCCGCCGGCGGTTTCTCGCCGATCGTCGAGGAGACGATCTTCCCCGAGCGCCTGTCGCGCCGCCTGAACGCTCTGCTGCTGACCTGCGGCATCTATGACAGCGTCGGCAGCTTCGCCTACCGCGTCGGCCTGCCGGCCAAGAGCGGCGTGGGCGGCGGCATCGTCGCCATCGTGCCGGGCAAGGCGGCGATCGCCGTGTGGTCGCCGGAACTGGACCGGTTCGGCACCTCGGTGGTGGGGACCGTGGCCCTGGAGCGGTTCAGCCAGCTGACCAACTGCTCGGTGCTTTAAGGGCGTCTACCTAGTCTTGCGCTGGATCAAGGTGGCCGCCGGCCTCGCCGGAGAAGCTTCGCCGTACTTGCAACGGAGAGCTTCCATGCCCCCTTTCCTCACCCTCGTGGTCGTCGCCTTCGGCGCCTTCATGCTGGCCCTGGCGGTCGGCCAGATCCAGACGGCGCGGGCCGAGCGGGCGAAGAAGCGGTGAGATTGGCTCGAGGGATCAGCTCAAAACCGTTGTCATCCCGGAAGCCTCGCAGAGGCTGTCCGGGACCCAGGGGACTGGGCTGATGCGGTGCGGTTCACCTGGCTCCCGGACAAGCGCTGCGCGCTATCCGGGATGACAACCGTGGGGTGGACATAAAGAGGCTTGGGCTCTTCGCCCCTACTCCCCCTCGTACCGCACGCCCGTCAGGTACAGCCCGACCGACGGCGCGACCGGCCCGCACGCCGTACGGTCCCTGGCCTCCAGGGCGGCCTTGAGGTCCTCGGCGGTCCAGCGGCCCACCCCGACCTCGACCAGCGTGCCGGTCATCGACCGCACCTGTCGGTGCAGGAACGAGCGGGCCTCGAACACCAGATGGACCTCCTCGCCCACGCGGCTGACGCGGGCCACGTCCAGGGTCTTGAGCGGCGACTTCGCCTGGCAGGCCATGTCGCGGAAGGTCGTGAAGTCGTGCAGCCCGAGCAGGGCCTGGGCGGCCGTGTGCATGGCCTCGGCGTCGAGGGCCTTCTTCATGTGCCAGACCTTGCCCTTGTCGAGGGCCGGCGGGGCGCGGCGGTTGAGGATGCGGTAGAGGTAGCGCCGCTCGTCGGCCGAGAACCGGGCGTGCCAGCCTTCCGGCGCGACCGAGGCGTCCAGCACGCTGACCGCCTCGCGCGTCAGGTGGGCGTTCAGGGCGTTCATCACCGTCTCGGCCGGCCAGTCGCGCTCGAGATCGACATGCACCACCTGGCCCGTCGCGTGGACGCCGGTGTCGGTGCGGCCAGCGGCGGCCACGCGGATCTCCTGGCCGGTGAAGGCCTTCACCGCCGCCTCCAGCGCCCCCTGCACCGACGGCTGCGAGGCCTGGGCCTGGAAGCCGTTATAGGGCCGGCCGTCATACTCGATCGTCAGGCGGTAGCGGGGCATCAGGCCAGGACCGTTCCGGCCGCCAGCGGGAAGCCGCGCAGGAAGACCTCGGCCTCCTGCACGCCCTTGCCCTCGCGCTGGGCCTTGAGCAGGCGCACCGCGCCCTCCCCGCAGGCGATCAGCAGGGCGTCGTCCAGCACCGCGCCCGACGAGCCGTCGGCGTCCTCGACGCGCGACAGCAGGGCCTTCACGCGGACAGGGCCCTTGTCGGACGGCGCCTCGAACCAGGCGCCGGGGAACGGCGACAGGCCCCGGATGTGGCGATCGACCTCGGCGGCCGGACGGGTCCAGTCGATGCGGGCCTCGGCCGACTTGATCTTCTTGGCGTAGGTCACGCCCTCTTCCGCCTGCGGGACCTCGCGGGCCGCGCCGCGCTCGATGGCGGCCAGGGCGACGGGCAGCATGCGCGAGCCGACGGCGGCCAGCTTGTCGTGCAGGCTGCCGGCGGTCTCCAGGGCATCGATCCGCACCTGCTCGCCCATCAGCACCGGGCCTTCGTCCAGGCCCTCGCTCATCCGCATCACCTGGACGCCGGTCACCGCGTCGCCGGCCATGATCGCCCGCTGGATCGGGGCGGCGCCGCGCCAGCGCGGCAGCAGGCTGGCGTGCAGGTTGAAGCACCCCAGGCGCGGGGCCTCCAGCACGGCCTTCACCAGGATCTGGCCGAAGGCCACCACCACGGCGGCGTCGAGGTCCAGGGCCTGGAAGGCCGCGATCTCCTCGGGGGTCTTCATCGAGACCGGCGTGCGCACCGGCAGGCCCAGGCTCTCGGCGAAGGCGTGGACCGGCGAGGGCTTCAGGTCCTGGCCGCGGCCGCGCGGGGCGGGCGGCTGGGAATAGACGCAGGCGATCTCGTGGCCGGCGGCGACGAGTTCGGCCAGGCAGGCGACGGAGAAATCGGGGGTTCCGAGGAAGGCGAGGCGCATGGCGGACGTTTAGACGGCATGACCGTCCTTAGGAAGCAGGGGTGCGACATGAGTCGGAACCTCGACCATGGACCGCCGTTCTATGGGCGACGCCATTTCCAGGAGGAAACGCCATGCGCTCCATCACCCTCTTCGCCGTCGCCGGCCTGGCCGCCCTGTCGCTGGCCGCCTGCTCGGACGAGCACGCCACCCAGATCAAGGAAGGCGCCAAGGCCGCCGGCACCGAGATCAAGCAGGCCGCCGTCGACATCAAGAACGATCCCGACGTCAAGGAAGCCGGCACGGCTCTGAAGGAAAGCACCGAGGAAGCCGCCGCCGACGCCAAGGTCGCGGCCGGCGAGGCGGTCGACAAGGCCAAGGAGGCCGGCGCCAAGGCCGGTCAGGAAACCAAGGAAGCCGCGGCCGACATCAACGCCGACGCCAAGAAGGCCGGTTCGAACGCCAAGAAGGAAGTCCACGAGGCGACGAAGTAGGCGTCGGCGCGCGAAGAAGGGGACACACACTCACGGCAAGGCTTGCGCCGACTGGGCGCGGTCGTGGGGTGAGTGTGTGTCCCCCACGTCGTCCGCTGAGTTAGGCCGCGCGGCGGGCCTTCTTGACCTTGCTGATCGCCCGGTCGCGCTTCAGGCGCGACAGGTGGTCGATGAACAGCACGCCCTTCAGGTGGTCCATCTCGTGCTGGATGCAGACGGCGAACATGCCGTCGGCCTCTTCCTCGATCGGCTGGCCCTGGTAGTCCAGATAGGTCAGCTTCACGCGGGCCGGGCGCTCGACGGCGTCGTAGACCTCGGGCACCGACAGGCAGCCTTCCTCGTACGAGAACAGCTCCTCGGACTCCCAGGTGATCTTCGGATTGACGAAGTAGCGCGGGGCCGGCTCCTCGCCCTCGCGGGCCAGGTCCATGACGATCACGTTGACCAGCTCGCCGACCTGCACGGCGGCCAGGCCGATGCCCGGGGCGTCGTACATGGTCTCCAGCATGTCATCCATCAGGGCGCGCAGCGCGTCGGTGACGGCGGGCACGTCCTTGGAGACCTGCTTCAGGATCGCCAGATCGGCGGAATTATCGACGGTGAGGATGCGACGGATGGCCATAACGACTGTCAGGTAAGCGCCGCGCCGCCCGGGGTCAAGGCGACGGAGGGACGCGGCCCGTGGCCGCACCTCCTCAAAAATCCGCTCATCCCGGCGAATGCCGGGACCCAGATGGAATGGGGTGGGACGGACGCCACGAACTCAGCGCCCTTCCAATCAACCGCTCCGCCTTAGGATCTGGGTCCCGGCATTCGCCGGGATGAGCGGAGATGGAGGGCGCTAGGACTTGGCCTGCAGCTTCGGCGTTTCGTCCGCCGCCAGCTTGATCAGCGGCCGCACCGAGCCCTCGACCGGGGTCAGCTCGCTGATCTCCTTGCCCTCGTGGTCGACCGACAGGTCCTCGAAGCGGCGGGCCTGGGTCAGGACCTGGCTTTCCAGCGAGCCGACGAACTGGTTGTAGCGGCCCACAGCCGCCTCCAGCGCCTTGCCCACCGAGCCGGCGTGGGCGCCCATCACGGCGATGCGCTTGTAGAGCTCGCGGCCCACCGCGACGATGTTGGCGGCGTTCTTGGCCTGGTCCTCGGCCCGCCAGCCGTAGGCGACGGCCTTGCACAGGGCGAACAGGGTGGTGGGGGTGACCAGCAGCACCCGGCGGTCCATGGCCTCGGTCATCAGGTCGGGCAGGCGGTCCAGCGCGGCCGCGAGGAAGCCGTCGCCGGGCACGAACATGGCCACGAAGTCGGGCGAGCCCTCGCTGGCGAACTGGTCCCAATAGGCCTTCGCCGAAAGGCCCTGCATGTGGGCGCGGACGCTGGCGGCGTGGCGGGCCAGGGCGCTTTCGCGCAGATGCTCCTCGGTGGCCTCCTGGGCCTCGAGGAAGGCGTTCAGCGAGCACTTGGCGTCGATCACGAACACCCCGCCGCCCGGCATCTTGACCTTCACGTCGGGGCGGCGACGGCCCTCCTCGCTCTCGACGCTGAACTGCTCGACGAAGTCGAAGCGGCTGTTGAGGCCAGCGGCCTCAAGAACGTTACGTAAAGTCTGCTCGCCCCAGCGCCCCTGGACCCCGGCCCCGCGCCGCAGGGCGGCCGACAGCTTGCGAGCCTCGAACTGGGTGGCGGTCGAGGCCTCCATCAGGGCGGCGATCTGGGCCTTGAGGCCGCCGGTCTCTTCCGCCCGCGCCTTCTCGACGGCGGTGACCTGGGCCTCGAACTTGGCCAGGGTCTCGGCCACCGGCTTGAGCTGGGCTTCCAGCCGCTGCTGGCTGAGCAGTTCGCGGCTCTTGAAGTTCTCCTCGGTGCGCTTGATCAGGGCCTCGGCCACCGTGTTGGCGGTCATGGTCGCCTGCTGGGCGGCCTGGGCGCGGATCAGCTCGGCCTGGGTGGCGGCCTGGTCCTCCAGCAGCCGCGCGCGCTCGCCGGCCTGGACCAGCTGCTCGTTCAGTTGCCAGGCCTTGGCCTCGGCCCGGGTGGCGCGGCCCAGGGCCCAGACGGCGAACGCCCCGGCGGCGACGGCCGCCAGCAGCAGGACCAGGGCGAGGATCAGGAACGGATCGGAGAAGTTCATGCTCCGTTCTTAGCCGGAGTCGCCGGTTCCAGGAAGGGCGCGCTCGAAAGCCCGGCGGCGAGCGGCTAGAGAGGGGCCATGTCACGACTCTGGATCATCGGACCCGGCGCGGTCGGCAGGACCCTGGGACGACTGTTCCATGACCGGGGCGTCTTCGCGGTCGCCGGGATCGTCGGGCGGACCCGGGAGGGCGCTGAGGCGGCGCGGGCCTTCATCGGCGGCGGCCAGGCGGCGGACGCGGCCACGCCTACGGCCGGCGACGTGGTGATGGTCTCCACCCGCGACGGCGAGATCGACGCGGTCGCCGCCGCCCTGGCCGACGGCGTCGATCCGGCGGGGCTGGTCGTCTTCCACTGCAGCGGGGCGCGGGACCTGGCGCCGCTGGAGCCCCTGCGCCGGCGCGGGGCGGCCGTGGCGGCCCTGCATCCGGTCAAGGCCTTCGCCGATCCGGCCCGCGAGGTCGCCACCTTCGACGGCGTGGTCTGCACCCTGCAGGGCGATGCGGCGGCCCTGGCCGTGCTGGCCCCGGCCGTGGCGGCCATCGGCGGCGCGCCGGTGGTGCTGCCGCAGGGCGTCGACCGGCGGCTCTATCACGCGGGGACGGTGTTCGCCTCGAACTACCTGGCGGCGCTGGTCCAGGCCGGGCTGGACGCCCACGCGGCGGCGGGGATCGACGGCGAGACGGCCCTGAAAATCCTGTCGCCCATCCTGCGCGACGCCCTGGGCGCGATCCTGGACAAGGGCCCGGTCGCCGCCCTGACCGGGCCGATCGCGCGAGGGGATGCGGCGACGGTGGCTGCCCAGGTGGAGGCGCTGGCGGCGCGGGACGCGGGGCTGGCGGAGCTCTATGCGGCGCTGGGGCGGAAGACGGTCGAGCTGGCGCGGCGCAAGACGCCGGGGCTGGAGCTGGGGGCGGTGGCGGAGGCCCTGAAGCGTTAGTCGCACACTTACTTGCCCCCACCTGGCGACTGCGTCGCCTGTCCGCCCCCGTAGGGGGCGGAGCCGCACGGCGCCGGCGGTTCGAAGGCTCCGCCCCCTAACGGGGGCGGACAGACCGCGAAGCGGTCAGGTGGGGGCAAGGGGGTGAGCCACCGACCTAAGCCGGCCGACGCGCCCGCAGCGCCTGGGCGATGGTCCCGTCGTCGAGCCAGTCCAGGTCGCCGCCCACCGGCACGCCTCGCGCCAGCATGGTCACCGACACGCCCGTCGGGGCCAGGCGGTCGGCCAGGTAGTGGGCCGTGGTCTGGCCGTCGACGGTGGCGGGGAGGGCCAGGATCACCTCGGCGATCTCGCTGGCGTTCGCCCGGCCCAGCAGCTCGCCCACCCGCAGCGCCTCGGGACCGATCCCGTCCAGGGCCGACAGCAGGCCGCCCAGCACGTGGTAGCGGCCCTTGAACGAGCCGCCGCGCTCCATGGCCCAGACCGAGCCGACCTCCTCGACCACGCACAGCAGGCGGTTGTCGCGCGTGGCGTCCGAGCAGATGGCGCAGGGGTCGGAGGTGTCGAGCGAGCCGCACACCGAGCAGGTGCGCACCTTGGCCTGGGCCTCGACCATCGCTGCCGTCAGCGGGGCCAGCAGGGTGTCGCGCTTCTTCAGCAGCGCCAGGGCCGCGCGCCGGCCCGAGCGCGGACCCAGGCCCGGCAGCTTGGACAGCAGGGCGATCAGGCGCTCGATCTCGGGTCCGGCGGAGGCGGCCATCAGGGTTTCGCCACCCGCGTGACCTGCGAATAGACCACCCGCCACTGGCCGTCGCGCTTGGCCCAGGCATCGACGAACCGCACGACGAGCGCGAAGCGCTGGCCGCCGTCGGTCCCGGTCATGTTGACCCGGCCGCCCAGCAGGGCGGTGTCGCCGAACACCTTCTCGACCGGCTCCTCGATCGTGAACGGGTCCAGCTTGAAGCCGGGGGCCACGTAGTCGGCGATCAGCCGCGCCTTGTCCTGGACCTGGCCCGCGCCGTTGACCAGCACGTAGTCGTCGGCCACCAGCCGCTCCAGCGCCGCGCGGTCGCCGTTCACCTGGGCCGCGTCATACGCGTGCGCCGCCGCGGCCAGGTCGGCCGGCAGGGGCGCGGCCAGGGCCGCCAGGGGGGCGGTCGCCGGAACGACCAGCGCCAGGGCGATAAGGGCTGCGCGAAGGTGGAGCATTCGATCTCCTGCTTTCTGATCCGCTCATCCCGGCGAATGCCGGGACCCAGATGGAATGGCTTTGAGGCTGACACCAAGAGCGCTGAGCCCTTCCAATCATCCACACTGCCTTGGGACCTGGGTCCCGGCATTCGCCGGGATGAGCGGTCGTAAAATGAAACCCTAGAACTTCATGCCCGGCAGGCCGCCCATCATCCCGGCCATCGGGCCGGCGGCTTCCTGCAGCATCTGCTCGCGCTGGCCGTTCAGCTTGGACAGGGCCACGGCGTGGGCGGCGACGACCAGGTCGGCGATGACCTCGCCCTCGCCAGGCTGGATCAACTCCTCGTCCAGGACGACCTTCACCAGCTCGCCCGAGCCCCGGAGGGTGACGGTGACCATGCCGCCGCCGGCGGCGCCTTCGGCCGTCAGCTCCAGGATCTTGGCTTGGGCGTCGGCCAGCTTCTGCTGCATGGCCTGGGCCTGCTTCATCAGGCCGCCGAGGTCTTTCATGGGGTCACTCCAGGTCTTAGGGGACGCGCGCGCGTCATTCTTCCAGTTCGTCCGGCTCGATCGGCGGCGCCTCGGGCGTCATGATCGTGCGGACCTCGACGATCTCGGCGCCGGGGAAGGCGTCCAGCACCGAGGCGACGAAGGGATCCGAGCGGATCGCGTCCATCTCCTCGCGCTGCTCGCGCTTCTGGCGCTCCATCAGGCTCTCGGCCCCGCCGCCGCCTTCGGCGGCCACCAGCCAGGGCTGGCCGGTCCACTCCTTCAGCGCGCGAACCAGGCGTCCGGCCAGGTTGCCGGGCGCGCCGGGCGCGGCCTCGAAGGTGATCGCCCCGGGACGGAAGCTGATCGGGCGGACATATTGCTCGACGTCCAGGCGCAGGCCGATGTCGCGCTTCTCGGCGATCAGCTTCACGACGTCTTCGAACGAGGCCAGGACCGGCGCGGCCGGGGCCATCGGCGCGGCCATCACCCGGGCCTGGGCGTTGACGGCCCCGCCGCCTCCGCCGCCGATCGAGCCGCCACCGCCGCCGCCCGGACCGCCGCCGACGGGCTGGCCGTCGCGCAGGGCCTTAAGCGCTTCCTCGGGACCGGGCAGATCGGCCGCGTAGCACAGGCGGATGATGGCCATCTCGGCCGCGGCCATGGCGTCGGGCGCGCGGCGCACCTCGTCATGGGCCTTCAGCAGCATCTGCCACAGGCGCGCCAGGGTCCCCGGCGAGGTCTGGGCCCCGATGGCGGTGAGGCGCGCGGCCTGCTCCTTGGGCATGGACAGGGCGTCGGGCCCCAGGGCCTTGGCCACCGACGCGGCGTGGCAGTGGTCCAGCAGGTCCAGCATGACCACCGCCGGATCGGCCCCGAAGCCCCAGAGGGCGCGGAAGCCCTTCAGCGACTCGCCGGGCTTGCCGCTCATGACGTTCTCGAACAGGGCGATCGTCTGGCCGCGGTCGGCCAGGCCCAGCATGTCGCGGACCACGGCGGCGGTGACGGTCGAGCCGCGCTCGCCCTGGACGATGGCCTGGTCCAGAAGGGAGAGGCCGTCACGCACCGAACCCTCGGCGGCGCGGGCGATCAGGGCCAGGCCGTCTTCCTCGACCTTGGCCCCCTCCTTGGCGGCGATCCGGCCGAAGTGCTTGACCAGCACGTCCGGCTCGACCCGGCGCAGGTCGAAGCGCTGGGTGCGCGACAGGATCGTCACCGGCACCTTGCGGATCTCGGTGGTGGCGAAGATGAACTTGGCGTGCGGCGGCGGCTCTTCCAGCGTCTTCAGCAGGGCGTTGAACGCCGCCGTCGACAGCATGTGCACTTCGTCGATGATGTAGACCTTGTAGCGCGCCTCGACCGGGGCGTAGCGCACCCCGTCCAGCAGCTCGCGCATCTCGTCGACCTTGGTGCGGCTGGCGGCGTCCAGCTCCAGCACGTCCATGTGCCGGCCTTCGATGATCGCCTTGCAGTGCCGCCCTTCGACGGTCAGGTCGACCGAGGGGCCGTGGACGGTGTCGGTCTCGTAGTTCAGGGCCCGGGCCAGCAGGCGGGCGGTCGTGGTCTTGCCGACGCCCCGCACGCCAGTGAGCATGAAGGCGTGGGCGATGCGGCCGGTCGAGAACGCGTTGGCCAGGGTGCGGACCATGGCCTCCTGGCCGATCAGGTCCTCGAAGGTGCGCGGCCGGTACTTGCGCGCCAGCACGGTGTAGGCGGCGTCGGGATCGCTGAGGCTCTCGGCCGTCGGCGGCGCGGCCGGCGCCGGGGCGGCGGGCGCGGAGTCGGGCGTACCGGCTTGCAGCGGCTCGTCAGCAGGAGGACCGCCGAAGATGTCGACGGTGTTCTCGTCGCGTTCGGCGGGCTCTTCATCCCACGGCGGCGCGGAATCGGTCGTGAGGTCGTCGTGGTCGGCCATGGCGTGAGTGTAGTGTGCGGAAGGGCGCAGCAAAAGGCTCGCGCCGCGCTTGGGGCGTTGTTGCTGTCGGAATTTGGGGAAAGGTGGAGACCGGCAGACGACCCGGAGCGAAACTCGTTGTGGCTGCTGCCTCTCGGCCCTGACCAGGTTGGCGAGGACTCCGCCCGTCGCCGATCTCCGAGGCCTATATCGCGACTCAAGGCCCGCGATGCAAGTCACAAGCTCCGGAGCCGTGACGACTCTTCGTCGCGGATGTTAGAGAATCGTCATGGCTCTTTCGATCATCACCAACATCTTCGCCGGCAATCCGCTCGACCGCGCCAGCGAGCGCCGGGGCGACGAGGCCTGGCTGGCCGAGAAGGCCGACGACCCGCACTCGCTGGCCGTGGCCATCTGGAACGGCAAGGCGCTGGTCGAGGACATCACGGACGAGGAAGGCAAGGTCAGCGGGGCCCAGATCGCCTATCTGCGCGCCGACATGGCCAAGGACCTGTCGGCCACGCCCGAGCGTCTGCTGTTCCTGGGGCTGTGGAAGGACATCGCGGTATTCGCCGTCGACCTGGAGGGCGGGGCCGATCCGGCCGAGGGGCCGCTGCAGGGGCTGGGCCGGTTCGAGGAGCTGCGCGGCGTCGCCCTGACCCTGCCGCCGCCCGACGCCGGCATCCTGGCCACGGCCAAGTCGATGTTCGAATGGCGGCGCAAGCACAAGTGGTGCAGCAACTGCGGCCAGGAGACCAACGTCACCGACGGCGGCTGGAAGCGGCAGTGCTCCTCGTGCCAGACCGAACACTTCCCGCGCACCGACCCGGTGGCGATCATGCTGGCCCTGCACGAGGGCCGCTGCCTGCTGGGCCGCCAGGCCGGCTGGCCGCCCGGCATGTACTCGGCCCTGGCCGGCTTCGTGGAGCCCGGCGAGACGATCGAGGAGGCCTGCGCCCGCGAGCTGATGGAGGAGGCGGGCCTCACCGCCGTCGCCGTCCGCTACCACTCCAGCCAGCCCTGGCCGTGGCCCTCGTCGCTGATGATGGGCCTGATGGCCGACGTCGACAGCGACGTGGCCGCCCCCGACCAGACCGAGCTGGAAGCGGTGAAGTGGTTCACCAAGGACGAGGCCAAGGCCCTGATCCGCGGCGAGCTGGAAGGCTTTTTCGCCCCGCCGCCCCTGGCCATCGCGCACCAGCTGATCAAGGCCTGGGCGGAGGGGGAGGACTAGATCCTCCCCCACAGGGGAAGGTGGCCCGAAGGGCCGGAGGGGGTTTCACCCCGCCGGCTCGGCAAGCCCCCTCCGTCGCTCCGCGACACCTCCCCCAAGGGGGGGAGGATCTTCTAGCCGAACAGCACCAGCAGCTCCCGCACCACCATCCACGCCAGGGCGATGGTCGATAGCGAGAACAGCAGAAAGCGCACCAGCACGATGTTGACGCTGACCTGCACCAGGCTGTGCAGCACGCGCAGGGCGACGAAGGCCCAGGCCAGCTTGACCGCCAGGGGGTCTCCGTGGCCGGCGACCTGGATGGCCAGGGCGGCCGCGTAGAAGATCGTCGGCTGCTCCATCAGGTGGTTGTAGTTGTCGGCCGCCTGGCGGGCGGGCGCGGGCAGGCCGTTCAGGCTGCCCGGAAAGGCCGCGTCCTGCGGCTTGATCCCGGCCTTGCTCATGGCCGGCATGCGCTGGACGTACATCCACAGCCAGATGACCAGCGACCAGGCCACCAGCGCCATCACCGGCGCGATCAGGGTGTTCATTGTCGTTCCCTCCCCGGAACTCTTGCTTATTCCGGGAAGGTTAGTCGCGGAACGCCGTTATGGCGAAGCCTGCCGCGACGTCAGGCCCGGTCAGGCGAGATCAGGCCGCGGGCGAGAAGCGCGCCCTGATCGCGGCGGGGACCGCGCCGAGCAGCAGGCCGACGCCCAGGGGCGCCAGCGCTTCGGCCAGGCTGGGCGCGATCACGATCAGTTCGCTGGTGTGCGTGGCCTGCACGGCCCGGACGATGGACAGGATCGTGAACAGCGTCGCCACCAGCCCCAGGCCGGGCGGCAGGAGGCCGAGGATCGACAGCGCCGAGGGATCGTCGGCGCGCCCTTTCGTCAGGCTGCCGACCGCGAGGGCCGCGATCCAGATCCCCAGGCCGATCAACACCAGATAGATCATCTTGGTCAGCAGGCCGGCCGTGATCACCAGGAGGCCGAAGGTGGTCAGCGGATTGGCCGGCATGCCCGCCCAGATCGCCAGGCCGATCGCCCCGACCAGTACCGCGCCGCCCGCGAGGCCCAGAATCCACGGCAAGCTCTTCATCACTCTAGTCCCCCGAGGGCGGCCGGAAGCGACCGCGCCAAGGTCAAGCTAGAGACAACCGCCGAGGGTCGCAACGCCGCCTAGACGCGATCCCGGAACGGGTCGGCCGGATAGACGCCCAGCACCTCGAACTTCTCGGAGAAGAACTTCAGCTCGTCGAAGGCCAGGGCCAGGGGTCGGTCCTCGGGACGGCCGTCGACCTCGGCGTAGAAGAAGGTGGCCGTGAAGGCCCCGCCCTCCATGTAGCTTTCCAGCTTGGTCATGTTGACGCCGTTGGTCGCGAACCCGCCCAGCGCCTTGTAGAGGGCGGCCGGCAGGTTGCGGACCTTGAACACGAAGCTGGTCACGCAGCGGTGGGTGAACGGCGGCGCGGCCGGCGACTTGTCGGCCGTCATCACCAGGAAGCGCGTGGTGTTGTTGCGCTCGTCCTCGATGTCCTTGGCCAGGATGTCCAGGCCGTAGATCTCGGCGGCCAGGGCCGGGGCCACGGCGGCGCGGGTCGGGTCGGGCTTCAGGGCCAGGGCCTTGGCGGCGCCCGCCGTGTCGCCGGCGCTCTCGTGGGCCAGGCCCAGCTTCTTGAGGCTTTGGCGGCACTGGGAAAGCGCGATCGGCATCGAGCTGGCGATCTTCACCGTCTCCAGCGTCACGCCCTTGTTGGCCATCAGCTGGAAGCGGATCGGCTTGAAGCGCTCGCCGATGATCTGCAATCCCGAAGCCGGCAAGAGATGGTGGACGTCGGCCACGCGGCCGGCGATCGAGTTCTCGATCGGGATCATGCCCAGCTGGCAGGCGCCCGACTTGATGGCCTCGAACGCCTCCTCGAAGGTGGCGCAGGGCACGGCCTCGTAGTCGGGGAAATAGGTGCGGCACGCCTCGTGGCTGTTGGCGCCGGGTTCGCCCTGGAAGGCGATCTTCTTGAGGATGCTCATGCTGACTTTCCGGCCGCGTAGGCGCGGGCCGCTTCAAGGTCGGAAGGATTGTCGACGGAGATCGGGGCCTCGGCGGCCACGGCGGCGCGCAGCTGCAGGCCCAGTTCCATGGCGCGCAGCTGCTCCAGCTTCTCGCGCTTCTCCAGCGGCGAGGGCGGGGCGGCGTTGAAGGCTTCCAGCGCCGCGCGGCGATAGCCGTAGATGCCGATGTGCCGCCAGATCGGCGCGTCGCCGTAGAGGGTGGAGCGGGTGAAATAGAGAGCCCGACCCGACAGGCCGTCCTGCTCCATGGCCAGCACGGCCTTGACGACGTCGGGATTGGACCGGTCGGCGGGCGAGGCTTCCGGCGCGACCACGGTGGCGATGTCGCAGCCCGGATGGGCGCCCAGCAGGTCGGCGCAGGCGCTCAGCACCGAAGGCTGCACGAACGGCATGTCGCCCTGCAGGTTGATGACCACGTCGTGGCGGCGCTCGGGATCCAGCTCCTCCAGGGCCGCCAGGATGCGGTCCGAACCCGAGGGCAGGCCCGGATCGGTCAGGACCGCCGTGCCGCCGGCCTTCCGGACCGCATGGACGATCGAGATGTCGCCCGCCGCCACGGCCACCGGGCCGATTCCCGCCGCCTGGGCCTGGCGCAGCACGCGCACGATCATCGACACGCCGCCGATGTCGGCCAGCGGCTTGTCGGGGAGGCGGGTGGCCGCCATGCGGGCCGGAATGACGACGATGGGGTTCATGAGAGGCCGATGCGGGGTCAAAACCGTTGCTGCCCGGTTGCGCCCCGGGCGGTAGCGTGTAAGAGACGCGAGCGCAACATGGAGCGCGCGGGGGAAACCTCCGGGCGCGGAATTCGGGCCTGTCGTCGGACGGCCCCCAAGAGGCTGGTAAGGCTTTAGATGAGCGACCTGACGTTCAACAAGATCTTCGGCGGCGTCCTGCTGACGGGCCTGATCATTTTCGGTCTCAAGGAAGGCTCGGACATCGTTTTCGCCAAGCACGAGCTGGAAAAGCCGGGCTACGCGATCGCCGTGGCCGAAGAGGCCGGTGAAGGCGGCGCCGCCGCCGAGGTCGCGCCCGACTGGGGCAGCGTCCTGACCCCCGCCAACGTCGCCGCCGGCCAGGCCGTCAGCGCCAAGTGCGCCTCGTGCCACAACTTCACCGCCGAGAATCACACCGGCCCGGGCCTGTTCGGCGTCGTCGGCCGCAAGCCCGGCACCCACGCCGGCTTCGCCTATTCGTCGGCGATGGTCGACTACGGCAACAAGAACCCGGTCTGGGACTACGACAAGCTGGACACCTTCCTGAAGGCGCCGGGCAAGGACGTCTCGGGCACCAAGATGACGTTCGTCGGCCTGAAGAAGCAGGAAGACCGGATCGCCATGATCGCCTACCTGCACAGCCTGGGCTCGACCCTGCCGATCCCGGCCCCGAAGCCGGCCGGCGCTCCGGCCCCGGCCGCGGGCGAAGCCCCCGCCGCTGGCGCCGCCGCGGCTCCGGCCGCCGGCGCTCCGGCTGCTGGCGCTCCGGCCGCCGCCGGCGCGCCCGCCACGGCGACCCCGGCCCCGGCCGCCGCCAAGTCCTGATCCTTTCGGGACAGACCGAGATCAAAGGCCGCGAAGTTCGCTTCGCGGCCTTTTTCCTTTGCCTCGGCCACTGCCTGGTTTGGGGGCGCCGCGCCCCTTGCAGACGGCGTGGGGCCGTCCGCAGCAAAGCTGGGCTTGCGGCCTTTTCCCATTCCGTGAGTAGAGTATCGGACCGTACCGCTTCACCGGAACCGTTCGACCATGATCCTTCGCCCGCTGGCCGCCGTAGCGCTCGTCACGACGCTGATCGCCGCCCCCGCCTCGGCCTTCGCCGCCAAGGCCCCGACCGTCGCGCTGAAGTCGCTGGCCGACCTGCCCACGCCCCTGCCCTATCCCTATGACGAGAAGGCCGACGCCGAGGCCGACGTCGCCGCCGCCCTGAAGCGCGCCAAGAAGGCCCACAAGCTGACCCTGATCGATTTCGGCGGCAACTGGTGCCCCGACTGCCGGATCTTCGCCGGCCTGATCGAGCAGCCCGACCTGAAGAAGTGGGTCGACAAGCACTACGAGGTCGTGACGGTGAACGTCGGCCGCTACGACAAGAACATGCAGATCCCGGCCCGCTACGGCGTCGACAAGCTGAAGGGCGTGCCCAGCTTCCTGGTGGTCGACGGCAACGGCAAGCTGGTCAACGACGGCGCCTTCTTCGCCCTGACCGACGCCCGCCATATGACCCCGCAGTCGATCGCCGACTGGCTGGCCCAGTGGCCGAAATGAGCTGAACGGGGGGGGCGTCCCGTCGCCAGCTAGGGCCGCCGCCACCCCGTCACGCCGCCGCCGCCCGCCGCCTCGACGCGGGCGATCGCCTCGGCCAGGGGTTCGGCGGCCACGGCCATGTGGTGGGCGTTGGCGTGCAGGATCGTGTCGGGGTCCAGCAGGATCGCCACGTGGCCCTTCCAGAACACCAGGTCGCCGCGCCGGCGCTCGGCCTCGGCTATGGCCGAGAAGAAGGCCAGCTGCATGTCGGTGTCGCGCGGGATCGCCCGCCCGCAGGCCGCCAGGGCCTGCTGCACCAGGCCCGAGCAGTCCAGGCCCAGCGATTCGCGCCCGCCCCACTGGTAGGGCGCGCCCAGATAGCCCTCGGCCACCGCCACGTAGTCGGTCAGGGCCACGCCCACCGGCGCCAGGTGGGCGGCGACGAACCAGCCCGTGCCCTCGCCCTTGGCGAAGCGGCCCTCGGTCGCCTCGATCGTGGTCAGGGCGTTCAGCGAATAGAGCCCCGCCGGCCGCGCCTTGATGTTCGGCTCGCCGAAGGCGTAGGTGCGCGGAACCGCCACCTGGTGGGTGGCCGGTTCGCCCAAGGCCGCCAAGTCGGCCTGGGCCACGAAGCCCACATAGCCGTCGCGCCCCGCCTGGCCCCAGGCGAAGCCGTCCTGCACGTCCAGCACCCGGAACAGCTCGCCGAACAGCAACTGGTCCCACTGCTCGGCCCTCGGGTCGGGCGCCTTGCGCAGGGCGGCGGTCGGGACCACCACGCGGCGCACCGTCGGGGCCGCGTAGCGCTCGGCGGCGACTAGGCCCTGCAGGTCCAGATCGGCCAGGTCGGGCCGGGCCAGGGTCACCCGGGGATCGAAGCCGCTCATGCTTCAGCCTTCGGGAAACGCGATTTCAGCATGCCGTACAGCCCCCTGATCACCTGGGCCTCGCCGCCGGACGCGAAGCCCGGCCGCGCCTTGGGGTTCCAGGCGAAGATGTCGAAGTGCGCCCACGCGCCCGTGGTCGGGGCGAAGCGCTGCAGGAACAGGGCGGCGGTCATCGAGCCGGCCTGGGCCCAGGCGTCGGGATCGTTCTTGAGGTCGGCGATGTCGCTCTCGACCGCCTCCCGGTATCCATCCCACAGGGGCATGCGCCAAACGGCGTCGGAGGCGACGCGGGCGCCCTCCTCGATCTCCAGGGCCAGATCGTCGTCGGGCGTGTAGAACGGGATCACCTGCGGGCCGAGGGCCACGCGCGCGGCGCCGGTCAGGGTGGCCAGGTCGATCGTCAGGACCGGCTCCAGCTCGGCGGCGCGGGCCAGGGCGTCGGCCAGGATCAGCCGCCCCTCGGCGTCGGTGTTGCCGACCTCGACGGTCAGGCCCGCCCGGGTGTCCAGCACGTCGCCGGGCCGCATGGCGTCGCCGGCGATGGCGTTCTCGACCACCGGGACCAGCACGGTCAGGGCCACGGGCAGGCCCGCCGCCATCACCATCCGCCCCAGGGCCAGGACGTGGGCGGCGCCGCCCATGTCCTTCTTCATCAGCCGCATGCCGCTGGACGGCTTGATGTCGAGCCCGCCGGTGTCGAACACCACGCCCTTGCCGACAAGCGCTACGCGCGGATGGGCTGCATCGCCCCAGGTGATCTCCAGCATGCGCGGCGCGCGGGCCGGGACGGCGGCGCGGCCCACGGCGTGGACGGCCGGATAGTTCCGCTCCAGCAGGTCGTCGCCGACCACCACGTCCAGGGTCGCGCCGTAGCGCTCGGCGATCTCGCGGGCGATGGTCTCGATCTGCAGCGGCCCCATGTCGTTGGCCGGGGTGTTGACCATGTCGCGGGCCAGGGCGCAGGCGTGGGCGACGGCGCGGACCTCGTCCAGGTCGAGCGTCTCGTCCGCGACCAGTCGTCGCGGCTCGTCCTTGCCCCGGGTGCGGTAGCGGTCGAAGCGATAGGCCCCCAGGGCGAAGGCCAGGGCGATCTGGGCGGCGTCGAGGTCGTCGGGGACGGTGGCCAGGCGGTAGTCGCCGGCCGGCAGCCGGGTCGGCAGGGCCCGGAACAGCATCGGCTCGACCTTGTCCCGCGTTCCAAGCCCCAGCAGCACGCGGTCCACGGCCCCTTGCGGCGTCGGCAGGACCAGCACCTGGCCGGCCTTGGCCTTGAAGTCCTCCAGGGCCACGAAGCCCTTCACGAAGCTGGGCCGCGCCTCGACGAAGGCGTCCAGCTGGTCCTCGTACAGGCAGTGGATGGGCGTCGGCGCGCCGTCCTCCGGGGAGCGGGACGAGGAGGCGATGATCGGTTCCGACATGGGCGGGCCCTGAAGGTGGAAATTATGCTTAACGATTCCTTGAGGGCCCCGCGCGAGGATGCGGGACCGTCGGGAGATTCCTCTTCATGTGTCGCAAGCGCGCGCTCCTCGCAACCGTTCTCGCCCCCGTTGTCGCCCCCATGGTCGTTGGCCTCCTCGCCGCGGCCCCGGTCCAGGCCGCCGACAAGCGGGCCAAGGACGCGCCGCAGCTCGCGGCCGCCGCCGCGCCCCAGGCGCCGCGCAAGGCCACGCCGGCCGAGCGGGCCGAGGCCCAGCGCGCCGATCCGCTGACCCGCATGGCCTTCTGGTCGACCGAACTGGAGCGCGACGGCCGCGACGTCGAGGCGGGCGTGGGCCTGTCCCAGGCCCTGCGCGCCCTGGGCCGCTACGACGAGGCCGCCGACGCGGCGGCCGGCATCCTGATCTTCGCGCCCGACAACTACGACGCCCTGATGGAACTGGCCCGGGCCAACGTGGCGCGCGGCCAGGGCTTCTACGCCATCGAGCCGGGCCGCAAGGCCGCCGCCCTGCAGCCGCGCGATTGGCGCCCCCTGTCGCTGCTGGGCGTGGCCTACGAGCAGGCCAAGCGCGACGACGAGGCCCTGGCGGCCCACCGCCAGGCCGTGGCCCTGGCCCCGAACGAGGCCGTGCCGCTGAGCAACCTGGCCATGCACCTGGCCTCGAGCGGCGACCTCAAGGGCGCCGAGACCGCCCTGCGCCAGGCCGCCGCCCTGCCCACCGCCACCATCCAGGTCCGCCAGAACCTTGCCCTTGTGGTCGGGCTGCAAGGCCGCATGGACGAGGCCGAGAAGCTGGCCCGCCAGGACCTGCCGCCGGAGTCGGTCGACAACAACCTGGCCTGGCTGCGCGCCGCCATCGGCCAGGAGAGCGCGACGCGGTCGTGGAGCGCTGTGAAGGCGGGGGGCTGATCCAGCCTTCCCTCCCCCTTGTGGGGAGGGTGGACGCGAAGCGGACGGGTGGGCCTGCCGACTCGCCCTGCTGACTCGTCAAACCCCGCCCGACCCTGGCTCCGCCAGGGCCACCCTCCCCACAAGGGGGAGGGACGGGTGCCGGCCGCCCCCTACCGCTGTTTCAGCACGTCCTGGATCTTGATGATCGCCGGGCCCATGATCACGATGAACAGCACGGGCAGGAAGAACACGATCATCGGCACGGTCAGCTTGGCCGGCAGGGCCGAGGCCTTCTTCTCGGCGGCCGACAGGCGCAGTTCGCGGTTCTCCTTGGCCATCACCCGCAGGGCTGCGCCCAGCGGCGTGCCGTAGCGCTCGGCCTGGATCATGGCCGTGGCCACCGACTTGATGCCCGGATGGTTGGTCCGGCGGGCCAGGCCCTCGTAGGCCAGGCGGCGTTCGGGCAGGTAGCTGAGCTCGGCGGTCAGCAGGCCCAGCTCCTCGGCCAGCTCCATCGAGGCCGAGCCGACCTCGGACCCGACCTTGGCGATCGCCGCCTCGATCGACATGCCGCTTTCGACGCAGATCAGCATCAGGTCCAGGGCGTCCGGGAACGCCTGGACGATCGACTCGCGGCGCTTCTGGGCGATGTTGGAGATGTAGAGGTTGGGCGCGTAGTAGCCGGCCGCCAGGGCGACGAAGCAGGCGGCGATCTTCTGCATGGCCAGCAGGCCGAAGTCGTTGATCAGATACAGGTAGAACGCCACCACGGCCGAAAACGCGAACGGCATCACGAAGCGGAAGAAGTAGAAAGTCGAGACCGGCTTGGGCCCGCGGAAGCCGGCCTGGGCCAGCTTGTCGACGACCTTGGGGTCCTCCAGCAGCTTGGACAGCTGCAGGCGGTCGACGACGTTCTTGTACATCCCCTCGTCGGCGTGGCGCAGGCTGCCGCCGCCGCCCTTCTGGGACAGGGCCTCGCGCGAGCGGCGGCGCAGCTCCTCGCGGCGGTTGGCCACCGACTTCAGCCGGCCCTCCAGGCCGTTGCTGCTCATCATCGGCGCGGCCAGGGTGACGATGGTGGCGAACACCACGATCGCGATGAAGGCGCTGAACAGGGTCTGGGGATTGGTGAGCAGATCGATCATGGCCGCCTCCCCCTAGAACTTGAAGTTGATCATCTTGCGCATCACGAAGATGCCGCAGGACATCCAGAAGGCGGCGATCATCAGCATGATCCGGCCGCGCGGATCGCTGAACATCGGCGCCATGTAGGCCGGGGCGGTGATCGAGATCATCGTCGCCACGCCGGGCGGCAGGCAGCCGATGATGAAGGCCGACGACACGGCTTCGGCCGACAGGGCCTTGATCTTCTCGCCCATCAGCTTGCGGGCCCGCAGCACGGTCGACAGGTTGCCCAGCGCCTCGGCCAGGTTGCCGCCGGTCTTGGACTGGATGGTCAGGACGATGGTGAAGAAGCGCAGCTCGTTGGTCGGCATGCGCTCGTACATGCGGTCCAGGGCCTGCTCCATCGACATGCCCATGCCGGTGTTCTCGGTCAGGATGCGGAATTCGCCGGCCAGGGGCTCGGGGCATTCCGTGCCGATCATCCGCAGGCAGTCGTGGACGGGCAGGCCCGACTTGATGCCGCGCACGATGATGTCGATGGCGTCCGAGAAGGCCTCGGTGAACTTCTTGGTGCGGGCCTTGGCCATCATGCCGATGACCCAGCGCGGCAGGCCGAAGCCGGCGGCGAAGGCCGCGCCCAGGGCGATGATCGGCATCTGGCGCAGCAGAAGCAGCATCAGCCCGACCAGCACGCCGACCACGCCGCTGATGATCCAGAACATCTGCACGTTGTCGCCCAGGCCGGCGGCGCGCAGGCGCGCGGCGATGGTCAGCGACGCCTTCTTCTTCTGCTGGTCCTGTTCCTTCAGGGTCTTCAGCAGCTGCTTGCGGCGGGCGTCGGGGGTGTTGGCGGCGGCCTTGGCGCGGGCGGCCACGGCCTGGCGGTCTCCGGCGATCAGCTGGGCGCGCTTGACGGTCTTGGCCGAGGCGCCGCCGCCCCCGCCGGCCAGCACGAAGCCCAGCCCCGCGATGGTGATGAAGCCGAGGACGCCGGCGAGGATGATCAGCATGGCCCTATTCCGCCGCGTCGAGGGCTTCGGCCAGCTCGCGCTCCAGGCCGTAGTAGCGGGCGCGGTCCCAGAAGCGGGGACGGCCGATGCCGGTCGAGCGGTGCTTGCCCAGCACCCGGCCCTCGGCGTCCTCGCCGTTCATCTCGTAGACGAACAGGTCCTGGGTGACGATCACGTCGCCTTCCAGCCCGACCACCTCGGTGATGTGGGTGATCCGGCGCGAGCCGTCGCGCAGGCGGGCGGCCTGGACGATGACGTCGACCGAGCCGACGATCATCTCCTTGATGGTCTTGGAGGGCAGGCCGTAGCCGCCCATGGTGATCATCGACTCGATCCGGCTGATCGCCTCGCGCGGGCTGTTGGCGTGCAGCGTGCCCATCGAGCCGTCGTGGCCGGTGTTCATCGCCTGCAGCAGGTCGAACGCCTCGGGGCCGCGGACTTCGCCGACGATGATCCGCTCGGGACGCATCCGCAGGCAGTTCTTGACCAGGTCGCGCATGGTCACCGCGCCCTGGCCTTCCAGGTTGGGCGGACGGGTTTCCAGGCGCACCACGTGCGGCTGCTGCAGCTGCAGTTCGGCCGCGTCCTCGCAGGTCACCACCCGTTCGGTCGGGTCGATGAAGGCGGTCATGGTGTTGAGCAGGGTGGTCTTGCCCGAGCCGGTGCCGCCCGAGATGACGATGTTGCAGCGGCAGGCGCCGATGACGCCCAGCACGCGGGCCCCTTCCGGGCTGATCGACGCGAAGTCGACCAGGTTCTTCATCGTCAGCTTGTCCTTCTTGAACTTCCGGATGGTCAGGGTGGGACCGTCCAGCGCCAGGGGCGGGGCGATGACGTTGACGCGGCTGCCGTCGGGCAGGCGGGCGTCGCAGATCGGCGAGCTCTCGTCGACCCGGCGGCCGACCTGGCTGACGATCCGCTGGCAGATGTTCATCAGCTGGAGATTGTCGCGGAAGCGGACGTTGGTCAGCTGGACCTTGCCGCCCACTTCGATGAACACCCGGTGCGCGCCGTTGACCATGATGTCGGCGATGTCGTCGCGGGCCAGCAGGGGCTCCAGCGGCCCGTAGCCGAGGACGTCGTTGATGATGTCCTGGACCAGGTGCTCCTGCTCGGACACCGACATCGAGACGTTCTTGATCGCCACCAGCTCGGCGACGATGTCGCGGATCTCCTCGGCCGCCGCCTTCAGGTCCAGCTGGGCCAGCTGGGACAGGTCGATGGTGTTGAGCAGCGCGTTGAAGATCGTGGTCTTGGTGGCGTGGTAGTAGTCGCTCTGCTCGCGGACCACGTTGGCGGTCGGCGGCGCGCCCTGGGCGGCGCGCAGCTGCTCCAGGCCGTTGGTGGGCTTGGGGCCGGCGGCCTTGGCGGGCGCGGCGGTGCGGGCCGGGGCGGCGGCGGGCGCGGCCGGCTCGGCGGCGGGATCGACGCGCTGCGGGCGCGTGGCGATGGCCGGCCCGTCGTTGGAGACGGGCGGCGGCGCCTGCTCGGTCCGAACGGCGGCCTGGTCGCGCTTGCCGAACATGCCCTACTTCTTCTTGAACAGGCTGGAGAGGATGGACGTCTTCTGGGCCGCCGGCGGTTCGCGGCGGCTGATCAGTCGCGCCAGGTGGTCGATGCCCTCGGCCGCCTTCGACTTGGGGGCCACCTCGGCGACCATCTGGCCGTTGTTGGCGGCCTGGCCGAAGGGCTTGGGGTCGAACGGCAGCACCAGGGACGGCGTCAGGCCCAGGGCCTCGCCGAAGTCCTTGACCGGGATCTCGGGACGGCCGGGCACGCCCACCTGGTTCAGCACCAGGCGCGGCGGCGCGTCGTTGGGCCGAGCCTGGCGGACCAGGTCGACGATGTTCTTGGCGTTGCGCAGGGAGGCCAGGTCGGGCGTGGCCACCACGACCAGGTCGTCGCTGCCGATCAGCACCTGGCGGGTCCAGGCGCTCCAGCTGTGGGGCAGGTCCAGCACCACGAACGGCGCGACGCCGCGGATCTTCTGGGTGACCTCCTCGAAGGCGTCGGCCGGGATCTCGTAGTCCTGGTCCAGGGCGCCGGGCGCGGCGAACAGGCTCAGGCGGTCGCCGCAGCGGACCATCATGCGGTCCATCAGCACCGGGTCCAGGCGGTCGGGCTGGGTCAGGGCGTCCAGCACGCCCTGCAGCGGGTCCTGGTTGAAGTCGAGGCCGGCCGTGCCGAACGGCAGGTCCAGGTCGACCATCACCGTGGCGGCCTGCACGCGCTCGGCCATCGACCAGGCGAAGTTGTGGGCCAGGGTCGAGGACCCGACGCCGCCCTTGGCGCCGACGAAGGCGATCTGCCGGCCGACGAACGGCGCGGAGGGATCGGCATACAGGCTGGAGACCGCGCGGATGATCTGCAGCGGGCCCTGGGGCTGGGTGATGTACTCGCTGACCCCGCGCCGCATCAGCTCGCGATACAGGGCGATGTCGTTGGTCTGGCCGATGACCACGACCTTTGTGCCCGGGTCGCAGACCTGGGCCAGGCCGTCCAGCAGGGCCAGCATGCGCGGCGCGGCGTCCAGGCTCTCGACCAGCACCAGCGAGGGGGTCGACTGGTTCTGGTAGTAGTCGACCGCGGCCTCCAGCCCGCCGGGACGGGCGAGGGTCGAGGCGCGGGCCATGCGGCGGTCAGCCGAGGCGGCCTCGACCAGGGCCACGGTCTCGGACCGGGCGCAGAAGGCGTGGATGGTGATGCGCGGCACGGCCGCCTCGCCCATGTCGGCGTCGGCGGCGGCGAGCACCTCCTGCACCATGGCCTGGGTCGAGCCGACCGGGTGGGCGGTCGGGGCCACCGGCTCGGCGGCCTCGATCGGCACGTCGCGGACGGCGGTCGGCGCGGGCGCCGAAGCGGCGGCGGTCGGAGCCGGCTGGGGCGCATAGGGCGGCGCCGAGGGCGGCAGGTCGGCGAACGGCGCCGAGGCGGTTTCGCGCGGCCGCACGGGCGGGAAGTCGGCGAACGGGTCGTCGGCGCCCGCGCCCACGGCCGAGGTCGGGGCCGGCGCGGCGCGCCAGGGATCGCCGCCCGCCGGCGCGAAGTCGTCGTCGGCCTCGAAACCCAGGTCGAAGGGGTCGTGATCGTTCCGCCCGGCCATCAGTTGACGGCCTTCGAGACGACGCCGTTGGACTGCTCGTCCTTGGCCGACGAGGTGACCTCGCCCTTGCGGTACTTGTCGAGCACGGTGGCGCGGCGGCCGGAATCGATCGGCGTCTCGTTGCGCGGGCTCAGCAGGTCTTCGGGATTGGCCACCTGGGCGGCCATGTTGGCGGTCACCGCGCAGCCGAAGTTCTCGTAGGCGGTGTTGTTGCGGGTGGCGGTGATGTTCTCCCACCCGCCGCACTGCGGGACCTCGGCGGTGTAGCGCAGGAAGCCGACCTTCAGCGGCGCGCCCGGCGCGCCGGCGGCGTCGTAGCCGGTCACGCGCACGGAGGCCGGAGGCGCGCCCATGGAGATCAGGTGCTGGCGCGCGGCCACCGCCATGCGGCCGGCGATCTCGCCGCCCGTGCCGCCGATCGGGGCCGAGACCACGATCTCGCGCGCCTCGGCCGACATCCAGCGGCCCACCAGCCCGTCCAAGGCCTGGGTCTGGGCGGCCGACAGCCCTTCGGCGTGCGGCGCCAGCAGCACCTCGTCCGGATGCGACAGGACGTGGACGCGATCGTTCCACTGCGAGGTCTCGGTGCGCGGCGGGGGCGCCTCCGGCTCGAGGCCGTGCGAGGCGCAGGCCGACAGCAGGACCAGGACCAGGCCCGCGGCGGTCAGGTTCGGAAGAAGATGGGGTCGCGTCATGTCCGCGTTCTCACTCGATCACGTAGCCGACGGGGCCCTGGTAAGCGCGCCCGTTGTTCGCGCCGGCCGGCGCCTTTACCACCTTGTTCAGCCGGCCCAGCAGGACCGTGCTCATGTCGCTCGCGGTCTGCAGGCCGTCGGCCGGGGTCTGCAGGTTCTGCGGCTTGGTCGGGTCGACGATGTAGGGGGTGATGATCACCACCAGCTCGGTCTCGCCGTTCTGGTAGTCGCGCGACCGGAACAGCGCGCCCAGGATCGGCAGGTTGGTCATGCCCGGCAGGGCGTCGATGTTCTGCTTGGTCTGCTGCTGCAGCAGACCGGCGATCATCAGCGAACCGCCCGACGGCAGCTCGACCGTCGTCTCGGCCCGCCGCACCGTCAGGCCCGGCACCACCAGGCTCGAGCCGCCGCTGGTCCCCGCCGACAGGGTGAAGGCCCCCGCGCTGCTCAGTTCCGAGACCTCTGTCGACAGCTTCAGCGAGATGCGGCCGCCCGACAGCACGACCGGCGTATAGCCCAGGCCCACGCCGTACGGCTTGAACTCGATGCTGACGCGGCCGGCGGTGTCCAGGCCCGTCGGCACCGGGAATTCCCCGCCGACCAGGAACTTGCCCGCCTCGCCCGACACGACGGTCAGGTTGGGTTCGGCCAGGGTCCGCACCAGGCCCACGCGTTCGAAGGCCTGGATCATGCCCTTGCCCGAGTTCAGGCCCGCGCTGCCGGCGGTGTCCTTGACCGTCGCCGTGTTGCCGTTGGTGACCTTGATCGGGTTGCCGTTCGAATCGACGGCGTCGAAGACCGTCGAGTGGACCACCTGGTAGCAGGTGCCGCTGACGCCGGCGGCGCAGGGCACCACCATCTGCGGCTGCTTGGTGGTGTCGCGGGCCCAGCCGCCGACGACGCCGCCCAGCAGGCTGTTGTTGACGCCGTAGGTCGGGGTGAAGCCGAACTTGTACTGGGTCTCGCCCAGCTGACCGAGCACCACGCTGGAATCGACGCCCAGCTGCTTGATCATGTTGCGCTGGACCTCGACGACCCGGACCTTGAGCATCACCTGGTCCTTGCCGGCGATGGTCAGCATGTTCAGGACGTTCTCGGGCTTCTCGACGAACTTGGCCGCGATCTGCGAGGCCACGCCGGTCTCGTTGGCGTCTGCGACCGAGCCCGTCAGGATCACGCTGTCGCGGATCGCCTGCACCTGGATGTGGGCGTTGGGCAGCACGCGGCGCAGGGTGTCCTCCAGGGCGGTGGAGTCCTGCTCGACGCGAATGGCCAGGCTCAGGATCTTACGACCCGAAGCGTCGAAGAACACCGCGTCGGTCGAGCCCAGGGCCATGCCCAGCACATAGATGCGGCGCGGACCGCGCAGCACGGCGTCGGCGACGGCCGGATTGGTCACCAGCATGTCGCGCACATCGACCGGCAGCTCGATGATCGCCGACTTGCCGCGCGACAGCGACAGGTTCTGGGCGCCCGAGGCGGTCAGGTCGATGCGCAGCACCTGGTCGGCGGGCGCGGCCATGACCGGCGTCTCGACCGCGCGCGGGGCCGCGGCGCGGGGCTGGGTCGCGTAGAAATGGGTGCCGGCCGCCGGGCCGTCGGCCAGGGCGGCGGTCGTCGGCGCCAGCGCCAGGAGCGCCGCGAACGAGGCGGAGAGGAGCCGGCGGATCATGGGCGGACCGAGATGCTGGAGGTCTGGCCGCCGCGATTGATGCGGACGACCGAGGAGTCTGGCGGGGCGACGGCGCCCGAGGGGCCGCCCAGGTCGGTGTAGGCGCGCAGGGTCAGGGTCACCGGTCCGCCCGCCTTGGCGCGGGACAGGGCCTCGGCCTCGACCGGGCCGACCTCGAGGGTGGCGGTGGAGGCGACGATGGTCTTGGCGTCCTTCTTCTCGGCCGCCGTGGTCTGGTCCAGGGCCAGGACGCGGACGTTCTGGATGACGGTCTCGGCGACGACCTGCTTGCCGCCGCCATCGCCCTCGCCGACGGTCGTCTGCTCGTGGGTCTGGATGACGTCGACGCGGTCGCCCGGCAGGATGAAGCCGCCGACGGCGGTCTCGGAGGTGATCGGCACGGCCATGGCGCGCTTGCCCGGGCCCAGGACCACCGACAGGTAGCCGCCTTCGCCGCCGCGCACGATCTTGCGGGCCGTGATGGGTTCGCCGGACAGGATCGGGTCGCGCACGATCGCGCCCTCGACGGCCTTTTCCGGGCTGACGCCGCCGATCATCTCGGCCGCGTCGCCGACCGCCTTGGCGGCCTTGGCCGAGACCTTGGTCGGCGCGGGCTCGGCCGCGCCGTTGGTGATGAAGGCGGCGTTGACGGTGTCGGACGGCCAGGGTTGCCAGGCGACGTCGCCGCCGGTCAGGCGGTCGCCGATGGCCAGGTCGCGCTTGGCGACCAGGACCTGGGTCATGGGCTTGCTGGCCGGAGCGGCCTCGACGACGGGCGCCGGCGCGGGCTTGCCGCCCATCGCCTTCTGCATGACCACGGCCAGGCCGATGGCCGCGACGGCGGCGACCAGGACGATCATGACGCGTAGAGGATTCATACGGATGGGCTCTGGCGACGGAAACGAAAGGTCGTGCGAGCCGCCTTCAGGCGATCACGCGCAAATCGTCGAACGGCCCTTCTGGCCGCGTCGCACACTCGCGCGACCATGGTTAACAGCGGCTAAAGGCTCAGCTCCGAAAGGCCGGGCCGGGGGCGCGACAGGCTGACGCGGGGCGCCGGCCGTCGAAAGCCTAGGCGCCGACCGCCAGGGTCAGGGCGCCTTGCGGGAAGGCCATCAGGGCGCCGACCGCGATGGCCACGCCGTAGGGGATGTCGCCGTCCTTGGCGCCCAGCTTGCGGATCCAGGGCGGGCTGCCGGCCAGGACCGGCTCGAACCAGCCCGAACGCAGGCTCAGCAGACCCAGGGTCAGGGCGCCGCCGGCCAGGGCGGTGACCAGCATGAACGGCCCGGCGGCGGGCCAGCCCAGCCACAGGACCACGGCCGCGAACAGCTTGGCGTCGCCGCCGCCGATCCAGCCGGCCGCGAACATGCCCATGCCGACCAGCAGGGCGGCCAGGCCGGCCGCCAGGCACAGGCCCAGGGTCGCCAGCGAGGCGCCGCTGACCAGGGCCACCGGCGCGAACGCGGCGATCAGGGCCAGGGAGATCCAGTTGGGGATCGTGTAGCTGGTGGCGTCCTTCAGCCCGGCCACGACGACCAGGGCGGGGAAGACGAGCAGCAGGGCGAACTGAAGGGTCTGCATGGCGGCCTTGCCGTTTCAATCGGCGCCAGCTTGCCCCGATCGCATGAAGCAATGGTTTCCCGCGCGGCGAAAATCCCGCCGCGGGGCTGGAATTGCGAAACGTCCGGCGAAGCCTAGCCGGCCGTGAAGATGTCGGCGCCCTTCTGGAAGGCGTCCTTCACGTGGCCGCCCATCACGCCGACCACGCCGACGATCACCACGGCGATCATGGTGGCCATCAGGGCGTATTCGATGGCGGTGGCGCCGGAGTCGTCCTTCAGGAAGCGAATTGCGAACTGCCGCATGGCTGGGTTCCCGATCAGGAAAGAGGAAAAAAAAGGCCCCGGCATTGCTGCCGAGGCCCTCTTTTTCGAGCGGTAGCGGATTACGAGGCCGAAGCGCCCGTGACCGCGTCGTCGGCCTTCTTGAAGGCGTCCTTCAGGTGGCCGCCCAGGGTGCTGACGATCGTGGCGATCACGACGGCGATCAGGGCGACGATCAGGCCGTACTCGATGGCGGTGGCGCCGGATTCGTCCTTCAGGAAGCGGGTGACAAACTTCGACATGGTGGATCTCCTGGTCAGTAAGTGGATCTGGGCTCTCAAGCCGTGTCGACTTGCTCACCCCCGAAAACACGATCAATTTCGCCCAGCTCGCTTAATGGCCAGTAAACACCGGATAGTTTCGCGAATTTTTTCGTTGGTTTATTTTAGTTTACCATTATTTTCTTTTAACTATGCCATAACGAGAGAGGCGAAAACCCCTTGTGCATCAAGGTTTTCTCAAGTGTCGGAAAGAATACACAAGCAACGAGCTTAGTTCTTTATTGACCATTCCGAGGCATCCTCGTCGTGTACAAAGCCTGGGAAGACATCGTCATGCGCCGCCTGACTCTCGCGCTCTGCGCCGGTCTGAGCCTCTCCATCGCCACGGTCGCCGTCGCCGACAGCCCGTCCGAGCCGCTGTCGGTCAGCGCCGGCGCCGCCGCGCGGATCGTGCTGAGCGCGCCCGTGCGCGACATCGTGGTGGGCGATCCGGCGGTGGCCGACGTCAGCCTGGTCAACGACCGGACCCTGGTGGTGATGGGCAAGAAGGCCGGCGCGACCACCGTCCTGGCGTTCGACGCGCGCGGCCGCGCCCTGGCGGACCGCGACGTGGTGGTGTCCGACATCCCCACCCAGGCCGTCGTCGTCCAGCGCGGCGCCAGCGCGGCGACCTATGCCTGCGGCGACCGGTGCTCGCTGCTGAGCGCCACCGCCGCCCCGGCCGCTCCCGCCGCGGCCCCGACCACGCCTTAAGGCCGTTTCCGTCCCCTGGTCGCGGCGACCTAAACCACTGATTAGGGACGCCTGGCCTAGATTGCGCGCCTGACGTTCCTCAAGGGCGCTGACGCGTGGCCGATCGAACCCGACATTATCGCCGCCTGCTGGCCCGCCTGGGCCTGCTGCGCCGCTTCGCGCGCGACGACGACGGCGCGGCGGCGGTCGAATTCGCCTTCGTCTCGATCCCCTTCCTGCTGCTGGTGTTCGGGATCATCGAGCTGGGCATCGCCTTCCTGGTGTCGATGAGCCTGGAGAACGCCCTGATCATGGCCGATCGCAAGATCCGCACCGGCGACGCCCAGAACACCACCAAGGAACAGTACCTGAAGGACGTCTGCGCCCAGATGTCCTGGCTCGGCGATTCCTGCGCCAAGTCGATCACCCTGGACGTCCGCGTCCTGCCGTCGTTCGCCGACGCCAGCAAGCTGAAGAAGCCCGTGACCGGGTCGACCTGTTTCGACACCGGCGGCCCCAGCTCGATCATGCTGGTGCGCGGCTACTACAAGTGGCCCCTGATCACGCCGCTGCTGCAGCAGGCGGTGGGCGGCACGGCCGGCGACCGCGAGGTCACCTTCGCCACGGTGTTCGTCAACGAGCCGTATTCGGAAACTCCGGTCGCGATCAAATGCTCATGACCGGCCGCCTCATCCGTTTCTGGCGCGATCGCCGCGGCGTCTCGGCGGTCGAGTTCGCCCTGATCGCCCCGCTGCTGCTGCTGTTCTATTTCGGCATGGCCGAGCTGACCGAGGCCATGATGGCCCAGCGCCGGCTGAGCCACCTGACCGCCTCGATCGGCGACGTGGTGGCCCGCGACACCCAGTTCAGCAACGCCCGCCGCGACGACGTGTTCACCGCCGGCAAGGTGATGATGGCCCCGTTCCCGACCTCGACCCTGCGGATGTGCGTCTACAGCGTCGTCTCCAACGCCGCGGGCAAGGACACGGTCGCCTGGGTCGAGAAGTCCAACTCGCCGACCAACTGCCCCGCCGCCAACGACGTGGTCGACATCCCGGTCTCCGTCCTGCCGGCCAGCCAGAGCGTGATCATCAGCAAGGCCAGCTACGAGTACGACACGGTGTTCAAGACCGTCGTGCCCGAGACCATGACCTTCCGCCGCACCTTCTATCTGCGGCCGCGCCTCTCGGACCAGGTGACGCGCGTCCCCTAGGACTCGCGCAGCGCCTCCGCCAGCCGCTCGACCAGGGCGTTGGGGCCGAAGGTCTCGCCCTCGAAGCGCCGGGCCGGGCGCACCCCGATCAGGCTGTTGGTCAGGAACACCGCCTCGGCCTCGTCCAGGGCCTCGGCGCCGGTCGACACCTCGTGGACGTCGACGTCCAGGCTCCGCGCCGCCGCGATCACCCGTCGCCGGGCGATCCCCTCCAGCACGCCGCAATGCAGGGCCGGGGTGAACAGCGAGCCGCCCTCCACCCAGAACAGGTTGGCCGCCCCGGCGCAGGCCAGGTCGCCGTGGTTGTTGCGGATCACCGCCTCGTCGGCCCCCGCCGCCTTGGCCTCGGCCCGGGCCAGGACATTGTCGAGATAGGACAGGGTCTTCAGCCGGGCGGCGGGCGAGCCCTCGTTGCGGCGCGTCCTGGCCAGGACCAGGTCGACCGGCGTGGTCACGGGCGCGGCCGCGGCGGCGCTCGCCGCCAGGCGGAGCACCGGGGCGGCGGGGCGATCCAGGCCCCGCCCGCCCGAACCGGCCGTCAGGGTCAGGCGCACGGCGGCGCGGACCTCGGCCAGGCCGGCCCGCTGCGGCGCGGCCAGGCACAGGGCGCGGGCCCGCTCCAGCTCGAAGGCCGGCAGGCCCAGGGTCTCGCAGCCGGCCGCCATCCGCGCCAGGTGGGCGTCCAGATGCGGCAGGCCGCCGCCGGTCCACAGCATCGTCTCGAACAGGCCGTCGCCGAGCAGCAACCCGCGATCATCCAGAGGAAAGGCGTCCAGGGGGAAGGCGTCGGGAGAGGTCATCCGCGGGGCGGCTCCATCAGCGCCCGGCGCAGGGCGGCGAACTTGGCTTCGGTCTCCAGGCGCTCGGCGTGGGGATCGCTGTCGGCGACGATGCCCGCTCCGGCCCTCGCCTCCAAGCGCCAACCGTCCGCATCCTGTTCCAGGCCCACGGTGCGGATCAGCACGCTGGACTCCAGCGCCCCGTCCGCCCCCGCCCAGAACAGCGAGCCGCAATAGGGTCCGCGCGCCGTCTCCAGCTGGGCGATCACCTTCATGGCCTGGACCTTGGGCGCGCCGGTGATCGAGCCGGGCGGGAAGGCCGCGCGCAGCAGGTCGGCGCTGGTCAGGCCCGGGGCCAGCCGGCCGGTCACGGTGGAGACCAGGTGATGGACGTTGGCGAAGGTCTCGACGCGAAACAGCTCGGGCACCGCGACGCTGCCGGGCGGGCTGACCCGGGCCAGGTCGTTGCGCATCAGGTCGACGATCATCAGGTTCTCGGCCCGGTCCTTGGCGCTGGCCGACAGCTCGGCGATCAGCCGGGCGTCCTCGGCCTGGTCGGCGCCGCGCGGGCGGGTGCCCTTGATCGGCCGGGTCTCGATCGACAGGTCGCCGCCGGTGACCTTCAGGAACCGCTCGGGCGAGTTGGACACCAGGGCCCGGCCCGGCAGGCGCAGATAGGCCGAGAACGGCGCCGGGCTATCGGCGCGCAGGCGGGCGAACAGGTCGAACGGGTGGGCGCCGGCCGCCAGCCGCCCGGTCCAGGCGCGGGCGATGTTGGCCTGGAAGATCTCGCCGCCGACGATGCGCTCGACCACCTGGGCCACGGCGTCCTCGTAGGCTTCGCCGTCGCCGACCGCGAGGCCGTCGCACAGCACGCCCTCGTGCACCGGCGGCGCGGGGGCGTTCAGCCAGGCCAGGGCCGCCTCGGCCCGGGCGCGGGCGAAGCTCTGCGATCCGCCCCGGCCGACGGCCAGCACCCGGCGCTGCAGATGGTCGAAGGCCAGCAGGGCCGGATAGCGGGCGCAGGCCAGGTCGGGCCAGCCGGTGCGCGCCAGGTCCAGGTGCTCCACGCGGTCGCCCAGCTCGTAGGCGGCCAGGCCCACCACCCCGCCCTGGAACGGCGGACCGTCGGGGTCGGCGCCCTGGGGCGGCCCGATCAGCTCGGCCAGGGCGGCGAACGGGTCGCGCGCCTCTTCAGCCGTGACCGTCAGGGTCGCGTCCGGCTCGCGCAGCAGGTAGGACCACCGCCCCGCCTGGCCGCCCGAGATCAGGGCGCAGGCGAAGGGTTCGTCCCGCCACGGGGCCGCGGCCCAGACCGGGTCGCGCCAGGGGGCGCTGATGAGGACGACATGACGCATCGGCGGGTGATACCGCCGCCCGCTCCCCGACGCTACGCCTCGCGTTCGCCGCCCTTGACCATGAACAGCACGCAGAAGCCGGCCAGCAGCAGGGCCGCCACCGGCACGAAGCCGCCGACCTGGGTCTTGAACACCGCCGTGGCCAGGGCCACCAGCAGCGAGCCCAGCCACATGGTCGCCGTGCCCGACAGGGCGTAGAGGCCGAAGAAGGCCGCCGTCTTGTCGGGCGGGCACAGGCGGATCAGCAGGGTGCGGCTCGACGCGTACTGGGCGGTGACGAACACCGCGATCAGCAGGCCCAGGCCCAGATAGATCAGCTCGGGCACGGTGCGGAACAGCGGCCCGTTCCAGACCGGCGCGTGGGCGGCCGGGTCGTAGGCCCAGAAATAGAGGATCTTCTCGCGCCCCATGCCCAGGCTGCACAGCAGCACCGCCAGCGAGCCCGCGATCTCCAGCTGCACGGCCTTGCGCGGGCCCAGCACCTTGTCGAACCACGGGGCGATCAGGCCGCCGCCCACGCCGAAGATGCTGAGCGAGATGCCGTAGGCCAGCATCTCCAGCGCGCCCCAGTGCATCAGGCCGGCGGCCAGCAGGCCGCCGAAGACCAGCAGGGCGGTCATGCCGTCGTTGTAGAGCAGCCGCCCGCCCAGGAAGAGGGCGATGTCGCGGTGGCCCTTCAGGTTGGCGAAGATGTCGCGCAGCATGCCGATGCCGTCCCGCGCGCTGGCCATCCAGCCGCGGCCGGTGCGGGCCGCGTCGGGGGTCCACAGGAAGAAGGGGATCGCGCCCAGCAGCATCACCGCCGCCGCCAGCGGACCGGAAATCCGGCTGGGCTCGTTCTTGGCGGGGTCCAGGCCGAACAGCGGGGCGTGCGGCACGCCCGGCCAGTCCACCTGGCCCGGCAGCACCATGCCCCACAGCATGAAGACCAGCAGGGCCACCGACAGGCCGTTGGCCACGGCGTAGCCCAGGCCCGAGATCAGGGCGGCCCTCCCGGGCGCCGTCCCGGCGGCCCGGCCCAGCAGCGAATTGCTCAGCACGTCGGCCAGATTGTAGGCCACGCCCAGCACGATCAGCAGGCCGCTGGTCACCCACAGCGGCAGGCCGCCGGCGGGCATGGCCCACCACAGGGCGACCAGGGCGGGGACCATCACGGCGGTCGTCAGGCCCAGCATCGACTTGCGCGGCCCGTACTGCTCGATCATCGCCCCGATCAGCGGCGCGGTCAGGGCGGTCAGCAGGCCGTAGATGGTCGAGATGTTGGCCACCACTGCCTGGCCCTGGACCGGATCGCCGACCAGCACCCGCGAGAAGTAGGGCGAGAAGATGTAGATGGTGATCAGGATCACATAGGGGTCTCGCGCCCCCTGCTGCAGGATCCAGGCGAGCGCGCCGCGCGACAGGCCCGACTTCAGCGGGGCGACCGGCTCGCCTTCGCTGGGGACCGCCGCGGCGGCCGAGAACTCACTCATGCGGTTCCACCCTCGTCACAGGGCCGTCGTCTGACGCGGCGGCTTGGGGAGAGCGTGGCGGTTAAACGGGTGTTTGTCACGTCTGTTCGTGTTTCATCGGGCACGGCCGAAACTGGACCAGCGGAATGTCCGCTGAGGGTGGGGAGCGGACCTCGGAACCCCTCTCTCTTTGAGAGAGGGAGGGGCCCGCCGCGAAGCGGTGGGAGGGTGAGTGGTTTCACCGCCAGCCGGCAAACCCCAAGACGTTCAACCTCGTTTTCGAGGCGTCAAAGGAAGCACGCCACGCTACCCGTCGTGGATTTTGGCGAGCAATCGAAGGCCTGCTGAACAACCGTGCTTCATTCGGTGAGAGTGTAACCACTCACCCTCCCATGGCTTCGCCATGGGTCCCTCCCTCTCTCTAAGAGAGAGGGGTTCGGTGGGCGTTCTTCAACGTCCGCAACGGGTCGAAAGCCGCCTCCCCCCTACAGCAGAATACTCGCCCGCACCGCCTCGCGCCCCGCCGCGTCCAGGCCCACGGCCTGTTCCAGATAGCCGTCCAGCGAGCCGTGACGGGCCTTCATCTCGGCGATCGCCGTGGCCAGGTAGTCGGCCTCGACGCCCATGGCCGCGCGCATGGCCGCGTCGGTGGGGCGGCGGCCCAGCTCGGCTTCCAGGCGGTCGGCCAGCTGCGGTCCGCGCCGGGCGAAGCGCTCCTCGTTGTTGGTCAGCAGGTAGTCGTCGACGATGTCGTCGTCGCCCACCCCGGCCAGGTGGTGGGTCAGGGCGGCCAGCAGGCCCGTGCGGTCCTTGCCCGCCGCGCAATGGATCAGCACCGGGCCGCGCGCCGCGCCCAGGGCCTGGAAGTAGCGGCGGAACAGGTCCAGGTGCCGCTCGGCGAACGGGGCCCGGCGGTAGTACTCGACCAGGTAGCCGCGGATCGAGGCTTCCGACAGGTCGGACTCGCGCAGGAAGGCGTGCCAGGGGTCCTCGCCGGTGACGCCCAGGTCGTTGTCGATCACCTCGGCGGCGAAACCGTCCCAGCGCCGCGACGGATCGCGCTCGCGCTCGTTGGGCCGGCGCAGGTCGACGATGGTGCGGAGGTTCAGCCCGGCCATGGCGACGAGGTCGTCGTCGGTGGCCTCGGCCTGGTGGGCGGCGCGGAACAGCAGCCCCTTCTTCAGCCGGCCCTGGCCGGCGGCGTAGTCGCCGAAATCGCGGAAGTTCTCGACGCCTTGCAGGACGATGTGACGGGTCATGGCGCGCTTGTTAGCGCCCCAGGGTGACGAAAGCGAGACGGCCGTTACGGCGCGCCGTCACCCGCCGCGGGTGACCTCGACCGTGCGCCAGGCCGAGCGTGGATCGTGGGCGTAGGCGACCGAGCTCCAGCCGTCCTTTCGGGAGACATGCCAGCCGACGAACGGCCAGCCGGCCGGCTGGGTCAGGGTCCCCTGGTCGTCCGGCCGGCCCAGCGGCGCGCCCAGCACGATCTGGCCCGGAAGCGCGCCCGCCATGGCCCGGACGTCGTCCTGCTGGAAATAGACCCGGCACATCGACGTGCCGCCCGTGTCGCCGACCGCGATGAACGCCGGCCGGCCGCCCAGGGTCACCCGCTTGACCACCCGCCAGTCATCGGCGCCGTTCCCCCGCACCAGGGCGGGCACGGCGTCGCCGCGCACGGTCTCGCCGACCGAGCGGCGGGCCTCGCGCAGGATCGCGCGGGGCGAGGCCGGGGCGAAGCAGACGTCGCGCACGACGGCGACGGCGCTGGACCGCGTCACCTTGGGCGCGAGGTCGTCCATCCTGTCGGAGGCGAAGCCCGCCCCCACGAACATGACGGCGGCGACGGACAGGGCGAGGGAAAGGACGTATCGGGCCATGAACCGGAGGTTGTTCCGGCCCACCCTGGAAATCAAGAGGCTGGACCGTTCGGCCCCGGCCGCGCCACTCTGCCGCCATGACCGACCTGCACCGCTTCCAGAGCTTCGACGGCGTCTCCATCGGCTACCGCGTGCTGGGCGACCCGGCCGGCTGGCCGACCCTGATGCTGCACGGCTTCCTGGCCAGCGCCGAGACCAACTGGTTCCTGCCGGGGATCGCCGCCGCCGTGGCCGGTTCCCTCGCCAATGGCGGCCGACGGGTGATCGCCCCCGACCTGCGCGGCCACGGACGCTCGGACGCCCCGACCGATCCGGCCGCCTGGCCGCGCGACGTGCTGGCCCTGGACCAGGCGGCGCTGATCGCCCACCTGCATCTGAGGGACTACGACCTGGTCGGCTATTCGCTGGGGGCGCGGACGGCGGTGCGGATGCTGGTGCGCGGGGCGCGGCCCCGCAAGCTGGTCCTGGGCGGCATGGGCGACAGCGGGCTGATGGCGGCCGGGGCCCGGGCGGCGATGTTCGAGGACAGCATCCGCCACGGCGACGCGGCCAAGGACCCGCGCGCCGGCCGCCGGGTCCACGCGATGATGGCGGCGGGCGGACTGAAGCCCGAGGCCATGCTGGGCGTGCTGGCCTCGTTCGTGGCGACCTCGGCGGAAGAGATCGCGGCGATCGACGTGCCGACCCTGGTGGTGGCGGGGCAGCGCGACGACGACAACGGCTCGGTCGAAGGGCTGGCGGCGATGATGCCGGAGGCGCGCGGGGTCAGGGTTCCGGGGGATCACCTGAGCGCGGTGATGGAGCCGGCGCTGGCGGGGGTGATCACAAGCTTTCTGGAGGACAGCGGCGGCTAACACTTGCCCCCTACGGGTCGCTTCGCGACCGTCTTCCCCCGGAGGGGGAAGAGCGCTCCGCCCCCTGCGGGGGCGGACAGGCGGCGAAGCCGTCAGGTGGGGGCAAGTGGGTGAGCCACCTGCCCCCTTCATGATCACCTGAACGGCGGCTCGTCGAACGCCCGCAGTTTCCGCGAGTGCAGGTTCGGGCCTTCCTCCAGCAGCAGCTTGCAGGTCAGGATGCCGATCTGCAGGTGCTGGCTGATCGCCCGCTCGTAGAACGCGTTGGCCTGCCCCGGTAGCTTGATCTCGCCGTGCAGAGGCTTGTCCGACACGCACAGCAGCGTGCCGTACGGCACCCGGAAGCGGTAGCCCTGGGCGGCGATGGTGGCGCTTTCCATGTCGATGGCCACGGCCCGGCTCTGGTTGAAGCGCAGGGCCGAGAGGCTGTGGCGCAGTTCCCAGTTGCGGTCGTCGGTGGTGACCACCGTGCCGGTGCGCAGGCGCTTCTTCAGCTCGGGGCCGGTGTCGCCGCTGATGGCCTTGGACGCGTCGTAGAGGGCGCGCTGGACCTCGGCGATCGACGGCACCGGGATCTCGGGCGGCAGCACAGCGTCCAGCACGTGGTCGTCGCGCAGATAGGCGTGGGCCAGCACGTAGTCGCCGATGGTCTGGGTGTCGCGCAGGCCGCCGCAGTGGCCGATCATCAGCCAGGCCTGCGGGCGCAGCACGGCCAGGTGGTCGCAGATGGTCTTGGCGTTGGACGGGCCGACGCCGATGTTGACCAGGGTGATGCCCCGGCCGCCCGGGGCCATCAGGTGGTAGGCCGGCATCTGGTGCTTGCGCCAGGTCGACTCCGCCACCGCCAGTTCGGGATTGGCGGTGTTGGCGGTGATCATCAGCCCGCCCGAGCACGACAGCGCCTCATAGGGGCTGTCGGGCTGGCCCAGCTGCTCGATGCTCCAGCGCACGAACTCGTCCACATAGCGATGGTAGTTCGTGAACAGGATGAACTGCTGCACGTGCTCGGCCGGGGCGCCCGTGTAGTGCTTCAGGCGGGCCAGGGAGAAGTCGGTGCGCAGGCCGTCGAACAGGGCCAGCGGCCGGGCCTCCTCCATCGCCGGGTTCCAGACGCCGTCGGCGATCTCGTCGCCGATGAAGGCCAGGTCGGTGGTCGGGAAGAAGCGGGCGATGTCCTCGCTGCGGACGTCGGCCTGGTTCAGGTCGATGCTGGCGTCCAGCACGTAGGGATAGGGGATCTCCTGGCTGGAGCGGTCGATCTCGATCTCGACGTCGAAATCGTTGAGCAGCAGGGTCAGCTGCTCGACCAGGTAGTCCTTGAACTGCTCGGGCTTGGTGATGGTGGTGGCGTAGACGCCGGGCCGGCTGACGCGGGCGTACGACCGCGCCAGCTTGGGCGGCAGGGCCTCGGGGTCGTAGACCAGCCGAAGCTCGGGATAGGCGAACGTGCCGTCGAACCGCGTCTGCGGGTCGGGCCGGGTTCCATGTTCGAGATAGGCGCGAAGCGCGGTCCGCAGGGCGTCGACGGCGCGTTCGTATTCCTGATTGAGCCGCTCGACCGCGGCGATTGCTTTTTCTTGGTTTGACATGGCGCCCTATATCAGCGTTCCGCCGCCTTTTCCACCCAAGGCGCGACCGGACCCCCGTCGGAGGCTCCAAGGCATGGACGAAGCCCAATTCGTCGGCCACAAGGGGCGCAATGACCCGCACGGGGACGTGAGGAGAAAGGCTTCTCCCACGTCTTACCAAGACGCCTAGACCATACGGTCGAGCCCGCGCGCTCGACGGGGGAGCCCATGAATAGACGTTTCGCCTTCCTGATCATCGCCGCCATGGTCCTCGGGGTCCTGGTGGGCTGGGCCTGCAACCAGTACCTCGACGCCGCCCAGACCGCCGAGGCGGTCAAGTGGTTCAAGATGGGCACGGACCTGTTCCTGCGGCTGATCAAGATGATCATCGCCCCGCTGGTCTTCACCACCCTGGTGGCCGGCATCGCCCACATGGAGGACGCCGCCGCCGTCGGCCGGATCGGCGCCAAGACCATGGGCTGGTTCATCAGCGCCTCGGCCGTGTCGCTGCTGCTGGGCCTGCTGATGGTGCACCTGCTGCACCCCGGCGCGGGCCTGGTGCTGAACGAGATGACCGACGTGGCCGCCAAGGCCCCGGCCGCCTCGACCGAGACCTTCACCCTGCAGGGCTTCATCACCCACCTGGTGCCGGTGTCGATCTTCGACGCCCTGGCCAAGAACGAGATCCTGCAGATCGTGGTGTTCAGCGTGTTCGTCGGCACCGCCGTCGCCTCGCTGGACAACAAGGCCCCGCAGATCATGGAGCTGGCCGAGCAAGGCGCCCAGATCATGCTGAAGGTCACCGGCTTCGTGATGAAGCTGGCCCCGCTGGCCATCTTCTGCGCCCTGGCCTCGACCATCGCCGATCAGGGCATCTCGATGCTGGTCGTCTACGGCAAGTTCGTGGTCGGCTTCTACGCCACCATGGGCACGCTGTGGCTGCTGCTGTTCCTGGCCGCCCTGCTGGTGCTGGGCAAGCGCGCCCTGCCGCTGTTCGGCGCGATCCGCGACCCGGCCCTGCTGGCCTTCTCGACCGCCAGCTCGGAAGCCGCCTATCCGCGCATCCTGGACGCCCTGCCCAAGCTGGGCATCCGCCGCCGCATCGTCTCGTTCGTCCTGCCGCTGGGCTATTCGTTCAACCTCGACGGCTCGATGCTGTACTGCACCTTCGCCACGGTCTTCATCCTGCAGGCCCACGGCGTGCACCTGACGGTCCAGCAGCAGATCTTCATGCTGCTGCTGCTGATGGTGACCTCCAAGGGCATCGCCGGCGTGCCGCGCGCCTCGCTGGTGGTGATCATGGCCACCCTCACCTATTTCGGCCTGCCCGAGACCTGGATCGCCCTGGTGCTGGGCGTCGACCACCTGCTGGACATGGGCCGCAGCGCCACCAACGTCGTCGGCAATTCGGTGGCCGCCGCCGTAGTCGCCAAGTGGGAGGGCGAGCTGGACGATCCGGAGCCGGAACCCGGGCCCGCAAAGGCCTAGAACCCGTTAGCGTGGCAATTGACTTCGGGGGGGAGAGGACCAATCTCTCCCTCGAGGGACATTCGGTCAGGGAGACCGCCATGAACACCAAGACCATGATCCGGGCCGGCCTGCTGACGACGGTCCTGCTGGCGGCCGCCGCCCCGGCCCTCGCCGCCGACGAACCGGCCGCCAAGGCCCCCGCCGCCAAGCGCAGCTGCTTCTACATGTCCGAGTGGGACAACTGGTCCGCCCCGGACCGCGACACCCTCTACCTGAAGGTCCGCAACCGCGACGTCTACCAGGTGGACCTGTCGCACGGCACCAGCATGCTGACCTCGCCGGGCGTGCACCTGGTGTCGATCCAGCGCGGCGTCGACTCGGTCTGCAGCCCGCTGGACCTGGACCTGCGGGTCTCGGACGGCTGGGGCATGGCCATGCCGATCATGGCCAAGAGCATCACCAAGCTCACGCCCGAACAGATCGCCGCGATCCCGAAGAAGGACCGGCCGTAAGGCGTTCGCGGACGGGGACATGCACTTGTGCGTGTCCCCAGGCTTCGAGCGCTTGAGTGGGACACGCACAAGTGCATGTCCCCGGCTCGGAAACACACCCCTACTCCGCCGCCGCTTCCAGCAGCGCCACCACCATCGCATTGACCGGCGTGGCGATCCCATGCCGCGCGCCCAGGCGCACGATCACCCCGTTGCGGGCGTCCAGCTCCATGGGACGCCCGGCCGCGCGGTCGGCGTGCAGCGAATTGACCCCGTCGGCCGGGCCGGCGCGATAGCCTTCGACCACCGTATCGGGCAGTTCGTCCGGCAGGTCGGCGCCCTCGGCCCGGCCCACCGCCACGCATTCGCCCACCAGGGCCCGCATGATCCGGGCGATCGGTTCGCGCCGGGCCACGCCCGAGGGCTTGAGGGTCAGGGCGTTGACCGCCCCGGCGCAGTTGAGGGCCAGCTTCTTCCAGGCGGCGGTCTTGAAGTCCGGCGTCGTGGCCACCTGGATCGGCGTGTCGGCGAACAGCTCGACGAAAGCCTCGCCGTCGAATCCCTGCGGAACCAGGATCGAGCCGTCGCGGCGCTGGCGCACGCGGCCGGGGGCGCTGCGCTCGGCCGGGATGTCGACCACGGCCGGGGTGATCCGTTCGGCGGGCACGTACGGCGTGAAGCGCTCGACGTGCTCGACGCCGTTCTGCAGCACCGCCACGCGGGTCTCCGGCCCCACCAGCCGGGCCAGCCAGGCGCCGGTGGCCGCCGCGTCGTAGGTCTTGGTGGTGACGATGGCCCAGTCCACGGGCGAGGCCTGGTCCGGCGCGGTCAGCACGCGCGGCGTCGCCGTCAGCGTCCCGCCGGGCGTCTCCACCTCCAGCCGGTCGAAGGCCGTGCGGGCGCAGACCTCGACCGTCAGCTCCGGGTTCTGGACGAGCCAAGCCGCCACCGTGGCGCCCACCGCGCCGGGACCGATCACCGCAATCCGCATATCCGCACTCCAGACAAAGAAACGCCGCCCTCTCTCGAGGGCGGCGGCATGTTATCCCCGTTGTCCCTGCTCTTATTCTGCCGGCAGGGTGTTCTCAGAGCGCTTTTGCAGCATGGTGTCGAAGCTCGACCACACGCCGTCGGCGCCGTGCCATTGGCCCTGGGTGGCGGCCTTGGAATATTCCGTGGCCCGGGCCTCGAAGAAGTTGGCGTGCTCCACGCCCGACAGCAGCGACTGCAGCCAGGGCAGCGGGTTTTCCTTGATGCCGTAGACTTCCGGCAGGTGCAGCTGGCGCAGGCGCCAGTCGGCGATGAAGCGGATGTACTTCTTGATGTCGTCCGGGGTCATGCCCTGGATCTCGCCGGCCTCGAAGGCCAGGTCGATGAACTTGTCCTCCATGGTGACCACGGTCTTGCAGCAGTCGACGATGTCGTCGGCCACGGTCTTGGTCACGGCGCCGGTCTCGGCGTTGAAGGCGTGGTACAGCTTGATGATGCCTTCGCAGTGCAGGCTCTCGTCGCGGATCGACCACGACACGACCTGGCCCATGCCCTTCATCTTGTTGAAGCGCGGGAAGTTCATCAGCATGGCGAAGCTGGCGAACAGCTGCAGGCCTTCCGAGAAGCCGCCGAACATCGCCAGGGTGCGGCAGATGTCGGCGTTGGAATCGACGCCGAACTTCTGCATGTAGTCGTGCTTGTCGCGCATGGCCTCGTATTCCATGAACGCGCCGAACTCGCTTTCCGGCATGCCGATGGTCTCGAGGAGCAGGGCGTAGGCCGCGATATGGATGGTCTCCATATTGGCGAACGACGACAGCATCATCTTCACTTCGGTGGGTTTGAAGACCCGGCCGTAGCGTTCCATGTAGTTGTCGGCCACCTCGATGTCGGCCTGGGTGAAGAAGCGGAAGATCTGCGTCAGCAGGTTCCGTTCCTTGTCGTTCAGCTTGACGGCCCAGTCCTTGAGATCCTCGCCCAGCGGGATCTCCTCGGGCATCCAGTGCACCTGCTGCTGCTTTTTCCAGAACTCGTGGGCCCACGGATAGCGGAAGGGCTTATACGCGGCGGACGGAGTCAGGAGGCCGGGGGTGGTGATCAGCTTGGCGGACATCGAGGACGGCTCCTGGGCAGGCGGACGCGAATCGGACGGACGATTAGACTCTCTTGGTAGCGCAGTCGTCGGGATCATCTAGTGGCCACGACGTCGCAGCACACAACATGTTGTGGGCAGATTGGGTAACGAAAGATGAATCAAGCTTACACCATCTATGGCGCGCTTGGCTCGGGCTCCGTGCCCGTCGAAGCGACTTTGACGCTTCTGAGGCAGCCCTACGCGGTCGTCGAGGCGCCCACCTGGGAGGGCGCGGCCCAGCAGGCCAAGGTGGCGGAGGTCAATCCGCTGAAACAGATCCCGGCCCTGGTCACGCCCGAGGGCGAGACGATCACCGAAAGCGCCGCCATCCTGATCTGGCTGGCCGACCGCTTCCCGGAAGCGCGGCTGGCTCCCTCGCTCGATTCGCCCCTGCGCGGCCAGTTCCTGCGCTGGATGGTGTTCGTGCCGGCGGCGATCTACTCGCTGTTCTGGGTGCGCGACGATCCCTCGCGCCTGGCGGGACCGGACGCCGAGCTCGGCGCGCGGATCAAGGCCGCGACGGCCGACCGGATCGCCGAGTGCTGGGGGATGATGGAGAGCCAGCTCACGCCCGGGCGCTACCTGCTGGGCGACGAGCTGACGGTTCTGGACCTGTACGTCGCCGTGGTCAGCCGGTGGGGCGCGCGGCGCAAGCGGTTCTACGAGGTGGCGCCGCGGATGGCCGAGGTGGTGAAGCGGGTGGACGCCGATCCGAGGCTGGCGGCGTTCTGGGCGGAGCGGTTCCCGTTCGTCGACGGCTGGGAGAGCAACGGGGCGGCGGGGTGACAGCATAGGCCGGTCCCTCCCCCTTGCGGGGAGGGTGTCGGCGAAGCCGACGGGTGGGGGATCGGTGCAGGGTGCTGGACATAAGCTGACTTCAAGACTCAGCAGTCCCCCACCCGACCCTGGCTCCGCCAGGGCCACCCTCCCCACAAGGGGGAGAGACAGCCTGAAGGCTACGCCCCCAGCCCCTTCAACAAAAACCCCCGCACCTCGCGCGCCGTGGTCTCGCTCAGCTCGCCCAGCACCCCGCGCGCCTCCACCGGCAGGTGGGCCGCCGGGTCGCCGTCGGCTTCGAACACATAGTGCTCGAACAGGGCCCGCCACGCCTCGCGCTGCGGGATCGGCAGGTGTCGGACATTCTTGAGGGCGTGGACGAAGGCGTCGAACGGCGAGCCGGCCAGGGCGGGCGCCTGGCTCCACCAGTAGTTCACCAGCAGGTTCAGCGCACCGAGCGCCTGGACGTGGTGCCACCACATGGTCGGGATGTAGATCGCGTCGCTCGGCCCCAGCTCGGCGACCAGGGCGTGGTCCATCGCCTCGGCGAAGCGTGGGTATCGCTCAAGGTCGGGTTCTTCCAGCGACACCATGCTGATCGGCCGCCCGGCGGGGGTGAAGTCCAGCGGACCGATATAGAGATTGGCCACCTGGTCGGGCGGGAACAGGGTGAAACGCCGCCGCCCGCCCACCACGCAGGCGAGGTTGTCGGAAAAGTCGTGGTGGGTCTGGATCGTGGTGGCGTTGCCCAGCCACAGGCGCGGCGTGACCTCGGGACCCAGCAGGTCCAAGGCGTTCTCGCGCTCGAAGCCGGGCAACAGCGGCGGGATCGGGGTGGAGCCGACATAGAGGCACGGCGGCGCCGGATCGCCGGCCACGTTGAGCAGGCCGGCCAGCACCTCGCGCAGGGTTCCCTGCCAGGTTTCGAAGTTCAGGCCGCGCGCCGTGTCGTCATAGAAGAACCGCCCCCGGATCTCCGGCTGACCGATCAGGGCGGCCACCCGCGCGCCTCGGTCGAAGCCGGCCAGGTAGCGGGCCAGGCCCATGTCCGTGGCGGCGGCCCGCACCGCCGGCCAGTCGGCGACCAGGCCGCGCAGCACCACCGGGCGATGGGCCGCGACGACCTCGTCGGCGAACCGGGCGGCGTCGATGTGGGCGAGTTCTGGAACGGGACGCAACGGACGCATTGCACGGCTTCGACGCGGGAAAGGCGGCACGCTAGGGCGATGAGCGCATCGCTCGATTGCAGATTGTTTCCGCATGGAAACAACCTTGAGCGTCAGCGCCGTCTTCCGATCTGGACCCGCCCGGCCAAGCTGCTAACACCTCTCCCATGCTGACCGATCCCCTGTTCTACGCCGTCGCCATTCCCGCGGTGATCCTGCTGGGCCTGGCCAAGGGCGGGTTCGCCGGGATCGGGGTGGTGGCGGTGCCGCTGATGGCCCTGGTGGTCTCGCCGGTGCTGGCCGCCTCGATCACCCTGCCGATCCTGCTGGTCCAGGACGTGGTCAGCGTCTGGAGCTTCCGGAAGACCTGGGACAAGGGCCTGCTGATCCTGATGCTGCCCGCCGCGGCGGCGGGCATCTTCCTGGGCTGGCTGCTGGCGGCGCGAGTGTCGGTGGCGGCGGTCGAGCTGTCGATCGGCGTGATCTCCATCGCCTTCTCGCTGCAGCGCCTGTGGGCCGAGCGCGCGGTCAAGGCGGCGGAAGTGATCGAGGCCGGGCCGGCGCGGCCCTGGCTGGGCGCCCTGTGCGGGGCGATCGCCGGCTTCACCAGCCAGGTGGCCCACGCCGGCGGTCCGCCGTTCCAGATCTATGTCCTGCCCCGCCGCCTGCCGCGCGACGTGTTCATCGGCACCAGCGCCATCTTCTTCGCCGTGGTGAACTGGATGAAGGTGCCGGCCTATGTCGCCCTGGGTCAGTTCACGCCCCAGGTGCTGACCACGGCGGCCGTGCTGCTGCCCCTGGCCCTGGCCTCGACCTGGGCGGGCGTGTGGCTGGTGCGCCGCGTGCCGGCCGAGGGCTTCTACCGGGTGATCTACGCCCTGCTGATCGCCGTCGGGGCCAAGCTGGCCTGGGACGGGGCCCACGGCCTGATCGGCTAGGGGCGATCCCGGGGCCGCTCGTCGATCGTCCGGCGCTGGGTCACGCTATAGAGCCAGGCCAGGCTGGCCGCCGACACCGCCAGGCCCAGGCCCAGAGCGGTCCGCGTGGGGCCCAGCCACAGCCACGCCCCCAGCAGGCCGACAACGCAGACCGCGAAGCTGGCCAGCAGGGCGGCCGCGCCTTTCCAGTGGATCAGGTTTAGCGAATAGCCGTCGCCCAGATCCCGGATCGCGAACCAAGGTCGTCGGGTCATCAGGTCGCTCCGGCCGCTCGCCCCGACCCTAGCATGCGAACTCTGACGGAATCATCGCGGCCGGACGCGCCTGGCCCTTTCCTCGCCACGATGATCGGCGTTTATATGTCACCGATCGCGCGTAGAGTTGGGGCCATGACCGAGACGACCAGCATCATTCCCGTCACGGACGTCGCCCAGGTTCCGGCGGTCGCGCCCGCGACCCACTATCCGACGGCCGGCGCCAAGTGCGCCGACCTGGTGGTGCACCTGGCCGGCCTGGCCTGCGCCCTGCTGGGCGGCGGCATCCTGCTGGGCCTGGCCTTCGGCCTGGGCTCGCTGAGCCAGGTGGCGGCCATCGCCGTCTACACGGTGGGCCTGATCACCATGCTGTCGCTGTCGACCGCCTACAACTTCTCCAAGGCCCGCTGGCGGCCGCTGCTGCGCCGCTTCGACCACGCCGGCATCTTCGTGATGATCGCCGCCTCCTACACGCCCTTCACCACCCAGAACCTGCACGGCTGGTGGGCGATCGGCATGACCGCCGCCGTCTGGACGGTGGCCGGCGTCGGCGTGCTGGCCAAGCTGTTCCTGCCGGGGCTGGACAAGCGCTTCTGGGTCGGCCTGTACCTGGCCCTGGGCTGGCTGGTGCTGGTGGCCATCAAGCCGATGATCGCCGGCATGGGCTGGGTGGCCCTGCTGCTTTTGGCCATCGGCGGCGTGATCTATTCGACGGGTACGGTGTTCTACCTGATGAAGCGGCTGAAGTTCCGGCGGGCGATCTGGCACGGTCACGTGATCGGCGGCGCCGGCCTGCACTACGCCGCCGTGCTGGTCGGGGTGGTCCTGGCCTCGAGCGGACACCCCTGAGCCTGCCTTGAACACCCCCTCTGATCCCAAAAACGCCGTTTCGAACTTCTTCCGGGATCGCGCCGCCAACAGCCAGCGGGGCAAGCGCCTGCCGGCGCCCCTGACCCAGCCGGACAACCAGGTCGAGGCGCTCGGCTTCCCCGGCGTGCGGCTCAGCGTCGACGAGGCCGACGAGGCCCTGCGCAACGTCGCCGACCGCCTGGCCCCGGCCCGGCCGCTGCTGGGCCGCGACGACTTCAACATCCTGGCCCTGTCGGGCGGGGCGGCCGGCGGGGCGTTCGGGGCCGGCGCCCTGGTGGGCCTGAGCAAGGCCGGGACCCGTCCCCACTTCGCCATCGTCACCGGCGTCTCGACCGGGGCCCTGATCGCCCCCCTGGCCTTCCTCGGCCCCGACTGGGACGACCGCCTGACCGACGCCTATGTCGGCGGCCACGCGGCCGAGCTCCTGAGCCTCAAGCGCCTGGGTCCGACCCTGGGCCCCAGCCTGTTCCGCGGCGACTCCCTGGACGGGCTGGTCGCGCCGTTCATCGACCTGGAGATGATCGAGGCCGTGGCCCGCGAGCACGCCAAGGGCCGCCGCCTGCTGATCGCCACCACCAACCTGGACAGCCAGAAGGCCACGATCTGGGACATGGGGGCGATCGCCACCCAGGGCGGCGACGGGGCCGTGAAGCTGTTCCGCGACGTGCTGGTGGCCTCGGCCACCCTGCCCGGCCTGTTCCCGCCCAAGCTGATCGACGTCGAGGCGCCGGACGGCGAAGGCGGCATGGCCCGCTATCAGGAAATGCACGCCGACGGCGGCATCGCCGCGCCGCTGTTCCTGATGCCCGACGCCCTGCTGCGCTGGCGCGAGCTGGGCCAGCGCCTGCGGCGCGGGCGGGTCTATGTGATCTTCAACACCGTGCTGGATCCCGCGCCCCGCACCACCCAGCCGGGCGTGACCTCGATCATGGGGCGCAGTTTCGAGACCATGCTGCGGTTCTCGTACCGCCAGGCCCTGAGCGTCGCGGCCGGCTTCTGCGCCCGCCACAACCTGCCGCTCTGGTCGGCCTCGATCCCGACCAGCTTCGAGAACTTCAACATGATGAAGTTCGAGACGGCCCAGATGCGCCAGACCTTCGACGACGCCGAGGCCCTGGCGATCAGCGGCCGGCTGTGGTCCAGCGCCATCCCGGCGTCCGAGCCCCTGTGGCGGGGCCTGTTCAAGCGCCAGCCGACCGCGCGCGATCGGACGGTCAAGGATCCCATCCTCGTGCCTTCGGCCGACCTGACGCCGGCGGAGGATTCCGTGGCGAACAGGGCCCCCGACCTGGAAGAGCCTATTTCTTGAGGTAGCGGGCGCGCAGCTTGTCGACGTTCGGCGGCGTGGCGCGGAAGTCGGACGCCAGGCCCAGGCGGGCGTTGCACGACGGGCAGCGCACCGAGTCCGTGTCGGCCAGTTCGGCCGGCGGGTCGAAGCGCGTGCCGCAGGGCTTGCACTTGAACTCGCCGGTCGGCGGCGGCGCGGGGGCCGGCGGCGGCTCGGGCGCCATCACCACCACGCGCTTCTTCGCGTCCGGCCGCTGGATACGCTCCAACGGCGGCGGGCCGCCCGGAGCGGCGACGCCGCTCTTCAGGCTCAGGATCTTGCGGGGGCGAGGGGGCTCGCTGTCGCTCATGACGCTTGACGGCTCGGTGAAGGACTTGGGGCGGGAAGGATCGGCGCTAGCTGCATGATCTGGACCCGAAACTCAAGCGCCCAGCGCGCCAATCGCCGCCGACGGCCTACCAGTGCGGCTTCAGACTGAACGAGAAGGCCACCATTTCGTCCTTCTGGGTGGCCATGCCCATGATCTGGTCCTTGGCCCTGATCTTGCGGTGGACATAGCCGAACGAGGCCTGCATCGGGCCCTTGCGCCAGGCCACGCCGGCCTGGCCGTCGCCGACCAGCTTGCTGGAGGTGTCGGTGCTGACACCGGCTCCGCTCCAGTCGCCGTCGCCGCTGCGCAGCATGTTCATGCCCACGGCCTGGCCGCTGGCGGCGGCGAACAGGTACCAGCGGCCCTGCTGGCCGAACTCGCGGCCGTCCTGGACGCCCAGCGAATTGACGACCTTGTCGCCCATCTTCTTGCCGAACCGCACCGTGGCGCCCGCCTCGGCCGAGCCGCCGGCCCCGCCGAAGCCGAGGCCCGCGTGCGGGGTGACGTCCAGGGCGTACTTGCCGGCGTCCACCGAGACCGCCGCCGGCCAGCCGCGGGTGACGGTGACGTCGACGTCGCGGTCCTCGAAACTGTCCTCGTCGGGGCGGACCAGCGACAGGGGCCGGGTCCGGCTGGCCGAGGCGACGCTGGCCACGGAAACCCGCACAGAGTCGACGGCGTGCTCGCCCTCGCCGACCACGACGGCGTCGGAGCGGTAACTGACCGCGCCGCGGCCCGCATAGTAGCGGTTGGCGTCCAGCAGGGCCGCGTCGCCGTAGGCGCCGGCGGGCGAGAGGGCGAAGGTCGGATCGGTGGCGCGCTCGGTCCGGGCGGTGGGCGCCTCGGCGAAGCCGACGGCGGCGGGCCGGACGCTGCGGACGCCCAGATCGACCGGCGCGGCGGCGCGCATGTCGACGATGAAGCTGGGCGGGGTCTTGCGGGCGGTCTCGGACGACTTGGCGGGTTTGGACGGTTTCGCGGTCTCAGCCTGCGCGGCGATCGCCACGCAGCTGATGGTCACTCCCGCCACAAATGCCGTGCAAGCACGCATTCCGGTCCCCAGAACCCTTTCCCCACGAAGAGCCTAGCCCGAATTCGGCCGGCGTCCATGGGACAAAACCCCACGTCATCAACATTTCGCACTGGGGTATGGTTCCCGACGAAAAAACGGCGCCGCGGAAGCCGCGACGCCGTGTTTCTTCAAGGAATTCTTAAGGTTTGCCGTCGGCCGCCTATTGGCAGGCCAGGCATTCCTCGTAGTCGGTCTTGGCCGGGGCGTCGAAGCCGTTGGCGGGACCCGCCAGCGCCACGTCCGAACCGGCGTAGGCGGCCCGCTGAACCGACTTGGAGCGCAGGTAGTACAGCGACTTCACGCCGCGCTCCCAGGCCTGCCAGTGCAGCATGTGCAGGTCCCACTTATCGACGTCGCCGGGCAGGAAGATGTTGACCGACTGGCTCTGGCAGATCTCCGGCGTACGGTCGGCGGCCAGTTCGACCACCCAGCGCTGGTCCAGTTCGAAGGCGGTCTTGTAGACGTCCTTGTCGTCCTGGCTGAGGAAGTCCAGGTGCTGGACCGAGCCCTCGTTCTCCAGGATCGAGCCCCACACCGCGTCGGTGTTCTGGCCCTTCTCCTCGAGCAGCTTCTCCAGATAGGGGTTCTTCACCGCGAACGAGCCCGACAGGGTCTTGTGCGTGTAGATGTTGGCCGGGATCGGCTCGATGCCGGCCGAGGTGCCGCCGCAGATGATCGAGATCGAGGCGGTCGGGGCGATGGCCAGCTTGTGCGAGAAGCGCTCCTTGGAGCCGCGCTCGGCGGCGTCCGGGCACGGACCCTTCTCCTCGCCGATGGCGATCGACGCCTTGTCGGCCTCGCGGCGCAGGTGCTTGAACATCCGCATGTTCCAGCTCTTGGCCAGGGCGCTTTCGAACGGCACGTTCTGGCTTTGCAGGAAGCTGTGGAAGCCCATCAGGCCCAGGCCCACCGAGCGCTCGCGCATGGCGGCGTAGGCGGCGGTCGAGGCGGCGTCGGGCGCGCGGTCGATGAAATCCTGCAGGACGTTGTCGAGGAAGCGCATGACGTCCTCGATGAACGTCGGGTGGTCGCGCCACTCCAGGAAGGTCTCGGCGTTGACCGACGACAGGCAGCAGACGGCGGTCCGCTCCTGGCCCAGGTGGTCGGTGCCGGTGTGCAGCATGATCTCGCTGCACAGGTTCGACTGGCGAACCTTCAGGCCCAGCTCCTGCTGGTGCTTGGGCATGGCGCGGTTCACGGTGTCGGAGAAGATCAGGTAGGGCTCGCCGGTCTGCAGGCGCAGCTCCAGGACCTTCTGCCACAGGGCGCGGGCGTCGACCTCGCGCAGGACTTCGTTGGTCTTGGGCGAGCGCAGGCCGAACTTGTGGCCGTCACGCACCGCATGCATGAACTCGTCGGTGATGTTGATGCCGTGGTGCAGGTTCAGGGACTTGCGGTTGAAGTCGCCCGACGGCTTGCGGATCTCGAGGAACTCCTCGATCTCCGGGTGGTGGATGTCCAGATAGACGGCGGCCGAGCCGCGACGCAGGCTGCCTTGGCTGATGGCCAGGGTCAGCGAGTCCATCACGCGGATGAAGGGGATGATGCCCGAGGTCTGGCCCTGGCCCTTGACCTTCTCGCCGATCGACCGGACGCCGCCCCAGTAGGTGCCGATGCCGCCGCCGTTGGCCGCCAGCCAGACGTTCTCGTTCCAGACGCCCAGGATGCCGTCCAGGCTGTCGTTGACGGCGTTCAGGAAGCAGCTGATCGGCAGGCCGCGCTCGGCGCCGCCGTTGCTGAGCACCGGGGTCGACGGCATGAACCACAGCTTGCTCATGTAGTCGTAGACGCGCTGGGCGTGGTCGGCGTCGTCGGCGAAGGCCGTCGACACGCGGGCGAACATGTCCTGGTACGACTCGCCCGGCAGCAGGTAGCGGTCCTCCAGCGTAGTCTTGCCGAAATCGGTCAGCAGGGCGTCGCGCGAGCGGTCGACCTCGACCTTGCGCACCAGCGCCAGTTTCGGCCGTTCCGAGGTCCGCAGGCCTTCGGTGCGGGCCTGGGGGACAGCCGTCGTCTTCGCCGCTTCACTGCTCATGATCAAAAATCCATAATCAATCAGCGAGTTCCGGAGAAGGGAACGCCCCGTCCAGCCGCTATATCTTGTGGCCGAGGAGCCCCCTCAGCCCACATATGGGGCCACAGTGGCTAATGACTCGTCAACGACGAGATGCGCCTCGCGGGCGAGTTTTTTCTTAACAAGCTGTGAACGAACGACGGTCGCCTGGAAGATGCTGGGCAGGATCAAAGGGTTGCACGGCCTAGGCAATCGCCGCTGCGACGCCCTGTCGCGGGCCACAAAGAAGTGATCCGGTCGCGGACTGGATTCCGCCGAAAAGCCCTTGCCTCGGCGAAGCTCCCGCCGACTGGCGATCCAACGCTCACGGCGCATCTTTCGCCCTCCCGCGCGCGCCCTTCGGTTTGGCGCGAAGGCGCGCGACGCAAAAGAAAAGGGCCCGGCGTCGCCGCCGGGCCCTCAACTTCGGTGGTGATCTTGATCTTAGAAGTTGATCGAGATCGTGGAACGGCGGTTCAGCGGTTCCTTCACACCGTCGCCGGTGGCGACGGCCGGGGCGCTTTCAC